>JAEEGL016104957.1_pt1 | contig 389003 bp, 349 predicted proteins | sample 9134231 | NCBI WGS metagenome assembly JAEEGL01 (sample SAMN16246548, study PRJNA631951) | gut metagenome | biome: gut microbiome; feature: rumen; material: fiber-attached | host: Bos | place: Iran: Karaj | collected 2018-10
GAGTGTGCTAAAACACACTAAACATTTCTGGTGATGATTTTGCTAAGGGAAATACCCGTTCCCATCCCGAACACGGAAGTCAAGCCTTAGTGAGCCGACAATACTCGTGGGTTACCCTGCCTGGAAGATAGGTATCGCCAGATTTTTTTATTTTTTATAACATAACAAACCAAAACTAATTAATATGGAAATCCATATTAATTTTTTTTTGCTTTTATGATAGAATAGCGCTATAGATTTTTACAAACGAAGCGAGGATTAAAATGTTAGTAGATAATGATATTTATAAAATTATAAGAACTGATAAAGTAGACTTTTTACAATTTAAGAAGCTATTAGAATACCCAGAATTAACACATTGTTTCACACTAAAAAGACATGATGTTGGATTCTTTCCAAAGAGATTAGATTATTTACCTGATCATGAAGCTTATAAGTTTATAAAAAGATACTTTAATATAATAGATGAAACATTAATTAGACCTGTTCAAGAACATACAGACAATCTAATTATTTATACAGAAACATATGACCAAGCAAATTTATTATTACCAGCAGATGGTGTAGTTACAGATGATAAATACGTTTGCGTTGCTACAATTGAAGCAGATTGCATACCAATGATTTTATATGATCCAGTAAAGAAAGTAGTTGCAAATGTTCATTCTGGTTGGAAGGGAACAGTACAACAAATTGGCGTAAAGGCCGTAAAATCAATGGTTGAGAACTATGGATGTAATCCAGAAGATATTATTTGTTGTATGGCACCATCAATTGGAAAAGATCATTTCTTAGTACATGATGATGTTAAACAAATTTATGAAGAAACATTCGGAGATTTATTAAAGAAGAATAAATTAATAGAAGATAATAATATTTCTGATGAAAAGGGAAAACAATACAATATTGATAATCCTGGAATTTATAAGGTACTATTAAAAGAAGCAGGATTAAAGTCTGATAACATTATAGATGCTGGACTTTGCACAATTTGCAACAATGAAGAATTCCACTCAGCAAGATTCGAAGGACCAGAATTTAAAGAAGGCTTATTAGTAACAATGATTAAAAACGATGTAAAATAAAACAACATGAAGGAGGGCTTATGAAATTATTAGCAGATGCATTAAAACCAGGGGATACAATTGGATTAGTATCACCATCAAATACAATAGATGATGACGAAGATTATCAAGCAATTGAACAATCTATGAAGTGGGCAGAATCACAGGGATTGAAGATTGTTAAGGGAAAGTATTTTGGAAAGAATACAACAGGATATGGATTAACTGGAAAACAAAAAGCAGAAGAATTAAATGAGATGTTTGCTAACAAAGATGTAAAAGCAATCTTTGCAGTAAGAGGTGGAGAAAACTCTAATGCATCTTTTGATTATTTAGATTGGGAACTTATAAAAAATAATCCAAAAATAATTATGGGGTTCTCAGATACAACTTCAATATTAAATGAAATAAATTATCAAACCGGATTAGTTACATTCTCAGGACCAACATTTAAAAGATTATATGAAAGTGAATATAGCAAAAAATCAGTAGTAGATAGACTAATGAATAAAAGCCTAGAACTAGCCACTGACGAGGATTTGCAAGAATGCAAAGTTTTAAGAGAAGGAAAAGCTGAAGGCGAATTAGTTGGAAGCAATTTAACATTAACATCTGATTTAATATTTGGAAAATATAAAATTGATTTCAAAGATAAAATTTTAGTTATGGAAGATTTGGGTTGGGAAAGCATTCCTGGAATTGTTTCTCATAATTTATACAAGATGAAAGCCGAAGGAATCTTTGATGAAATCGCAGGTATTTGGATTGGTAACTATGAGAGCGATACAAAGATTACACTTGAACAAATATTAATGGATACAATTGGAGATATAGAATTTAACAAACCAATAATTAAAACAAATAATTTCGGGCATTGCGATAAAAATCAAGTTGTTCCAATTGGTATTAAAGCAGTTATTGATACAACTGCAAAAAAACCATATATATTTTTGCAAGAGAATTGCTTAAATTAATTTTTTTCATTATAATAAAAATGCAAAAGAAAAAATTTAAATTAAAAGGAGAGAATTAAAATGGATCACAGAAAAAAAGCAGTAGGAATTTTTGCTATAGGATTAGCTTTTATAATCGTAGCAGTAGGAATGTATGTTGCAGGTTATTTCGTAGGAAAGAGCGAAGGACAAGCAATTGCAGCAAAAAATGCAGTTGTTAATACAATTAACACAGTAAACAATGTTGTTGAAAACACAGCAAATGAAGTAGTTAACACAGTTAATGAAACAGCAAACACAGTAGAAAATGCTGTAGTTGAAAACGCAGCAGCTGCAACAAATGTTGTTACAGATGCAGCAAATACAACAACAAATACAGTTCAAGATACAGCCAATAAAGCTGGAAACTTTATTAACAAGACAGTAGAGACAGTTCAAGATGCAGCTCAAAGTCTTTTAAACATGTTACAATAATATATAACTAGAAAGAGATAACAATGAACAATAAAACTATAATTCTAGCAAGCAATAATCAAGGAAAGATTAAAGAAATTAAATATATCTTCAAAGATTATGATGTTATAGCTATTAAAGAAGCTGAACAACTACTAGGAAAAGAGTTGATTGTAAAAGAAGATCAAGAGACATTCAGAGATAATGCTCTTGAAAAAGTTAGAACTTTATATGACCAAGTCGGCGATACATATACTTGTATCGCTGATGATTCAGGTCTTTCAATAGATTCTTTGGATGGTTTTCCAGGCGTTCGTACAGCAAGATGGACAGATGCAGATGACCATACAAAGAATTTAATGTTATTAGAGAAAGTTAATACTAAAGAAGATAGAACATGTCATTATACTACAGTTATTGCTTTAAAGGATGCTAATGAAGAAAGAGTATTTGAATACACATTAGATGGAAAAATTGCGGATAACTGCAGAGGTGATAATGGTTTTGGTTTCGATGAAATCTTCGAAATTGAAAACGGAAAAACATTAGCTGAAATTTCTACCGAAGAAAAAGCTTCTATAAGCCCAAGAACAAAGGCATTAGAGAAGATAGAACAATATTTAATCGAAAAGGAATAAATATGATTTCAAGTTGGGAAGAACTTTCAGAAAGTATTAAAGATTGTAAAAAGTGTGGTTTATGCGAAGGCAGAACTAACATTGTTATAGGAGTAGGTGAGCATAATACAGACATTATGCTTATTGGTGAAGGCCCTGGTGCAGATGAAGATGCTCAGGGTATTCCTTTTGTTGGAAAGGCTGGACAATTGATGAATCAAGCGTTTGCAGGATTAGGAATTGATAGAAGCAAATTATATATTGCTAATGTTGTTAAATGTAGACCACCACAAAATAGAGTTCCAACAAAAGAAGAGGCAAATAGTTGTAAAGAATATTTAGATGCACAAATAAAATTAATAAATCCAAAGATAATAGTTTTATTAGGTGCTACGGCATTACAAAATGTATTAGGTGATGAATATAAAATCACAGCAGCTAGAGGAAAGTGGATTGAAAAAGATGGTATAACATATTTACCAACATGGCATCCAGCAGCACTTTTAAGAGACGAATCAAAGAAGATTCAATTTTGGAATGATTTAAAATTAGTTATTGAAAAGGAAAATGTAAATGAGTAAAAAAGTTGCAGTTATCGGAAGCGGACCATCAAGTGTAATTGTTGCGACAACACTTAATCAAAAAGGAATAGAAGTTAAAATTTTTGAAAAAGAAGAAAAACTTGGAGGACTACTTAGATATGGGATTCCAGACTTCAGATTAGATAGAAATGATCTTGATAAATCATTAGAAACAAGATTACAAAACATTGAGTATCAAACAAATTGTGAACTCGGAAAAGATATTCATTTATCTAATTTAAGAAATGAATACGATGCAGTTTATTTAGGAATTGGTGCAAACGAAGGAATAATAAATCTAAGTGGTAACAATGTTTTAAGTGCAAATCAATTACTATTAAAATACAATAGAAATAAAGATATCGAATACTATACAAACATGTTTAAAGATAAAATAGTGTTTGTAAATGGTGGTGGAAATGTTGCAATGGATGTTTCTAGAACTATTGCAAGACTTGGTGGCAAAGTTGAAATTCTGTATAGAAGATCGGTAGAAGAAATGCCAGCAAAAGAATCTGAAAGAAAAGAAGCAGAAGAGGATGGCGTTAAAATAAAATATTTAACAAATATTTTAGAAGTTAATGATGGCAAAATAAAAACAATAAAAACTAAATTAGTTAAGAAAGAAAACGATACTAGACTATCGCCTGTAAACGTTGAAGGAACAGAGGAAGAACTAGATTATGATTATTTAGTTTTAGCAATTGGCGCAAGAACAAATAAAGAACTTTTAATCAACGAAGGATTAGAATTAAACGAAAAAGGTTTCGTAAAAATTAATGAAAACTGCCAAACAAATTATGAAAATGTCTTTGCAGGAGGAGATATACTTGGAGAGATAGCCACAATTCAATATGCAACCATGTCAGGAATAAAGGCTGCTAATAGCATAATTAAATATTTGGAAGCGTAAGGCAAAAAAGCCAACGAAATAGCGCTATTCAAGAGATAGAGAAAAAAGAGTATTACAAATTAGTAATACTCTTTTAATTATTGTGATATAAACTATTGAAATATTATATTGTATAATTTAGACGTGTTAAAAAGTAACACTTTTATTTTTCAACTTTGCTTGAAAATAAAATTACTAAAGAAAAGGAGCAGAGATGTCTGTAATTGATGATGAGTTAAAACAATTCGGAATAGATGTTGTTTGTCCTCTAAAAAAGGACAAGGTTAATGCAATTGCTGATTATGTTGCAAAAGCATTATGTGTTAAATATCCTGAATTAAAACTTGATTACAAAATTTTATATTCTGGTATTAGCAGATTACCTATGTATATTGCAGACATGCCAAACGTTGAGTCTGGAGCCTGCTATTACTACAAAACACAAAGCATTTATTTCGGAAAAAATTTAAGTGAAAAAGAAATAAGAAAAGTTGCAGTTCATGAATGCATACATCACTTCCAAGAAATTTCTGATAACAATGGAAACATGCTTAGAATTGGTTTGTGCACATACAATCACAATAAAGGATATGGACATGCATTAAATGAAGCGGCTGTTCAAACAATGGCTGCTTATGCAACAGATCAACAACCAGAAGTTGTTACATATTATGGAATAACAATGCCTTCAGATAGTCCTGATTATTATCCATTAGAGTGTAATTTGTTAAAACAAATTTCTTATACAACTGGAGCATCAGTATTATTTGAAAGTACATTCTTTGCAAATGATAAATTCTATGAAGCATTAAAAGAAATTAATGGCGAAAACAAATCTTTAAAATTACAATACAATTTTGAAAAGATGTTAATGCTTGAAAACAAGCTTGCTGAGATTTCTGCATACATTCAAACAAATGATTTAAAAGATAGAATTTATAAAAAATCTGTAAAGACAACTAATAAGTATAAAAAGAACATTTCAAAATTGTTCTTTAGCACGCAAAATTCTATTATAAAAACATTCTTTAGTTATAAATTTAAAGATATTAAGAATACTCTAGAAATAGAAGAATATAGAAAGTTACTATTTAATTATAGAAACTTAATAGGTACAAATGATGAATACTCGTTCTTTAATGATTTCTATCTTCAAAAGATGCTAGAATTAGATGAGTTATACAACAAATTAACTGCAAATAATGCACTTGTTGTTGTAAAAAAATCTAAGATTAGTCGTGTATTTGATGCAATTAGAGCATTATTCAATTTGAACAGAGGAACAGTAGTAAAAACAAATGAAGAAGACCTATAAAATACGGATGAAAAAGAACCTTGAAAAACTAATGAAAAAGGGGGAAAAAACGCCCTAAAAAAGCCTAAAAATCTACACTTTTTGTGTAGATTTTTTTTGTGCTGTGTAGTATAATATAAAAGTCTAAAACTATAAGGAAAAACCTTAGGGAAATAGGAGATTTAGACGATTTACACAAATTAAAATCTGGAGGAAATGCGTATGTATAATTTTCAAAAAGCAGAAGAAAAATGGATGAAATATTGGGATGAAAACGAAACTTTCAAGACAGATGTCTGGGATTTTTCAAAACCTAAATATTATGTACTGGATATGTTCCCTTATCCATCAGGCATTGGTTTACACGCAGGACACGTAGAAGGATATACAGCAACAGACGTTGTTGCTAGATATAAAAGAATGAGAGGATACAATGTTCTTCACCCTATGGGATGGGATGCATTTGGTCTTCCAGCTGAGCAATTTGCTATCAAAACAGGAAAACATCCTGATGGATTTACTCAAGCTAATATCGAAACTTTTAAGGTTCAAATTAGAAATTTGGGTCTTTCTTATGATTGGTCAAAAGAGATTTCTACATGTGACCCTAAATACTATAAATGGACACAATGGATTTTCAAACAATTATTCAATGATGGCTATGCAAAAATAGTTGAAATGCCAGTTAACTGGTGCGAAGGACTAGGAACAGTTTTAGCTAACGATGAAGTAATTGATGGAAAGAGTGAGAGAGGTGGATTCCCTGTTGTTAGAAAGAACATGAAACAATGGGTTATCGATACACCTAGATTTGCTGAGGATTTATTAGCAGGACTTGATGATCTTGATTGGCCAGAATCAACAAAAGAAATCCAAAGAAACTGGATTGGAAAATCAGTTGGTGCTGAAGTTGATTTCAGTGTTGCTGGACAAGAAGACTTAAAATTCACAGTATTCACAACAAGAGCTGATACATTATTTGGTGCAACATATTGTGTTTTAGCACCTGAACATGAATTAGTTGAAAAAATTACAACAGCAGAGCAAAAAGAAGCTGTTGAAAAATATAAAAAAGAAGCAGCTGCTAAATCTGATTTAGAGAGAACAGAATTAAACAAAGATAAAACAGGAGTATTTACTGGAGCATATGCAATTAATCCAGTAAACAACAAAGAAATTCCTATTTGGATTTCTGACTATGTAATGTCAAGCTATGGAACTGGTGCTATTATGGCTGTTCCAGCTCATGACGAAAGAGATTATGCATTTGCTACAAAATTCGGAATTGATATTATTCCAGTTCTAGAAGGTGGAGATGTTTCTAAAGAAGCATTTATCGGCGATGGAGTTCATATCAACTCAGGATTCCTAGATGGATTAAATAAAGAAGATGCTATTGAGAAGATGATTCAATGGCTAGAAAATAAAAAGATTGGACATAAGAAAGTTAACTACAAGATTAGAGATTGGATCTTTGCTCGTCAAAGATATTGGGGTGAACCTATCCCAATTATCAACATGGAAGATGGAGATCATGTTCCACTAGATGATAACGAATTACCATTAGTACTTCCAAAACTACAAGATTATGCACCAAGCAAGAATGGTGATAGCCCATTAGAGAAAGCAACTGATTGGGTAAATGTTGAAGTTAATGGAAAGAAAGGTAAGAGAGAGACAAGTACAATGCCTGGTTCAGCAGGATCAAGCTGGTACTTCTTAAGATACTTTGATCCAGATAATGATAATGCATTAGCTGATCCAGAATTAATTAAACACTGGATGCCAGTTGACCTTTATGTAGGTGGACCAGAGCATGCAGTAGGACACTTAATCTATGCAAGAGTATGGAATCAATATCTATACAACAAAGGAATTGTTGCAGTAAAAGAACCATTCAAGAAATTAGTTCACCAAGGTATGATTCTTGGAGCTAACGGAATTAAGATGGGTAAGAGATATCCAGAATTTGCGGTTGATCCTAACGACATCGTTAGAGATTACGGTGCAGATACAATTAGACTTTACGAAATGTTTATGGGACCTATCGAAGCTAATAAACCATGGAATGTTGATGGTGTTGAAGGCGCTAAGAGATTTATCGATAGAGTTTATAGAATTTTTGAAGATAAAGAAGTTTCTGATAAAGAAAATAAAAATCTTGAAAAAGTATATCATCAAACAGTTAAGAAAGTTACAGAAGATTTGGACAGAATGCAATTCAATACAGCTATTAGCCAAATTATGATTTTAGTAAATGCAATTTATAAAGAAGACCAAGTTCCAACAGAATATGCAGCAGGTTTAATCAAGATGTTAAACCCATTTGCACCATTCGTAACTGAAGAAGTTTGGAATACATTCCTAGGACATGATGGTTCAATTACATACGAACCATGGCCAACATTTGATGCTGATAAAGCGGTTAGTGATGAGATTTCTTTACCAGTTCAAGTAAATGGAAAACTAAGATCAAACGTTATGATTGAGAAAGATGAAGAAGAAGCATCTGTAAAAGAAAAAGTTCATGCTGATGAAAAGATTAAAGCATTCATCGATGGTAAAACAATCGTAAAAGAAATTTATGTACAAAATAGAATTTACAATATAGTTATTAAATAAAGGGGATTTATGAGTATTTTTAAATCATCAAAAAAAGAAACAACTGAACAAACAATTGATAAAAGTAAAAGTACAACATTTGAAAAAGTTTCAGACAAGATAGAGCAAGAACAAAAAGCTCAAAAGAAGGTTGAAACAAAAGAAACAAAGATGACTAAAATTGCATTTAATATTTTAGCTATCTTTTGTATCTTAATTTTTGCTTTTGCTTTAACACCAAAGACTTTTCAAAATGATACATTCTATACTATCAAGATTGGACAAGATATTAGAGCAAATGGAATTGATCATGTTGATCATTATTCTTGGCATGAGAATCTTGATTATACATATCCACACTGGTTATATGATTTCATAACAGGATTAATCTATGATTTTGCTGGTGGATATACAGGAATATATATAGCAACAATTCTGCTATCAATGATAATGGGAGTGCTTTTATATGTTACGAATAAGAAGTTATCAAAAAATGAGATTATCTCATTTGTGATGACGATGATACAACTATTTATGTTGAGATCATTCATTTGTGCTAGAGCACAATTAGTGACATTCTCATTGTTTATATTAACAGTATTCTTGATAGAATGTTTCTTAGAAAAGCCAAAGTGGTGGCAAGGTGCATTGCTTGTAGGTATATCATTATTAATAGCAAACTTACATGTTGCAACTTGGCCATTCTACTTCGTTTTATACTTACCATTCATAGGTGAGTACATTGTATCAGTAATTTTTGAAGGCAAGATATTCCACTGGGTATCACTTAAAGTTACTAATATCAGATTAAAACGAGCAAATAGAAAATTAAAGAAAGCACCAGAAGGATCAAAAGCAGTAGAAAAATATAAGGCAGTAATAGTAAGCTGTAATACTGATATTTCTGTTGAAAATGAACACTTTGAAAAGTTTAAAGTAAAATATGCAGAACGTTTAAAGAATCCATACAAAGTAAAAATGGAAAAAATAAAACATGTTCCTAAGCTATTTATAATAATGGCACTAGCATTATTAATGGGATTCTGTACACCATTAGGAGCAACACCATTTAATTATACATTATTAACTGCTAAAGGAACAACAATGCAAGGAATAAGTGAGCACTTGCCACTTACTCTAACACAAAACCTAGATATGATAATTTGCTTACTAGCTACATTGACATTATTAATATTTACAAAGGTAAAAATCAAATTAAGAGATTTATTCTTTGTAATTGGTCTAGGTGCGTTAGCATTTATGACAAGACGTCAAGTATCAATGTTTGTTATATTTGGTGGTTTTGTTATAGCAAAAATGAGTTCATCATTATGGGATACATACTTTAAAGACCTTAAAGCAAAATTGTTGAATTTTATTACTACAGTATTTGGAACAATAATAGTTGTTATAATTGTTTTAGCAATTTCATTCTTAAACTATCATCCAATTATTAATGATCAATATGTAGGAAATGCTTATCCAATCGATGCTTGCGAATGGATAAAAACAAATATTAAAGATTATAATGATACATCAAAAGTTAAAATATTTAACGATTATAACTATGGAAGCTATATTTTATTCCAAGGCATTCCAGTATTTATAGATTCTAGAGCAGACTTATATACACCAGAATTTAATGGAGAATATAATTCAAATACTCATAAATATTCAGGAAACGATGTGTTCCAAGATTATTTAAATATCTCAGGAATAGCAACATACTACAAAGATGCATTTAATAGATATAACATTACACACGTTTTAGTTAAATCAAATTCAAAACTAAGCATGCTTTTATCACACGAAGAAGATTATGCTGAAGAGATTTATAAAAAAGATGCTCAAGGTTTTGTAATTTATGAATTAAAAAAGGGCGATAGCGCCAATAGATAAGAAAGTAGAATATGGATACTATAATTAATAAATATCTAGTAACTGAACAAGACAACGCTAAAAGACTTGATGCTTATGCTTCAAGTCTTAATAGCATTGAGTCTAGAAGTATGGCTCAAAAGCTTATTAAGGGTGAAAAGATATTAGTTAATGGCAATCCATCAAAAGAAGCTTATAAAGTAAGAGTGGGTGATGAAATCACTGTTATGATTGATCCACCAAAGAAAAGTCATATCCAAGCTGAAGACATACCACTTGATATTGTTTACGAAGATGACGATATCTTAGTTGTAAATAAAGAAAAAGGCATGGTAGTTCATCCTGGTAATGGCAACTATGAAGGAACCCTTGTGAATGCTATTATGAGCCATTGCAAAGACAGTTTATCAGGAATTGGTGGAGAACTTAGACCTGGTATTGTTCATAGAATAGACAAAGATACATCAGGACTTTTGGTAGTTGCAAAAAATGATAAGGCACATATTAATTTATCAGAACAAATTAAAAATCATACAGTTACAAAAATTTATACTTGCTTAGTTAAAGGAAATGTTCCGGAAGACAAAGCAACAATAGATATGCCAATTGCACGTTCACAAAATGATAGAAAGAAGATGGATGTTGACAAAGATGGTAAAGATGCGGTAACACATATTACTGTTCTAAAAAGATATGGAAATTATACTTTACTTAGTGTTAAAATTGATACAGGACGCACACATCAAATTAGAGTTCATTTATCACATATTGGTTATCCGATTGTAGGAGATGAAGTTTACTCAAAAGGCAAAAATGAATTTGATGTTCATGGCCAAATGCTACATAGTACTGAACTTTCATTTGTTCATCCAGTAACAAATAAAGAGATGCACTTTGAAGCACCACTTCCAGAATACTTTAAAGAAGTTCTATCTGAACTAGATAGGAGAGCATAATGGAAGAAAGATTACAAAAAGTTTTAGCAAATGCTGGCGTTGCTTCAAGAAGAAAATGTGAAGAACTAATCTTAGATGGTAAAGTTAAAGTCAACGGAAAAGTAGTTACAGAACTTGGAACAAAAGTTGATGCAGAAAAAGATAAAATAGAGTATAATGGAAAACAGATAAATAAAGTTGATAAATATGTATATATTTTATTGAATAAACCAATTGGATTCGTTACAACTATGAATGATCAATTCAAAAGAGACACAGTAATGGATTTGGTTAAAGTAAAAGAAAGAGTTGTTCCGGTTGGAAGACTTGATATGTACACATCAGGCGCAATACTACTTTCAAATGATGGTGACTTTGTTAACAAGGTTACACATCCAAAACACGAGGTTGAAAAAACATACAACGTAACAGTTGCTGGAGTTATTTCAAACGAAGACGTTGAAAAACTTAGAAAAGGTGTTGTGATTGATGATGGAGGAACACCATATACAACTAAAGAAGCTAAGGTTAAAATATTGCATATAGATCAAGATAAAAACATCTCAAGATTGCAGATCACAATTCATGAAGGAAAGAACAGAGAAGTAAGAAAGATGTGTGAAGCGGTCGGTAAAAAGGTCATTGCACTACATAGAGCCAAAATTGGCGACATTAGTGTTAAAGATATACCACTTGGTAAGTGGAGATATTTAAAAAATTACGAAATTAAAAAACTAATTTGATTTTAATTTCACAAAGGAAGGAAGAGTTATTATGGTAGAGGATAACGAAATTAAGACAAAAGTTTCACCTTTTGCAATGAGAGACGGTGAAATCAAAGTGTTTGATGGAAAAGACGGATATGTTTCAATGAATCAAATACTTCAAAAAATCAATATTGGACACATCAATGAATTACATTTTAAAGTTCTCGAGTTAATCAATGAATTTGAATTTTTAACATCAAGACAAATCTTTCAATTATTAGAGTACTACAAATTTGATGTTAAAGATCAAGACAAGCTTAACAAGAAGCTTGAACAATTATTAAAGAATAAAATTATTACTAGATATTATTTCACATCAGCAGATGGAAATGGTGTTTATAGAGTATACTGCATGGAAAAGATGGGTAAATACTTATTAAATTCAAGAGAAATTGAATGCAAATGGCAACCATCAGATAATGCAAAACCAGTTGAAATGATGAAGAAAAAATTAGCTGGAAACCAACTAATCATAGCTTATATGAGAAAAGTTAAAACATTCAAAGCATATCATTTAAAACCACAATTAACAGCTAAAAGAATTGGAAAAACATTCAAACCAATTACAGCAATTGACTTTACAGTGGGAAAAGCTGAAGTTTCAATAGCTTATGAAATAGTTAGAAGAAACCAAGGTTGGGAAGAAAAACTATTAGAAAGAATGCTTTTATGGAAAGACTTCTATGAAGCATTTGCTCCAGGAGATGGAGGATTTAGATCAGTTCCTCAGTTAGTATTTGTTTGCGAGGATCAAAAACATATGGCTGAAGTATTCAAATCATTATACATGAACAAAGCTTTATTGCCTGCAATGAAGTATTATTATACAACTGATTTAGATCAAAACGAGGAAACGCTAGACAAATCATTATATGAATTTGTAAGTGATGGAACTCAATTCAGAATAAATAATGTAAGTGCTAAATTTTTAGGTTAGCATTTTTAAAAGTCGGACTTAGTCCGGCTTTTTTGCGTATTTTAGACAAGAAAAAGTGGACTTGTATGGTTTAATAATGCTATGTTTTTTGGTATAATATGATTGAAAAATTAAGAGATAAAAACTAAAAAAATGGTTTGAAAAGGAATGAGGATGAAGAGAGTATTAATAACTGGAGCAACAGGTTTTTTAGGTAAATATTTAATAGAAGAATTATTAGATAATAATTATGAAGTTGTTGCACAAGGAAGAAAAGAAAAAGTTCTAGCCGAGATAAAAGAAAAATACAAGGTAGAAACAATTAAATGTTCATTAGAAGAAATTGATAACATAGAGTTAAAGGTAGACTATGTTATTCATGCGGCTGCCTTATCAACTGTTTGGGGTAGATGGAAAGATTTTTACAATTCTAATGTGGTAGGAACACAAAAAGTAATTGAATTTTGTAAAAAGAATAAAGTAAAAAGATTAGTACACGTTTCATCACCAAGTATATATTCATCAAAACGTGATAGATTGAATATTGATGAGTCAGATTTCGATGAGAAGAACAAGTTAAACTATTACATAAGAACAAAAATAATGGCAGAGAAACTAGTTAATGAAATAGATAAAGACACTCTAGAAACAGTTATTATAAGACCAAGAGGATTGTTTGGAATAGGTGATACAAGTATCATTCCTAGATTGATAAATGCAAATAGAAAGATAGGAGTTCCATTATTTAATAAAGGAAAGAATATTGTAGATATTACTTGTGTAGAGAATGTTGCGTTAGCATTAAGACTTGCACTTGAAAGTAAAGATGCTGTTGGCAAGACTTACAATATTACTAATGGAGAGCCAAGAGAATTTAAAGAGATACTTGAAGAGTTGTTTAAACAAATAGATGAACCACCTAAATATCTAAAGATCAGCTTAAATCTAATGTATGTTGTTGCGGCTATTATTGAATTTGTATTTAAGTTATTCCATATATATAAAGAACCAATGATAACTAAATATAATATTTGCACGTTAGGCTATAGTCAAACTTTGAATATTGAAAAAGCAAAAAAAGATTTGAAATATAATCCTAAAATGACACTAAGTGAAGGGATAAAGAAATATGCAGATGATTATAAACAACATAAGGTACTATAATTGTGGATACTGCACTAATAATTTAAGATTAGTTTTCAAAAAACACAAAAAGGAAATTATAGAGTTTCCAGCGGGTGTCTTTTTGATGAAACATCCTAAAGAGGGATACATACTTTTTGATACAGGATATAGCAAAGAAATATATAAGTTAGGAATAAAAGGAAAGTTATACAATCTATTTAATCCAACCTATGTAGAAGAAAAGAATCAAATAAACTTTCAACTAGAAAGAGATGGCATAAAGTGTAGCGAAATTAAGTATATAATACTATCGCACTTACATCCTGATCATATAGGATGTATTAAATATTTTGAAAATGCAAAAATACTAATATCTGAGGAAGCATATGAGACTTATAGAAAAAACAAAACTAGATATTTAATTTTTAAAAAACTATTACCAGACTGGTTTGAAAAGAATTTAACAATTATAGATGATGAAAAATTACAAGAAAACCAATCGGAGTATTTTTCATATTATGATTTGTTCAATGATCAAAGCATAGAATTAACTAAAATTAATGGTCATGCTAATGGACAAATTTGTGCATTAATACAGGATAAAGTGTTCTTGGGGGCTGATGCAAGCTGGGGAACAAGTTTTGTAGGAAAGGCTGAGGAATTTAGAATATTCCCACGATTTATACAAGCAAACATGCATGAGTATATAGCAAATGATAAATTACTAAAAAGAATGAAAGATGATGGAATTACGTTGTGCTTTAGTCACGATACGTATGACACAGAGGTGATTCAATTATGAGTGAAAAAATAAAAGTCGTTAAGAATTTTATAACATTACGATATTTTAGAAAGTTCAAAACAAGAGAAAAATTAGAAAAGTACCAGAAGAAGATGCTTTTGAAACAGATGAAACATATAAAAGCAAACTCTGAATATTTCAAAGATATCAAAGCTGACAGTCTAGAGGACTTTAAAGAGTTACCTCTAATGAATAAGAAAATAATGATGGACAATTTCAATAAATTAAATTGTGTTGGAATCGATAGAGATAAGGCTTTAGAAATTGCAATTAACGGTGAAAAGAGTAGAAATTTTGATGAAAAATTGAACAACATATCAGTTGGATTATCTTCAGGAACAAGTGGTGCGAGAGGATTGTTTATAATAAGCGACGAAGAAAGAGCGTTATGGGCTGGTGGTGTTTTAGCAAAGTTCTTACCGCGAAAAGATATATTTGGACATAAGATAGCATTCTTCCTGAGAGCAGATAACAATTTATATGAAACAATAGATTCAAAAGCAATTAAGTTTAGATACTTTGATATTATGAAGGATATGAAAGAAAACATCAAAGAATTACAAGAATATCAACCAACTATTGTTGTTGCGCCACCATCAGTATTATTGCTAATTGCGGAAGCGCAAGAAAAGAAAGAAATTAATGTCAAACCTGTTAAAATTATTTCTGTAGCAGAAGTTCTAACAGATGAAGATGAAGAGTACTTCAAAAAAGTATTTAACTTAAAAATAATACATCAAGCATATCAATGCACAGAGGGATTCTTAGGATACAAGTGTGAATGTGGTAGTTTTCATATAAATGAAGATGTAATCTATGTTGAAAAAGAGTACATAGATGACAAGCGATTTGTTCCAATAATCACAGACTTCTTAAGAAAATCCCAACCGATTATTAGATATAGATTAAATGACATTTTAGTAGAAGATGATAAAAAATGCCCTTGCGGATCTGCAACTATGGTTATAAAAAAAGTAGAAGGACGTGAAGATGACATATTTATGTTTGACGGAATAGATGGAAACGAAGTAACTGTATTTCCAGACTTTATAAGCAGATGCGTAATATATGCACAAGGCATTAAAAATTACAAAGTAGTTCAAGAAGATAAAGAAAATATTACTGTATATCTTGATAACATGAATGAAGAGATAGAAGAACAAATAAAGAATGAGTTTAAGAGATTATCAGAAAGGATGAAGTTTAAAAATCCAAAGATAAGCTTTGAAAAGTATGAGTTTAATCTATCAAGAAAGATGAAACGTGTAGAAAGGAAAAAACAAACAGCATGAGAAACATTAAGATAATAGGATACGGAAACTATTTACCACAAAATGTAGTTGAGTTTGATGGTGAAAAAAGATATAGATGCAATGGAAGCGAGACACAATTAGATATGGCTGTAAAAGCTGCCCAAATAGCGTTAGAGAAGGCTAACCTTACAATTAATGATATTGACTGTATAGTGTCAGCAAGCGCCGTAATTATGCAGCCTATTCCATGTAACGCAGCACTTATTCATGAGCAAATAGCAAAGGGAACCAATATACCTGCAATGGATATAAATACCACATGTACTAGTTTTGTATCAGCATTGGATACAATGTCTTATTTAGTTGAAGCAGGAAGATATAAAAATGTTTTAATAGTTGCCAGTGATATTGCCTCAGAAGGATTAAATGAAAAACAAAAAGAGAGTTATACATTATTCTCTGATGGAGCAAGTGCATTTATCATAACAAAGTCAGAAAATAGTAATCAAGGTATAATAGGCAGCATGATACGTACTTATTCAGAAGGAGCACACGCTACTGAAATACGTGGTGGAGGAACGTTGAAATCTGCAATAAAATATACAGAAGCGGATAGAGATGATTATCTGTTTGATATGAAGGGAAAACCAATACTAAGTTTATGTGCTAGAAAACTACCAGAACTATTTAAAGAATTCGAAAATGAATTTAATGTTGATATAAAAGATGTGGATGTTGTAATACCACATCAAGCTAGTAGAGCATTACCATTCATTATGAAAGCCTTAAAAATAGAAGAAGGAAAGTATGTTAATAGAGTTAGCGAATTTGGAAATATGGTATCAGTATCTATTCCATATATGCTATGTGACTTATTAGAAAATGGAAAAATAAAAACTGGTGACAAAGTATTGCTATGCGGAACAGCCGCAGGATTAACATGCAATATATTATTGCTAAGTATATAGGGGGTTATTATGTTTGAAGAATTAAAGAATGTTTTATCAGAGCAATTAGGTATAGAAACAGATATTACAATGGAATCAAAATTAAAAGAGGAATTAGGAATAGATAGTTTACTAGCACTAGAGTTATCAATAACACTAGAGAACAAATACAACATTGACATATCAGAGGAAGAACTAACAACATTAAAAACAGTTAAAGATGTAGTAAAACTACTTGAATCAAAAGGAGTTAATGCATAATGCAATTAGAAAAGATTAAAAGTCTACTAGAGATTATGGACGAAAAAAATCTAGCCAAAATTGATTATGAAGATAAGGATTTTAAAATATCTTTAGAAAGAAATAGAGATATTGAATCAGAAAAGCATAATGAAGATGGATGGATAACAGCTCCAACAGTTGGAGTATATTTAAATAGAGAACTTCCTTTGAAAATTGGCCAAAAGGTAAAAGAAGGTGAAGTAATCTTTGTTATCAATTCAATGAAAGTTTTGAATAATATTGTTGCACCAAGAGATGGAATAGTAGAAGAAATTGCAGTCAAAGAAAATGACATGCTTGAATATAATCAAAAAGTAATTAAGTTGGGTTAATAATATGATAAAGAAAATGTTGATTGCAAATAGAGGTGAAATTGCAGTCAGAATTATAAAAACATGCAAAGAATTAAATATTAAAACTGTTGCTATATATTCAAAATGTGATAAAGACTCATATCATGTATTTATAGCGGATGAAGCATATTGTGTAGGAGATGATAATCCAAACACATCATATTTAAATATAAATAGTATCATTCAAATTGCTATAAAAACTGGATGCGATGCAATTCATCCGGGTTATGGCTTTTTAAGTGAGGACTACGATTTTGTGAAAAATGTTATCGAAAACAACTTACTATTCATTGGCCCATCAATTAAAGTAATGGATAAAATTTGTGACAAACAAAAGTTAAAAGACTCATTAAAAGAAATTAATGCGCCATTGATAAAAAGTTGCAAATTGAAAGACTTTATAGATGCAAAAGAAGGTCCAAAGTACCCTGTCTTAATAAAGCAAACTAATGGCGGTGGAGGAAGAGGAATAGAAGTAATCTCTTCTAAATCAGAATTAGAAAAATACATAAAAAAAATAACTAATATAGACAATTATTATGTTGAAGAGTACATAGATGTATACAGACATATTGAGGTTCAAGCAATAGGTGATAAATATGGCAACATCACTATTTTGCCAGAAAGAGATTGCTCTATACAACGAAAATTCCAAAAGTTTATTGAAGAAACACCATCATCAATTAGTGATAAAGATGTGATTAATAAAATTAAGGCAGAAGCTTTAAAGATATTTAAGTTTTTAAAATACGACAATGTTGGTACAGCAGAATTTCTTGTGGATAGTAATTATAATTATTATTTCCTAGAAATCAATGCAAGAATACAAGTAGAGCATACAATAACAGAAGTTGTAACGGGTATCGACTTAATTGAAGAACAGATTAACATGGCTGAAGGAAATAAAAACGAGAAACAAGAATATATTCTACCGAACTATTACGCATTGGAGTGTAGAATAAATGCAGAAGATCCAGAAAACAACTTCATTTCAAGCAATGGAAAAATCAAGAATCTAAACTTACCTTGCGGTAGAAATATTAGGGTGGATTCATATATTTATCAAGGATACTCATTAAAACCATACTATGATTCATTGTTAATGAAAATAATTACTTATGACAAAATGAGAGAACGTGCAATAAGTAAGATGCAAACTTGTTTAGATGAATTAATAGTAGCAGGAATAAAAACTAATATAGATTTTAATTATGAAATTATAAACCAAGCAGATTTTAAAGAAGGAAAGTATAAATTCAAAAAGTATTAGAGAGAGGCTGATATGGACATTTTAGCAGCAAAAAAACGAAGCAACATAGTAAGGAATAATAAAATAGAAAATAGCGATATGTGTTCTAAATGCAATGGCAAATTAGATGAGTTTTTTGTGTGCGAAAACTGTGGAAACAATTCATATATGCCAGCACAACAAAGAATTAACATGATAGCTGATGATAATACTTTTGAAAAATTAGAGTTTGATACTATTGATATATCTAAAAAGTGTAATTATGAAGAAAAAATAAGTAAGGCTAAAGAAAATACAAAACTCGATGAAGCAATACTTATTGGAAAATGCACTATAAGTGGAACAAAAGTGGTTTTAGGTGTTATGGATTCTAAGTTTATGATGGGAACTTTAAGTGTTTCAGTAGGAGAAACTATAACACGAGCATTTGAATATGCAACAGAAGAAGAATTGCCAGTAATTTTATTCTGTGCTAGTGGTGGAGCAAGAATACAAGAAGGTGTATTTTCTCTAGTGCAAATGGCCAAGATAAATGCTGCAATAAAGAAACATAGCGACAAGAGATTATTATATGTTTCATGTTTAACCAATCCAACAATGGGAGGGGTAACAGCTTCGTTTGGTTTGCTAGGCGACATTAATATTGCAGAAAAGAATTCTCAAATTGGTTTTGCAGGGAAATCTATAATTGAAAATCTATATAATGAAAGAGTAAACGATGATTTCCAAACAGAAGACTATAATGAAAAAAATGGAATGGTTGATATTATAGTAGATCGAAAAGAGACTAAAAATGTTTTGTCACAAATTTTAATGATGATTAGTAATGATAACAAATCTATTAAAGTTGATGATAAATCTAAAAAAGAAATAAAGAAAGATGAAGATTTACTAGAAATATTAAAAAATGTAAGAGACATTGATAGATTTAAAGGCAAGGATTACTTAATAAGTGTCTTTGATAAATATATTGAGTTAAAAGGTGACAGAATTAGTAGTAATGATACTTCTATAATTTCAGGTATAGGAACAATAGAAAATGTAAGCTTTATTTTCAATATTCAAAATAAGGGAAGAACATTAAAAGAAAACCAAGAAACAAATTATGGATTAACAAGACCAGAAGGATATAGAAAAGCGTTAAGAGTTGCAAAAATTGCTGAAAAGTTTAACATCCCAGTTTTAAATATTATTGATAGTGCTGGAGCAGATCCAAGTATGTATTCAGAAGAAAATGGACAAGCTAGAGCAATAGCAGATTGTTTATATACTTTTTCAGATCTAAAAACAGTAATAATTTCGATTGTTATAGGTGAGGGATCGAGCGGTGGAGCACTTGCCTTATCCGTATGTGATTCAATAGGAATGTTGGAAAAATCTATTTATACAGTTATTTCACCAGAAGCATATTTAAAAATAATACATAAAGAAGAAAGCGTTAGTAATGAACTGTTAAAAGGAATGAGATTTACAGCCAATGATTTACATGAGGATAAAATTATAGATGAAGTAATCAGCGAAAGCAAAAACTTAGAGGATAACGTTGGTGAAATAAAAAGATTCGTGTTAAAGAATTATGAAATACTTAAAAAGGTAGAAGTTCATAAATTGATTGAAAAGAGATACAAAAGAATAAGAAATTGGGATATTGTTGCTAAAGGGGAATAATGAAGTGAAAGCATTTATTTTTTCAGGCCAGGGCAGTGAATACAATCAAATGGCAAAAGAACTATATGAAAACAATTTGTTCGCAAAAGAATTAATAGATAATTTAAATGTGAAATTCAAGTATAAAGAGATATTTGTTGAAGAAAGTGAATTAATACATGATACTAGATATTCTCAAATTGGCGTTTTTGTTATTAGTATAGTACTTGCAAAAATGCTTAGTGAGAAAGGAATAAGAGCAGATGCATGTGCAGGACTTTCATTAGGAGAATATACAGCTCTATGTTATGCAGGTGCAATTAGCATAGAAGAGACAATTGATATTTTAGAAAACAGATCAAACATAATGTATGATGCATTGAAAAATAAAGACACAGGAATGTGTGCAATTATGTTTTTAAGTACTGATAAAGTAGAAGAAATAGTTAAAGAGTTTGATAAGGTTTGGGTGGCAAATTATAATTCACCAGATCAAGTTGTTATAGCAGGAGATAATAAACAACTAGAAGAGTGTTCAGAAGTATGTATAAAAAATGGTGCTAAAAAAGTAGTTAAACTTGATGTTGCAGGTGCATTTCATTCAGAGTACTTAAAGGAAGCGAGTAATGAATTAAAAAAAGTACTAGAGAAATATAACTTTAAAAAGCCTAGTATTCTAGTATATTTTAACGTTGTTGGAAACAAATCAGACAATGATATAGAAGACCTACTTGTTAATCAATTGTATAATCCAGTAAAGTTTAAACAAAGCATTCTAAATATGATGAATGATGGAGTAGATGAATTTTATGTTATTGGAGTAGGAAGCGCAATTGATAGTTTTATTCGCTCGATTGCTATACGAAATAAGAAAAAGGTTAAAGTAATACATATCGAAAAAATGAAAGATTTGGAGGCAGTGTCAGTATAATGAACAGAGTAGTTATAACAGGAATGGGTGTTGTATCTTCTTTAGGAAATGACGTAGAAACATTCTGGGATAATATTGTAAAAGGAAAAAGCGGAATTGAATTGATTACTAATTTTGATACAACAGAATATAGTTCAAAATATGCTGCAGAAGTTAAAGAACTTGATTACAGTGGTATACCAAAGCGAGATGTTTTGTTTGATTCTCGATATATAAATTTTGCAAGAATTGCTGCTAAGGAAGCATATAAAGATTCTAAATTGGAAGAAACAGAGTTTGATAAAGATTACTTTGGAGTATATATATCAAATAGTATGGGTGGAGTAGAAAAAGTTAGTGAAGGTTGCGAAGTTTTAAAAGAAAAAGGCCCAGCAAAGATGTCACCAATGTTGATTCCGGCAATACTTCCGAATATGGCTTCAGGGAGAGTTGCAATAGATTTAGGTGCAAAAGGTTCAAACATGGCAAATGTCTCGGCATGCAGCGGAGGGGCAAACGCTATAGGGGAGGCATATCTAAAAATTAAAAATGGATATGAAAATGTAATAGTTGCAGGTGCAGCAGATGCTTCAATAACACCATTTCCAGTAGCATGTTTTTCAGCCATGAAAGCATTGTATAGAGGAGATAATAAGGACGAGGCATCAATCCCATTTGATAAAAGAAGAAGTGGTTTTGTAATTGGAGAAGGTGCAGCAATTGTTATTCTAGAAGAGTTAGAACATGCAAAGGCACGTAATGCTAAAATATACGCTGAGATTGTAGGTTATGGATGTAATTGCGATGCATTTAACACAGTAGCACCGGATTACGAAGAATTGACATGTGCTAAAGCAATGAAACGAGCTTTAAATGATGCAAACTTAAATGAAAATGATATAGCATATATAAATGCACATGGCACATCAACAATACTAAATGATAAAACAGAGTCAAAAGCAATAAATGAAGTGTTTATATCAAAGCCTTATGTTTCATCTACAAAATCGATGACAGGACATTTATTAAGTGCAAGTGGAGCTTTAGAAGCGATTATAACGGCTAAAGCTTTAGAAAATGAAATAATGCCACCAATGATAAATTTTAAAGAAAAAGATCCTGAATGTGATTTAAATTTCGTTTTAAACGAAGCAAAAACAAATAAAGAAATGAAATATGCAATGTCTAATTCATTAGGATTTGGCGGACATAATGTTTGTTTAATTTTTAAAAAATGGGAATAAAAAGAGGAGAATGAATATGGGAAAAAACGATACAAATAAAAAGGTAGTATTCTTTTCAACACCGGCATTTGGACATTTAAATGCAGAGTATTCTGTTATATCAAAGTTAATTGAACATGGCTATTCTGTAGATTGGTATTGTAGTAAAAAATATCAAAGTTTTGTAGAAGAAACAGGGGCTAATTTTATAGAATATAAGATTGATTTTGATCAATATAATTTAAGTGATGTAACTGCCAATTTCTATAATTTATTTGAGAACTTATTATATTTAAATAGAAATGCGTATTTAGCATATGTTGATGAAATTAAAGAAAAAGAGCCGGATATAATTCTATACGACTCAATGTGTTCGTTTGCTAAAAATATAGCTAAGAAATTAAAATTAAAATCAGTTTGCTTAAGCGGTTTGATGGGTTATAATGCTTGGACATTTATGTTTTCACATATGTTTATATCAACAATGAAATTGATTTTTAAAAACTTTTCTCCAATACTTAAATCATATAAAGAAGAAAAGAAATTTAGAAAAGAAAACGGTCTAGGCAAGTTTAAACCTATGGATTTATTTGTTAATAAAGGAGATTTAACATTAGTCTTTTCACCAAAGGAGTGTCAACCTTTCTATAGAACTTTTGGTAAATCATTTGTTTTTGTTGGAACAACAATTAAAGATAGACTTAAAAGAAGTAATCAAAAGTATGGAAAATACGATATTTATGTTTCACTTGGATCGATATTTACAGAGAATGGTGAACTTTTAAATGATATTATAAATAATGATTTATTAAAAGATAAACATACTATAATTACAGTAGGTGACTTAAAAATGGAGGATACACCTAATATAAAATTTGTTAAGTCTACTGATCAATTAGCGCTATTACCACAATTAGATTTGTTTGTTAACCATGGAGGTTTATGTAGTGTATACGAAAGTATATATTGTGGTATTTTCCAAATTTGTATTCCACAACAAGAAGAGCATAGACTAACAGCACAAATGGTTCAAAGAAGAAAAATTGGTATGCGTGTTGAAAACATTAATAAGTTAAATATTAAAAAACTAGAAAAATTTAGAAAGAAAAATATGGATAAGCTTAAGAAATACCAAGAAATTATTCGATCATATGATGGCAGCCAGTTAGCTTTTGAAAAAATAGAAGAAATACTAAAATAAAGGATGGATTAAACTTGAAAATTCTGTTATATAAAGGGGATTTTAAAGATCTAGCTAAGAGTGGAATTGGAACGGCTATACTTCATCAAGAGAAGATTCTTAAAGAAAGTGGTGTTCCATACACACTAGATGAAAAAGATGATTATGATATTGTTCATATAAATAGTGTTTACCCTAAAACTTTATCTTTTGCTAAAAAGTGCAAAAAGCGTGGAAAGAAAGTAGTGTATTATGCACATTCAACCGAGGAGGATTTTAGAAACACATTTAAGTTTTCAAATGTGTTTTCAAAGATTTATAAAAAGTGGTTAATACATTGCTATAAAACAGGTGATGTAATAATTACACCTACAGAATATTCTAAAAACCTAATTGAAGGATACGGAATAAAGAAAAAAATATTTCCTATATCAAATGGTTTAGAATTGGATGTTTATGATAGAGAAAAAGTAGACAGGGATGCTTTTAGAAAAAGATTCAATTTTACTAAAGATGATAAAGTAATAATATCTGTAGGCTTATTTTTTGAAAGAAAAGGCCTACTAGATTTTATAGAACTAGCAAAGATGTTTCCTAATTACAAATTTGTATGGTTTGGACATTTGGATTTTAAATATATTCCTAAGAAGATAAGTTATGCAATTAAACATAAGCCGGATAATGTTATCTTTCCAGGATTCGTAAAAAGTGAAGAATTAAGAGAGGCATATGTTGGATCAGATATTTTTCTGTTTTTAACGAGAGAGGAAACAGAGGGAATAGTTTTATTGGAAGCATTAGCATTAAAAACACCAACAATAATAAATGATATACCAATTTATGAGTATTTAGAAGACGGAAAGAATATATATAAAGTTAAAAGCGTTTCAGAATGTAAGAACAAAATTGAAAAGATGTTAAGTGGAGAATTAACCAATTTAACAGAAGATGGTTATGAGGTCGTTAAACGCATAGATTTGCCTCAAATAAGCAAAAAGATGACTGAAGTATATAAATATGTATTGGACACGAAAAAAGGTTTTGAAGATGAAAATAATAGAATTAAAAAGCATAGATAGTACAAATAAGTTTGCTATGGAAATTGCAAAAAACACGAGCGAAAACACAGTAATTATAGCAGAGAAACAAACTAATGGATATGGAACGAAAAAACAGCCATGGTATTCGGATGGAGACAGTATAATTTGTAGTTTCTTAATATTTCCAAAGAATATAAAAAATATAGATATGGAATTTTCTTATAAAGTAGGAAAAGTAATAAGTGAGTCAATTAATGAATTGTTAAATCTTAAAACAGTTGTTAAGAGGCCGAACGATATCTATCTAGAAAATAAAAAAATGAGTGGTATTCTGGTTGAAACAGAGTATTTTAAAAATGCATTGAAATATATAATAATTGGAGTAGGGATTAATGTTAATCAAGAAGAATTTCCGCCGGAGATTTCGGATATAGCTACTTCCATTTATATTTCAACAGGAGAGAAGAGAGAAAAGAAAATGATAATAACTGAACTAATAAAAAGAATTGAAGATATGAATTTATAAAACAAAAAGACGAGTAATTAAATACTCGTCTTTTATTATTATTCTTCGTTGTTGTTTGATGATGATGACTTTTTGCTGCTGCTCTTACGTTGTCCAGGACTATAAATTGCATCATTTGCATCAGGTTTGATTGATAAGTTTGTTGGATCTGTATGAATTGGTCCATCAGAATTATCACCACTAAATACTGCTTTATCAGTTCTTCTGTGAGCCATGTTTCCAAATTTGTTGTACATTGTGTCGTTGTATTTATCTGTTTCCTTAGCATCAGCAATGCCGTTAGAGAAACTTGTGAAATTATATGTTTTGATTTTTTGTTTATCTAAGTATTTAGCAGGCATAAAGTCTAAATCTGCTTGACCATTATCAATCTTACCACCTAAATCTTTAAGCTTATAAGTACATCTCTTAAACTTAGCACCAGCAATTGTTCCGGCCCATTGTTTAACACCCCATCTATAGTTAACATCAGCTTTAGGTTCGTAAGCATCTTTCTCTTTGTTGTAAGAGTTATCTGTGATCCACCATTTCTTAACTTGGCCAATTTCAGATTGCCAATAAACAGCGTCTTCTGGAGAAACACCACCGAATACGATTTTGTTTGAGCAGTTTGATAAGATTGTATCACCAATCTTGTCGTAATCTCCAGTAGTAATCATATCATTTGAATTGTTAGTTACTAGTGAAGCTTTACCTCTTAATTGAGATAAGTTTTGAACAGAAATAACTGTACCAATTCTATATTTTCTATAAGTTGTGAATATCAACTCTGTAGCAGGACATACGAAATCAGCAAATTCATCAACATATAAGTAGTGAGGAATACGTGATTTTTCGTTTCCTGGTCTTCTTAAAACAGAGTATTGCATTAATAGTAAGTAGAATAAACCGAATGCTTTGTGAGCTGTTTCTCCTAAGTCACCACGTCTTGTACAAACTAAGCAAACATCACCATTTTCAAGAGCTTTGTCAAAGTTAATATTGTTTTCTCTATTACATAAAATACGTTTAATTCCAGGATATCTTAATAGTGTATCAAGTTGAGCTAGAGGAAGAGAAACTAATTTCTTCATTTCTTCCTTGCCATTACCTTTTTCATAGAAATTCTTTCTGAAGTAAGCAATTTGATTTTCATATTCTTTTGAAAGAACTTCATCTTCTTCAAGAATTCTACACATCTTTTCGATAACATCAAAGTTATTTAATAACTTGTACATATCGTTTAAGTTAGGTAACTTACCTGCATTTAACTTAGGATATACAACCTTTAATAAGATTGCTAAGTTTTCAACAACTTGATTTGCTAAATTTTCTTTGTAATTTAATCCACCAGAAGCTCCTGCGTAGAAGCCACCTAAAATTGTAGATATAGCTGTAGCTGCTTGTAGAGGAGAAGTAAATGAGAATGGGTTTAATCCAATAGAATCTGAACTATTAGGATCAAATAAGTAATATCCAATACCGTGTGCAGCACAAACTTTTTTCATTTTATCAATTGTTTCATCATCTGGTGCAATGTATGTTAAACCTAAATCTCTGTATGTATAATCTGAACCAGATTGATTCATTATTAATTTTTTGAAGTATGCTGAATATGCTTTAGCTTTTGATTCGACTGGAAGAATCATATTTAATGAGAAATTGTTATTAATATAGTCATTGTCATATGGAGCGTTTAATGTTGCTATTCCAGTACGTAAAGCTGCGTTAGCCATACTTTTAGCTGTTTCTCTATAAAAATATTTCTTGTATAAATCTTGTGCAATCCATGGTTCAAAAATTAATGTTGTTTTACCAGCACCAGAAACACCGACTGCAAGTGTTGATTCATATCTTCTAACTTCTGCAAGTTTAACTTTTGTTCCGTACTCTTTTTCAATACCAATATAGATTTCGTTAGTGAAATTACCCCAACCTTTTGAAGCATCACTTAAATCGATACCTTTATAATCGTAAATACCCTCAAATACTTTTCTAGTATCATTAACATCTAAGAATAATTTCTTAAATATTGTACCACCAGTAAGTAGAGGTAACATTATTGCTAATGAACCGAATGCTGGGCTAATTAAGAATCCAAAGTTTTGAACGATACCTGTGAAGTTTGGAACTGAGATGAAGCCCATCCAAAGTAACTTGTTGATTCCCTCAGTAAACATTAAGATTACTAAGATATAAAATTCAATTACAAATCTATTAAACCATTTAACTTTGTCTTGATCTACTTTTACAAATTTAGATTTCATTGCGAATGCAAAAGAGAAGACGCAAGAAGCTAAGGCTACTGTATACATTATTGGACTCCAATAATAATATGCAACGCCTGTAAAAACAATAAATGCAAATTCAATTAAACGATCTACTAAAAAATACACAGTTAATAAAGATAGAATATAAGTAAAAAATGTATTTCTATCTGTTTTAAGTGCATTTAAAAATTTATCTAAAATCTTAAGCATAGTAGGTTCCTTTCCCTATACATACTCGTACACTTCTATTATCTTACAAAATGGCAAAAAATACAAGTGTTTCGGGCGATTTTGGACAAAAAAAGAAGTGGCTTAACCACTCCTTTTTTAAAATATAATAAACAAATTATTTGTGATTTACTACATCTTTTAATGCTTTACCAGCTTTGAATACAGGTGCTTTTGATGCAGGAATTTTGATTTCTTCCTTAGTTTGAGGATTTCTTCCTTTTCTAGCAGCTCTCTTCTTTACTTCGAAAGAACCAAATCCAACTAATTGAACTTTATCACCTTTCTTTAAGCTAGCTGTAATAGCAGCAATCATAGCGTCTAATGCGATTTCAGCATCTTTCTTTGTTTCTCCTGTTTTAGCAGCCATTGCTGCGATTAATTCAGATTTGTTCATTATTAATTACCTCCTAAAGTAATAAAAAAGTGTGCGACTTTTTATAAGTCTTTAATATATTTACAAGAAATCTTAATAAATAGCAAGGGTTTTTGCGATTTTTTTTATTAAGAATTTGTAACAATTATTGAACGTCCTTTAATTGTTTCTCTAATTTTTTCTTCTTTTTCTCTAATTTTTTGGCCTTATTATTAGCTCTGTTGTACTTAGCTTCAATTCTATCTTCTTTGGTTGGTTTTTCTGTAATAGTAGTATCTGAAGCATTTAAATCGTCCTTTGCTAAGTAGCCTTTTAAGAAAAATTCTCTTCCATACATGAATAGAGAAAGGACAGTGCAAGCAAGTGCAACATAGTATATATAAATATCAAATTGGAATTCTATATTAAAGAAATGAATTATCAAAGATGCAACAATTGCTAAATAGAATAATACAGTTGATAATTTACCAAACCATCTACTAGATACAACTAGTTTCTTTCCATATAAGAAAGAAGCACCAGCCACCATTAATAATTCTTTTGAAAAAACAACTATTAGAATCCACCATGGAACGATATTGATATAGGCTAAAGCAACTAATGTAAATAATTGATTGGCTTTGTCAGCTAGCGGATCAATTAGTTTTCCAAAGTTAGATACAAAATTGAACTTTCTTGCGATTATTCCATCTAGTACATCTGTTAATCCAGATATAGTTAGTAGAATTACAGCAGTCAAAAATTGATGATTAAGAATTGCTCCAAATATAAAAGGTATAAAAAAGAATCTACTAACAGTTAAAATGTTTGGAATATTTCTTACAAAACTTTTCATAAACACCTCTATGTGATTTTTATTTTTCACGAGGATTATAGCAAGAAAGTAGAAGAAAAGCAACAAAAAAGAGAGATTGTTAATCTCTCTTTCTTGCACTAGTAATTAGACTTACTAGCTTAAGCTCGTGGATAATAAAGAATTATCTTTTTATCAGAGGTGTGCATTCCAGCCTGAATGAGGTCGACGTTGGCTCCGCTCTTAATGTCAAAGAAGTCAGTTCCGATTGCGACAGATGCAATTGGTTCATCTCCAGGAATGTCATTAAAACACTTATTAATGATACCTTCCTGGTCGTGCCAACCATACTGCAGAGAGTAGCAACATAAGGCAAAGAGTTCAATGCCTTCGGTCTTTTTGGTCAAAACCGTGCCTAATTTAGTTTTCCCAATCTTGGCAAGGTCAGGCCAATATCTCTGCGCAATTATACCTGCCCAATTGTCATTTGTGACACCTTCGGTATTTATTGCGAAAGCTATCCGCCGCTCATCATTGTTCAAAATGTCTCCACGCTTCGTTGCAATAATCATGATAAGTTCCTCCTATTATCTACCTGAAATGTATGTTGATGAGTATCAATGCATAGCATTATATCACAAAACCGCACTATTAGCAATGCTTTGAAAGGATAGATGGGAGAAAAGGCAACAAAAAAGAGAGATCAAAGATCTCTCAAGTTTGGTGCAGATACCCGGAATCGAACCGGGACGGTATCGCTACCGCAGGATTTTAAGTCCTGTGCGTCTACCAGTTCCGCCATATCTGCGTAACTAAGTTACAACAATCGTTATTATAGTATGATGAAGAAGTTTTGTCAATACAAATTTTGAATTTTTCTAATAAAAAAAGTTGTTTACAAACATTTTTTATTATTATATAATTTTACCAGCAATAAGGAGAAATATGGTTTTTTTAATTATTACAACGGTCATAATATTGAGCTTTTTTGTGTTTACATTTGTAAAAGCAATATTATCTAAATTTAATAATTATCTCTTCACTCTAATAATAGAAGTTATTGGAGCTTTTATTGACTTTGTTTTTATAATTGCTAATCAAGAACCAAGTGTCCCAGTATATTTAATTATATATGTATTTGGAGTTGTAATTCCTTTAGTAATATTTTTATTAGAAAAGAAAAACATCTATATAAATTATATACTAAGAGAAAAGATTACAAAACCAGAAAATCGCCAAGATTTTTATTTTTCAATAATTGAAAAAGACAATAATAACTATTGGGCACACAGCAGACTAGCAAAGTATTATGGCGAAAACAATGAATTAGAAAAACAAGAAATAGAATATTTAAAATTAATAGAACTTGATAAAAACAATAAAGAAAACTATTGTGAATTAGCAAACATTCAAGTAAAACTAAAGAAACCTAATCAAGCAATAGCTACATTATCTAGCTTATTAAATGAAGATCCAGGTTATTTAGAAGGAAACATACAATTAGCACAAATCTTATATGATACAGAAAAATTTAAAGAAGCAGTTATGGTGTTAAATCATGCAATTGAGTTTAATCCAACTGCATATGATTTATATTTTTATTTAGGAATGAATTATACAAGACTAAATGATTTTCAAAATGCGAAAGATAACTATCAAAAAGCAGCAACATTAAATGGATTAACAGGAATTTCAAATCTTAATTTAGGTGAAATTAGCATTATCTTTAAAGATTATGAAACAGCTGAAAAATACTTCATGGATTGTTTAAACGATGATGATGATAGAACAGTAGCATATGCATATTACTATTTAGCAAAAACAAAAATATTCCAAAAGAATTATCAATTAGCTATTCACTATGCTAATTTAGCAGTAGAGATAGATCCTAAAATGAAAAAGAAGATAGAAGAAGATAGTCACTTTACTCCTATTTTAGGAAATTTAAATATTAGATTGAAAGATGCAAAAGATAAAGAAGTAAACACTAAAATGACAAAGCAACAAGAAGAAGTTATTAATATTCTTGAAAGAAATGCTGATTTGGTTGAAGACTTGACTAATGAGTATTGCTTCACAAAAGCTGATTATGACGCATATGAAGAAATGCAAGCAGAACAAATAAAAGAACAAGAGAACAACCAAAAAAGAAATAGAGACTATGATGATAGAACAAAAGGGGGATTTTAAATGAAAGGCGAAAGAGGAGTATCTTTAATTTCATTAATAATAGCAATTTTAGTTTTATTATTAATTGCCGGAGTAATAATTGGTTTTGCAATTAATAAGAAAGTATTTGTTAATAGCGAAAACAATAGTGTAGAAACAGTTAACACTGTAGAAGAAAATAAACCTACAGAGAATAATGCATAAGTTTAAAGAATAAAATACGAAGGAGAAACACAACAAATGGATATCGGATTACATATAATTATATTCATTATAGGTTGTTTTGTTGGAAGTCTAGTAGAAGAGATTGGATATAGAATTTCAGCAAAAAAGAAAATATTTAGTGGAAAGATTAAGTGCCATAAATGTAATCATGATTTCGAATGGTCAGAATGCATTCCTATTATAAGTCACCTTATTTATAATGGTAAATGCAAACACTGCGGCAAACCTTTAGTTTTTAAAAAGTTTGTTGTTGAACTATTATTTGGAATCATTACTTTATTATTAGCAAAGGCTTTTGGAATAACAGCAACTACAGCATCAGTAACAAATTTCTGTGAGTTATTTGTTTCTGAGTTATATTTAGTATTCCTATACTTTATATTAGTACAAGACTTCAACAATTTTGTTATTTCATCAAGAGTAATCAATTATGGAATAGTTATTTCTGTAATTAGAATTGCTATAGATTACATTACATGCTACTTTATGCATCAACAATTAAACCTAAATAGATTAATAATCTATTTAATTGCAATTTCATTATTATTAGTAGCAAGTCTTACTCAAAAGAAGAAAAATAAGAAGAGAGACTATCCAATTAATGTAGCATTAATTTGTGCAATTATGGGATTGTTTACTCAAGAAATATCAGTAATACTATCAGTTATAATGACTTTGTTTATGGTATTCTTCAGAATCATCATAAAGAAGGTTAATGATAAATCGGCTAAATACCAAAGCAAAAAAGTTCCTAGCTTACCAATAGGAGCCTACCTAGCAGTTTCAAACTTTACAATATTGTTAATATCTATATTTATGTTATTAGACTAGGAGGATAGATGAGAATAGGAATTGATATAGGTGGCAGTCACATTGCCACAGGCATTGTCAATGAAGAAGGTAAGATAATAGATAAAGAAGAGAAAGATATCTATCTAGGCGAAGTTGCAGAAACAGAGGAAAGAGCCCAGGATATTATTATAGCAACAATAACTTCGGAAATTGATAATTTGCTAAAGAAGAACAACTATACTAAGAGTGATATTTCTAAAATTGGAATTGCAACACCAGGTAATCCATCTGCAACAAATTTAAGAAATCTAGTAAATATGAAAATTAAAGATTTTAATATAGTGGATGAGTTAAAAAAATCATTCAATACAACCATTAAAGTCAAAAATGATGGGAAGTGTTCTGGATTAGCTGAGAAGAAATATGGTGTTTTAAGGGGATATGAAGATTGCATTTATTTATGCCTAGGAACAGGCGTAGGCAGTGCAGTATTTTTAAATAACAAGTTGCTAACCCCAAAACTAAATACTGGTTTTGAACTAGGACATATGATCATAGATAAAAATGGCGAACAATGCAACTGCGGAAATAGGGGATGTTTCGAAACATTTGCTTCAATAAAAAGATTTAGAGCAAAGTTTATTAGAACATTTAATCTTCCAGAAGATTGCATAGCAGAAGAAGTGCAACAATATATTAGAAAGAATATTGAAAGAGATGATGTAAAAGCCTTTATTGATGAATATATAGCAAATGTAGCAATAGGGGTAGCAAACCTAATCAATATATTTGAACCAGAAGCGATAGCCTTTGGGGGGAGCTTTGCATACTATGATGACATATTTATGCCAAGCTTAAAAAAGCAAGTTGAAAAGCACTTATTTAATAAAGAAACAAAATATAAGTTGCTAGTAGGGCAACTTAAAAATGATGCTGGAATCATTGGTGCAGCTGAATTATAAAAAAAATGAAAAAATTTAAAAAAATACTAGTAAATCGCGAAATGAAATGATATAATTCAAGTCGTATAATTTTTAAAGGAGATAAAAAAGTTATGGAAGAAAACAATAACAATCAACAACAATATCAACAATACCAAGCACCACAACAACCACAAGGTGCACCACAAGGAAATCAATTTTTCCAAGGATTTGTTGGACCTAACACAGAAGAAGGATTAAAGAAGATCTTTGCTGATCTTAAAATCTCATTCATCGTATTAGGAATCTTAGGAGCTATTTCATTATTATTAGAAGTAATAGCATTAGGAAATCCATTCGTACAATTAGCTATGGCACTTAGCGGTGGATATAGAGCAGCTGTTATCTTAGATATTATTGCAGTACTTGGATACACAGTAATCTGCTTCGTTGGTATCCCATTCTCTAAGAAAGAAGATAAGAAAGCATTAATCTTCGGTATTATTGCAGGAGCTTTATTAGTATTCTTACAAATCTTATCATTCATCTTCGGAGTTGGATTCAAATGGATCACAATCGCTGGTATTGTATTAATCGTTGAATGTGTAATTGCATTAAACAAATACAAAGCAGTTAGAGGAAACAGATAATTAAATCAAAAATAAAGACTAGCGTAAGCTAGTCTTATTTTTTTGCTTTTATTAATTATAAATTGTACATATTATCTTTTTTAATCCAAACTGATACACTACCGCCATTGCAGTAGAAGATTCCGTTACCATCTTTATCAACGTAAACAGGTTCTTTAATATTTCCTGTACAGTCATAAAGAACACAGTTTGCCAAGTTCTTTCCGACATTCATTTGCTTGTTACCGCCAGGTCCATCTGAAAGGATAACAGCCATTCCTGAATCTTGATGATAATAATCACCGAATCTTGTCCATCCAATAATATCTGGATCATCAAAATAATCTTTTTCTTCACCATATGCTAAATATTTTCTACACATTAAGAATTTGTCTAATATTTCTTTCATAGGTGGTATATTTTTTTCAGGGATTCCATAATAATCACCATAGAAGATACAAGGAATTCCAACATCTCTAAACATTATGCAAGCATAAGCTGATGGTTTAAACCAATCTTGAACCCAAGATTCTAATGATTGTCCGGGTTCAGTATCATGGTTATCAACAAAAGTAACTGCTTTTGAAGGTCTTCTATCAACTAAAGTTTCTTCAAATAACTTACTCATATCATAATAGCCACCACCATTTGCAGCATCTCTAAAATGATAATGTAGAGGAGCATCAAATAATGAAGTAACTTCATCATTATAATCTAAATAGTTTAATAGAGAATTAACATCTCCACTAAAGTATTCACCAACTGTATAAAAATCTTCGCCAATGTAGTGTTTTAACTCGTGCAACCATTTCTTATAAAACGAGAAACGTATATGTTTTACAGCATCTAATCTGAACCCATCAACATGAGTTTGATCAAAGTACCATTTACCCCAAAGTGTTAAATCATTAACAACATCAAGGTTATTAAAGTCAACATCGGCACCCATCAAGTAGTCAAAGTTTCCGTGTTCTTTATCAACATCAGGGCTAAAATGTTTACCATAAAATTTATAAATTTTATTTGTTTCTGTATAAAAATCATAATCGATTGAAGTGAAATGAGACCAATCTAATTTGAAGTCAGAGTACTTATTGTTTCTGCCTTCGAAATTATATTTTGTCCAACACAAAATCTTTCTATAATCACCTATGGTTAAATTTCTATCTTCTGGGTCAACTTCATAAGCGATAACTTCTTGCTTTTCGTCAGCACCAAGACGATGGTTTAAAACAATATCAGCAATAACTTGAATACCTTCTAATTGAAGTGCTTCAATAGCTGCTATGTATTCATCTTTTGTACCATATTTAGTTCTTACAGAACCTTTTTGATTAAATTCACCTAAATCGTATAAATCATAAACTCCGTAGCCAGTATCATTGTTTCCAGCAGCCCCTTTATAAGCAGGTGGAAGCCAGATTGAAGTAATACCTTTTTCTTTTAAAATAGGAGCTTGATTAATAAGATTAGTCCACAATTTACAGTTTGATGGAAGATACCATTCAAAGTACTGCATCATGGTCTTGTTGAGCCTCTTCATAAAAAAGAAAACCTCCAGTAAATTTTAATTTGATTTGAAAAATCTCTTTCATTATAACACTCTTTTTTTTATAAAAATAGATGGAAAATGAAAAAATATATTATCCGATTAAATGTAAATTACATGTTGAATTTTAACCGCTTTTTAATGTATAATTGAAGGGCATTGAGCAAATAGAATATGATAAACGAGGGGGAACAATATGGCTAGAAAGCAAAAGAAATTAAACAAACTTGCGATTTTAATAATTTTATTAGTTATAGTTGCTGCTATCTTTATAGTTGTTAAAATTATTAATTCGAACAAGGTTAATTTAGTAACAATTAATAAGGAAGATGTTGTTTATTATGTTCTTAGAAAAGACGGAAAAGTAGGAATTCTTGATAAAGACGGAAACGTTGTTATCGAGCCTAAATATGCAGATGTTATGATACCAAATCCTACAAAGGATACATTTATTGTAACTGATGCTTTTGAAGCAGAAACAAAATGGTATGCAGTTAACAAATCAGGCGAAAAGATCTTAACTCAATATGGAGATCTTCAAGCTATTCCAATCAACTCATTTGTTAGTTATGTACCTTACGAAAAGACTACATTAATTTTCAAAGAGAACGGAAAATTAGGTTTAGTAGGAATTGATGGAAACAAGATAGCAGATGCTGTATATGATGAAATTACAGGAATTGATTATAAAGAGGGTTATTTAAAAGCAAAGAAAGATAATCACTATGGAGTAATTAATATCAATGGTAAAACAGTTGTTAATTTTGAATACGACAACATAACAGCTGATGGATATTATGATAAAGATAGCAAAAACGAAAATGCTGGATTCATTTTAAGAGTTAGATCAGACAATGGATACAGATTTGGTTATGCTGATTCAAACGGAAATATTGTTTTAAAAACAACATACAACGAAGTTAACAGACTTACAGAAATAGAAGGAAAAGACGTATATCTACAAGTTACACAAAATGGAAAAGTAGGTATCATGAAGAATAATAATGAACTATTAAAAATCGAATTCCAAGATATTGAATATGATAAAGGCTCAAAATTATTCTTAGTAGAACAAAATAAAGCATATGGAATATACAATCAAAACGGAGATTGCAAAGTACCAATTGATTATACATCTATAAGCTTTGCAGGAGACATCTTAGTTTGCTACAAAGGTGATGTTAGAAAAGTTTTCGATACAGAAGGCAATGAATTCGATTCAAAATACGAAAGCTATAAAAAAGTAAATGATGAATATGGTATCGTAATTGATTCAGAAGGAAAGTATAATATTTGCAATAAATCAATGAAAACAACTTCAAGCACAGGATATGTTTATATTGAATACTTCACAAACAATTTATTTATTGCAACTAACGATGGAAAAACTGGTGTAGTTGATGCAACAGGAAATATCAAAGTTCCATTTGAATATGGAACAATTCAAAAATTAAATGATATTAATGTTTTACAAGGAATCACAATTGATGGAAGTAGAATGGATATCATTGATAGCAATGCAGCAATCAGCAAAGGATTAGCAAATGCTAATCTAGTAAAGACAGATAAATACATTAAAGTTTATAATGACGCAGATGTTAAATACTACTCTTTAGAAGGTAAAGAGTCAGCATATAAAGATTTAGTAACAGGTAACTCAGTATATGCTTCAAAACAAAATGGTAAATGGGGAGCTGTTGATTCAACAGGAAAAACAATTATCAATTATGATTATGATATGGTTACTGAAATAACAAATGGAAAATATCTTGGTGTTAAAAAGAATGGTAAATGGGGAGTTGTAGATTCAACAGGAAAAGAGATTATTAGTCCTAAATATGAATTAAATTCTTTAAATAACGCATTCTTAGGCCAATACTATGAAATCGAAAATGGTACTTCAGTATCATCATTCTGCGGAGATACAAAACAAGAATATTAATAAACAGAAAGAACTATAGTAAAGATGAATAAGAGAGTAATTGTTATAGGAGGCGGACCAGCAGGAATGTTGGCCGCCATTTCTGCTAAAAAGCAGGGAGATGAAGTAATTTTATTAGAGAAGATGAACAAGCTTGGTAAGAAATTAGCCATCACCGGAAAAGGTAGATGCAACATTACAAGCTCTCTTCCTATGGATAAATTTATAGAAAATATTCCAGGGAACGGAAGATTTTTATTCAGTGCATTCCAAAACTTTACTAATGAAGATATTCTAAAACTAATTGATATTCCAACAAAGAATGAAAGAGGAAATAGAATCTTCCCTGTAAGCGATAGAGCAACTGATGTTATCGAAGCACTAACAAGAAAACTAGATGGTATTGATGTAAGACTTGAAACAGAAGTAAAAGATATCTTGGTTAACACGGATAGCGAAGGTAAAGAAACGGTATTTGCAGTAAGAACGGCCAGAGAAGATATTGCATGCGATAAAGTTATCTTAGCAACTGGAGGACTAAGCTATCCAGGAACAGGATCCACAGGTGATGGTTATAAATTTGCATCAAAGTTAGGACATACAATTGTTGATACAAGACCATCATTAGTCTCTATGACAGCAGAAGGAGATTCACTTCATTATTGCCAAGAACTACAAGGATTATCTCTTAAAAATGTTACTATAAAACTATTTGAAAATGGAAAGAAAATCTATGATGACTTTGGAGAAATGCTATTCACTCATTTTGGAATTTCTGGACCAATCGTATTAAGTGCTTCTGCGCATTTAGTAAGAAGTAAGATGATTAATCCATATGCTGAGTTTGATCTAAAACCAGCACTTGATGAAGCAAAGTTAGATGAAAGAATTCTAAGAGACTTTGATAAATATAAAAATAAAGAATTAAAGAATGCGCTTGATGATTTATTACCTCAAGCAATGATACCAGTAATTATTGAAAGAAGCGGAATTGAAGAGACTAGAAAAGTTAACTCAATTACTCGTGAAGAAAGATTAAAAATAATTGAATTACTAAAACACTTCAAGATTGAAATCTCAGGATTTGGTTCAATCAAAGAAGCAATTGTTACTGCAGGAGGTGTTTCAGTAAAAGAAATTAATCCAAAAACAATGGAATCAAAACTAGTTAATGGATTATTCTTTGCGGGAGAAGTTATTGATGTTGATGCCTACACTGGAGGATTTAATCTTCAATCAGCATATTCAACAGGATATACTGCGGGATTAGATCAATAGAAAGGAAAAACGATGCTAGATAAGTGTGAACTTTGTCCACGTGCTTGTAAAGTTAATAGATTAAATGGTGAGCTTGGTTTTTGCAAAGCTAGTGACAAAGTTAAAGTAGCACTAGTATCGACACATTGTTTTGAAGAACCATGTATCAGTGGTGAACTGGGTGAAAATCAAAAAGGCTCAGGAACAATATTCTTTAGTAATTGTAATTTAAGATGTATGTTCTGCCAAAACTATGAGATTAGTCATGAGGGTAAAGGAATAGAAATTACAATTGATAGACTTGCTGAAATCATGATTGAACAACAAGAAAGAGGAGTAAACAATATTAATTTAGTTACTCCAACTATATATGTTTATCAAATAATTGATGCTATCAAAAAAGCAAAAGCAATGGGATTACATATTCCAATTGTTTATAATACATGCTCTTATGAAACAGTTGAGACAATCAAAATGCTTGATGGTTTGATTGATATTTATTTACCAGATTTAAAATATTTTGCAGATAACATTGCTATAAAATATAGTACAGCACCTTACTATTTTGAGAATGCAACAGCAGTTATTAAAGAGATGCAAAGACAAGTTGGCGAGAATGTATTTGATGAAAATGGTATTATGCAAAAAGGAATGATAATCAGACATTTGATTTTGCCAAATCATATTCAAAACACAAAGCATGTTCTTAAATGGATTAAAGAGAATATGCCAGAGGGAACATATGTAAGTGTTATGGCTCAATATTTTCCAACATATAAAGCTAAAGAAGATGAGTCTATTAGTAGAAAGATAACTCAAAAAGAATATGATGAAGTTGAAGAATACTTAAGTGAATTAGAACTAGAAAACGGATATATTCAAGAACTTGGAAAGCACGAAGAAGAGTATGTTCCAAACTTTGATTTAAGCAACATAGAAAAGAAAGAGTAATTACGAAAGGACTGAAATTAATTTTCAGTCTTTTATTTTTGATTAAATATTTTTAGAAATATAAAAACTATGATATAATCATTTTTGGAGGTATAAAAAATGAACAATGTAAACATCGATGGAATAAAGGATATAAATGTGGTTAGAGATTTATTTGCCAGTGTTAATGGCTTAGGAGAAGATAATTGCTTTTTAGTAGTTTTAAATAGAGATTATGTTCCTTCTAGTATTGATCCTAGTAGCACGTTACAAACTAATTCTACAATAGTCGGAGCTAAAGCAGGAGGAGTTGCTGGAGGATTAGTTGGAGGAGCTCTTGCTGGTTCAATGAATGCTGCAGTAGCGGAAGCTGTCAATGAATTTTATAGTAAGTTAACCGATCAACAAAGAATACTATTTAGTAGAAATGTATATTGTGGATACCTAGTTAATATTGTTGATAAAGGAATAGGAGTTATACCATTAAGAAATAGTGGGCAATTACTTCCTAAAATTAAGGATTTTATTACTGATATAGATAATTATGTATTTATTAATAATGATGAAATCGAAAAGGTTAGAATAGAAAAATTACCATTACATTTTTCATCAAGAAAACTAGCAATTTATTTAAAAAATGCAGGTAATACTAGTACACCATGGACATTACCTATGAAAAATAAATTGGTTGAATATCAACAAGAAAACTATAATAAGTTGGCTAGTAAATTATCATAATAACCAGGAACTTAAAAACCTCGAAATTATGTAAATTAAAGTATTATATTTATATTACAAACCCTTGATTTTTCTTGAAAAAATTAAATTTCTCCTATATAATTAATGCGTTAGATTGCCATAGAAAAAAGGCAATTACAATTAATTCTTAAGGAGGAATTTTTTATTATGTCAGTTAGAGTTGCTATTAATGGATTTGGACGTATAGGACGTCTTGCATTTAGACAAATGTTTGGAGCAGAAGGATATGAAATCGTTGCTATCAACGACTTAACATCTCCAGAGATGTTAGCTTATCTTTTAAAACATGATTCTGCACAAAAAACATATGCTAAAGCAGATACAGTTTCAGCAGGAGAAGATTCAATCACTGTTGACGGACAAACAATCAAGATTTATGCAGAAAAAGAAGCTGCAAATCTTCCATGGGGAGAATTAAATGTTGATGTTGTTTTAGAATGTACAGGTTTCTATACATCTAAAGATAAAGCACAAGCACACATTGATGCAGGAGCAAAGAAAGTTATTATTTCTGCACCAGCTGGAAATGATCTACCAACAATCGTATTTGGTGTTAACGAAGGAACATTAAAACCAGATGATCAAATTATTTCAGCTGCATCTTGTACAACAAACTGCTTGGCACCAATGGCAAATACATTAAATAAATATGCACCAATTCAATCAGGAATTATGTGCACAGTACATGCTTACACAGGAGATCAAATGCTTCTTGATGGACCACAAAGAAAAGGTAATTTAAGAAGATCAAGAGCTGCTGCAGTTAACATCGTACCATCATCTTCAGGAGCTGCTAAAGCTATTGGATTAGTTATTCCAGAATTAGATGGAAAATTAGTTGGAGCTGCACAAAGAGTTCCAGTTGCAACAGGATCAACAACATTATTAACAGCAGTTGTTAAAGGAGATAATGTTACAGTTGATGGAATCAACGAAGCTATGAAAGCTGCTGCAAATGATTCATTTGGATATGATGATGGAGAAATCGTTTCTTCAGATATTATCGGAGATACACATGGTGGTGTATTTGATCCAACACAAACAATGGTAGTTCCAATGGGGGATGGATTATACGAAGTACAAGTTGTTTCTTGGTATGACAATGAAAACTCTTACACATCACAAATGGTAAGAACAATTAAATATTTCGCTGAATTACAATAATTAAGGAAGACCTAGAGGTCCGATTTAGGTCGGGCCTCTTTATATATCTAAATAAGGAGTAAAAAAATGAATAAAGTTACAGTTAGAGACATTGAATTAAAAGGTAAGAAAGTTTTAATGAGATGTGATTTCAACGTTCCACTAGATGAGAACTTAAATATCACAGATAAGACAAGAATTATTGCTGCATTACCAACAATTCAATATGTTTTAGATCAAGGAGCAAAATTAATTCTTTGCTCACACTTAGGAAGACCAAAGGGAGAAGTTAAGAAAGAATTCTCATTAGCACCAGTTGCAAAAGAATTATCTGTTCAATTAGGAAGAGAAGTAAAACTTGCTGATGATATAATTGGTGATTCTGCAAAAGCATTAACAGCTGACATGAATGAAGGAGATGTAGTTCTTCTTGAAAATGTTAGATATGATGCAAGAGAAGAAGCAAACGATGAAGAATTTTCAAAAGAATTAGCATCACTTGCTGAAGTATATGTTAACGATGCTTTCGGAACAGCACATAGAGCACATGCTTCAACAGAAGGTGTTTCAAAATTCTTACCATCAGCTTGCGGATTCTTAATTGAAAAAGAGTTAGAACAACTAGGAGATTCTTTAAATAATCCAGTAAGACCATTTGTTGCTATCTTAGGTGGAAAGAAAGTTTCAGATAAGATTGGTGTTATCAATTCTTTATTAGATAAAGTTGATACATTAATCATTGGTGGAGCTATGGCTTACACATTCTTCAGAGCACAAGGATATTCAACAGGAAAATCTTTAGTTGAAGAAGATAAGATTGATTTAGCAAAAGAATTACTTGCTAAAGCTGAAGCAAAGGGAGTTAAATTATTACTTCCAGTTGATACAAAATGCGGAAAAGAATTTTCTGAAGATACAGAAACATTAATCGTTAAGAGTAATGAAATTCCTGATGATTGGGAAGGATTCGATATCGGACCTGAATCAATTGAGTTATACAAGAGTGTTCTTGCAGAAGCAAAAACAGTTTTATGGAATGGACCTGTTGGTGTATTCGAATTAAAACCATTCGCTGTTGGAACAAATGCAATTGCTGAATACTTAGCAGAATTAACAGATTGCAAAACTATTATTGGTGGTGGAGATTCTGCAGCAGCTGTTACAAAAGCAGGACTTGCTGATAAGATGACACACATCTCAACAGGTGGTGGAGCTTCTCTAGAATTTATCGAAGGAAAAGTTTTACCAGGAATTGAATGTATTCCAAATAAATAAGATTAATTAGGAGTTAGTTATGAGAAGAAAAGTAGTAGCAGGAAACTGGAAAATGAATATGCTTCCAGATGCAACAATGTCAGTACTTGAAGAATTACAAACATTAATTGAAGGAGCAACAGCAGAAGTTGTTGTTTGCGTTCCTTTCACAGATTTAAATTATGCATATTATGCAACACAAGAGAAGAAAACAGTTCATATCGGTGCACAAAATATGCACTGGGAAGAAAGCGGAGCTTATACAGGAGAAATTTCTCCAAGCATGTTAACAGCTATCAATTGTGAATATGTAATTATTGGTCACTCAGAGAGAAGACAATATTTTGCAGAAACAGATGAAACTGTTAATAAGAAAATAAAAGCAGCTTTAGCTCATGGATTAAAACCAATCGTATGTGTTGGTGAAACATTAGAGCAAAGAGAAGCAGGTGAAACAGTTAGTGTTATTACATCTCAAATTCATAATGCTTTTGAAGGATTAGGAGCAAAAGATTTAGATAATATTATTGTTGCATACGAGCCTATCTGGGCTATTGGTACTGGTAAAACAGCAACTAGCGAAGAAGCAAACGATGCAATAAAAGAAATTAGAAATCAAATTGAAAAAGATTTCTCAACAGGAGATATCTCAATTCTTTATGGTGGATCAGTAAAACCTGAGAACGCAAAAGAATTATTTACAACATCTGATATAGATGGAGGCCTTGTAGGAGGAGCAAGTTTAAAAGCAGATGTATTTAGTAAAATCGTAAATTACGATAAAGAGTAGAATTAATAAAACTTAAATAACAATATATGTATAGAAGAGGAAGATAAAATGGGAAAGAAAGTTACAATGCTAATGATATTAGACGGTTTTGGATTTAATGAAAATCCAGAAGGAAACGCTATTGCAGAAGCTAAGAAGCCTAATATCGACAAATTAATGATGACATGTCCAATGTCTAAAATTTCTGCAAGTGGATCAGCTGTTGGATTACCTGATGGACAAATGGGTAACTCAGAAGTTGGTCACACAAACATTGGTGCAGGAAGAATTATTTATCAAGATTTAACTAAGATAACAAAATCAATTGAAGACGGAGATTTCTTCAGTATTCCTGAATTTGTTGAAGCAGTTGAATCAGCAAAAGAAAATAATAAATCACTTCATATCATCGGACTTGTTTCTGATGGTGGAGTTCATAGTCATCAAAGACATTTATATGCTTTACTTGAATTAGCAAGAAGAAGAGGAATGGAAAGTAATGTTTTCGTTCATTGTTTAATGGATGGAAGAGATACACTTCCAGCTGCAGGTGAAGGATTTATCCAACAACTTGAAGAAAAGATGAAAGAAAAAGGTGTTGGAAAAATTGCTTCTATCAGTGGTAGATATTATGGAATGGATAGAGACAATAGATGGGAAAGAGAAAAGAAAGCTTATGATGCAATGGTATTTGGAGTTGGTGAAAAAGCTAATTCAGCACAACAAGCTATGGAAAATTCTTACCAAAAAGAAGTATTCGATGAGTTTATTGTTCCAACAGTAATCTACAATGGTGACAAGCCAGTTGCTACAATCGAAGATGGTGATTCAGTTATATTCTTTAATTTTAGACCAGATAGAGCAAGACAAATCACAAGAGCTCTAGTTGATCCAGAATTCAAAGAATTCGAAACAAAGAAAATGAATTTAAATTATGTTTGTATGACTGAATATGATGAGACAATTCCAAATGTTAAGATTGCATTCAAAGATGAACCAATCAAAAATACATTTGGCGAATACATCAGTGGCAAAGGAATGACACAATTAAGAATTGCTGAAACAGAAAAATATGCACACGTTACATTCTTCTTTAACGGTGGTAGGGAAGAACCATATGCCGGAGAAGACAGAATATTAATTAACTCACCAAAGGTTGAAACATATGATTTAAAACCAGAGATGAGTGCATATGAAGTAACAGATAATGTATTAAATGCAATCAATGAAGAAAAATATGATGCAATAGTATTAAACTTTGCAAACTCAGATATGGTTGGACACACAGGAAACTTAGAAGCAGCTACAGCAGCAGTTGAAGCTTTAGACGAATGTGTTGGAAAAATCGTTGATGCTATTAAGAAACATGAAGGTACATTATTAATTACTGCTGATCATGGAAATTCAGAGCAAATGATTGACTACAAAACAGGAGAACCATTTACTCAACATACAACAAATTTAGTACCATTAATTTTAGTAAATAAAGAAGGTGTTAAATTAAAAGACGGAAGACTTTGCGATATAACACCTACAATGCTTGACATTATGGGACTTGATAAGCCAGCTGAAATGACTGGAGAAAGCTTATTAGTTAAAGAATAATTAAAGGATTGATATGCAAAAGATAATGAAGAAAATTATTGTTTTTATATTTGCGATTGCAATATGTTTATCAATAACAAACATCTCTTTCGCAGAAGAAAACAATGAAAAGAATTTTGTAATTGAAAATTTTGATATTGAACTTAATGTCAAAGAAGATAACAAAGTCGAAGTAAAAGAAACATTAGAGGTTCACTTCTTTAAAGAAGATAGCCATGGGATTTATAGAGCAATTCCAATCTGGGAGAAGTACACAGGAGAAGATGGAAAGACAATTGAAAAAAGAGCAAAGATAATAGACTTCAAATGTGATGGTGAGAAAATTTCTGATGAATCATCAGCAACAATGTTTAGAGCAAAAATCGGGGATCCAGATAGACTAGTACCTCAATATAAAACTTATAATATTTCTTATACTTACGATTTAGGAAAAGACCCATACGCTGATAAAGATGAATTTATCTTTCATGCCTTTGGCGATGATTTAGGAGGAGAAGTTCCGTACGGAAAAATCACACTAAGATTTGAGGATACTCAGATAACTAAAGAAAAAGTATTAGTATGGAAAGATAAATTTAGAAAAGAAAACATCTATGATCAAGGCAAAAATAATGATACTCAAACTTCAGTAGCAACAAGCGAAAATGGTGTAGTTATCAATTTAACAAATGTGACAGGTTCAATAACAATAGAGACTGTTTTAGAAGAAGGATACTTTGCTACTGCAACGGAAACATATGATAATGTTTCATTGATTCTATGTATTGTAATTATGCTAGTTTCAATTTCAACAATTGTGGTTTGGTTTATATTTGGAAAAGATAACAAAGTAGAAGAAACTCAAGTGATTTGCTATCCACCTGAAAACTTAGATCCTGCTTATATAGGAGTTGTTCTAGGAACTGATGGAATATCATATAGTGAATATAATGCACTTGCGGTATCTTTAGCATCAAAGGGATATATAAGCATTGCAAAAGATCCTAGCAATAAAGATAATTTCTTTATCAAAAAATTAATTGATATTAATAAACCATTGCCAAATGGAGTAAAAGAATTATCAGACAACGAAAAACTTATTTATGAATCTATTTTTAGAGGAAGCGAAGTGATCGTTAGTCTAAAAGAAGATAAAATAGATGAAACAAAGCTACAACAAATTGATGAAAACACTAAAAAATTCAGAGAAAAAATCTTTGAAAAGAAGTCATCAATACTTCAAATTGTTTATGCCATTTTAGAAATTTTATCAGTAATTGTTTTACTAATATCATTCTTTGCAATAAGAGATATGAATCCGGCAAGTAATTGGATTTACGCGGTTACACTTATTATATGGATTGTTTCGCTAGTATTTACATTTTTACTAGAAAAGAAAACATCATATGGAGACAAGTTAGCTGCAGAAGTTAAAAGCTACAAAGAATTCTTAAAAGGATTCGACAAAGAACAATGCATGAATTTATTGAAAGATAATCCAAAGTTCTTCTATGAAACATTACCTTATACATATGTATTTGGTATCACAAAGAACTGGTTAAAAGAAATAAACGCTTACCCAGATTTATCAAACTTCTGTAATACAGTTTATTTCCAAAATTCAATGATGTTCTTAGCATATCATTATATTTTTATAAATAATTTAAGTAATCCATCGAGCTACCACGGAGACGCAGGATTTGGTGGATTAGGTGGATCTAGTGGAGTAGGTTCATGGTAAAATAAAAGAAAGGAGGAATTGAATATGAGCCAAGTTAATGATTTGTATAAGGATATTCAAGACCTCCTTTATAAATTGGTTCCTGAGAAGTTTAAAAAACTATACTTATATGCATCTGTTATCAATGGCAAAAATGGAGAAATGTTTTTTTATTATTTCCCAAGAACGTTATTAAAATCAAATGCTGTTAACTGTTATGATATTCCGGATAAATTTGGAATTGATGAAAATAGTTACAACGAAAATCTAAGCAATTTATTTAACTTGATTAGAAAACTATATGTAATACAAAAAGGTGCTTGGACTAATATTACTATTAAATTTGAAGGAAGAATATTCACGGTTGAATATCATTTTAACGATTTAGTTAATTCAAATTATTCTGATAGCGAAAGAAGAATAATTTGGTGCAACAAATATTTAAATATTCCAGAAGAAAAGTTCAGCAAAGCTGAAAGAAAATTAATAGAGAGTTATGTAGAAGAAAGTACAAGAAAACCTATTGTTTATACAGAAGAGCTTGAGCATAGTTCAATCTTCGAAGATGAAGAAGATGAAGACGAAGAATAAGCAATAGATATTGGGGTATAGCCAAGTGGTAAGGCAGGGGACTCTGACTCCTCGATGCGTGGGTTCGAATCCTACTACCCCAACCAGAAAATTTTATTAAAGGAGAACAAAAATGATTTGCCCAAAATGTAATAACATGATTCAAGATTATCCGGAGTATTGTCCATTCTGTGGAATGCTTTTTAAAGAACAAAAGATGCCACAATATGATGCAAACGGAAAAGAAATTAAACCAACTCAAATGCAAGGTGAAGAAAACGGATTCGTTGATGTAATTTTCCAAAGAAGAAGTGCATTTGCAGGTGCTGCTAGAAAAATATATATAGAGATTGATGATGTTGAAGTTACTGCACTTGGTAATGGACAATTTGTACAATGCAGAATTCCATGTGGAACACGCAAAGTTACATTAAAATCATGTAATTCTTTCAACAGTTATCTAGTTACTTTCCAAAACGATTGTAGAAACATGAGAGTTGAAGTAGGACTTGGATTAGGATGGTGGTCTGCTAATATAATGATGTATTCAGTTACAAAGGAATATGACAATCAACCACCAATAACACAAGTAAATACAAGTACAAATAATAATTAATAATAAGGAGCTAATGGAAAGCAGTTTCCATTAGCTTTTTGTGAAAGGAAAAGAAATGTTTAGTAAAAGTGATATTTCAAGAGATGAATTTCAATTGTTCGGAAAACAAGCTAAATGTGGCTACGACTGGTGGTGGCATTCATTCACTGCTATAGATGAAGAGACTAATACAAAGAAACAATTCTTTTTGGAATTCTTTACTTGCAATCCCAAACTAGGTGGAGATAAGCCAGTATTTGGACAGCTTCCAAGAAATCAAAAGTATGGAGTTAAGCCATCATATTTAATGATAAAAGTTGGAACATGGGGTGAACACAAAAAACAACTTCATAGATTCTTTGGATGGAATAAAGTTGAAATTGAAAAGAAGAAACCATTCAGTATAAAAGCAGATGATTGTTATTTATCAGAAACTGAAACATATGGAAAAGTAAGTGTTTCAAGAGAAGATGCTATAGATCATAAAGAATATATGAGTGATTTTGGAACTATAGAATGGAATCTTAAAATAAATAAAATTATTCCATTCAATGTTGGATATGGTGCTGGAAAATTATTTAGAACAATTCAAGCATTTGAAATGTTCTGGCATGCAGAAGGAATGAAAACTGAGTTCTCAGGAGAGATTATTTTAGATGGAAAAACATATAAAGTAATACCAGAAGAATCTAATGGTTATGCAGATAAAAACTGGGGTAAAGATTTCACATCACCATGGGTATGGCTATCAACAAATAATTGTTATAGCAAGAAGTATGATAAGAAGTTAGAAAATACAGTATTTGATATTGGTGGTGGAAAACCAAAAGTTGGTCCAATCACATTAAATAGAAAACTTTTATCAGCAATGTACTATGAAGGAAAGTGCTATGAGTTTAATTTCTCAAAATTCTGGACTTTCTGCAGAACTAAGTTTGATTGCCACGAAACCGATGACAAAATAGTATGGCATGTTGAACAAAAGACATGGCATAACAAAATGGTTACGGACATTACCTGTGAAAAGAAAGATATGTTATTTGTTAACTATGAATCACCAAAAGGTGAGAAGAGATATTCAAGATTATGGAATGGCGGTAATGGAAAAGGTACTATTATGCTTTATAGAAAAGGCAAGTTAATTGATGAAATCGAAGTAACAGATTTAGGTTGCGAATATGGAGAGTTTGATACCGAACGATAAAACTATTTACAAAAAGCCTTAAAAATAGTACAATTGAAGGACGTATGGATAAGATTAATGAATTAACTAAGATGCAAAAGGATGAAGAAAAACTCCTTTTTGCTAAAGTGAATGATAAATTGAAATTCTGTATTGCGAGAAATCGACTTGAAAATACAGATTTTCTTGATTTGTCTGAACAAGCCAGCGTTAGTAGTTTGTTAGAAAAGAAGAGAGTAGAAAACACTATTCTTTTTGGTGGATATGAAGAAGCAGAACGTAAAATTTTATTTGTTCTACCGGAAGAAATAGAGTTCTCAAGCAAAGTATATGACCAAGTTCTAAAAGTTTTTAGAATCACTCTTCCAAAAGATCAATGGGGAAGTTATGAGCATAAAACTTATTTAGGTGCTCTAATGAAGTTGGGAATGAAGAGAGAAAAGGTTGGAGATATTTTAGTTAGAAATGATGGAGCAGATATAATAATTATGTCTGAAGTTGAGAAATTTCTAATGCAAAATATTAATGGTCTAACAAGATTTCAAAAGGCTAAAATTGAGATTAAGAGTATGGATGAATTAATCTATATTCCACCTAAAAAGGAAATACTTAAAATAAATGTTCCATCTATGAGACTTGATTGTTTAGTAGGAGAACTTGCTAGATGTTCAAGAAATGATGCAACTGATTTAATAAATCAAGAAAGAGTATTTGTTGATTTTAAAGAAGAATTAGTTGGAAGCAAACAAATAAAAGAAGGATCATTTATAACAATCAGAGGCAAGGGCGGAAGATTTAAAATAAATAAAATACTAGGAACTTCTAAAAGTGGAAGAATTAATATAGAAGTAGAACATTAAAGAAAGGGAAAGATGAAAGCAAAGTTTATTACTCTAGGATGTAAAACAAATCAATATGAGTCTAATGCAATGGAACAAAGTTTCAAAAAAGATGGTATTGAAATTTTGCCTGTTGATAGTGATGAAGCAGCTGATATTTGTGTTGTAAACACATGCAGCGTTACTAATGTTGCTGAAAGAAAATCAAGACAAATGCTTAGACGTGAGAAACAACAAAATCCAGAAGCAATCGTTGTTGCCTGTGGATGCTATGTTCAAGTCGCTCAAAAAGAAGTTGAAGCAATGCCTGAAGTAGATATTGTTATTGGTATAAATGAAAAAAATCATCTATTAGAGATTGTTAAAGAATTCATTGCAAATAGAAATGAAAAATCTAGAGTTTCTGATGTAATGCATAAGCAAGGTTTCGAAGATTTCGGAACTACAACTTACACAGAATTAAATAGAGCAGTAATCAAGATTCAAGATGGTTGTGATAGATTTTGTACTTATTGCATCATTCCTTATGCTAGAGGAAAGGTAAGAAGTAGAAATCCTCATAGCATCTTAAAAGAAATAGAAGAAATAGCTAAGACAGGAATTAAAGAAGTTGTTCTTACAGGAATTCATATTGCTTCTTATGGAAAAGATTTTTCAAAAGAAGATGGAGAACAATATAGAAACGACTTTGGATATAGTGCTGATTATCCTGAGTTTGACCCTAGAGAAGATTTAACATCAGGAGCCTTTAGATTAATTGATTTGGTAGAACAAATGAATAAAATCGAATCTATTGAAAGAATTAGATTAGGATCAATCGAACCAAAATGGATTACTGAAGAAGTGATTGATAGATTAGCTAAATGCGAAAAAGTATGTGATCATTTCCATTTATCACTTCAAAGTGGATGCGATGAAACACTAGAAAGAATGAAGAGAAGATATACAACTGAGGATTTTAGAAATTCAGTAACACTTCTAAGAAAAGCATTTCCAAAGGTTGCATTAACAACAGATATTATAGTTGGTTTCCCTGGTGAAACAGATGAAGAATTTGAAAAGACATATAAATTCTTGGATGAAATTAAATTCTATAAGATGCATATCTTCAAGTATTCACCAAGAAGAGGAACAGTTGCGGAAAAATTACCTAACCAAGTTGATGGAAGCATAAAAGAAGAAAGAAGTAGAAGATTAATTGAGATGTCTGATAAAAATGAAAATGAATACAATGAAGAATTAGTAGGCAAAACAATTGATGTTCTATTTGAAGAAAGAGAAGGTAAATACTTTAAAGGCCATTCAACTAATTACGTTTCAGTTAAAGTTGAGACTAAAGAAGACTTAGAAAATCAAATCTTACCAGTAGAAATTTTGGAGGTTAAAAATCTAGAAACTATTGGCAAAATTTAGAAATAATGTTATAATAAACACATAATTCCAAACAAAAAGAGAAGGATCATGAATTATATTTTAAAGGACTTTGTTTCAACAAAGGTTTATGAGAATCTTAAAGGTTTGGAAAAGGAATATTTCCAAGCCAATAATAAAAAATACAGGTACCCGGTAGTTCTATCGGGTCTTGTTGGCGTGTCTAAGGCAATGCTTGGAAGCGCTTTAAATATAGATAATAAAGAAAAAATAGTTCTAGTAACTTATAATGAGCTACAAGCACGAGACTTATTAAAGAATATTTTATATTTCACGGATGATGTAGATTTCTTTCCTAAGAGAGAAATTTCAATATATGATTATGATGCTGAAAGTAATGAAATAGAGTTTGACAGAATTACTGTTTTAAACAAAATACATAAAAAGAAAGCTAAGATTGTAGTAACAACTATTGAAGCTTTAATGCAAAACTTAGTTGCAGAAGATTCACTTTATGAGAATTCTATCAACTTAAAAGTTGGGGATGAAGTGGATATCGAAAAGATAAAACAAACCTTAATTAGTTTAGGTTATGAAAGAGCAGATTTAACAGAGGCAAGAGGACAGTTTAGTGTTAGAGGAGATATCGTAGATATTTCCCAAAGCGAAACTGTTGGCGTTAGACTTGAACTTTGGGGCGATACAATTGATAGTATTAGACGATTCAATTTACAAAACCAAAGATCAATCGAAAACATTGATAAGTGCGAAATCTTACCGATGTCAGAAAAAATTATAGATTCACCATTATCAGTAGTTGCTGATAGAATTGAACAAGCAATGGCTCATGGTGTTTTAATATCAACAGAAAACACAAATAAAGATGTTGAAGAAATCAGAAATGGTGACTATAGAAACAAGATAGATAGATACTTTGATAAGTTCTATTTAAATCAATCAAACTTATTAGACTATCTAAAAGGATTCAAAATCTTAGTTGATGAGCCTGAAAAGATTCAACAAAGAATTGATTCAATCCAACTAGATAATGAAAACTTAATCAAAGAATTAATAGAAAAAGGTAAAGCTGTTCCAGATATTTTATATAGTGAGAACAAGTATATATATAACTTTGAAAAGTACGACAATGTTGTTTACATCAAAGAAGCGGATAGTAAATTAAACAGTTTTAAATATAAAGAAAACAATTCTTTTAGCAGTGAAAATCTTAAAGGACTAAATGATGAAATAGTTCAAGACCTTAAAGCTAAAAGAAAAGTTATTGTTCTTACAGGATCAGTTGAAGGACAAACTAAAGTTGCAAAAATAATAGAAAATTCAGTTAAGGTTGAAAGTTTAGATGGGTTAAAACTTAATTCATCTAGTGTATTTGTGTGCACTGGTTCACTTACAACTGGATTTGTAAATGAAGAAACAGGACTTGTTGTTTTAAGTAACGATGAGTTTTTCTCAACAAGAAAGAAACGTCCAAGATCAAGTTTAAAATCATTTAATGAAGGTTCGAAAATTGTTTTTGCAGATCTTAATGTGAATGATTTCGTAGTTCATAGAAAATATGGTATCGGTGTTTTCACAGGTGTTAAAACTATCGAGGTGGATGGAGTTACAAAAGATTTCATCGGAATTAAATATAGAGGCGGAGATGCTTTATATGTTCCAACAACTAACTTAGATAATGTTAGAAAATACATCGGTGGAGAAGGAAGCATCAAGTTAAATAAACTTGGAACTAAAGAGTGGGCCGAGACTAAAGCTAAAGTTAAAGGTAACTTAAGAAGTGTTGCTAAAGAGTTAATTGAACTTTATGCAAGAAGAGAAAACTCAAAAGGATTTGCTTTTAGTGAAGATACACCATGGCAAAAAGAATTTGAAGATAGCTTCCCATACACAGAAACAGATGACCAATTAAGATGTATAGAAGAAGTAAAACATGATATGCAGAACTCTAAGCCAATGGACAGATTATTATGCGGTGACGTTGGTTATGGAAAAACAGAAGTTGCATTAAGAGCAGCATTTAAAGCAGTAATGGATGGAAAGCAAGTTGCATACTTAGCACCAACTACAATTTTAGCAAACCAACAATACGAAGAGTTTGTTGAAAGAATGCAAGCATATCCAATTAGAATTGAACTTCTAAATAGATTTAGAACTGCAAAACAACAAAAAGAAACGGTTGAAAAACTAAAACGTGGAGAAGTTGATGTTGTAATTGGAACACATAGACTATTAAGTAATGATGTTGAATTCAAAGACTTAGGATTATTAATAGTTGATGAGGAACATAGATTTGGAGTTAAAGCAAAAGAGAAAATCAAAGAGTACAAAGCTACAGTTGATGTTTTAACAATGACTGCAACTCCAATTCCACGTACACTTCAAATGTCTATTGTAGGTATCAGAGATATGTCAGTTATCTATGAACCACCTATGAATAGAAAACCAGTTCAAACTTATGTTTTAGAATATGATAGAGAAGTTGTAAGAGAAGCTATAACAAAAGAACTTGAAAGAGGTGGACAAGTATTCTACATCTTCAACAATGTAGAAAATATGCCAAACAAAGCTCAAGAGATTGCAGACATGATTCCAGAAGCAAAAGTTGATTTTGCAAATGGTCAAATGACTGGTAATCAAATTGAAGAAATTATGCAAAACTTTATAGACAACAAGACTAATGTTTTAGTATGTACAACAATTCTTGAATCAGGAATTGATATTCCAAACGCAAATACAATCATCGTTGAAAATGCAGATAGATTTGGACTTGCACAACTTTACCAAATTAGAGGTAGAGTAGGAAGAAGTAATCGTCAAGCATATGCATATATCACTTATAGAAAAGATAAGATGATGAATGAAGATGCTTCAGCAAGATTAAAAGCAATAAAGGAATTTACCGAGTTTGGTTCAGGATTTAAAATTGCAACTCGTGATCTTCAAATTAGAGGTGCAGGAAGTTTGTTTGGAGAGATTCAATCAGGACACATGGAACAAGTTGGTTACGATATGTATAACCGATTACTACAAGAAGTTGTTAAGGAAATGAAAGGTGAGAAATTCGAAGAAGAACCGGAAGAAGAAATCACAATTGATATCAGTTTATCAGCATACATTCCAGAAAGTTATATTGAAAATGCAAGTCAAAAGATTGAAGTTTATCAAGATATAGCAAACTGCAAGAGCGAAGAAGATATTAAAAATGTTGTTGATGAAATCAAAGATAGATATGGAGCACTTCCAAGTGAAGTTGAAAACCTACTTGAAATTGCACGTATTAAAAACTTATGTAGAGACAAGAAAATCGTTAAGATTCAACAAAAGGGAAGTAACATTGTTTTCATACTATCAGCATTTAATAATGATAAAGCGGTTGATTTAATCAAACGTTATGGACATCAAATTAGATTCTCGCCAGGAATCACACCATACTTAACATTAAAACCAGATGGCAAAGATTTAATAGCAGAGATAAAAGAATTTATTGATATTATTTAATGTAGCAGAGGAGACCGGGGAGACCCAGAAGGAGGCCAAAATGATTATAACAAGCAAAGATAATGAGACTATAAAATCAATTAAGAAGTTAAAAGAAAAGAAATACAGAACTGAAAGCTTTATAGTTGAAGGAATTAAAATGGTAAAAGAGGCTTTAGAACAAGCTGAAGTAGAGAAGGTAATCGTTAGTGAAACATTCTCAAATTCAGATGATTTCAAAAGTTTTAATTGTGATGAACAAAAACTAATAATTGCTTCAGATAAAGTATTCGAAGATTTAACTGATGTTGTAACTCCACAAGGAATTATCGCAGTTGTTAGCAAAGGTTCAAATTCTGAAATTGATTATAGTGATGAATTTGTTTTAGCACTTGATGGAATTCAAGATCCAGGTAATTTAGGAACAATTATAAGAACTGCTGATAGCGCGAACATTAAGACAATACTTGTTTCTAAAGATACTGTTGATGCTTATTCTCCTAAGGTTGTTAGAAGTACAATGGGTGGAATTTTTAGAACAAAAGTAATTGAAGTTGAAGACTTAGCTCAAACTTTAAATTCATTTAAAGACAATGGCTATAAAGTCGTAACAACTGAACTTAGTGCTGAAAAGTCTATTTATGATATTGATTATCAAAAATCAGTTGTAGTCATCGGAAATGAAGCTAATGGAGTAACTGAAGAAGTTAGCAAAACAGCTACAGATAAGGTAATTATTCCGATGCTTGGAAAGACTGAAAGCTTAAATGCAGCAGTTGCTACAAGCATTATGATTTATGAATATGTAAGACAAAAGCTAGGAAAATAACTATACAAAACCCGGTATATATGGTATAATAGTCCTTACCTAGGATTTGTAACTTTTTCTCCAAGGTAATGCAACCCGTCAACAATAGCATCACACTAATGTGTAGGAGGAACAAACAATGATTGGTAGTACTAAGCGACGGCTGTCAGAAGACAGCAAAAGAACAGAAGGTAACATCGTAAGAATCATGTCAGACGGAGATCAGGAGGTAATGAGCTTTCTCGAAAAGTACATTGCTCATGATCCCTTTAGCCTGAATTGGATTGATGTGCTGGATGTGTATCAAATTTATGGGCGCAGCATTTTAGTATTTTTCAAAAAGTGCTGTGATGGGGATGAAGCAATTTTTTCGGACACACTACTCGGCCTGGATAATTACAGATTTGCCGATGATTATAAAAGTCAAAGAAAAATAGTCAAAGACTCCATAAGAGACGAAAGCAATATAGCTTTCCAGTGCTAGTACGATTAAATAAAGACGATTTGATTTTATTGTCTTTCTTCCACCTTTTGGGGTGGAAGTTTTTTATGCAAAAAAGCTATTTAGAAATGCTGAAAAACTTGAAAAAACTAGTATAAAAGGGTATAATATACAAGTATATTTTTGCCCATTTTTGGGGCGTAAGAGGAGCATAAAAATTATGTACAGAAATCATAATTGTGGAGAACTAAATATTAAAAACGTAGGAGAAACAGTACAACTTGCTGGATGGGTTCAAAGAATTAGAAATCTTGGATCTATGCAATTTGTTGATTTAAGAGATCAATTTGGAATTACTCAAATTGTTGTTTCTTCTGATGAAATAAAGAAAGCAATGGAAAACGTATATCCTGAAACAGTTATAGGTGTTACAGGAGCTGTTGTTGAGCGTTCTAATAAGAATGACAAGATGGCAACAGGTGAAATCGAAATCAATGCTGAAAAGATAGAAATCTTAGGAAAATGTAAGAATGTTTTACCTTTTGAAGTTAACTCTGAAAAGGTTGATATAAACAACGTTAGAGAAGACTTAAGACTTCAATACAGATATATTGACTTAAGAAATGACAGAATTCATAACAGTATTTTATTAAGATCAAAGATTATAAAAATGATTAGAGATGAGATGGAGAAGAAGGGATTCCCTGAAATCCAAACTCCAATCTTAGCTAACTCATCACCAGAAGGAGCTAGAGATTACTTAGTACCAAGTAGATTACATGCAGGAAAATTCTATGCATTACCTCAAGCACCACAACAATTCAAACAATTATTAATGATTAGTGGATTTGATAAATACTATCAAATAGCACCATGTTTCAGAGATGAAGACCCAAGAGCAGATAGAGCACCAGGTGAATTCTATCAATGGGATATGGAGATGTCATTCGCAACTCAAGATGATGTTTTTGGGGTTGTTGAAGATATCATGCCAAGAATTTATGAAAAATTCACAACTTGGACAGTTGATAAAGCACCATTCTTAAGAATTCCATATGCAGAAGCAATGGAGAAGTACGGTATTGATAAACCAGATTTAAGAAACCCATTAATTATCACAGATGTTACAAAATCATTTGAAAATTCTGAGTTCAAAGCTTTCCAAGGAAAAACAGTAAAATGTATTATTGTTCCAAATGGAAATGAGCAAGGAAGAAAATTCTTTGATAACATGGAAGAGTTCGCAAAATCTGATAGCGTTGGAGCTAAAGGATTAGCATGGGTTAAAGAAGATGCTGAAGGCGTATTAGCTGGAGGAATTAGCAAATTCATTACTGATGCAATGAAAGAAGAAATCGGATTAAAACCAAATGATGCAGCTTTCTTCATTGGAGATGAATTAAGAAAAGCACAAAAAATCGCTGGTCTAGTAAGAATTGAATTAGGCAAGAGATTAGAATTAATAGAGAAGAACGTTTACAAATTCTGTTGGATCGTTGACTTCCCAATGTATGAGTACAACGAAGACGAAGATAAAGTAGACTTCAACCACAACCCATTCTCAATGCCACAAGGCGGAATGGACGCGTTAAATAATATGGATCCATTAGATATCGTTGCATATCAATATGACTTAGTTTGCAATGGATACGAAGTTGCATCAGGAGCTGTTAGAAACCACAATCCTGAAATTATGGTTAAGGCATTTGAAATTGCAGGATACAAAGAGGAAGAAGTTAAGAAGAGATTCGGAGCTTTATATACAGCATTCCAATATGGTACACCACCACATGCTGGTATAGCACCAGGATTAGATAGAATGGTAATGTTAATTGCTGATACTGATAACATCAGAGAAGTAATTGCATTCCCTAAGAATAAAAAAGCTAGAGACGTTATGATGAACGCTCCAAGTGTTGTAACAGACGAACAATTAAAAGACGTTCACATTGCTGTTACAGAAATGGAAGACGACTCAGAAGGCGAAAATTAAGGAGAATAAAGTGGAAGAAACCGACTATGATGTAGTTATTTTAGGAGCCGGTCCTGCAGGAATATCAGCTGGTTTGTACGCACATAGAGGAGGCCTAAAAACTTTAATATTAAATAATCCTGCTTCAAGTTCAGCACTTGGCCAAGCTCACATGATTTCAAATTATTATGGTTTCCCTGATGGAATCACAGGAAAAGATTTATTTGATAATGGAATCATGCAAGCAAAAAATCTTGGCATTGAAGTTAAAGACGAAGAAGTAGTTGATTTATCAATGTTTTCTGATCAAGTTTATTTGGTAAAAACTTCAGAGAACGAATATTCTGCAAAGGCTATCATCATTGCACTTGGCGACAAGAAACAAAAGCCAGACATCAAAGGTATCGAAGAATATACAGGTAGAGGCGTAAGCTATTGTGCAGTATGCGATGGATTTTTCTATAAAGGAAAAGATGTTGCAGTAATCGGTGATGGCAAATATGCATTAAACGAAATTGAGCATCTAAAAAATATCGTTGGTTCAGTAAAATTATTTACTAACGGAGAAGATGTAAAAGTTGAATGTGATGTAGAAGTTGATACTAGAAAAATAAATTCTATATCTGGTGACAACAAAGTTGAAACAGTGAATTTTGAAGATGGTTCATCAGAAAAAATCGATGGAATTTTTATAGCAATAGGAACAGCAGGTGGAACTGATTTAGCTACAAAGATGGGCGTTTTAATGGATAACAACACAATAGTAGTTAATGAAAAAATGGAGACTAATGTTCCTGGTATATATGCTTGTGGAAACATCACAGGAGGTTTACTTCAAGTAAACAAGGCAGCATACGAGGGAGCACAAGCAGGATTAAGTGCAATTGTATATATCAAAAACAATATTACAAAAGACTAATTTAATTGAATATAATAATGCTGTTATGGTATAAATTTGGTAGGAGAAATTTAATGAAAAACATTAAAGATTATAACCTTGATGCATTAAAAGAAGAACTTGTAAGCATGGGCGAAAAAGGCTTCCGTGCTGAGCAAATCTTCAAATGGTTATATGTTGATAAGGTAAAATCTTTTGATGAAATGACCAATCTTTCATTAGAGTTGAGAGAAAAACTAAAAGAAAATTACAATATATGTGATTTCTCAATTGAAAGAAAGTTAGTTTCAAAAGATGGAACAATTAAATATCTATTCGGTTTAGGCGATGGAAATGCAATTGAATCAGTCTTAATGCAATACAAATATGGAAAATCAGTATGTGTTTCTTCACAAATAGGATGCAAAATGGGATGTAAATTCTGTGCATCTACAGGAGCACTATTTGTTAGAAGTTTAACATCAGGCGAAATTATCGAACAAATAATTAAGATTGAACAAGATACAGGGGAAACTGTTTCAAATGTAGTATTCATGGGAATAGGCGAACCGATGGATAATTTTGAAAATGTTATGAATGCGATTGCCATTCTAAACAATCAAAAAGGATTAAACATCGGAGCAAGACATATTAGTGTAAGTACTAGTGGTGTTGTTCCAAGAATAAAAGAATTTGCAGATAAGGATGTACAATGTACATTATCAATATCTTTGCATAGTGCAAATAACAAAACTCGTTCAAGCATGATGCCAGTAAACAATGCTTACCCAATCGAAGAATTAATGGCAGCTTGCAAGTACTATATGGATAAAACAAATAAACGTATTTCATTTGAGTATGCGTTAGCAAGAGATAACAATGACAATCTAAAAGATGCAGACGAGTTAGTAAATCTACTAAAGACAAAATTAGGATATTTAAATTTAATTCATGTAAATTTAATTCCAATTAATAAAATTGAAAATGGAAATTATGATCAATCTTCATTAGAAAATATTATGAAGTTTAGAGATTATTTAAATGATCACGGAATCACAGCAACTATTAGAAGAGAATTAGGATCAGATATTAGTGCAGCATGTGGTCAATTACGTAGACAGAACTTAAAATAAAGGAGGCACTATGGTGCAAGCATTTGCGACATCAGATGTTGGAAAAGTGCGCGAAATCAATGAAGACTATTTTTCAATTAGCTATCCAAACGAAAACGTTCAAGTTTTCTTACTAGCAGATGGTATGGGTGGATACGATGGTGGAGAAATAGCAAGCCAATTAGCAGTAACAACTGCAAAGAACTATATTGTAACTAATTTTGAAAAAACAGAAAAAGATAGAGATAGTTTACTTGAATTGGTTAGAAGCGCAACACAATATGCCAATATGGTAGTTTATGATAAGGCAAAAGAAAGAGGAAATGAAGACCTAAGACAAATGGGTACAACTCTTGATATTTGTTTGATTTATCAAAACAAAATTTATTTTTCACATGTTGGAGATAGTAGAATTTATCGTTTAAGAAAAGGATTCTTTAGAAGACTAACTAAAGACGATAGCTACGTTCAACAACTAGTTGATGAAGGAAAGATTACAAAAGATGAGGCAATAAATCACCCTGATAAAAACATGTTAGTAAAAGCTTTAGGGGTTGCGCCTTATGTAGAAGTTGAAGCAGCAGACAAAGGTTACATGAAAGACGATGTGATCTTAATGTGCTCAGATGGATTAACTAATATGGTAAGCGAAGAAGAAATTGCTCAAATAATTTTAGACAATCCATCAGATGCAACAGGAATGTTAATTCAAAGGGCTAATGATATGGGTGGAAAAGACAATATCACAGCTATTATCATAAGGTAAGAGGGAGAATATATATGAATTTGGTAGGAAATACAATAGGTAATAGATACGAAGTTCTAGAAGAAGCCGGAATCGGTGGAATGGCAACTGTTTATAAAGCAAAAGATCATGTTTTAAACAGAGATGTTGCTGTTAAAATTTTAAAAGATGAGTTCACTACAGATGTTGACTTTATTAAGAGATTCAATTCAGAAGCACAATCTGCAGCAAGTTTATCTCATCCTAACATTGTTTCAATTTACGATGTAGGACATGAGGAAGAAGATAATTTATATTATATTGTTATGGAGTTAATCAAAGGAAAAACTCTTAAACAAATAATAACAAAAGATGAAAAATTATCATGGAAATGGGCTTTAAACATTTCAATTCAAATCGCATCAGCATTAGAAGTAGCTCATAAAAATGGAATTGTTCATAGAGATATAAAACCACATAACATCATCATAACAGAAGATGGTGTAGCAAAGGTCATGGACTTTGGAATTGCTAAAGCTGTTTCAAATTCAACAATGACTGCATTTGGTACAACAATTGGATCAGTACATTATTTCTCACCAGAACAAGCAAAGGGAAGTTCAACAGATGCTCGTTCAGATATTTATTCACTAGGTGTTGTAATGTATGAAATGCTAACTGGAAAAGTACCATTTGATGCTGATACACCAGTTTCAATTGCTTTAAAACATATGCAAGAAGAACCAAAAGCAGCTATAGAAGTTAATCCTAACATTCCAACAGCTGTAAATGATATTGTTATGAAAGCAATGAAGAAAGAACCAGATGAAAGATATCAATCAGCAACTGAAATGCTTGCAGATTTAAGCAAAGCATTAAAGGATCCTGAAGGAGATTTTGTTGTTCTTGAAAACGAAGATGGGGGATACTCAAGAGTAATCAAAGGAGTAAACTCATCAGATGTTAAGAAAAATAAAAACGGTAGCAAATCAAGCAAGAATGCTAAGAAACAAAATATATTCCAAAAATATCCTAAGCTTAAGATTCCAGCAGCTATCATAGCTTTAGTTGCAATATTCTTTGCAGTATTCGGAATTACTAAGATTGCTATTGATGGATTTGATTCAAGCGTTGAGTTACCAAACTTAGTTGGAATGTCTAAAGAAGATGCTCAAAAAGCCTGCGATGATAAAGGATTGAAGTTCTTAATTGGAGAACCAATTGCAAGCAACGATATCGAAAAAGATAAAGTAGCAAAGCAAGATCCTGAATTCAAAGAAGGAAAGAAAGTAGAAAAAGGAACTGAAATTAAAGTTTCTATAAGCACAGGAAAAGAAGAACATGAACTTCCTGATTGGGCTGGAAAAACAATTTCAGAAGTTGAAGCAGAAGCTGAGAAATTCGGTTTAATAATTAATAAGATTGAAGAACCAAGTGATAAAGTTGAAAAAGGCAAAGTAATTAGCACAGAAACAAAAGCAGGAGTTATCGTTGTTTCAGGTGATACAATCAACGTACACGTAAGTACAGGAAAGAAGAAAACAAAAGTACCTTCACTAATTGGATTAACAGAAAACCAAGCAAAGAACATGTTAACAAATGCTCACTTAAAAGCTAAAGTAGAATATCAAACTGATGAATCACAAGCAGACAAGAAAGATTGCGTAATCAAACAAAGCGAAGAACAAGATTCAGAAGTTGACGAAGATACAGAAATCACAATTACAATAAACGCAATTGACGATCCTAAGAAAGCAAAATTTGCAATTACAGTTAATGCAACATATACAGGAACACAACCAACTGCATCAGCTGAATTAACAGTTATGGTTAATGATAAGAAAGCAGGAAAAGAAACAGTTAACTTTACAGCAACTTCAAAAACTAAATCATTTACTGTAACAACTGAATCAGACAAAGCTGTTAAAATAACAGTAGTAGATGCTAAAGGTAATGTTGTAGGTGGACCTAAAACATCAGAAGACCCACAAGGTTGGGATGAAGGTGTAACTATACCAGAATCAATTAGTGTTACAATCAAGGATGCAGAAAAAGCACAATAAATATAATTATTAGTAAGGATGGTTTGTTTATAAATCATCCTTATTTCAAAAGGAGAAACAATGGAAATAGCAACATCACTTTTAAATGTAGATAGAGAAAATTTTTCAGAGATGGCTTACAAAATTGAAGCGGCTGGCACAAATTATTTTCATATCGATGTAATGGATGGAGAGTTTGTAGAGAATAGTACAGTTAATTTAATGAAAGAGTATGCAGATCAAGTTTGCGGAATCAACAACACACCAATGGAAGTCCATCTAATGGTTGATAATGTAAAAGAATATGTTGATATGTTCTTACCAAACAATCCAAGAGAAATATTTTTCCATGTAGAAGCAATGAAGAAAAAAGCAGAGAAAGAGAATACTGTTTTTAAAGATGAAGTTATGGAAATGATTAATTATATTAAAGCAGAAGGATCAAAAGTTGGTCTTGCAATCAATCCAGAAACTGATATTAAAGAAGCTTATAAATTCTTACCATACATTCATACAGTTCTTGTAATGACTGTTAAACCAGGATATGGTGGACAAGAGTTTATGGAAGAATGCGTTGCTAAAATTGCAGAGTTAAAAAAATATATTGATGATAACAATTTAGAAAACGAAATTGAAGTTGATGGTGGAATCAACTTTGATACAATTGTTAAATGCAAAGATGCAGGAGCTGAAAGAGCAGTTGTAGGAAGCTTTTTAGCAAATGCGAAAGATATTAATTATACAATGAATAAATTAAAAAATTCATAATTCACAATTAGAATACACAAAAGAATTCTTTAAGGAGCAGCAATGAGCGAAGAAAAAAATATATACAATCAATCGATTCAAGAAGTTGAAGAAAGATTTAAAACTGACGTACAACAAGGACTTTCTCAATTAGAGGCAGAGAAGAGACTTAACCAATATGGAAGAAATGAAATTCAAGATGCAAAACACACTGGATTAGTAAAGAAGTTTTTAAATCAATTCAAAGATTTCATGATAATAATTTTAATTATCTCTGCCATCGTTTCTGGAGTTTTAAATACAGTAAACGGCGAAGGAATGACAGATACAATAATTATATTAGTAGTTGTTGTAGTTAATGCAATTATTGGGGTTGTTCAAGAAGCTAAATCTGAAAAGTCTATGGAAGCATTAAAACAGATGTCAGACCATATGGCAAAGGTGCTTAGAAATGGAAAACAAGTAGTTATTTCTGCAAAAGATTTAGTACCAGGAGACATCATATTCTTAGACACAGGAGATTTTGTACCAGCTGATATTAGAATAGTTGAAGCAGTTAATTTAAAAACTCAAGAATCAGCATTAACTGGTGAATCAGTTCCAGTAGAAAAATTTTCAGTAAGACTTGAAAAAGAAAAACTAGGAATTGGCGATAGAAAGAACATGTCTTTTTCTTCATCACTTGTTACATATGGTAGAGGAAAAGGAATCGTTGTAGCTACAGGAATGAATACTGAAGTAGGACAAATCGCAACAATGATTAATAATACAGTTGATGAAAGAACACCACTTCAAATTAAGTTAGATCAATTAGGAAAAATATTAGGAATATCTGCACTTGTAATTTGTGCAATCATTTTCGGAATTGGTATGCTATATGGAAAGCAACCATTCGAAATGTTTATGACTGCAGTAAGTTTAGCAGTTGCTGCAATTCCAGAAGGATTAGTTGCAGTTTCAACAATTGTTTTAGCCATTGGAGTTCAAAGAATGGCAAAACAAAGAGCAATCATAAAGAAGTTACCAGCAGTTGAAACATTGGGTTCAACATCAGTTATTTGTACAGATAAAACAGGAACTTTAACTCAAAACAAAATGACAGTTAAGAAAGTTTGCTGGGACAATAAAATTGTTGATCTTGAAAAAATTGATATGACAGAATTAAAAAATAAAGACTTAAATTCATTCGTGGATTTAAAGAGATTAACATACTGCGGAATGTTCTGTAATGATACTAAAATTGGCGCTGATAATTCATTAATTGGTGATCCAACAGAAACCGCATTAATAGATATGAGTTTCGAATTAGAGTTTGACGCAGCAAAATTTGAAGAACATCCACGTGTAAATGAAATACCATTTGATTCAGATAGAAAATTGATGACCACAGTAAACAAACATAAACAAAGATGGGTTGTTTATACAAAAGGTGGTATGGATGAATTAATTTCAAAATGCAATTACTATGTTGTTGATAATGAAGTAAAACCAAAAGACAGCGAGTTTGAGAAACAAATCGCTATATACAATTACGAGATGGCAAAGAGCGCTCTAAGAGTTTTAGCATTTGGCTACAAAGATTTCGATCACGAACCAACTGATGAAGAAATGAAGGATATTGAAAATGATTTAATCTTTGTCGGAATGGTTGGAATGATTGATCCTCCAAGAATCGAAGTTAAAGCAGCAGTAGAGAGTTGTAAATCAGCAGGAATTAAAACAGTTATGATAACTGGTGATCACGTTACAACTGCAGTAGCAATAGCAAAAGAACTTGGAATTATAGAAGATGATTCAGAAGCAATCACAGGTGCAGAACTTGAAGAAATGAGTGATGAAGAATTATTTAATAACATCACAAAATATGCAGTATATGCTAGAGTTTCACCAAAACATAAAGTTAGAGTTGTAGAGGCATGGCAAAAGAGAAATGATATAGTTGCCATGACAGGTGATGGTGTAAATGATGCACCAGCACTTAAGAAGGCAGACATCGGTTGTGCTATGGGTATAACCGGAACTGAAGTTTCAAAAGAAGCGGCAGATGTTATTCTAACAGATGATAATTTTGCTACTATCGTAAATAGTGTAAAAGAGGGCAGAAGAATATTTGATAATATTTCAAAAGCGATTTTATTCTTACTATCAACCAATATGAGTGAAATTATTATCATGCTAGTTATCACTTTAATGACACCATTGATAGCAACACAATATGGAATAGATGTTAATTTAGTACAAATATTTACAGCAGTTCAACTATTATGGATTAACTTAGTCACAGACTCTTTACCAGCGTTAGCACTTGCTTATGATCCGGCAGATAAAGAGGTAATGAATAGAAAACCAAATAAGAAGAAAGGATTCTTCTCAAAGAGATTTGCATGGAGAGTATTATCTCATGGATTAGCTATAGCACTAGTTGTAATAGCAGCATTCATGATTGGATTAAATGCATCTCAAGGTACTCTTGATAAAGCAATGGCTCAATATCCAGGATTAAGTGCTCCAGAAGCTAAACTTGAGATAGCACAAACAATGGCATTTATAGTAATAATTTTTGCAGAACTATTCCAAGTATTTACTATTAGAAACAACGAAAAATTATTAGTTCAAACAGGAGTAGGGGGGAACAAAGTACTATGGCTTTCAATATTTGTTTCAATAATGTTAGCCCTAGTTATACTATTAATTCCACAATTACAAGCACTATTTGGAATAATCCTATTACCAATGGAAGAAATCTTCAAATGTATAGGTTTAGCACTATTACCAGTAGCAGTTATAGAAATTATGAAATTGTTAAAGATTAACTAAAAATCGATAAAAATATGGATTTTTGTGTCAAAATATGGTAAAATAATTATGTTATGCAAAACATATTATTTTACCATATTTTTTGTTTAAAAGGAGAGTAAAATGGCTATAGATTTTGATAAGAAAAATGAAACAGTAGACACTGAATTTGATTTTGCAGCGTTAAATAGTGTCGAAGAGGATGATGGCATCGAAATAGTAAGTGACAACATTTTTTTAGGATCAATTGATTATATTGTTTATGAAATCAGAAAGAATCCAAAATTCGAAGAATTATTTAGAAAAGCAAACGAGGCTAAAAATGCCAGTATTGAAGAAAGAAAAGCTGTTTGGGGAGAAACAAATAGCGAAGCATCAGATCTTATTATTAATACAACAGCAAGCCTAAATAAAACACAAGAAGACTTAGCAAAAGCAACAAGTCAAGAAATAGAGAGAGTTGATTATTTCACATATATAATTAATGGCGCTGAATTTGCTAGAGAAGATTTAAGTATAAGAAATACTGCTAGTGAAGAGTATGAGGCTCGTTTAGATAATGCAATTAAAATGAGAAGAGATGTTAAAAATATAGACAAAGAGTTAAGAAGAATTAGCTTAGCAAAGGCAATATTCTTTTCAAGAAGATATACAGGACCTGATGAATATCAATTAAGTTGTTTTAAAACTAATAAAACAGAAAAATTAAATGAAGATGAAAGCTTTTTAAGAAAATATGATTTCTTAAAATCTTTATCAGATGAAGAATTTGGAATGCTAAGAGATTTATTTGTAAAATCAGAAATGGTTGGAGAAGCTCTTAAGACACTTGAAAACAATGGGAAAGAAAGAATAGAAGCAGAATCAAAAGAAGGCCAAATTGCATTATTAAAAGATGCTTTAGAAACAAGCGAAGGTTATGCAGAATTAGTAGATTTTATTCGCGCAGCAGAGAAAAAGGTTTCAGCTAGAGATTATGATGCTAGCGAAGTAACAATGGATAATTCTGAATTAGGAAAGTTAATAAAAGCCTTTGTTAATGATTTCGAAAGAAACAAAGACAAAAAGAAATCTGTTTCAGAAATGTTCCAAAAGTTCAAAGAACTTGATGCTGAAATTAAAGAAGCAGACAGTGCAAAACAAGATATAAAATTTGAAGAAATTGAAGATAAAGAAGTATTTGAAGAAGCTGTAAAATCTGAAAAAGCTACAGAAATTTCATTTAAAGAAGAACCAAAACAAGAACTTACTGAAAAAGAAATCGAAAATAATATGATTGTTTCTCTTGTATTAGAAGGTGGCAAGTACAAAAAAATGATGCAAGAAATTAGAAAAAGAGAAGAAGTCATATATCAAAGAAAGATTGATGAAAAATTAAAAAGCTATCGTTTGGCAGCAAAGTATATAGAGAGCGATAAAGTTGAGTTAGCTGGATTACTTGAGACACCAATTAAGCCAGAAAAAGATGGATGCTACATCGGAGATTTATTCATAATACCAGAAGATTTAGACTTAGCTACTCTAGATGAAAAGGGATATGCTAAATTATTAGATAAATTAGATGAGATTAAGAAAGACAAAAAAGATCTAGGAAAAGACATCAAGAGAAATAGAAAAGAAGCAAAAAAATCAGTAGATGGTGCTTATTTAGCAGATATAGTCTTAAATCAAATGGATGATGAAATGGATGCAATTATAGAGGCACAACAAACAGCAGAAATAGAAATAAAGATTGCAGAATTCTTTGCAGGACTAACTGAAGAACAACTACATAGAACAGCTTTACTTATTAGTGCAATCGGAGAAAAGAGAAACTCAAAAGAGCAAGCAGAAGACTTAAAAGCTCAACTATCAAATATAGATGAAACTGCAAAAGAAGATAGACAACCTATCATGGAAGAGGCTTTGGTAGAATTAGTTAGAGAAAAAGTAATTCCTAGGGCAGAGCATCAAGAATTAGTAAAATATATTAGAGGATATCAAAAAGGGTTTGAAGATGGTACATACAAGATTGTAGAAGGTTATGGAAGAGATGAGTCCTCACTAGCTCAAGTTGTTTATGATTATATTGACTTAATGGAAAGAAATATGGACAAGATTAAAAAGAAAGAAGAACAAGCTCAAGAACAAACAGACATCAAAGCAAAGAAAGATCAAGATGACGACGGAGATATCAGTAAATATTAAAAATAAAGAGGCGTTAAATTCTTAACGTCTCTTTTTATTTTGTTTTAGTTATGTATTTACAATATTTCTTTAATGGACAGTTTTCACATTTTGGTTTTTGTGCAGAGCAAGTGTCTCGTCCAAATAAAATAAATGTGTGATTTACATCTTTCCAATATTCTTTTGGAATACATTTTAATAAGTCTGCTTCAATTTTTAAAGGATCAGTTTCTTTTGATAATCCAAGTCTTTGAGATATTCTTCCGACATGAGTATCAACTGCAATTCCTTGAGGGTTATTGTATGCATCAAGCATAATACAGTTTGCAGATTTTCTACCAACACCAGGTAATGTTTGAAGTAATTCCATATCATTGGGAACAACTCCATCAAAATCTTCTTCTATTTTTTTACTAGCAGCAATTAGGTTTTTTGATTTATTTTTATAAAAGCTAATTGAGCTAACAAGTTCTTCTAATTCTTTAATATCTGCATTAGCCATTTGTTTTGGAGTTTTATACTTTTTGAATAGAGTAGGGGTAATCATATTTACTCTAGCATCGGTGCATTGAGCTGACAAACAAACAGCAACAAGCATCTGAAATGGAGTTTCAAAGTCCAAACTAGATTTAGCGTTTGGATATAAATTTATGATTTTTTCAGCTATTTCTGTGGCTGTTTTCTTGTTCATTATGACCTCCTAAAAACACTCTAAAATCTGATTTTCAGCCTAATTATAGTACATTTTGGGCTATTTTCACAATAAATTGAGAAAAATTATAAAAAAATGGCCTCTGTAAAGCAAAAACACTTGACAAAAGGCTAAAAATGGTGTAAAGTAGTAATGCTTTACAGAGAATACTTTAAAGCAGGAGAATTGATTATGGAAAAACACATAGAAGTTAGTATATTGTGGCAAATATATGGAAAACTTTTAACTGAAAAACAGTACGATGTTTTGAATGATTACTATAACAATGATTTATCTCTTTCTGAGATAGCAGAGAATAGTAATATATCAAGACAAGCTGTTCGTGACTTAATCAAGAAAGGAGAAACTAAACTTTTCGAATACGAAAAGCTATTAGGTATCATGGAAAAGACACAACAAAATGATAAAACACTTCAAGATGCGCTCGAGAAACTCAGCAAGATTACTGATTACACATCAGATAAAAAGATCGCAAAAATCTTAAGTGAAGTACAAAAAGAATTAAGTTATATTTCATAATTGAAGGAGGATAAGATGGCTTTCGAAGGTCTATCAGAAAAACTACAAGCGTTTACAAGAAAACTTAGCGGTAAGGCAAGAATTTCAGAATCAGATTTAAATGAAATGCTTAGAGAAGTTAAGCTTGCATTGCTAGAAGCAGACGTAAACTTTAAAGTAGTAAAAGAATTTATTAACAATATACATGACAAAGCATTAGGCCAAGACGTATTAAAGTCATTAACTCCAGGTCAACAAGTTGTAAAGATTGTTAAAGATGAACTTATTGAATTATTAGGTGGAACAGATAGCAAAATAGCATTCACACCTAATCCACCAACTATAATCATGTTAGTTGGTTTACAAGGTTCAGGTAAAACAACTACAGCAGGTAAGCTTGCCAACTTACTTAGAAAACAAGGAAAGAAACCTTTATTAGTAGCATGTGATGTTTATAGACCAGCAGCTATCAAACAACTTCAAGTTGTAGGTGCACAATTAAACATTCCAGTATATGCAAATGAAGGTGAAAAAGATGTTGTTAAAATTGCACGTCAAGCAAAAGAAATTGCTATCAGCAAATTAAATGATGTTTTAATCATTGATACTGCAGGTAGACTTCAAATAGATGAAGTTTTAATGACAGAGTTAAAGAATATAAAATCAAATGTAAAACCACACGAAATACTATTAGTAGTTGATTCAATGACAGGTCAAGAAGCAGTTAACATTGCACAAAAATTCAATGAAGATTTAGGAATCGACGGAGTTGTTTTAACAAAGCTTGATGGTGATACTCGTGGTGGTGCTGCAATATCAGTTAAAAAAGTTACAGGAAAACCAATCAAGTTCATCGGTACTGGTGAAAAGTTAAATGAATTTGAAGACTTCCACCCAGACAGAATGGCATCAAGAATTTTAGGAATGGGTGATGTTCTAAGTTTAATTGAACAAGCAGAAGATCAATTTGATAAAGAAGAAGCAGAAAGACTTCAAAAGAAGTTAGCAAAGAATAAAGAATTTGATTTAGATGACTACTTAAGTCAATTAAGACAAATCAAACGTATGGGAAGTTTCTCAGCATTACTTAAAAAGTTACCTGGTATGGGAAAATTTGCTGATCAAGTTGATGATAAAGAATTAGTAAAAATCGAAGCAATTATTTCTTCAATGACAAAAGAAGAAAGACAAAATCCAAAACTATTAAATGCATCAAGACGTCAAAGAATTGCTAGAGGAAGCGGAACAGAAGTTCAAGATATTAATAAATTTATGAAATCATTTGAAATGACTCAAGACATGATGAAGAAAATGCGTAGTGGCAAGATGAATCCTGGAATGAGAAAGATGATGAAGAATATGAATTTAGATAATATGTCAGAAGAGGATTTGAAAAAATTCGGAATGTAAAACATTCAAACAATTAAGGCTATTTAAGAATTATAAATTATATTTTTATAATTACTTTATAGATAAATATTATTCAGTTTTAGGAGGTGAAACATATGGTAAAAATAAGATTACAAAGAGTTGGAGGCAAGAAAGCACCTTTCTACCACATTGTTGTTGCAGATTCAAGAAGAGCTAACAGTGGAAAGATCATTGAAAAAATTGGTACTTTTGATCCAATGACAAATCCAGAGAAAATCGTTTTAGATATGGACAAAACAAATCAATGGATTAAAAATGGCGCTCAACCAACAGATACAGTTAAAGCATTAATCAGCAAAGCATCTAAATAATTAGGAGGAGCACATGGAAGACGTATTAAAAGTTATCGTTGAAAACCTAGTTGAAAATAAAGATGCCATTAAAATCGTTAGAGAAGACAAAGATGATGGATTTATAAAATTCAAAGTTACTGTTGCTCAAGATGAAATGGGAAAAGTTATTGGAAAACAAGGTAAAGTTGCACAATCAATTAAATCTCTTATGAGAGCAGTTGGTGGCAAAGAGCAAAAGAAGGTTGAAGTAGAATTTGTAGACTAATTTTGTTAGGAGTAAAAATTGGAAGACTTAATAAGAGTTGGAGTTATTATTAACACTTTTGGTGTTAAAGGCGAAGTTAAGATATATCCTGATATTGATTACTTTGATGAACTTGAAAGAGTTTTCATTAAAGATAGAGAATACAAGATAGAAAAACTTAGAGATCAAAAAGGAATCATAATTGCAAAGTTTGAGGGCATAGATGATATTAATCAAATCGAAAACCTAAAAAATGAAGAAGTTATGATTGCATTAGAAGATAGACCTGAACTACCAGAAGGTAAACATTATGTTGGTGATCTATTAGGACTTGAAGTTATTACTGAAGATGGTCAAGTTTTAGGAACACTAGATAATATTTACAATACAGGCGCTAACGATATTTATGAAGTCGGCGAAATTTTATTACCTGCAACAGATGAAGTTATTAAACAAATTGATATGGAAAACAAAAAAATTATTGTTCACTTATTGAAAGGTTTAATTTAATGAAGTTTGATGTACTAACTCTATTTCCAGAGATGTTTGAACCAATCAAACATAGCATAATAAATAGAGCAGTTGAGAAAAATGTTATTGATATTAATTTAATAAATATTAGAGATTTTTCTAAGGATAAACATAATCATGTAGATGATACTCCATATGGTGGAGGGGCAGGAATGGTTATGCAAGCTGATGTAGTTTACGATGCTTACAATTCAATTGAAGGCAAAGAAAACGCAAAAGTTATTTATCTTACACCAAAGGGCAAGACATTAAATCAAAATAAAGTTAAAGAACTTTCAAAAGAAGATCATTTAATTTTATTATGTGGACATTATGAAGGAATTGACCAAAGAGTATTAGACGAAATTGTGGATGAAGAAATTTCTGTTGGTGATTATGTGCTAACAGGAGGAGAACTTCCAGCAATGGTAGTTGTAGATAGTGTTAGTAGATATGTCAACGGAGTTTTATCAGAAGGCTCAACTAACGAAGAGTCATTTAGTAATAACTTACTAGAGTATCCACAATATACACGTCCAGAAAACTTTCATGGAAACTCAGTTCCAGAAGTTCTTACTTCAGGCAATCATCAAGAGATTGCAAAATGGAGATTAGAACAATCATTAATTACAACTTATAAAAAAAGACCTGATTTGCTTACAGAAGAACAGTGCAAACAGGCAGAAGAATTATTAAAAAATAGTCAAAACTAAGGTTTGACAAGAAAGGAAGAGAAAATGGATATTATTAATTCAATTGAACATGAACAATTAAAAGCATCTATTCCTGATATTAAAGTTGGTGATACAGTTAGAGTTCATCAAAGAATTAAAGAAGGAAATAGACAAAGAATCCAAGTTTTTGAAGGTGTAGTAATCAAGAAACAAAACGGCGGATTAAATGAAACATTCACAGTTAGAAGAATTTCTTATGGTGTTGGTGTTGAAAAAACATTCTTAATGCATTCACCATTAGTAGAAAAAGTAGAGGTAGTTAGAGTAGGAGACGTTAACAGAGCTAAGCTTTATTACCTAAGAGACAGAGTTGGAAAGGCAGCTAAGACTAAGGAATTAGTTGGAGCAAATCTTAAGAGAGATGCTATCGTTATTAAGGAAGAAGTTCCTGGCGAATCAGAAGTTGCTGAATCAGTTGAAACAGCAGAAGTTGCTGAAGCTCCTATAGAAGAAGCACCAGCTACTGAAGCTGCTGCAGAAGAAGCTCCAAAAGCTGAATAATATTTAAAAATTAAAGGATGAGAGTTTTAAGTTTTAGTGCTTAAAACTCTTATTTTTTATTGATATTCTTACAAAATAATGATAATGTAAGGGGGAGAAAAGCGTTTCAAAGGAGAAGAAATGTTAGCATTTTTAAAAGGAAAAGTAGAATTTAAATCTAGCAATTTTGTTGCCATTGATGTAAATGGTGTTGGATATAAAGTTTATATGCCAGCAAATGAAATTGAACAGATAAATAATAAAGACGAAGTTAAAGTTTATACATACTTAAGAGTAACTGAACAAGATGTTTCTTTATATGGATTCTTAGCAAATGAAGAATTAAATATGTTTGAACTATTAATTAGTGTTGGTGGAATCGGAGCAAAATCTGCAATTAGTATTTTATCTAATATTGAACCATCAGCATTTGCTTTAGCTGTTATTACAGACGATATTAGCACATTAAAGAAACTTCCAGGAATCGGTCCTAAGACAGCACAAAGAATTGTACTAGAACTTAGAGATAAGATCAAGACTGAACAAGCGGAAGAAAAGCAAGTTGAAATTAAAGAAAAAATTAAACTTAGTCCTAATGCACAAGATGCTATTGATGCATTACAAGTACTAGGATACAACAGAAGAGATATAGAAGAAACAGTAGCAAAAATTAATACGATAGATATGTCAGTAGAAGAGATTATTAAAGAGGGATTAAAACAATTAGGTAGGTAATTATGATTGATATGAATCAACCTTTAGCTTATCGTATGATGCCTAAAACACTTGATGATTATGTTGGACAAGAGGATATCTTAGGAAAAGATAAAATCCTATATCGTACAATCAAAGCAGATAGATTATCAAGTATCATCCTTTGGGGACCTCCAGGATGCGGTAAGACATCACTAGCTAAGGTAATTAGTAATACAACTAAATATAAGTTTATAAAGCTTAATGCAGTTACATCTGGCGTTGGCGATATTAAAGAGGCTATTGCAGAGGCTGAAAATTTACTAATGAATCCATCAGGAAAATGTATTTTGTTTATCGATGAGATTCATAGATTTAACAAGCTTCAACAAGATGCATTGCTTCCTTATGTGGAGAAGGGAACAGTCATTTTAATTGGCGCAACAACAGAAAACCCATATTTTGAAGTTAACAAAGCTTTGATTAGTAGAAGTATGGTTTTCATGCTTCATCAATTAACAGCAGATGATATTACTAGTATCCTAAAAAAGGCTTTAAAAGCCGAAGAGGGACTAGGAAGTTTTGATATAAAGATAGAAGATAGTACCATTCAAAAAATCGCCGATAGTGCAAATGGAGACGTTAGAACAGCACTTAATAGCTTGGAAGTTGCAGCTTTAACAACTCAAATGAGTGAAGATGGATTTATCCATATAACTGATGAAGTTGCTAAGGAATGCGTTCAAACAAGAAAAGCTATGTTTGATAAAAATGGAGATTCTCACTATGATAATATCAGTGCATTTATCAAATCAATGAGAGGATCAGATCCAGATGCTACAGCATTCTATTTAGCAAGAGCATTAAATGCAGGGGAGGATCCTGTGTTTATGGCAAGAAGAATTTGTATACTCGCAGCAGAAGATGTTGGACTTGCAAATCCACAAGCTTTAGTTGTAGCAAATGCAGCTATGCAAGCGGTACATATGATTGGTATGCCAGAGGCAAGAATTATATTAGCAGAAGCGGCAATTTATTGTGCTTTATCTAAGAAATCGAATGCATCATATTTAGCAATTGATGCAGCAATAGAGGATAATAGAACTAAAGATACAGGAACAATTCCAATGTATATTAGAAATGCACCAGCAGAGGGAATGGCTGAGCAAGGCTACCACGTTGGATACAAATACCCACACGATTTTCCAAAGCATTGGGTAGAGCAACAATACTTGCCGGATGAAATGTTAGGAACTAAGTATTTTGTACCAGATGAAAATATAGATTTAAGCAATGCCCAAGAGAAGGCAGAGGTTAAAGAAACAAAGAAGACAACAAAAAAGAAGAAGTAGATCTTAGATCTACTTCTTTTATTTATATTTAATATTTTATTGGTTTTAAATTAGTTATTGCTTGATTCTTCGTCGTTAACTTCTTTATCCATTTCATTAATTATCATTGTCTGTGTCACTAGGTTTACTGGGAATAGAGTTATCTACTTGTGCATCTGTTGCTTCGTCGTCTTTGATAACTTCTTTCATAGCACCTAAGCTTGCTAATGATTTAGTAGCTTCGAATGGAATAAATACTTTATTACCTTTTCCGTCTGCAACTTTACCTAATGTTTCAAGTGATTTTAATTGTACTAACTTGTCGCTTGGATGAGCTTTCATCATAGCGCCATAAACTAATTTAACTTCATCAGCTTTTGCTTCAGCAACTCTTCTTATAGCTTCAGCTTCACCAGTTGCTCTTCTAATTTGAGATTCTCTGTTTGCATCAGCATGTAAGATAGCAGCATCTTTTTCACCTTGTGCCTTAAGAACTGCAGCTTGTCTTTCACCTTCTGCTTGAAGGATAGCAGCTCTTTTATTACGCTCTGCGTTCATTTGTTTCTCCATTGCGTCTTGGATATCAGGTGGTAGAGTAATATCTTGAATTTCAACTCTATCAATTGAACATCCCCAAGGAGATGATGCTTCATCTAGGATACTCTTTAACTTATCGTTAAGTGAGTCTCTTGAACTGAATGTTGAATCTAAGTCCATTTTACCAATTAAATCTCTGATAGATGTTACTGATAAGTATTCAATACCTTTCTTAAGGTTTTGAACTTCATATACAGCTTTCTTTGGATCGATGATCTTATAGAATACAACTGTATTGATTGTGATAGTAACGTTATCACGAGTAATAACCTTTTGTGGAGCGATGTCTAAAGTTTGTTGTTTTAAACTTACAACACTTCTAACATGGTCTACAAATGGAATAATGATAGTTAATCCAGCGCTAGCGGCTTTATGAAATTTACCTAGACGCTCGATTAAGAATACTTCTGATTGTCTTACGATTTTGATGCTCATTGCTAAGAATAAGATAGCAATTGCAATAATTATAATTAAAACCCAAGGCATAGTAAAATCCTCCTAAAATATATTAATTCATTATTAGCGGTTATTTTTGCTAAAATAAAATTGTCAAATATTAACATAAACAACCATATATATTATACCATATATTTTGGCAAAAATAAAGTGTATTACATAAATATTACAGCAAAATTAAAAAGTTGAAATAAGCACCAATTTCATTGAGTTTTGTACATATTTAATATAAACTTTATGAAGAGTATACATTTTAATATTTATAGGCAAAAAATGTATAAAAAATTGTAAATTTTCATACAAATTTTAGGAGGAAATTATATATGGCAACATTAAATCCATTAGAACAAAAAGCACGTATTTCTTTTATCAAAGGACTACTTATTGCAGGCTTAATTGGCGCAATTGGTATAGGTCTATTAGTTTGGCAACTAACTGTAAGAGATAAGAAAATTAAGGATGAACAAGGAAAGATCACATCAGGAGTATTAGTTTTAGCTCATGATGTTTCTTCAGGACAATTATTATCTGAAGAAGACTTCATTACAGTTTCTGCTTTAAAAGCAACACTTCCAGCAAACTACTATACAAGCACAGCTGAATTAGAATTAGGAAAATTGCAAGATAAAGATGGAAATGAAATTAAGAAAGTTTCTAAAGTTACAATTACAAGTGGATCAAACAAAGAAGAATTCTATTATCCAACAGATGAAATTCCAGAAGATAAAATTGCTGGAAATTCTAATATTACTGTAAGTTCAGTTGAAACAGATAAAAATGGTACAGGAAAAGCAATGTATGCCATCCATTATAAAGGAACAGTATTAGGAGAAGATCAAGTAACACCACAAATGCTAGAAATATTCCCTAATAGAAGAATTGTTTGGGAAAAATTAGTTCTTGGAACAGATGAATATGGAAATGACATATATGAAAGAACAGTAACAAAAGACAACAATACAACTACAGAAAAAGTTGAACTTGATAAAAATGTTTTAGTTCCTAAAATTGATATAAAAGGAAAGACTGTTGCTTCAGCAAGCATGTTTACAAACTTTGGTGACCAAGTATCAAACGATTTAAGAGAACAAGAATATAATATGATTTCATTACCTGTTAATCTAGAAGATAAAGATACAGTTGATATTAGATTAAGATTACCAAATGGTACAGATTATATTGTTTTAACAAAGAAGAATGTTACTATTCCTAAAAATGATGATGGATTTATAGCAAATACAATTATCTTAAAATGTTCTGAAGCAGAAACAATGACAATGAGTGCTGCTATAGTTGATACATATCAAATGTTAGATGCTGGTGCTAAGTTATATGCAGTTAAATATACAGATCCAGGATTACAAGAAACAGCTACAGCTACATACTTACCATCTGGTGCTGTAATGCAATTAATCAGCCAAGATCCTAACATCGTTCAAAATGCAAAGATTAAGATTTACCAATACTATATTGCAAATCAATCTATGTTTAGAAATAGCACAGATACAGGAATTCAAGCTGGTTTACAAATGGTTGAAGAAAAAGATAGACTTGATGGTATTAGTTCAAATACAAAGACAGAAGTAACAACAACAAGAGATAATAGAGAAGAATACATAGAGAGTTTAGCAGAATAATTAAAGTAATGTACAAAAGAAAGGAATGAAGATTTTGGAACAAGTAGGTTTTTTCGGACCAATAGATAAAAAAGATTTACTTCTTAATATAGGTAGGATACTAACTGAATTTGGAAAGAAAGTTCTTATAATAGATGGAACATATTTACAAAGACTAAGATATGTTGTTCCAAAAATTGGAGAAAGCCAATCAGTTACATATATTAGTGAGTATTGTGGTGTAGATGTTGCAGTGGGTTTCATGAATGCTCGTGGAATCATGCAATATCTAGGCACCAACGACTTGCCATATGACTACATATTTATAGATACAGATAATATTCAAACATTTAACTCATATGGTTTAGCGTTTATGAAAAAATTATTTTTCGTAACATCATATGATAGATATGAAGTTGGTAAAGCAAAGGAAGTATTTAGTTTTTTCCAACAACCAATAACAATGAGAAGAGTAATCATTTCTTCAGATACTTCTAAAGAACAACAAGAAGCCTTAAACAGAGAATATGATGAAATTCCAAATATCAAATTTGAAAATCAAGATATTGTTTTTGCAGATACAAACCAAGATAGAGAGTTTACTTTAGAAAACCAATTAACAAAATCAATATCATATAAACATTACACAAATGGATATAAAGATGATCTAGAATTTATAACTGCAACTATAGCAGAAGGAAATGTAGATCAAACATTCATAAAGAGAATTATCAAACAATCGTAAATTGAAAAACATAAATACAAAAGAGGAAAGGAAAGAGTATGTCAGTAATCACATTTTATAATGAAGACAGAAATGAGGCTGGACAATCAATGGGCGCTGCTGCAATTGCTTCAGTTTTTGGAATCGAGCGTAATTACAAAATCTTACTTATATCAGTTGAGCGTGAAGATTACAAAATGGAAGATGCATTTTTTAGACCTTCAAAAATTAATTTAAACAGTTTGTTTATGGGACAAAACACTGCAGCAACAGATGCTACAAATGGTATCGAAGGATTAATGAGAATGTTCTCAAGTAATAGAGTTGATGCAGATGCTATAGCAAGTTATGCTCGTCCAGTATTAAAGGACAGACTTGATGTACTATTACCATTAAAATCAAGAAGCAAAGAAGAATTTCAAAATGCTGCAAAGTTCTATTCACCAATAATTGATGCAGCTAATAAATATTATGATTTAGTTTTGGTTGATATGTGTAAAGATGTATTACCTGAAACTAGAGATACAATAATGAATTTATCAAGTTTAGTTGTAGTTGGATTAAATCAAAATTCAAATTCAATTAAAGAATACGTTAAACTTAAAGAAAAAGACGAAAAATTCAGAAAGAACAATGTTATCACAGCATTAATGAAGTATGATGATGCTTCAATGTTTAATGCTAAAAATATGGCAAGAGAATTAAAAGAAAAAGATTTACCATTACTAGTACCTTATAATATTCATTTTAATGATGAGTGCAGTAGTGGAAGAATATTAGACTTTTTATTAAAATCACATAGCCTACATTTTACAGATAGACCAGACGGATATTTCTACAACACTGTTAAAGATACAGTAGATAGAATCGACCAATTAAGACAACAAGTTGATTATGGATTACGTACATAATTAATATAGAAGGAAACAAAAGAAAAAGATAAGAAAGATAGAAGGTAGCTTAATTACGAAAGCGAAAGGAGCAATCGACATATGTTAGTTAATGCATTACTTATAATTGCGATAGTTGGTGTAGCGTTTTATCTTATTCAAAGAAAGATAAAAGCAAATCAACAAAAAGCAGAGAACGAAGGTAAAGTTAATGACGTTCAAGTAGATGATAAAACATATACTTTAGATATGATGATTAAATTCACTAAAAAGAGAATTGATGAAATCACAAAGGTTAACTTATACGACCTTGGTTTATCTGAAGAAGAATTAAAAAGAAGAAAAGATAAAAAGTACGAATTAAAGAAAGCTTTAAAAGGCTGTACATATGGCGATGTTAACGATAAGAAATATGTTAAGGAATTAATATTCGATATTTTATCTAAAGAATATGGTGTTGATGAAACTAACGTATCAAAAGCAATACCTTTTGATATTCCTTCATTATTAACACCACAAGATAAATACGATATTATCATTTATATGTATCAAAAAGAATTCGGATACGAAGCTTGGAATACTATAATGAAGAAATACAACTTAGCTACTCTAAAATTCGTAGATGGTGATACAAAACCTTGCTATGTTGTTACTCCAGAAGAAATTAGCGATATTTATGAAAAAGAAAATTACACATTAACATTCCAAGATAAGTTAATGGTAGTAGTTCAAAGAATATATCAATTATACAAAGGATATAGTTCAATTGATGAACTAAGAGATCAAAACATCGATGGTATTTCAGGTGGTGTATCTGGTTTACCAGAATCATTCTTAAGTCAGGTTGCTCAAACTGACGCAAACTATTTAACAAAAGTTATGGATCATAAAGTACCACGTTCATGTGATTCTATTTGGATCATGTATCACGGTATTTCAATCCGTATGGCATTCTTATCATTCGGTAACGAATCAGAATTAAAGAGAGTTTGCCAAAATATTTATAAATACAATAACCCAGGTCAGTTATCTGATGCTAATGGTTACAAGATTAATGAAATGAAAGACGGTTCCCGTGTCGTTGTTGTAAGACCAAGTTTCTCTGAATCATGGGGATTCTTCGTAAGAAAATTCGACGTTAAGAGAGCTACTCTTGATCAATTAATCAAATGTGATGGAAAAGACGAAGCTATTGCTTTATTAACATACTTAGTAAAAGGTGCCAGAATTATTTCACTTACTGGTGAGCAAGGTTGTGGTAAGACAACTATGTTAATGGCAATGATTGAAAATATTTATGAAACAATGAACATCCGTGTTCAGGAAGTTGCATTCGAGTTACACTTAAGAAAAATTTACCCAACACGTAACATTTTATCTTTCCGTGAAACAGAAACAATTTCTGGACAAGAAGGTTTGGACGTTCAAAAGAAGACTGACGGTTCTGTTAACATCATCGGTGAGGTTGCAACTGACGAGGTTGCTTCTTGGATGATTCAAGCTGCACAGGTTGCATCTAAGTTCACATTATTCACTCACCACGCTAAGACATTCCCAGACTTAATTACAGCTCTTCGTAACTCAATGTTAAGAACTGGTGTATTCAATAACGAACTTGTTGCTGAAAAGCAAGTTGTTTCAGTATTAAACTTCGATATCCACTTAGTAAAAGACTTTAGAGGAAATCGTTATATTGAGAGAGTTACAGAATGTATCCCTGTTGAAGACTTCAACAACTATACATTCGATCAAGATAAAGAAAAGACACTTGAAGGCAAGTTTGAAAAATTTGCAGACAATGCTACAAGATTCTTTACAAAACAAACAAACAAAGAAATATTTACATACAGAAATATTATGGAATATCAAGATGGCGGATATGTTTTAACTAATAGAATTACAGATTCAAACTTACGTGGAATGGTTACGAACATGGACGACAAAGACTCTGAAGGATTTAGGGATTTCGTATATAAACAATGGGGAATCAAACTAAATGATAGAGGAGAAATAATGAAATAATATAGAATATCTATATTATAAGTAGACTTTAGAAATGGAGGAAGAATTTTCGGATGCAATCAGGAATTATTGTTTTTGCCGGAATAATTGTTGTTGTTATAATCGGAATAATTGGGCTTTTCATATATTTACAAAAGAAAAGTAAAAATTCTGATGTTGCAAGAATTCAAAGGTTAAGAAAAGGTACAGATACTAAGAAATTTTCTTCTGACATTATGTATCAAAAGTTATATGTTTTCTTCTTAAGATTTCCTTTAACAAGATTTTACTTGTTAAAGATTCGTAGAAGACTAGAGATTAACAATGCTGATGATGAATTCTCTGTCAGATTACAAGCATCAAAAATTATCGCTAAAGCATTTTTAATCATTATTCCATTAACAATATTAGTTATAATTCTAACACATGAAAACTTCTTGTTAATGGCAATCATTTTAATATTTGAATTATTCATTATAGATGCATTTACAGAAAATGCAGTTACAAAATTAGATAATGACTTATTAACTCAACAAGTTAATTTCTTTGCTGAGATGAGACACTCATACCATCAATGTAACATGGTAGGGGAGGCAATCTACTTAACAGCACAAGAAACAGACCACGTTGAAGTTGCAAGACAAGCTGAAAAAATTTATGAAATTTTAAACTCAGCTGATCCAGAAACAGAACTTGAAAAATATTATGACGTTGCACCTAACAACTACTTAAGAGAGTTTGCAGGATTATCATACTTAACCCAAGAATTTGGTGATAGAAGAATGGATAATAATGCATCATTATACTTAACAAACTTAAATAATATTTCACAAGAAATGCAACTTGAAATTTTGAAGAGAGATAAATTAAACTATGTATTCCAATCTCTATCATTCATTTCAATTGCACCAATATTAATGCTTGAACCATTAAAAGCATGGGCAACAAGCAACTTCGGATTCACTAAACCATTCTATGGTGGTAGTGGAGGATTGTTAATACAAATATTAGTTATGGTATTAACATATGTCTGCTACATATTCGTTAGAAAAGTTAGAGATAGTGGATCTACAAAATTAGTACAAAACACACAAAATCCATGGCAAGAAAAGGCATACAACTTCCCATTAGTTAAGAAGATTGTTGATCTAGTCATGCCGGCCAGGGGAACAAAGGACTACATCAAACTTGAAAGAAAGATGAAAGATGCTGGTTATAAGATAAAAACCAGATGGTTCTTTGTTAATAAAGTAACAATTTGTACTGGAGCATTTATAGTCACATTATTAGTATGCTTCGGTATGCATATAATGCAAACAAACTTTGTATATACAGATCCTACTGCAGATTACAACTTAATTAGTAACATGAATGCTAATCAAGAAAAGAAAGCAATGGCTACTACACAACGTCAGAATAAGATTCTTGATCACTTCAGAGGAAAAGACAATCTAAAAGATACTGAAATTTATGAATACATGAAGAAACAAGAAGATTATATGAATATGCAAGATGATGATATATACAGAGAAATCAAGCAAATTAGAAGTAAGCTAACAACCTTAAATGGTGAATACTTAAAAGCTTATGAAGTTTTATTAGCATTTGCAATTGCTGCACTGGGATATGTATTCCCTAATATCATGCTTATGTTCCAAACAAAGATGAGACAAATGCAAATGGAAGATGAAGTCATGTCATATCAAACAATTATCATGATGCTTATGAGAATTGAGAGAGTTGACGTTGAAATGATTCTTGAATGGCTAGAAAGATACTCAGATATCTTCAAACCACAAATTAGTAAATGTTTGAATAACTATGAATCTGGTGCTTGGGAAGCACTTGATGAAATGAAAGATGAAATTACGTATGAACCTTTAATAAGAATTGTAGAGAGCTTACAAACTGCAGTTGAGCAAGTTCCAATAAGAGAAGCCTTTGAAGAACTTGATGCAGACAAAGATTATTATAAGGATAAACGTAAAGAAACAAACGAAAGATTAATAGCTAAAAAAGGAAGAATTGGAAAGGTTATTGGTTTCGCACCTATGGTTGTTGCATTCGTAGGATACTTAATTATCCCACTAGTAATGATTGGTATGGAATCAATGAATAGTACATTTGATGAAATGTCATCAATGAATACTTAATAAGAGGAAGGGATTTGTTAAATGGATAATGCTTCTTTAGCCGTACGTATGGCTGGTGGTGTGTTAATTGCATTATTGATAATTGGTCTTTTTGTATCAGTTATGGTTATTATTAATGACAACCAACAAAAACAACAAGATGAAGAAGAATTAAAACAAGTTTCACTATTTAATGAATCCTATTCGTCATTTGAAAATAGAATTATTTCTGGATATAACATGCTTTCATTAATCAATAAAGCCATTGATTACAATCAACGCATGACCAGAGAAAAAGCAAATGGAGGAGCTGATTTCACACCGATACATATTTATGTAAGATTGACAGACAGTGAAAAGCTTCCTAATCAGGGCACAAAAACAGAAAATCGAAGTGCAAAAGACAATAATTATATAGACTTAAATGATTATTACAATAAAAGATATACAACAGCATCTACAGAACAAAAAAACGAGTTTAAAAACATGTATTTTGCTTGGGAAAAAACAGAACGTGTCAGACCAGATGCCACAGACGCTAACGGAAATCGACTTGGTGACGTAGATGGTGTTGGTAGAATATATGAAATGTATTTCAGAGAGTATGTAAAATAGCAAAGGGGAAGTAAGATATGGATGAAAACGCTTCTCAATCTATATTGATGGTTGGGGGAATACTAATAGCAATTTCAGTATTAAGCTTCTTTGTATATGCAATAGCCACCTTTGGTGGTTTTGCCAATAATATGAATGCTCAAATAGAAGGAAGCGAGATACAGAAATATAATCAACATTTTTTTCAATATAGTGGTAGATGTAATATAACATTCCAAGATGTTGTTTCTGCAATTAATTTTGCAAAAGATTGGAATGATAAAAATGATTATACATTTAATCAAGTTGCGAGTTCACAAGTAAACAACTTAGGAACATATGCAACAAATGTTTATATTGTTAATAGTAAAAGACAAACAATTAGAGTATTTGGTGATACCAATTGGCTAAAAAGCGATGTGTATGGTGACAACCAAAAGGTAAAAGATGTTTTAAATCAAAAATTAGCAGATCCAGAATATGCAGATTATTACTATGCTGTAAACATACAAACTATCACAGTTGAACCACATCTCGATCAAAATTATTATGTATTACATGGTAATTATGGAGCTATTGGTAGAGATAATGATATAGATATAAATTCTAGTACAGGATTTATTCAAAACATCTACTTTACTGCAGTAACTAGAAGTAATTATTCTATGCTTCCAGAAAAATTTACAATCATAAACAAGCAAGGCAAAAATCAAAACGTAACATATACAGTTCAAAATAAAGACTATTTTAAGATGACTGAAATTGAGGATTGATAGATGAAAAAGAGCACACTTACAGTTATTGTATTAATGTTGATAGTACTTGGATTAGCAATATACTTTGCTATTAATTCTAGGATAGCATCTAGTGTAGCTTCAGAAGAGAATAGATATTATCAACAATTGTTAGAAAAAGAAATAACTGGAACAGAATTATCATCTGTTATAAACAAAGTTATAGATTCAAATAAGAAAAATGACATTTCTTTAGACGATAAAAAAATGTACATAGAAAATGATAGTAATTCTATTGTTATGGAAATAAACTTTAAATATGCCGATGGAATTAAAACAATCAGGGGAGAGAAAATCTTCAATGGTGAAATTACTAATTTCATTTCATACTATGGAAATATAAAGTTTAAATGTAGCAAAATAGAATATCATGATTCTACAAAGAAAGTAAAAAAAATATATATTGAAGAAATATAATATGATTCATACTAAAGATATAAAGTAAGATACAAAAGTGCAGAATAATAAATTATATTATATTTAATTATTTAGTTTTTAAAATTTTAAACATAAATTAATTTATTTTTTAGGAGGAAAATTTTATGGAAAATGCATCAAAAGCCCTAATTATCGTAGGTGCCGTACTTATCGCAATTTTATTAATCGGTTTTGGAGTTATGATTATGAATAACTCAACAAGTCAGGTTAACCCTGATGCCTTGAACTCACAAGCAGCTCAAGCACACAATGTAAACTTTACTAATTACACAGGATCAGCAGTTAAAGCTGCACAAGTTAAAGCTTTATTAAACAACATTACAACAAACAATGTAACAGGTGCAACAGCAGATGAACCACAAAAAGTATATGTTTTCTATACAGTAGCTGGTGCTTCATCAGGATCTTTCTTAGATCCAAATGCTATTTCAGCACAAATCAGAAATGGTTATACATACAATGTAGCTGTTACTAACCAAAATGCAATGGAAGTTAACCCAGATGAAATTACTAACCTTGCAGGTGCTGAGCCAAGTGATTCTGCTCAAGGAGCTAATGCAAGAAGTTACTACACAAATGGTTATATAAGATGTATTGTTATTACAGAAAATGCAAGAGTAAATAGCTAATAGCAACTAGGATTATCTTATTAAATCCATAAAATTAGGAGAAATATAAATGGAGAATGCATCAGAAGCTTTAAAAATGGCTGGCGCTATGCTAATTTTTGTAGTGGCCTTGACCATCACAATAATTTCATTTACGTCTGCAAGACAAGCTTCTGATAGCATTGTCAGTACTTATGGTGAATTAACTACTTTTTATGATTATGAGTTATATCAAACTACAGGATCATATAGGGAAGTGAAATCAGATGAGATAATAGCAAATTTGTATTCATATTACCAAACTAATAATACAATTCTGTTTTATTATTTGAAATCTGGATCTTATGATAGAGTTAATAAAACTTTTTCATCAAATGCTGTAATCGAAAGAATGACCTTATATTATACTCCTACATCAAATACTGTAACTGCCTATGAAGCATCTCAAGGAAGATTATCAAATTTACAAAAGTCTTTCTTAAGAACAGAGAATAGTAAAACAGACCGTAAGATTTATGGATTAGATATTCAAGATGAAACAATAACCAGAAATGAAGCCTGGAAGGGAACAGCAGGGGATGCAAAAATCTTTATAGACTGTTTAGTTTCAGGTAAAGACTATGAAAATAGTAATGTTAGTAAAGCGAACTATGATAGTGAGAGTTCTTCACATACATATTATGCAAATGGAAAGCTAACAATTAAATTCCAATACATGTCTAAGCTAGGAGGAAAACCATTAAATCAGGCTAGTGATTGTCTATTTATCGAAAGAGATGGAGAATATGTTTCTACAACAAAAACAGTAGAAGACAAGACTACGACAGATGAGGAAAAGAAGAAAAACTCATGGAAAGACGTGATTGCAAATTCAACTGAGAATTTGAATGATGAAGTATTAGAGAATAATACTGCTACTACAAAGAAGGTAATACAATATATTTATATTCCATAATAATCTATTAAAATAGTGAAAAGTATGGAAAAACAAGGTTTATTTATTCAATTTCATGGTATATTTTTAATCAAAATTGTTAAAATTTACCTATATTTGGATAAAACTATTGGAAAATAGGGAAAAACGTGCTATAATAATGGTATTGATTAAACTTTTAGGAGGATAAGAGAATGAATGATACAGTAATGTCAATCGTTGCAATCTTTTTAGCAGCAATTTTGATGTTTATATTCCCATTAATGTCTACAGCAGACAGAAGTGATGATATAGCTCAACAAGCTGTACAAACTCAAACAACTGAATTTGTTGATAATATTAGAACTACTGGAAAAATAACTCAAGATAATTATAATAGTTTTGCAACAGCTATTGCTGGAACCGGTAATTCTTTTGATATAGAGCTTGAAGTTCAAGTATTAGATGATAATGCTAGAAAGAAAACAGCTCAAGCATCAGCATCTAAAGTTGGTGAAAATAGTTATTATAGTGAGTACACATCACAAATCCAAGAACATATGGATAAGAATAATGGTACTTATATTTTAAAAGAAGGTGATATTGTATCTTGTACAGTTAGAAATACAAGCCAAACAATGTCTCAAATGTTAAAGAACTTCTTTTACCAAGTAACAGGTAATAATTCATACAATATTTCTGGACAACACTCAGGAATTGTTAATGTTAACGGAAATTAATAATTAATTGAAAATATATGAATGAAAAAATAAACTTAAGACAACTTGAGTTTATTTTTTTGTTTGTATATAATTGATTTTGTAGAATAGTAAAGGAATTGACTGATGAAGGATTCAAAAGTTACGTTTAGATTAATTGATTTTATACTTCTTAATATAGCAATAGTTGCAGTAATTGCAGTTATTGTTTTTACTAACGTGAATAATATGCATAAAGAAAAATCAGACAACCCAAGTATTTCAAAAGAAGTAATTCAAGAAGATCTAAAGAAAGAAATAGAGAATAGATATTACTATAACCAATTAGATGAAAATGGAAAGAAGATGTACAATACATTCCTAAGCAACATCGATAAATTCGAAGCAGGGGATCAGTACATTAATATAGATATTAATGAAGAAAATGCAGGAGATAGTTTTCAATCAGCATGGGATGCATTTTCAGTAGATAGACCTGAATACTTTTATATAGATACTAACAAACTTTCATTATTAACTAATGTAAAAACAAACTTATTTAATGTAAAAGAGTATGAATACAAACTTCAACCTAAAAATGGTGAAACATATTTTGAAAAAGAATTCCAAACAAAAGAAGATGTTGCTTTTGCAAATACACAGTTAGATATAGTTACTAAATCAATAATTAATCAAGCAAATACTAAAGCGACTAGATATGATAAAGTTAAATTTATTCATGATTATCTTGTAGACAATATCGCTTATTCAAAAGATGAGAATGAGGCGAGTGCGGATACAGTTTATGGAGCATTAATCAACAAGGTATGCGTTTGCGAAGGTTACGCAAAGTCATTCAAATACTTATTAGATAAATTAGAGATACCATGTATCATTGTTTTTGGAAATGGAACAAATTCAGAAGGAAAGCAAGAATACCATTCTTGGAACTACGTAAAGATGGACGATGATAAATGGTACGCAGTTGATACGACATGGGATGACCCAATAATAGTAGGTGGCGGAAAAGCAACCACTGCTATGAGATATAAATACTTTTTGGTAGGATCAGAAATAGAAAAAAATCATACTTTAGAACCAGACATTTCTGGAACTGGACAAAACTTTAAATATCCTACTTTGGCGGAGAGCAATTATAGTAGAAAATAAAAAATAGAGGAGCATTTGATGCTCCTCTTAATTTTTTATTAGTGATTAAAACGATTACCATATTTGTTGTTATCATGGTTATGATTGTGATTGTTGTAATTGTTATAGTGATTGTGGTGGTTATGGTAATTGTTATTATGATAATTATTGTTATTGTTGTGATAATTGTTGTAGTTATTATTGTAATTGTTATTATAGTTGTTTTCAGATGGTGTTTCGACTGTTTCTTCAACAGGTGTTTCAACTGATTCAACAACTGGTTCTGATGTTTCAACTGTTTCTATAGAAGCTTCTGTTGTTTCTGGTTGAGATTCTTCAACTGGGGCACAAGCTCCGCAACAATCATCTTTAGATACTGGAGTAGAAGTAGGATCTTGAACAAGTTCATGACCAACTTTAGTTATTGTACCAGCACCTTGTGTGATAATAATATCATCTGGTTTTGCGTTTCTTCTAACGAAATCTACGATGCTTTCTAAATCTCTAATGTAATATGCTTTTCTACCTAAAGCTTCGATTTTATCAATGATATCTCTAGAAGATACTTCGTGATTGTCTATTTCTCTAGCTGCATATATATCAGTAACGATAATGTTATCAAAGTTTGTTAAAACATTAGCAAAATCATCTAATAATGCTTTTGTTCTGCTGTATGTATGTGGTTGGAAAAGTACCCAAGAATGATTGTATTTTCTCTTCTTAACTGCATTTGCAACAGCTAAAATCTCTGTTGGGTGGTGGCCATAGTCATCATAAACCTTAGCGCCATTAACTTCTCCTAAGTATTGGAAACGTCTTTCAGCTCCGCCATATACCTTTAATGTATCTTTAACTGAGTTTTTATCAACATCAAATTGACTACAAACTGCGATACAAGCTAATGCATCATAAACATTGTGTTCACCTGGAACGCCTAGTTTGAATGTTTTATAGAATGTATTATTTTTATAAACATCAAATGAAGCACATCCGTTAGCGTCATATGAGATATTTCTTGCTACGAAGTTTGCATTATTTGATTTTGTACTAAATGAAATAGCTTTTGCTTTAGTATGAGAAGATAGTCCACGACAATTCTCATCATCAGCATTGTAAACTAATATTCCGTCATCAGGCAATAATTTAACGTATTCTACGAAAGCAGCCTTAACGTTTTCCATTGTTTTATAGTAATCTAAGTGATCATTATCAATATTTAAGATAACTTCAACCTTAGGGAAGAAATCTAAGAAACTAGCTGAATATTCACAAGCTTCAATGATAAAATACTCACTTTCACCAACTCTATAGTTTCCACCAATTGAATCTAAAACAGCTCCGATTTGGATTGTTGGGTCCTTTTGAGCATCTAAGAAACATTGAGCAATCATAGAAGTAGTAGTTGATTTTCCGTGAGTTCCAGAAACGCAAATTGAATTTCTAAAAGCTCTTGTAAGTTCGCCCATAATTTCTTTTCTTTCAACGGTAGGAATTCCTAATTCTCTAGCTCTAACTAATTCAGGATTTTCTGGTTTTATAGCTGCAGAATAAACAACTAAATCACATCTATCCACATTCATAGGGTTAGATCCAATATAAACTGGAATATCGTTTGCAATTAGGTCATTAGTAACCTCAGACTCTGTTGAATCAGATCCTGTTACATTAAAATTCCACTTTTTTAATATTTCGGCGATACCACTCATAGATGAACCACCGATACCTATCATATGTATATTTTTGTATTGTTGTAATTCTTGTAAATTTGGCATAAAACTAAATCTCCTTTACATATAATCGAGTTACAAAGCCTATTATACTACAAAATGGACGAAAAAACAATAAAATGAGGTAAAATATGAAGGCTCACAAACAGGGTGGAGAGGGGATAAAAAATGTTCGGAAACTGAACAAAATTTTATAGTGAAAACTATCGAGAAAAATAGCGAAAAAATACATTAAAAAAATGTGTAAAAAAATGCAATTAATTGTAAAAAACTATTGAAAATTTTATTTATTTATTATAAAAATTATGTAGGTAAAGTTTTATCGCGTATATAGTACGTAAGTACAATTAAAACTTTGGAAGGAGACTTTTTAAATGGAAATCACAGACGTAAGATTAAGAAAATTAAGCACAGACAACAAACTTAAAGCTGTTGCATCTGTAACATTCGACAACGAATTCGTTGTACACGAAATCAAAGTTATCGAAAATCCTGAAGGAGTATTATTTATTGCTATGCCTAGCAGAAAAATCGGAACAACTGGAGAACACAGAGATGTAGCTCATCCAATCAACCCAGCTGCTAGAGAAAAGATCCAAAATGCAATCTTAGAAGTATACAATAATACACCAGAGCCAGAAGCTAAACCAGCTGAAGAAACACCAGCTGCTGAATAAGCTTTAACAAAAAATTGTATATTATTTTAATATATGATCATTCAAGATGCCTACATGTTGTTCAAACGGACAGCATATTTAGGCATCTTTTTCTTTACTTTAAAATCTAATAATGGTAAAATGACTAAGTCGTATAAATTATTAACGGAGGAAAAGAGAAGTGAATTATTTATTTGCAGTAATATTTGGACTTATTGAAGGTATCACAGAGTGGTTACCAGTTAGTAGTACAGGACATTTAATAATTGCTGAGAATTTTATGAAATTTACAGAAGTTTCAGAAGGATTCTGGTCACTATTTGAAGTTGTAATCCAATTAGGTGCTATTTTAGCAGTAGTTGTATTATTCTTTAAGAAATTATGGCCATTAAAATATAAAACTAATGAGTCAGAAAAACTAGAAGACAGCGAAGGCAAGCGTTTTGCAAAAAGACACCTTGGATTTGATATGGATATATTAAAACTATGGGGTAAAATCATAGTTGCATGCTTACCTGCAATCATAATTGTTTTATTAAAACTAGATGAAAAAGCGGAAGTATTATTCTACAATCCAACATGTGTAGCAATAGCTTTAATAGTTGTTGGTATTGCATTTATAGTTGTAGAAATACTAAATAAAAAGAGAAAGAAAGAGCCAAGAGTAAAAACACTTGATGAATTAAGATGGTCTGATGCCATAATTATTGGTTTATTTCAATTAATCGCAGCAATTTTCCCAGGAACATCACGCTCAGGTGCAACAATTATTGGTGCTTTAATAATTGGAGTTTCAAGATCTGTTTCAGCAGAATTTACATTCTTCTTAGCAATTCCTGCAATGGCTGGAGCATCTCTATTAAAAGTTTTGAAATACAAAGCAGCACTAGGAAGCCAAGAACTAATTCTTCTAGCAATTGCATCAATTGTAGCTTTCGCCGTATCAATCTTTGTAATTAAATTCTTAATGGGTTATATTAAGAAACATGATTTCAAAGTATTTGGATTCTATAGAATTGCAATTGGTATCTTAGTATTAGTACTTGGATTAACTAATGTAATTTCAATTGCTTTATAATAAAAGATTAAAAGAATAAAAATAGTAAAAAAAAGAGGTGATTAAATCACCTCTTTTAGTTTGTTTAATTTTGAATTCTTGCAGCTGTATCTAGAGCAATTTTCACCATATTATTTAATGAAACTTCTCTTTCTCTAAATGTAGCTTCTTCTTTTTTATAATGGCTATCAACAACTGTTAATAGACAACTTGCTTTTTTGTGGAAGTAGTTTGCTATATAGAATAATGCAAATGATTCCATTTCAGCACAATTAATTCTAAATGTAGTAGGAAAGCGGCGCATAACCGTTTTCATATCTTCCATATAATAATCAAAAACTTCTGAGCAGAAAACATTTCCATCAACTAATTTCAAATTATCTTCTTGAGCAATTTGCTTAATTAGTGAGTTTAAGTAAGGAGATGCTGCTGTAATGTGGCAATCCACATTATTAAATGTTCTTGAATAGTTTCCTTCTGTAAAACTTTTATCTACTAGAATAGTATCAAAAAGATTTAAATCTTCAGTGTAAGCCCCACATGATCCAACTCTAATGATGTTTTCAACACCATAGAATTTGTACAATTCATACGCATAAATACCCATGCTAGGCATGCCCATACCAGAAGCAAAAACAGTAATTTCTTTACCTTTATAAGTACCGGTAAAGCCATACATGTTTCTAACGGTATTAACAACTCTAGCATTTTGTAAATAGTTTTCAGCTATATACTTTGCTCTAAGCGGATCGCCAGGCATCAACACTGTTTTGGCGATATCACCAACTTGAGCCTCATTGTGTGGCGTCATTTGTACCTCCTAAATTTATCTTAAGTATCTATAAATATGATAGCATTATTAAATTAAAATCACAATAAAAAATATTTCAAAAAAAATATTTCATTTTTGTAAAAAAGGTTGCGCTCTAAAAAATCATTTGCTAAAATAACCTTGTTTTTAAATAAAACAAAGAGAATAGTCTTTTTTCAAAAAGAGCTAAAAAAAAACGCCCCTAAAACAGGGTAAAAGCTTGTAACGGTTGAAAAAACCGGGCTTCGCGGAATTTTTAGTTCTATTTTTTTGTTTTATTTTTGAGAGTTTTAGGGTGTTTTTAGAAGAGGAGAAGAAAATGAAATCTGCATTAAGAAAAAAATCGAAATCTAAAACGAAGTTCGTTTTTGTAACTGGAGGCGTTGTATCTGGACTCGGCAAGGGAATTACAGCTGCATCGTTAGGCAGACTACTTAAGAACAGGGGATACAAGGTTGCCAACCAAAAACTAGACCCATATCTTAATGTAGATCCAGGAACAATGAGCCCTTATGAGCACGGAGAGGTTTTCGTAACTGATGATGGTGCTGAAACAGACTTAGACTTAGGACACTATGAAAGATTTACAGATAATAACCTAACAGCCAATTCTTCAATCACATCTGGAAAGATTTATTCAGAAGTTATTGAGAAAGAAAGAAGAGGAGATTATCTAGGTAAAACTGTTCAAATAGTTCCGCATGTTACTAATTTAATTAAAGAGAAAGTTCACGACTTTGAAAAACAAGATGTTGATGTTGTTATAACAGAAGTTGGTGGAACAGTTGGAGATATTGAAGGACAAGCTTTCTTAGAGGCTATTAGACAAATTGGTCTAGAAGAGGAAGAAGACAAGACTTGCTTCATCCATGTTACATTACTACCATTTATCAGTGGTTCAAATGAATTAAAATCAAAACCAACACAACACTCTGTAAAGACATTACAATCAATGGGAATTGTTCCAGATATATTAGTTTGTAGATGTGATATGCCAATTCCAGACAAGATGAAAGAAAAGATTGGATTGTTCTGCAATGTTAGAACTGATAGCGTTATCGAAAACTCTACAGCAAAATGTTTGTATGAAGTTCCACTAATGCTTGAAAGAGAAGGATTAGCTGAAGCTGTTTGTAAGAAATTGAATTTAAAGAATAAAAAACCAAAGAACGGATCATGGGAAAAACTTATTACTAAAATTGAAAATCTTGATCCAGAAAAATCAGTTACAATTGGTATCGTTGGAAAATATACAAAGCTAGAAGATTCATATTTATCAGTAGTTGAAGCAATCAAACATGGTGGATTTGCTAACAACATTAATGCAAAAGTTAAGATGATTGATAGTGAAAAAATCACTGAAGAAAATGTTTCGAAAATGCTAGAAGGATTAGATGGAGTTATTGTTCCAGGAGGATTTGGAAACAGAGGAATCGAAGGAATGATAACAACTATCAAATATGTAAGAGAGAATGGAATTCCATTCTTAGGAATCTGCTTAGGTATGCAAATGTCAGTTGTTGAATTTGCACGTGATGTATTAAAATTCAAAGATGCAAACTCAGAAGAATTTGATGAGACAAGCAAACACCAAGTAATTCACATCATGGAAGATCAAAAGATAGTTAAGAAAAAAGGTGGCACAATGAGACTTGGTGCTTATCCATGTAGGATTAAGCCTAAGACATTAGCTTATGAGATTTATGGAGAAACATCAATTTCACAAAGACATCGCCATAGATTTGAATTTAATAATAAATTTAGAGAAAAAGTAGAGAAGGCAGGAATGAAAATTTCTGGAACTTCACCAAATGATTTATTAGTTGAAATTGTTGAGATTCCAAGCCATCCATTCTTTATCGCTGGACAATTCCATCCAGAATTTAAATCAAGACCAGATAGGCCAGAACCATTATTTAGAGAACTTGTAAAGGCTGCAAAGAAGGCAAAATACAGCAAATAGAATTTACAAATTTTGACATTAACTCCTAAAAATAGTATAATGGAGAACGTGATTATTCTATAATCCAGTTCTCAAATAGCGACTTTTGTTAATGCAACTAGAAAATGCATAAGGAGGAGTTAAAAATGACAGAAGTTACAACAATACCAAAGGCAAAGGAGTTCTTGGAGGCGTATCTGAAAAACAGTAAGTTTTATCAGGTAACCGAAGGAGAACTTGCAGTGGACAAGAAGGGCAATACAATTCAGATTGATTTGTCGCCATATAAGTCGATTGCAGAAGGTTTCGTAGAAGGAAGAAGAGTTATAGGGGTAGTGTTATATGGACAAGTTTTTATTGTTCCCAATACTCCAAATAACTACTTCAGGTTAAGCGAAGTACTTTTTAAGAGAAAAGGCTTGAAAATACCATATTTAAATGGAGAGAAACCGGTAGATAGGAATCCTATCTTAGAAGAAATTTTGTGATGTTGCTAGAGAACAAAGGCGGGGTAAATTATCCCCGCCCTTTTTTATTTTATAGGCAAAAATGTAGTTTTTTGTGTTATGATTTTTAGTAGATTTATTTGACTTTTAATAGTAATATTTATATAGTTTAAATGTTCGCTGAACGAAAATTAGAATTAGAGGGAAGAGATGCAACTAGTCGGAGAATTAGAAGATATAATTTTTAAAAACGACACTAATAGCTACACTGTAGCTAGTTTTATTGTGCGCTCTATGGACGAAAGCATATCTAATTCTGAGCAAATGAGCCTTGAAGATCAAGGTATAAAATTTGCTAGAGAGCTTTCAACAATTTTTGAAACAACGATTGTAGGATTTTTACCTTTCATTAATCCGGGTGACAACCTTAAATTAGTTGGAAAATTTGTAACTCATCCTGATTATGGGGAACAATTTAAAGTTGAGACTTTTGAAAAAGTAATGCCTCAAACTTTAGATGCGTTAGAGAGATATCTAGGAAATGGATTAATCAAAGGAGTAGGAAAAGCTACAGCTAAAAAGATTGTTAAAGAATTTGGTGAAGACACAGTAGAAGTAATCAAAGCTTATCCAGAAAAACTAGTTAAAATAAAAGGAATTACTCCAGAAAAAGCAGTTGAAATTTCTGAAAGTTTTAACGAAAGTTGGGATATGTGGCAGATTGTTGGATTCCTAGATAAATTTGGAATTGGAGCACAATCAGCACAAAGCATTTATAAGACATTAGGACCAAACACAATTGAAAAGATTCAAAATGATCCATACATTTTAGAAGATTGTGGAGTAAAAGTTGATTTTGCTCAAATTGACAAAATGGCATTATCAATTGGAATAGAAAGAACATCACTTAGAAGAATCGGAAGCGGAATTATTCATGCGTTAAACTTAGCAACTTACAATGGACATACTTGTGTTCTAGAAAACAATTTAATGAGTTTTGTAATTCAACTTTTAGGTGTTTCAGAAGAAGATGTTATTAATGGAATCATTGATTTAAAAGCAAAAGAGAAGATAGTTGAAGAAGACAGAGAATCAATGGTTACTGTTGATGGTAAAACAGAAGTAAGAGAAGTAAGTTGGGTTTATCTAAAAAATTACTTTGATGCCGAACTTAATATTGCTAGAAAAATCAAAGCTTTACAAGATGCAGAAAATTTAAAGAAGTTTGCAAATGTTGATAAAAGAATTAAACAAGTTAGTGAATTACCACCATCAGAAAAACAAATTGAAGCAATTAAATTAGTTAATGATAACAATGTTGCAATCATTACTGGTGGACCGGGTACTGGAAAAACAACAATTATAAAAACTCTTATTGATTTGTATGAATCAATTGGAAAGAAAACTGTTTTGTGTGCACCAACTGGAAGAGCTGCAAAACGTATGACAGAAGCTACAGGCAAGGAAGCAAAGACACTACATAGATTATTAGAAATTAATAAAATTGGAGAAGAAAAACCAAATCCAAATTTAAATGTTGCACCAATTGATGCAGATGTAATCATTATTGATGAGATGTCTATGGTTGATTTATTCTTAATGAATTATTGCTTAAATGGAATCTTCAAAGGCACAAAATTAGTAATGGTAGGGGATGTTGACCAGTTAGCATCTGTTGGCCCTGGATGTGTATTGAAAGATTTAATCGATTCTGGAAAAGTGCCATACATAGCGTTAAACAAGATTTTCAGACAAGCTGCAAAGAGTAAAATTATTGTTAATGCCCACAAAGTAAATGAGGGAATTAATTTTATTGAAGAGAGAAGTGAAGCAACAGAGACTATTGATGATTTTGAGTTTGACAATCAAACAAATCCACAAGTTGCTCAAAGTATGATCTTAGCAAATTATGATTTTGATACTCAAATTATCACACCAACTAAAAAAGGTGATCTTGGAACTCGTACATTAAATGAATTAATCCAAAAAAGATATAATCCAGAAGATGAAAAGAAACATGAGAAAAAGTTTGGAAGTGTTATTTTTAGAGAAGGTGACAAAGTCATGCAAACTAAGAATAACTACGATATTGAGTGGACTAAGAGAAATTCAACTTTTGGATTTGAGGTTGAATATGGCTCTGGAATTTTCAATGGTGAGATGGGAATTATAGAGAGCATAGATAAAGACGGAACTATTGAAATCAGATTTGAAGATGGAAAAGTAGCAAACTATGTAACTCAAGATTTAGAGCAAATTGAACATTGCTTCGCTATTACAATTCATAAGTCACAAGGAAGTGAATTTGAAAAAGTATTGATGCCAATTTTAGGAGCTGCTCCAATGCTATTAACAAGAAATGTTTTATACACAGGAATGACAAGAGCGAAAAACAAGTTAACCATTATTGGAAGCAGTAATACAATTGATTATATGATTAGAAATACAGATAGCAGAAAGAGAAATTCGGGTTTAAAATTCAAACTTGAAGAAGTTTTATAAAGGTAAAAGTGAGAGAAAGAGCTTAAAATAGTTTACATAAAATTGATTTTTGAAAAAATATTGGATATTTTGTTTCCAAAATGTTGCGGAATATGCGAAAAATTAGGTGCTACAATCTGCAGGGAATGTATTGAAATTTTGGAAAAATATAGAAACAACAACGCCAAAAATAACCAAATAGAAGTGCTTGAAAGTACTATAAATATGCACTTTTTATACAAATATGAAGGATTGGTCAGAAAAATCTTGTTAAAATACAAATTTGATGACCAATCTTATTTGTTTTTTATGCTGATTTTTCTTATATTAAATAGCCCTGAAACGTGTATTTTTATTAGACATTATGATATAATGATGCCGGTTCCTTTGCACAAAAAACGACACTTAGAGAGAGGTTATAACCAAACAGATTTGGTGGCCAAAAATTTAGGTGAAAAATTAAAAATTAGTGTAAATGGAAAAATTTTAAGAAAGAATAAAAATATTAAACCTCAAAGTCAAAAATCGGGGAAAGATCGTCTTAAGGATGTAATAGGAATTTATGATTTAAATCCTAAGTATGCTCAAGAGATTGTTGGAAAGAAAGTGTTAATCTTTGACGATATTTATACTACCGGCAGTACTTGCAAGGAGTGTGCGAAGATGCTTTTACAAGGTGGAGCGAAAGAGGTTGGAGTATTTTGTATAGCGAGAGATTATTTAGATCTCAATAAGATAGATAAAAGGAGAAAAGATGCCAAAAGTTAGCGTAATAGTTCCTGTGTACAATGTTCAGGACTATGTAACTAAATGTTTAATTAGTTTGGGTGAGCAAACAATCGATGACTTAGAAGTCATCATTGTTAATGATGGCTCAACTGATGACTCAAAAGAAAGGATTATGAACTTTCTTGAAGATAAAGCACCTAAATATAAAGGCAAGAAGTTTAAATATTTAGAAAAGCCTAATGGAGGATTATCTGATGCCAGAAACTTTGGAATGAAAGAGGCAACAGCTGATTATATAGCTTTTCTAGATTCGGACGACTATGTTGATCCAACGCTTTATGAAAAGATGTACAACAAAGCAATTAAAACTAATGCTGACTATGTAGAGTGCGACTTCTATTGGACCTATCCAAAGAAGAATGGAAAATTAAAACTTAAAAAGGATACAGGAGTTAGAGTTACTACAAAGAAAGACATGTTTGTTTACGCAAGAGTTGTTGCATGGAACAAATTGATTAGAAGAAGTCTAGTAGACATTATCTTCCCAGTAGGACTTCACTATGAAGACGTAGAATTCTTCTACAAATTGTTACCTGACATAGGAAACTTTGCTGTAGTTGAGGAACCATTAATCTACTATGTTCAAAGAGAAGGTTCTATAGCTAACAAGCAAGATTATAAAACAGCTCAAATATTCACAATTCTTAATAACGTAATTGAATGGTATAAGAAACACAATTTATACGATGAATATTTTGCAGAGATTGAATACACATATACAAGACTTGTTTTGTGTAGTTCATTAAAAAGAATTTCAAAGATTAAAGACGATGTAGCAAGAGAAAAGTTATTCTATGAAACATGGTCAAATCTTAATACAAAGTTTCCTAATTGGAAAAAGAATAAGTATTTGAAAAAGAAGAGTAGAAAGAATATGTACATGAGATCTGTAAACAAGGTCACATATAAGATCTACTGCAGTATTATGAAAAGAAAATAAAGGAAAATGATGAAGAAGATTTTGTTTGGAATCACTAGCCTAACACTAGGCGGTGCTGAGAGAGTCTTAGTAGACTTAGCTAACAGAATAAAAGATGATTATGCAGTTAGCATTCTAACTGTATATGCTAATGGCGATTTAGAGTCACAATTAGATGAATCAATCGAAGTTAAAAGTATCTTTCCAAAGAGATTTGATGAATACTCAAAGTTGGAGGTTTTCAAAAATTCAAGACAACTTAGAAAGAAAGAAGAGTTACCAGAAGGATACGATTTATATGTTTCATTCTTAGAAGGACCAATGACTAGATTGTTTGCAAAAGAGAATAATACTGATGCAAAGAAGATAGTGTGGGTTCACAATGATATTTCTAAAGTTTTTGGTAACGGATACAAAGCTAAGGTTAAACTTAAGAATGATTTAAAAGCTTATGAGAAATATGACGAAGTTGTGTTTGTTTCAGATGAGAATCTTGAGGATTTCAAACAGACTTATCCACAGTTTGATAGCAAAAAGTTGAAAGTTATCAGAAATTATATCGATTACAAGAAAGTATTAGAAAAAGCAGAGCAAGAAATTGATGATGCGATAACTGATAAAGTTAGTTTAGTTTCCGTTTGTAGATTAGTAGATCAAAAAGCATTAGATAGATTTGCTGCAGTTCATAGAAGATTATTAAACGAAGGACTTGATCATCAAGTGTTCGTCGTAGGAGATGGACTAGCAAGAGGAACATTAACAGATTTAATTGAGAAGCTAAATATTAAAGATAGTTTTAAACTATTAGGCTCAAGACAAAACCCATACCCATATATTAAGCAAGCTGATTATTTCTGCTTACTTTCATACTATGAAGGTTGGGGAATGGTTTTAGATGAGGCTAAGATTTTAAATAAAAACATTTTAATCACAGATACAGCTGCAAAAGAGTGTGTCAAAGATTATGCGAAGGCACAAGTTTTTGACAACACAGAGGATGGTATATATGAGGGATTAAAAGTTGTTTTGCAAAATGCAAAGAAAGAAAAACAATCAACTAATGAAAACATCGATGCGATTGCGAAGTACTATGAAGACATAGCAATACAAATCGAAACAATGTTTAACGAAAAGATAAAGTAAAGAGGAAAATTATGAAAATTTCAATTCTAACACCAACATACAACAGAGCAGAGTATTTAGAGAAACTTTATAATAGCTTAGTTATTAACACTAACTGTGGAGTCGACTTTGAGTGGCTTATCATGGATGATGGCTCAACAGACAATACAGAAGTTGTTGTTCAAAATTATATTGAACAAGGAATAGTTAATATTAAATATTATAAACAACACAACATGGGAAAGATGACAGCAATAAATAATTTGATGAACTATGTAACAGGAGATATTTGCTTTACATGTGATTCAGATGATTATTTAGCGACTGGTGCTTTAGATGTTATTAGGGAAAATGTTGATAGATTGCTAAAAGATGATACAGTTTATGCATTAGCTTTCTTAAAACAAAAAGAGAATGGAAAAATTGCTGGCGATAAATTCCCAGAAAACTATCATAGAACAGATATGTTCAGTTTATATTTTAGAGAATGTATTGATGGAGAATTTGTTTTAGTTTTTAAAACAGAAATACGAAAACAATATCATCACGAAATTGAAGCGGATGAGAAATTTATTACTGAAAGAAGAATGTATCACAAGATGGATTTAGACCATGACATCATAGGAATCAACAAAGCAATCGAGGTAGGCGACTACTTAGCAGATGGTTATACTAAAAATATTACACATGTTTTCAAACAAAATCCATTAGGATACTTTATGTACTTCAGAGAAATACTTGATTTAGATTTAACTGGAGTTAAATTCAATAAGAAAATGTATTTATATAAACATTTTATATTGTTCTCAAATCTTGCCGAAAGAAGTCACACAATAAGAGAGACAAAAGGTTTATTTAATAAATTTATGCTTACAATTTTATGGCTTCCTGGAACTTTGGCAACAAAGAAGAGATTCTCAGGAGCAAACAACTTCAAGAACGATGCGGATGAAGATGCCGAAGCAAAAGGATATATCGGTTCACATAAGCACGAGGAAGAAGTTAAAGAAATTCAAGAGAAAATGAAAAAGAAAGAACAGAAGAAAAAAGAAGAGAAGAAAAAATAATTTAGATGGAGAAGAGAAATGGCTAAAATATCAGACAAAACTAGTGTAGTTGTAGATCATGTTTCTAAAAACTTTATAGTTTATTTAGATAAGGCACCAAGTTTAAAAGAAAAATTATTATTCTGGAAAAGAAATAGAAGAGAAAAAAGAGAAGTATTAAAAGATGTTAGTTTAACAATTAAACAAGGAGAAGCAGTAGCTTTAATTGGAGTTAATGGTAGTGGAAAATCAACACTATTAAAATTAATAACTCAAATTATTTATCCTAATAAGGGAAAAATAAAGACATATGGAAAGCTTACTTCATTGCTTGAATTGGGCGCAGGATTCCATCCTGATTTTTCAGGACGTGAGAACATTTACTTTAATGCTTCTATTTTTGGTTTAACTAAAAAAGAAATCGATGAAAGAATAGATAGCATTATTGAATTCTCAGAGTTAGCTGATTACATAGATAACCCTGTTAGAACATATTCTTCAGGAATGTATATGAGATTAGCATTTGCAGTAGCAATAAATGTTAATGCAGACATTCTTTTAATTGATGAAGTTTTAGCTGTTGGAGATAAACACTTCCAAGATAAATGTATTGCTAAAATGAAAGAGTTAAAAGAACAAGGCAAGACAATGGTATTCGTTACACATAGTATGGATTTAGCAAAGAGTTTCTGTACTCGTGCTGTATGGCTTTGCGATGGCGTAATCAAAATGGATGGCAGCATTGACGATATAGCAGAAGCATACCTAAAGGCTACAACGTAAAGGAGTTTTTAAATGAAATTTTTTAAAGATTTATATATTTATAGAGAGTTACTTAAAACAAGTGTAAAAAAAGATATAGGTGGAAAGTATAAGCATTCATTTTTAGGAGTAGTATGGTCTTTTATTAATCCATTATTACAAATTGCAGTATATGCAATTATCTTCCCATTAATTTTAAGAAACAATGTTGATAATTACACACTATTTATGGTTTGTGGTTTGATACCTTGGAATTTCTTTGCAACAGTAATTAATAGATCAACTTGGGTAATAGTTGAAAATGGAAACATATTGAAGAAGGTTTACTTCCCAAGAGCAATATTACCATTTTCATTATTGTTAAGTGAAACTGTTATCTTCTTGTTTTCAAGCATAATTATTTTAGCGTTTGCATTAGCAAGTGGAGCAGGACTATCACTATACATTTTATGGTTCCCAGTTTTATTAATAGTACAAGATGTACTTATGTTGGGTATAGCTTTTATATTCTCAGCAATTACTGTTTATATGAGAGATATTCAACATTTCATCGGAGTTCTTCTACAATTATTAATGTATGCAACACCAGTTGTATATGCTGCTGAAACAATTCCAGAAGGATTTAGATGGATATTAAATTTCAATCCAATGACATACATCATCGAAGGATACAGAAATATTTTATATTATAAAAGAGCACCAGACTTAAAGATGTTAGCAATATTATTTGTTGGAGGAATTGTTTTATCAGTTATTGGATATTGCATATTCCAAAAACTACAAAAGAGATTTGCTGAAGAATTATAAAAGGAAAATCCATGAAGAAGACAATTAATGTACTTGCAATTCTACTGATGAGCATATGTTTTATTGTTTCATTAGTTAGAATGGAAAATAACTTAATAATTGGCATTGCAGGACTAGTACTAGCAGTACTATTGTTTCTAGTTTTAGTAAGAAATAGAAAGTTTCTTAGAAATAGAGAAGCAGATAGAAAGAAAAAGGTTGTTACACTAGCAATTATCGAAACAGTTTTTGTTACAGCACAAGTACTATTAGTTAAAGAGTTCACTTTGATGATAGTACTATACATTGCTTTCAACGTAGTATCATCTTGTTTGATGTTTTTACTATTAACAAGAAAACTTGATTATATCCAAGGTGTAATTGCTTTAGCTTTTATTGTTCTAAATACTCCACTAATGTTCATTGGTAAGTTTAATGCATTCTATATGTTTGGATTAGTTGTATATTGTTTTTCTATGATGACAATTTTAATTGAATATCCATTCGATAAAAGAAGTGTTTTTAAATATATTTTAATTGGATTATTTACTGGAGTTTTATTAAATACAACATATGCGATATTGGCACCTACAATTTTATTTGTATTGTCATTAATAGATAAAGTGGGAAAGAAAAAGAGTTTGTTAATTTTTCTAATCATTGGACTTACAAGCATAGGGACATTCTTTGCATACCAAGCATTAAATAATGCATTTGATATAACAAGATATTTAATGATTGAAAATACAAACTTGTTTCACGTTAATAGTATTATAAATACAATTGCAGGAACAATTCTTTGCGTAGAAGTTGTTTCAATATTCATTTATGCACTAGTTGAATTAATTTATGATGAAGACAACATGAAAAAAATAGATATTGAAATCTATCCATTAGTTATAGCTGGTGCATTATTGTTATCAGAAATAATTGAAAATCAAAGTACTGCATATCTAAATGTGATTATTCCTTGTGTTGCAACTGTACTTGTTTCTTATGGTTTAAAGATAAGAGATATTCCAATAATTCCACACATAAAGAAATATATAAAACCATTAAGAGTTAAAAAGGTTAGTTGCGTTATACCAAATTATAATTATGCACATTACATAGAAAATAGAATTGACTCGGTAGTGAACCAAACTTATCCACTATATGAGTTAATAGTTTTAGATGACAAATCTTCAGATAATAGCGTAGAAGTTATTGAAAAGAAGTTAGAAAAAATCAAGAAGGAACATCCACAACTAAAAGTAAAATTTATCCCAAATGAAGAGAATAGCGGTAGTGTATTCAAGCAATGGGGAGTAGCATTTAAAGAATTTACAGGTGATTATTTGTGGATTGCAGAAGCTGATGACCTTTGCGATAAGCATTTCTTAAATGTTGTAATGAAAGGATTCAGAAACAAGAAGGTAGTCTTATCATATGCTGAATCAAAAATGATGGATGAAAACAATCAGATTACTGAAGAGGATATGAGAAGAGTTATAGATCTTAAAAAGACTTATAGATATGATCACGACTATACAAATGATGGCAAAGATGAACTTGAAGAAATACTATGCACAAACAATTCAATTCCTAATGCGTCTGGAGTAGTATTCAAAAGAAATGATAACATTGATTATCAAAAGTATTTAAAGGAAGCACAAGAAGGATTTAGATTAGCAGGTGACTGGTATTTCTACGCTAAAGTTTTACTACATGGTAAAGTTTCTTACTCAAGTGAATCATTAAACTATCATAGATATCACACAAACAGTGTTACTAATACGACTAAAGATCTAACAAGATTAAGAGAAGCATTAAAAGTTCAAAATACTGTTAGTAAAGATATAAAATTATCAGAAGATGCTATTGAAAGAAGTAAAGGATATATAAAAGATTTACAGCGTTGGTGGCATATTACTGATGAAGAATTACGTAACGAAAAAATAAAATAAGGGGATACACGATGGATAAAATAGCAGTATTAATTCCATGTTATAACGAATGCATAACTATAAAAAAAGTTGTCGAGGATTTTAAAAAAGCATTACCAGAAGCAACAATATATGTTTATGATAACAACTCTAAAGATGGAACAGATGAAATTGCAAGAAAAGCAGGCGCCATAGTTAGATATGAGCACAAGCAAGGTAAAGGCAATGTAGTTAGAACAATGTTTAGAGAAATAGATGCGGAATGTTACATTATGGTTGATGGCGATGATACATATCCTGCTGATAGAGCACCGGAGTTAGTAAAGGAAGTTTTAGAAAATGATGCGGATATGGTAATAGGCGATAGACTTTCATCAACATACTTTGCTGAAAACAAAAGATCATTCCATAATCTTGGCAACAAGTTAGTAAGAAGTTTAATCAATAGACTTTATCATTCAGACATCAGAGATGCGATGACAGGATATAGAGCTTTTAGCTATAGATTTGTAAAAACATTCCCTGTAATTTCAAAAGGATTTGAAATTGAAACAGAAATGACAATTCATACCTTAGATAAAAACATGAATTTTGAAAATAAAATCATTGAATATAGAGATAGACCAGCAGGAAGTCATTCAAAATTAAAAACTTATTCAGATGGCTTTAAAGTAATAAAAACAATTTTAAAATTGAAAAGAACATACAAACCAATTTCTTTCTATAATGAAGTTGCCTTACTTATGTTCATTATAGGAACTCTATTCTTGGTTCCAGTATTAGTAGAATACTTTAACACAGGATTTGTTCCTAGATTCCCAACATTTATAGCAAGTACATTCTTCTATATAATGACAGTATTGTTCTTCTTCTTAGGACAAATACTAGGAAGTATTGTGAAAAATAACAGACAAAAATTTGAAACTGAATTGAATGCATGGCAATATAGATTTAATGAATTGAAAAAACAAGACAATTAATGATAAGGAAAAGGAAATGCAAGAGAATAAAAAGCAAGGACTACATAAAATTAATATAAAAACTAACGCTATGATTTTTATGATTGCATATATAGCAATTCTTATAGCAATACTAAACTTGTTTAGACTTCCATATACAGTTGATCAACATGATGTTTTATATGGGCTTCCTGAAGGAGGAGATGGGTATTATGGTGACCACTTAGATTATATTCGCGAAATTGCTGATAATCACAGATTACCTCAGAGTAACGATTTACAGTTCTATCATCCACCATTACATCATTTCATATGTGCAATATTTTTAAAAGGTATTGAAGTTTTTACAAGTGACATTGAAGTCCAAAACGCATTATTACAACTAGTGCCTTTATTGGAATATATCATAATGATGGTAGTTATATGTAAGTTGTTAAAGACGCTACATATAACAGGAAAGTATAAAGTATTATTATTCATATTATTGATTTTACATCCATCACACTTCATGCTTTCAAGAAGCCTAAATAACGATGTATTAGTAACATTGTTGGTATATGCAACATTGTGGAGAGCATTTAAGTGGTATCAGAAATCAACAATTAAAAATATTTTATTGGTAGGACTCTTTGCAGGATTAGCAGTAATGACAAAAGTTTCTGCTGGGTTAGTGGCGATACCAATATTGTATCTACTTATTAAGAGAGTTATTCGTGATTATAAAGAAAGTGAAAATCACAAAGCTATTGTTAAAAAGTATATAGGACAAACTATACTATTGGGAGTTACAGCATTGCCAATAGGATTATGGTATCCGATAAGAAATTATATAAAATTCAACCAAAGCTTTTTCTATGTACTTGATCCTACAAAAATCTTTAATTTTGATTATGTAGGTGACAAGAGTATATGGCAAAGATATGGATTTGACTTAACGCAAAATGCAATATTCTTCAAAGGAAAATCTTCATACAATATTCCATTAGGTGTAATTCAAACCTCAATAATGGGAGAACTTGGAGGAATTCATTATGCCAAAGTGGTATCAATAGTGTTATTTATGAATACAATAGCAATAGGATATTCAATATATTCTTTCATAAAGCATTTATTTGCAAAAGCATATACCAAGAAGCATAGAACCACGAAGATTGCTTTAGCAGCATTTTTAATAATGAATTGCATATCATTTGTGATGGTAAATAATAAATTAGCATATCCATGTACAATGCATTTTAGATATTTATTGCCATCAGTATTTATTGCAGGAGTGTTTATTAAGTATCAATTAGATTCTGTAAGACATAAGAGCAAGGAATTTGAAAAATTATTATTTGCTGTAATTTTATTCTTTGCATTATTCATGTATATGTTAGCAATACTAGCTCAATAATAGATTGTAAATTACAAAAGAGAACATAATTAAAGAAGCTTTTAAGGAGCAATAATGAAAAAGAAAGTAGTTATAATAGGCGCTGGACCAGCCGGTTTATCAGCTGCATATGAACTATTAAAAAACAATGGTAAAAAAGAATATGACGTAGAAATATTGGAAGAGAGCAAAGACATTGGAGGAATATCAAAGACAGTAAAGTTTAATGGCAACAGGATGGATATCGGTGGACATAGATTCTTTTCTAAAAATGAAGAAGTAATGAATTTCTGGAAAGAATTAATGCCAGTACAAGGTGTTAATTCCTTTGATGATGAAGAACTAGGAAGAGTTAAAGAATTGGAAGAGGGGGGACCAAATCCAGAAAAAGAAGATAAAGTATTTCTAGTAAGACAAAGAGTATCAAGAATTTACTTCAATAAAAGATTCTATGATTATCCTATATCTTTAAAGAAACAAACATTAAAAAATATGGGGTTTAAGAATACAATTGTTGTTGGATTTAGTTATTTAAAAACTCTAGTACATAAAAGAAAAGAAAATTCACTTGAAGATTTCTACATAAATAGATTTGGAAAAAAATTATATTCAATGTTTTTCGAAAGTTATACTGAAAAACTTTGGGGCAGACATCCTAGTCAAATATCAGCAGATTGGGGAGCGCAAAGAGTAAAAGGTATTTCTATTAAAGCAATTATTAAAGATATCTTTAATAAGAAAAAAGGAAAGAAAAACAAAGATAATACAGAAACATCATTAATAGAACAATTCTATTATCCAAAGTTTGGACCAGGCCAGTTATGGGAGACTTTAGCTGAAAAGGTTATTGAACTTGGGGGAACAATCAAGACAGAATGTTCAGTAAATAAAATAAACTTCGACGGAAATAAGATTGCTTCTGTAGAGTACAAAAATGGAAATAAAAACGAAGTGGTAGACACTGATGTTTGTATTTCTTCAATGCCAGTAAAAGATTTAATCAACAGCTTTGATAGACAAGTATCAGTAGAAATGAAAGATATAGCAAATGGACTTCCATACAGAGATTTTGTTACTGTAGGAGTTCAAACAGACAAGTTAAATATTAAAAATGAAACTAATATCAAGACAATTAATGATATCGTTCCTGATTGTTGGATATATGTTCAAGAGCCAGACATCAAGATGATGAGAATTCAGATTTTCAACAACTGGTCACCATACTTAGTTAAAGATATACATGACAAAGTTTGGATCGGGACAGAGTATACTTGTGAAGAAGGCGATGAATTCTGGAATAAGTCTGATAAAGAAATTTCGGATTTTGCGATTGACGAATTAGTTAAGATGAATATTATAACTAAAGAGCAAGTTGAATTCACACATTGTGAAAAAGTAAAAAAAGGTTATCCAGCATATTTTGATACATACAAAGAAATAGATAAAGTTGTTTCATACTTAAATGAAATTGATAACTTATACTGCATAGGAAGAAATGGACAACATAGATATAACAACATGGATCATTCAATGCTTACTGGAATTGAAGCAGCGAAGTGCATCAAAGATAATACGAATGATAAGTCATGTATTTGGAATGTAAATACTGAGAAAGAATATCACGAAGAAAAATAGTATATGGAGGTTATATTATGTGGGGAGATATAGCGATTGCTTTTATGCTTTCATTTATTACATCATTTGTTTGCGTACCAATGACAATTAAATTAGCGAAGAAAGTAGGAGCAATAGATTATCCTAACGAGAGAAGAGTAAATGTAAGACCAATACCTAGAATAGGTGGAATTGCAGTAATAATCGGATTTTTAGTAGCTGTAATATTTTTAGTTACAACTATGGCTATTCAAGGAGACTTAAATCTAGAAGAAGAAAACATGAAAATGAAATTAATTGGTTTCTTGCTAGGTGCAATTGTTTTAGGTTCTGCAGCTTTGTTTGATGATATTAAGAATTTAAAGCCTTGGATGAAATTCTTAGCACAACTTGTTGCAGCTGGAATAGTTGTTGGATTTGGTGTAAGAATTGATAGTTTCGGAAACAATGAAATTCCAATGTGGGCAAGCATTACTATAACAATGTTCTGGATTGTTGGAATAATTAATGCAATTAATCTTATTGATGGATTAGATGGACTATCATCAGGTATTTCATTAATTTCTTGCATGTGCTTATTGATAATATTTGCAACTAACTTTTCACCAGTTGTGGCTATTATACTAGTAACAGCATTAGCAGGTTCAATCACAGGATTCTTACCATTTAATATTCATCCAGCAAAAACTTTTATAGGTGATGTAGGAGCACAATTCTTAGGATATGCATTAGCTGTAATAGCGATATTCGGTGTTGCAAAAACAGTTACATTATTCGTATTAATTGCTCCAATGTTAATTTTAGGATTACCTATTTTTGATACAGCATTTGCAATTGTTAGAAGAATTGTAAAAGGAAAATCTATTAAAGCTGTATTCCAAGCAGACAGAGGACACTTACATCATAGATTAATGGATAAAGGTTTTACACAAAAACAAGCCGTTACTATCCTTTATGGATTAAGTGCTACATTAGGAATGTCAGCAATTATATTAATTGATGATAACTGGCAAAAAGCATTAGCATTTTTAATAGTAAGTGCAGTAGTTATTTTATTAGGATATAGAGGAATTAAGTCTTATAGAAAATCACTTATCGAGGAAAACAAAGAACAAAAACTAGTAGATGTAAAAAGACTTGAACAAATAGAAAAAGAAAAAGAACAAGCTAAAGCAGAAAAAGAAAATGCAAAGGCAGAAAAGAAGAAAGCAAAAGAAGTTAAGAAAAACAAATAAAGGGGAAGTTTAATGGGAGAAAACGTAGTTAACCCAGAATTGAATAACGAGATTGAAGAATCTTCTGAAAATGTTTTAAGACCACAAACTTTAAACGAGTATATTGGACAAACTGGTGTTAAAGAGAAGATGCAAGTTTATATTGAAGCTGCAAAGAAGAGAAACGAAACTCTAGACCATGTTTTATTATATGGACCTCCAGGTCTAGGAAAAACAACTCTTGCAAATATCATTGCAAATGAGTTGAACTCAAATATAAAAATTACTTCTGGTCCTGCAATTGAAAAAGCAGGGGATTTAGCAGCAATATTAACAAGCCTTTCAGTAAATGATGTTTTGTTTATTGATGAGATTCATAGATTAAATAAAAATGTAGAAGAGATTCTTTATCCAGCATTAGAAGATTTTACAGTCGATATTATGATTGGAAAAGGACCAACAGCAAAATCAATTAGATTAAACTTACCTAAGTTCACTTTAATTGGTGCTACTACAAAAGCTGGTTCACTAACTACACCATTACGTGATAGATTTGGAATAGTTGAAAGACTTGAAATGTATGAACCAGAAGAGTTAGCTATGATTGTTAAAAGATCAGCTAAAATCTTAAAGATTAGCATCGATGAAGAAGCAGCTTATGAAATAGCTAGACGTTCTCGTGGAACTCCTAGAATTGCAAATAGATTACTTAAGAGAGTAAGTGATTATGCAGTTGTTTTAGGCGATGGAAACATTAGCTTAGACGATGCAAAGAACGCATTAAATAAATTAGAAATTGACGAATTAGGATTAGATAACTTAGATAGAAGATTATTAAAAACTTTAATCGAAACATATCATGGAAGACCAGTTGGAGCTGACACAATAGCGACAACTTTAGGCGAGGAAACATCAACAATTGAAGATGTTTATGAGCCATACTTAATCCAAATTGGATTTATTGCAAGAACACCTAGAGGAAGACAAGCAATGCCAGAAGCATACAAACATCTTGGATATAAATATGAAGGATAATTAGGAGAGTTGAATGAAAAAAGAGAAAATCTTTTTTTGGATAATTACATTTTTAACTGTAGGTTTTGTCTTTGCTATTACTTTTGGCGGAATTATTAATCATCCAATTTCAGACTTAGATGAATTGTGGAATTTTAATACAGCTAAGCAAATTGGAAGTGGACTAATTCCATACAAAGAAATAAGCATGATAACAACTCCTTTAACACCATGGCTTAGTGCTATTTTTCTAAATATAATTGGAGTTAATGTTTTCAATTTTAGAATTTTGACTGCAATTATAGTTAGTTTAATAGCATTTGTAACTATGCTAGTTTGCAAAGAATTAACAGGAAAGAAATTCTTTGCATTTGTTACTACCATGATTCTTGCATCTATGTTTTTAATTAATTACAGACTAGATTATAACGTTACAACTATCATATTAGCATTAATTCTTTTATTAGCAGAACTAAAGTTAAAAAAGAAATACAGTGATGAGTTAGAATCTAAAATTCCATTATGGGCTAATCATTTATTAATTGGTATTATTGCAGGTTTAGCGATACTTAACAAACAAACACTAGGATTATTTATCGGAATTGCAGTAGTTATTGTTCCATTATTGTTCATAAAGAAGGAAAATAGAAAAGAAGTCTTTAAAACCATTTTATATAGAGTGTTAGGAATGATAATTCCAGTTGCAACATTTATTGCATATCTTTTAATAAGTGGAACATTCCAAGATTTTATAGATTATGCGATATTGGGAATAAAACATTTTGACAACTCAGTTGCTTATTCAAAATTAATTGAAAAAGGTGAAGGTGGTATAAATGTTTTAGCAATATTAGTACCAGTAATAGAAGTTTTAACATTACTTGTAATACTAGTAGGCAGAAGAGGTAGAAAAAAAGGCAAAAAGTCATCATTAGAAGATGGTGAGTTTGATAAATTACAATTATTGTTTATGTATACATTACCGATGATGATAGTTATGTATCCAATTGCAGACAAAATTCATTTTTTAATTGGAACATATATAGCATCAATTTTGATGATATATGAGTTGTACATGAGTATAAATATTATTATCAAAAACAAAACAAAGAGAGTAAAGTATTTAGCTTACATATTTGTATTTGTCGGATTAATGGTATATCCATTATATTCAAATATAGTTTATATAAAAGATAATTATGCTGAATATGATAAAGCGGTTAAGACTAATCTTAAGTATTATGAAAAAACAATAATGACTGAAACAATAGAAAAGAGAGTTAGTGACCTTCAAAAATTTGTTGAAGCACAACAAAATAGAGGATACAAAATATACATTTTAGATTCAGAAGCTGCAGCAGCTGAAATTCCATTAGATATCTACAATAAGAACTATTCAATGTTCTTAAAAGGAAATATCGGAAAAGATGGCGAAGAAGGAATAATAAAAGATATAGTGTCTTCAGAAAAATGTATATATCTAATTAAGAACAGTAGATATTCTCAAAATTGGCAAACACCTACTAAAGTTACAGATTATATAAAGAATAATTTGTATTTAGTGGATTCTGTATACATATATGACTGCTATGTTACTAAAGCAGGCGAGTATTAAAATTAAAGAGGCAAAATGGATAAAATCAAAAATGCAAAGATAACTAATTGGATAGCAACCAATAAATTCAAACTAGCTGTATTAATAGTGTTGGTTATTGGTTGTCTTGTAAGATTGATTAACATAGATGGCCTACCAGATGGATTGGATTGCGATGAAGCTTCATCTGGATATGAAGCATATGCGATCGGAGAATATGGGATAGATAGAAATGGTAAAGAAATGCCAGTGTTTTTAGTATCATGGGGAAGTGGACAAAATGCACTATACACTTATTTACTAATTCCATTTATTAAGATATTTGGATTAAACACATTTTCAGTAAGACTTCCAATGGCGTTAATAGGCTGTCTATCATTATTTATATTTTATAAATTGATCTTGTTGTTAAAGAATAAAAAAGCAGCATTAATCGCTTTGATATTCTTTGCGATATGCCCATGGCACATAATGAAGAGTAGATGGGGACTAGAATCAAACATATTCCCTGATTTAGTTTTACTAGCTATTTATTTAAGTGCTTATGGAATAAAGAATAAAAAGAATACATTCACATATTTAGGATTTGCAGTGTTGGGGTTAAGCTCCTATGCGTATGGAACATCATATTTCTTTTTACCATTCTTCGTAATACCAGCGCTTATATATTTAACAGTAAAAAAAGAGATAAAAGTAAAGACTGCAATTATATCATTCTTAATAATGAGTATAATTACAATTCCAATAGCACTTTGTGTATTGATTAATAAATTTGATTTACCAGAGTTTAAGATATTATGTTTTACAATTCCAAGAATGGCATCAAATAGATTTGAACAATTATCATCTGTGTTCTCAGCAAACTTTATAAGTAGTAGTTTTTCAAACTTTGGAAACTCAATAAAGATTTTGATTACACAATATGATGGCTTGGGATGGAGTGCTATACAATTTATCGGAACAACATACATATTCTCATTGCCATTTACAATTATCGGAATTATAAAGAGTTTTATAAGAAATAAGAAATCTTCTGAATATGAAGATAATAGAAAATTAAAGAATATAATTAATATTTGGTTCATTGTCTCAGTAGTTTTATTGTTTATATGTGAACCTAATATCAATAGAATAAATATCATATTTATACCAATTATCTATTACACAGTAGTTGGCATATATGAAATGCTAAACGTAAATAATAAAAAGTTTAAAGTAATTATCAGCATAATTATTGCTTTAGCATATACAAGTGCATTTATCGCTTTTGGTTATTTATATGCAAATACAAAGTTTAGTGGTTACTATGTTTTTGAAGACAATCTAAAAGAAGTAATAGAATATGTAGAAAGTAAAGATGCTAATAAAATTTATATAGATAACACAATTAAAGAATCATATATTTACGCATTATTCTATACAAAAGAAAATCCTAATGAATTTTATAAATCAGTAGAATTCTTTAGGGGAGATAAGATGGATTTTGGTAACGTTAAATCATATGGAAACAAGCACTTTTATTTACCAGAAGATATAAATAAAACTGAAGAAAAGACTATTTTAGTTATAGATAAAAGAAGAAACTATCAATACGATAAATCTAAATATAATATGAAAGAATTTGAAAGATTTATAGTATTAGAAAATAAAGGAGAGTAGATGAAACTACTATTACACGCGTGTTGTGCACCTTGTAGTGTATACTGCGTAGAAACATTAAGAAAAGAGGGAATAGAGCCAACAATGTATTGGTTTAACCCTAATATTCATCCATTCAAAGAGTATGTTGCAAGACGTGATTGCTTTAAAGATTATTGTGAAAAACAGAATCTAAAATGCATCATAGAAGATAATTATGGGCTTGATGAATTTTGCAAGAATGTTTCAAACGACATTAATGCAAGATGTGTAAACTATTGCTATCCAATAAGAATGAGACGTCTTTTTGAATTTGCAAAAGAGAATGGATACGACACAGTTAGTACAACATTACTTTATAGTATTTATCAAAAACATGATTATATCAAAAAGCTTTGCGAAGATCTTTCAAAAGAATTTGGAATTGACTTTTTATATAGAGACTTCCGAGTAGGATTCTGGAGAGGACATCAAAAGGCAGAAGAATTAGGTTTGTATTTGCAAAAATATTGTGGATGTGTTTTCAGTGAAGCAGAATCGGGCAATAAAAATACTGACAATAAAGCAAAGCTACCAGAAGGATTCGAATTTTTACCAGTAGAGAGAAGTGTTATTATCAAAAAAGAAAAAGATAATAAAGAACAATATATGGATTTATTACTTGATGCAGATCCAAGTAAAGAAATGATAAATAAATATCTTAAAGATGGAGAATTATTTGTATTAACATATAAAGATGAAGTAGCTTGCGTTGCGGTTGCCATAGAAATTGATAAAGATACAGTAGAATTAAAAAATGTTGCAACGGTTGAAAAATATCGAGGACAAGGATATGGAAAAAAGATGCTAAAGTACCTAGCGGATAACTATAAGCAAAAGTATAAAAAGATGATAGTTGGAACATCAGAGAACAATATCCCATTCTATGTTAAACAAGGATTTGATAAATATGAAAAGACAATAAAGAATTTCTTTATAGATAATTACGATGAAGAAATAACTGATGGAAATACAAAATGCATTGATATGTATTATTACTCAAAAGATTTAGGAAAAATAAAATAGTTTAGGAGAAACATATGATAAAAAGTAAAACAGCCGTAATAATAGGAATTGTAGAAGTAGTAGCAATTATTGCTTTAGTAGTATTTATAGCATCATTGTTGAATGCAACTAAAGATACAAGCAATAGTAGTGGAGTTGTAGGAATAAAAAGTAAAATGACTATTGAAGTACTCAATAAAATGTCTGATGAAGAGTTTGTAAATTATGCATATAATGCAGAGAGAACAGATGGCTTTTTAGAGGAAAAGGAGAAAGAATATAGAGATCCACATTATAGTACTAGTACATCTTCAGAGGCCGTTGAAAAGATTAAGAGTAGAATTAATCCACCTTCATATTGGGATAAATTTAGAGTAGGCCAGCCAGATGAATTATTAGACACAAAATTAGTTGATGAAACGGATTACTATTATGCAATATACCAAAAGTATATTCAACATAAAGGAACTGGAGATGTAACGTATGAAGATACATATGTTGTATATAAAAAGACCATGTTCGATTATGATAAAAAAACAATCAACTTGAAAAATGTAAATACAAAAGAAAAAGTAAAAAGAATAATGGATTTGTATATAGCTGTAGATAATTCACAAAATGCTAGTTTTAAAGGTTTCGACCCAACAATTATTGAAAAAGATAATTGCTTTGAGTATACATATTATTATTTTGAAATTGTTGGTGGAGATTATGGATTACATGATGGAATATCGTTAAGAAAGTCAACAATAGAGATTGATAAAAAAGACGGAAAACTTCTTGAAGAACAGGTTACAATAATAAGAGTAGCACGAGGAAAACTTAACTAAGAGTGTAAAAGTTAATTAAAATAAGTAAAGGAAAAAGCATGGGAAAAGTAAAATACTTAATTACGAGAATTGCAAAAATGGATAAAAAAGCTATGTTAAGAAAAACTAGTGAAATCCATAAGAAAACAGGTAAATCAAGAGTTGGTTTATTCTTTGACATGATTAAATGTGGAAGAAAATACGGAGCTGGTTACATGGATTACGATTTATATGAAATGTATAACTTAACTCCAGAACAAAGAGATACATATTTAACTCGTGGAAGAAATAATGACATTGATAAAAGATTTAATAATAAAGAATATAAATGGAGACTTGAAAGAAAAGACCAATTCAATACGAATTATAATAAGTATCTAAAACGTGATTGGGTAAATGTTTCAGGCGATAATAAAGAAGATGTTATTAAATTCTTGGAAAAACATGAAGACTTTTTAGCAAAGCCAATAAATGGTTCATGCGGAAAAAATATAGAGAAGATTCACACAGCTGACTATAAAGATTTAGATGAACTATATGAGCATCTTGTTGGAAAAGAATTAGAACTTGAAGAAATAATTAAACAACATCCAGAGGTAAGTAAAATTTATCCTGATTCTATAAACACAGTTAGAGTCGTTACATTATTTAAGAATAACCAAGCACATGTAATGGCAACATATTTCAGAATTGGTAACAACGGAAAGTTCGTTGATAATTTCAATTCAGGAGGAATGGTTGCACCAGTTAACGAAGAAACTGGAGAAGTAATGCAAAGTGCAATTGATAAGAATAAAAACTTATATGATGTTCATCCTGCAACAGGAACAAAGATAAAAGGATTCAAATTCCCTGATTGGGATAAAATGCTTGAGATGGTAAAAGGAGCAAGCAAAGTAATTCCTGAAATGGGATATGTAGGTTGGGATGTAGCATTTACACCAGATGGTCCAGTATTAGTTGAAGCAAATGACTTCCCTGGACATGACATATATCAATTACCAGAACATACACCAGATAAAATTGGAATATATCCTAAGTTTAGGAAAATAATTGAGAGTGACTAAGGAGAAAAGATATGAATTTAAGAAAAGTTGCAATAATCGGATGTGGATTTGTTGGATCATCAATAGCATTTGCTTTGATGCAAAGCAAATTATATTCTGAAATGGTTTTAATAGACGTTAACAAATCGAAAGCAGAAGGAGAAGCATTAGATATTTCTGATGGACTTCCATATGCGTCACCAATGAATATTTATGCAGGTGATTATACTGATCTTGGAGATGCTTCATTAGTAATCATTACAGCAGGTCTAAATCAAAAGCCAGGAGAGACAAGATTAGAGTTAATTGATAAAAATAAAAAAATCATGGCAGATATTATAAGTAATATTAAACAAACTCCTTTTGGAGGAATTTTATTAATTGTTTCAAATCCTGTTGATGTATTAACTCACGAAGCTTTGAAACTATCTGGTTATCCAGAGAATAGAGTTATCGGAAGTGGAACTGTTTTAGATACAGCAAGATTAAAAGATAATATTTCTTTAAAATTAAAAGTTGATGCTAGAAATGTTCATACAATGATCATTGGTGAACATGGAGATAGTGAAGTTCCAGTATGGAGTATTACTAATATTGCTGGTGTTCCATTATCTAATTTTGCAAGTCTTAGAGGAATAGATAATTGTGAAGAACAAATGCAAACTATATATGAAGACGTTAGAGATAGTGCATATAGAATCATCGAAAGAAAAGGTGCAACATATTATGGAATTGCAATGGCTGTAACAAGAATTGCAAAATGCATTGTAAGAGATGAAAAAGCTGTTCTAACTGTTTCTACCGGACTTCATGGACAATATGGTTTAGAGAATGTACATCTTTCAATACCTTCTGTTGTTGGAAAAGATGGTGTTGAGCAAGTACTAGAAATAAAATTAAATGAACAAGAATTAGAAGCATTGAAAAAGAGTGGGGAAGAACTAAAAAAATACTCTGAGTAGATGACAATTAGAAAGAGAGTATCATGAAAAAGAAGATTTTATTCAGCATATTATTTGCTTTAGTATTTTTAGCGATAATACAATTAAATAGTAATGCGAGTAGTATTCCAAAAGTAGATATAGATGGAGATATATCTAATATGCAGACAAAAGCTGATATTAGACATATGAAAATAAAATATTCAGGCGATGATGTTGAATTTGAATCTTATGTTGAAATAAAACTTCAAGGAAGTTCGAGTCTAGCATATGAAAAAAAGAATTACACTATAAAACTATTTAATGATAGTGAATGCACTGAAAAGAATAAAGTTGAAGTAAACAAAGATTGGGGAAAACAAAGTAAATATTGTTTGAAAGCAAATTGGGTTGATGATGTTACTCAATCTAGAAATGTTGTTTCAGCAAGAATAGCTGCAAAAGTACAAGCCAAATATAATGTTTTCACTAATACTCCACACAATGGTACAATCGATGGCTTCCCAGTTGAAATATATAATAATGATCAATTCTTAGGAATATACACATGGAATATTCCAAAAGATGATTGGCTTTATGGAATTGATAGTAAAGATAAAAATCAATATGCAATTGAGTTAGAACATAATACAAGTTATACAGCTTTTAAAGACAATATAACTGAATTTAATGAAAACACAATAGACGTAGAAGCGGGAACCAAAAGTGAAGAAGCATTGAAACATATGCAAGATACAATTACATTTGTAAAAGATAGTTCTGATGAAGAATTTAAAGCAAAGTTTAAAGACTATTTTGATTTTGATGCATGTTTAAATTATATTACATGTTGCTATTATATTGGAGGAATAGATAACATTATAAAAAATCTATTACTTGTTTCATATGATGGCAAAAAGTTTTACCCATCGTTGTATGATTTAGATTCAACATATGGAGTTAAATGTGATGGCTCAGGCAAAGTGGATTATGACTCGAACTTTGATGATGATCAGTCGTTATTATGGTATAGGTTGATAAAGAACTTTCCAAATGAGGTTGCTCAAAGATGGTTTGATTTAAGACAAGATATATTTACAAAAGAAGCAACAATGAAGGAGTTCAGAGATTTCTATAATTTGATTCCAGAAGAATCATGGGCTAAAGAAAAAGCAAGATGGGGAGAAGATAAACTTCCTGGGTTTGGACTAGATCAAATTGAAGAGTATTTAGACTTTAGAATCGCATTTGTAGATGATATAATGGAAAAGAAGTTTACTCCAGAGTATAAAGCACTAATAGAAAAACAAAAATTAGAAATCAAGTTAAAGACAGATGAAGAAATAGAAGTTTTTAATAAACAATTAATACCAATGCTTGCAGTAGTGGCAGGGATTGTAGTAGTATTAGTAATTATAGAAATGATAGTGAGATTTAAAAAAAGAAAATAAAAGGGAATAAACATGAAAAGAAAAGTGTTTTTAAGAATTAAAAGTGTAATTAAATATGTTCTTATATTTGTCGCTTTGATCGCTTGCTACAATGGATTGCTATATGGTGTTTGCAAGATTCCATCTAGTATGATTAAAGCAACTACAGAAAAATCTGCTGAGATTTTAAATGGACAAGGAATACGATATTATTTTTCATATTATGTATTTAATGATAATGAAACTGATGCCTTGATGATTAACAATGCATATTCTATAGATAGTGAGAAACCAGTTGATTCTTACATGTGGATTAGAAAAAATTATGATCCGATGATAACAAAAGAAGTGCAAGATGAAACTTTAGGTGATTTGATTTCGTATAATAAGAAAGATGAAGTGAATACAGATATGTATCATACACCTGAAGAGTTGGTTGCATTCTTGGAGGGACATATAACACATTCTATATCATATCAAAGATATTGGCATGGTTATCTAGTAGTATTAAGATTATGGTTATTAGTATTCAATGTAACAGAGTTAAGAGTTGTAAGATTATTAATATTAGGGGCACTTTTACTATACTTATTAAAATTATTAAAACGAAATTTTGGTATAAAAGCTGTGTTTGGAATGCTTGCTATATTTGTATTGTATGAGTTCTATAGTATCCCAGCATCATTATCAAATTTCCCAGCTGTTTTGATAACAATCTTGTTCTCAATATTCTTATTGAAAAAGGTTGGACAAAAAGGAAAGGCTATTCATTTTGAAAAATTATACAAGTATTTCTTTATAGTTGGTTCGCTAGTTAATTTTGTGGATTTCTTATCTGTACCATTAATTTCATTAGGAATGCCATTATTATTAATATTGATGAAATACAATGAAGTACAGAGAGAAACAAATGCTAGAATTAATGCAAAGAAATGTGTGAAATTTGTAATAGGTGCATCATTAATATGGCTGGCAGGTTATGCATTAACATGGGCTGCTAAATGGATAATTTTCATGATTTATACAAATCAGTTTGACTTATCACATGTCATGACACAAATAGGATTTAGAACAACAGGTCCTATGCAATTTGGTGATATAGGTGAGAATCTAGGTCATGTATACAGTTTTGTTGTAATAATAGCTGCATTCTCATTTGTGTTCTCTGCATTGAGATATAGAAAAATAAGACCACTAAGAGAAATTGTTAATGATAATTTAGCTACCTTTATAGTGGCATTGTTCCCAGTAATCTGGACGATAGTATTATTAAATCATACAGGTTTTCACTGGTTCTTTACATATAGGATCACAATTATAATGTCGTTTGCAAGTACAATGATATCAATATATATGTTTGAACCTCGTAAAAAGAAGAAAAAGAAATATAAACCTGAAAAATTAAGAATTATATAGCTATAAATTAGAGTAATAGGAAAGGTCGTAGATTGTTGAATCTACGGCCTTTTTGTGATATAATGTGACGTACAATCTTTTGTATGAAAAGTCTAAAATAAGATTTTTCAAGATTAGTTGTTCCAAAAAATAAAATTTAAGAGGAGGTATTACACCAAGTGAAAAAACAGCAAAATTTTATTCTAAGGAGGAAGGAGACATGAAAGAAGAATTAACTTCAAAACAGGTAGCAATTGTTGAAGCGGTAGAGCGGGCACTTAAAGATGTGGATATCCCATCAAAAGTCGAAGAAGAGCCGGTTGAAACAAAAGCTGTAGAGGCTGAAATTCCTACGAAAGATCCACCAAAAAAACGGTCCAGAAAAAAGCAAAGAACCGTTAAGGAGATCGTAGAAGAAGAGGTAAGAAAAGTTCTCAGTAAAAAACAGAAGAAAGAGAGTGTTCACTATTTCTATTTCGCCTACAAGGACGAGAAGAATAAGGTAAAGACCCTCGATCAACTTATTTTTATGAGAAACACCAAACTTGAGATTTCTGATCTTTCAAAACTCTACAATGATGAAGAGAAAGAAATAATCAGAATATTCAAGAGAAAAGACAAATTCAATTGCTTGCTCGTGGGTGACCAAGTGCAGATGAATGACTTAGTAACCAAGATTCAGTTGAAGATGGAAGATTCAAAGGACCATTATGGTATCGGCGAATATTTTGTTTTCTATTTGGATGCTAATGTCTTCAAGAAGGCAATTGAGACAACATCTGTTTATGCAATGGTTGATGCGTTGAAGTGCTATTTTGACGGTATGAAGATCTTGCTCGTAATCAACGACTTTGAAGTGCTTGTTGATTCACGTACAAGTCAGGATCAGATTAACGCTCAGATTACAGCCAAGATGCTCGAATTGTTCCAAGCACCTAATTTTAGAATTCTTGCCACGATTGACGAGGAAAGTTCCGAGAATAGTTGCTACGATCAAGAAGCTATTGAGAGTAACTTTTACACAAAGTACTTACCGGAGACAAGGTATAATCAGTTTAGAAAGTTCATCACACCTTCTATTAAGAGAATTCTGAATAATGAGTCTTTTATAGAAAAAGATGGAATGGAAAAGCTGCGTACATATGCCGGTTTGTATGAGTACAGTAATAAGTTTGAACAAGCATACCGCTTAATTGAGGATGCTGCGATAATAGCTAAAGAACATAGGCGCAAAAACATTATTACACAGGATTTCAATGACATATTTGCAGAGCAGTTTAGAACGGTGAATACCTATAGTAAGAGCGTAATCCATAGGATATCAGTGCATGAGGCAGGACACTATGTCATATACAGATACTTGAAGAAGAAGAAAAAATTCAAACTGTATGATGTGGTTACTGTAACAATATTGCCGATTTCTGGAGGCTCATTGGGATTCAACCAATTAAATGCTGAAGATCCGATGCTTATTGATAAGAAGTCTGCTGATGCGGATGTTCTAGTTTCATTAGGTGGAAGAGCAGCAGAAGAATTGTTCTGTAATAGCATGACAGATGGTTGTTATGGTGACTTACAGCAGGCAGTGTCGATCATTGAAGAGAGCCTGAAATATGGCGTTTTCGATGATACAGATTTTAGATTCGTGTCAATGATTTCAGCAGACTTGAGCAATGAAATTGTCTTAACCGAAGATGAGAAGAAAGATATGCATAAAGAGATTACAGACAAGCTCAACGCAGCGTATAAGGAAGTTAAAGCGATTCTAACTGAACATGCAGATGAAGTATTAACTTTAGCAGCAGCTCTGGAAGAACATCGAATACTATCCAAAATTGAGATACAAAATATCTTAACGGAGGCTAAAAATTCGTCGGAAGAGCCTGAAGAGTTTGATACAGCTGAAGCAGAGAAGACCGAAGAGGTCAATGAAGGATAATTACAATTTCATATCTAAGGTGTGCTGTGGATTAGTTTCCACAGCACATTTTTTGTGCATTTTATTGGTTGAAAATCTAGAATGTATAGTGATATAATACGTTGGAAGGAATTTAGACAGGAGAGGTATTATGATTTTTACAAAAAAACAAATCGAAGATACAAGAGATGGCAAAAGACCCGATTTAAGAGTTTATACATCTAGAAGAATTAAAAACTATAGAGAATTAGTGGATTACAGCATCGAAAACTATGCTGACCATATTGCATACAAATATAGATTAAATCCAGATGATCAAATGATTATTGAAAAGACATATGAACAAGCTGGAAATGACATAAAATCTTTTGGTACAGCTTTATTAAATAAGGGCATTAAATCAAAGAAAGTAGCTGTTATTGGAAAGAATAGATATGAATGGTGCATGACATACTTAGCTGCCACAACAGCTGGTATGATAATTTGCCCACTAGATAGAATGCTTCCAGAAAACGAGATTGCAAACTTGATTAGAAGAAGTGGAGCAGAAATAGTAGCATGTGATAAGCAATTTATCGAAATATTTAAGAAACTAAAAGCTTCAAGCGAAAACGATTTAAAGACTATTATTTGTTTCGACGAAATGGAAGAAGCAGATAAGGACGTAGAATACTGGTATGACGTAAGGGATGAAGGATTCAAATTACGTTTTAATGGTGATGATAAATACGACAAAGTAGAAATTGATGAAGATAGAATGTCAGTTTTATTATTTACATCAGGAACAACATCAGAAGCAAAAGGTGTTATGCTTTCTCAAAAGAATGTATGTACTAATATCGAAGATATGGCAACATTCTCTAAGATGTATGACGATGATGTAATTTTATCAGTATTACCATTACATCATACATTTGAATGTACAATTTCATTCTTATATGGTTTCTATAGTGGTGTATGTATCGCCTTCTGTGATGGACTTAGATACTATGCAAAGAACTTAAAAGACTACGGAGTAACAATCATAGTTGCAGTTCCATTATTACTAGAAACAATGTATAAGAAGATTCAAAAAGGAATTCAAGAATCAGGAAAAGAAAAGACATTCAAAAAGGGAATTAAGATTTCTAGATTCTTATTAAAATTCCATATTGATATAAGAAAGAAACTATTTAAACAAGTACTTGATTCATTAGGTGGCAAGGTTAGAATTCTATACTACGGTGCTGCTCAAATGGAGAAGGATACAACAATTGGATACTTTAATTTAGGTATCAATTCAGTTCAAGGATATGGTTTAACAGAAACATCACCAATTCTAACAGCTGAAACAGATAAGCTACATAGATCAGGAACTGTAGGACTTTGCTTCCCAGCACTTGAGATGAAAATCATCGACAAGAATGAAGACGGAGTAGGAGAAATCTGTGCTAGAGGCGCAAGCATCATGCTTGGATACTACAAAGATGAGAAGAGAACTAAAGAAGCATTCGATGAAGAAGGCTACTTCAAAACAGGTGATTACGGATACTTTGATAAAGATGGATTCTTACATTTAACAGGAAGAAAGAACGATATAATCGTTTTAAGAAATGGAAAGAATATTTATCCAGATGAAATTGAAGGATTAATTAATAAGATTCAATACATAAATGAGAGTCTTGTATTTGCTAGAAATGACAACAAGACAGACACATTATTAGCAGCTAAGATTGTTTATGATCCAGATGAATTAAAGAGGATTCATGAAGGAGTCAATTTAGAAGATCAAAAAGAAATAGAAAAAGTAGTTATGGAAGACATCAAAAATGATGTAAATACAAAATTATCAGAATTTAAACATATAAAGAGAATTCTATTAACTACAGAGCCTATGGAAAAAACAACAACACAAAAAATTAAGAGAAATATCGAATTAAAGAAATTAGAAAACGTTAAGATTTAGTACTAAAGAAAAAGGAGAAGATAGTTGACCGCAGAAGAAAAGAAGATTTTAAATGATAAAAGAACTGCGATTAATCGTAAAAATAATATCAAGTTATATCCACTGTATAAAGCAGTTGGATTTGATACTTGGTTCTATTTTGCGATAAGCGTTAGTTACTATATTCACAAGGGTCTAAGTTCATCAGAAATTATGATTAGATCTGCGTTCTTTGCGTTGTTTTCTATACTTTTTCAACCAGTTGCAAATTTCTTTACAGAGAAATTTGGTAAGAGAAATACAATAATTATCGGAAATATAATTGTTATCATTTCTATAATTGTATTACTTTTAGCACAGCACTTTTGGTCAGTTATAATATTTGTAATTTTGAATGCACTTGGCTTTGACATGAAGTATATAGCAGAGTCAAACTTGCTTTATGATTCATTTGCTGAAGGTCCACATAGACGTGAAGCTTATTCAAGAACAGAACAAAAAGGATACACTGCATATTGCGTTTTTCAAGCACTTTCATCAATTGCAGCGGGTTTCTTGTTTAACGTAAATCCAGATCTTCCAATATACTGTGCCTTAGCGGTTACGGTAATAGCAACATTAATATCATTTAGCTTTGCAGAAATTTTACCGCTAGATAAAAAGCCATTTACAGAAACAAGGAAATATTTCAAGCATTTATTTAAGAAATATAAAAAGATTAACAAATCAAATAGACTTAGAGCTTTATTATTAATTACTGGAATTGGTTTTGGATTAATGTATATATCTGAAGGATATGAACTTCAATTGTTCGATAAGATTGCAGTAAATCCAACTATAGTCGGAATTCTTTATGCTGTAATGATTGCAATGCGTGGCATAGGTGCCAAGATAGCAAGCTTTATGAACAGAAAAGGCAAAAACAAAACACTTACATTTATATTAGAATCATATGCAATAAACTTCTTTTTAGGAGGAATAGTTGCACTACTTAATATTCCAATTGAAGTTAAGATTGCATTGTTAGGAATACTATATGCATTCTATTCAATTCATGAGGGAGCACAACATGTTTTGGAGAGACGATACTTATTCAGTTTTTCAAATGATAGTGTAGAAAGCTCAATCTCGTCTATAAAATCAATTACGGATAATATTATAAGAATGATAATGTCAATTATTGCATCTGGAATTCTACTATTTGCAGATATTAGATATGCATTCTTAATTATGGGTGTAATAGCAGTAGTTTTAATCTTAATAGGAACTGCATATGGAAAAACAAGATTAGGATTACAACCAGAGGAATACACTAAAAAAGATAAATACGAATAGAGGAAATTATGAGAGCGGTAGTTCAAAGAGTTTCACATGCACAAGTGAAAGTAGATGGCAAAGTAGTCGGAAAAATTGAAAAAGGATATTTAGTTTTACTAGGAGTTAAAGAAGGCGACACAAAAAAGGAAGCTGACTTTTTAGCAAACAAAGTAGTAAACTTACGTGTCTTTGAAGATGAAAACGACAAGATGAATTTATCTATAAAAGATGTGGGAGGAGAGATGTTAATAGTGTCTCAATTCACACTATATGGAGATGCATCACATGGAAACAGGCCATCATTTATAGAGGCAGCTAGACCTGAAGAAGCCAATTCTTTATATGAATATTTCTGTGATCAAGTTAGCAAAGAAGTTCATGTAGAAAAGGGAATTTTTCAAGCAGAAATGAAAGTGGAATTGCTAAACGATGGACCGGTTACAATTTTACTAGAAAAATAGGCCTAAACCACTGAAAATAGTGACTTATAGCAATATACTAAAAACGCTAAAATACCACTAAAAATATGGACAAAATTGGTAAAATATGTTATAATTATAGTGTATTGTTTTTAAAGGAGGTTGCTATGAATAACGAAGAAAAATTTAAATTTGATATCGCTAATTTAAAGACTGATTTTGCCGTTGAAAACATGGCAATCACTAACGACGATATCAATATGTTAAGAAAATTAAATAATAACGAAATTACAATGAATGAAACAATAAACAATATTAAGAAGACATATATTCAAGGAGTTTAAGTATGGCGGATGATTTATACGAAGCTAGGAATTCTATTTACTGTTATCCAGGTACTGATGTATTAATCAACAAGTTGAACATAAAAGACAATCAGTTACTAAGTGAAGCGGAAAGAAAGATTGTTTTAACCAAATCTTACGAGCTTAGAAAAAACAGCAAAATAGGAAACTTCGATTTAGATCATTTCTTAAAAATTCATGAATTTTTATTTGAAGATATATATCCTTTTGCTGGAAAGTTCAGAAATGAAAATATAGCAAAAGGATATTTTTCTTTTGCTGAATGGCAATATATAGAGCCTGAGATTAAGAGATTGTTCGATAAGTTAAAAGCAGAGAACTATCTACAAGGAAAATCAAGAGAAGAGTTAGTAAAAGGCTTAGCATATTACTTAAGTGAACTTAACGTTTTACACCCATTTAGAGAGGGAAATGGTAGAACGATTAGAGAGTTCATAAGAGAATTAGCCTTTTTTAATGGATATGTATTAGATTTACAAAACACGACTTCAGAGGAGCTATTAAAGGCTAGTGTAGATTCAATAGCAGATACAAAAGAACTAGAGGAAACTCTAAATAGATGCCTAATTAAGACTGATTTTTAAGTTTTGTTATGGTATAATGCAAAAAACTAAAGAAAATAAAGGAATTAGTATGAAAAGTGAGAGCACTTTAAATAATATTAATATAGAAAATTCTGAGACCTTAGATGTGGAGAAGAAACTTAGCCTTTCTAAGGCCATTGCTGCGTTGATAGTAGATGGAATATATGAAATGCCATATAGCTACGATGAATTGTTTATCAGAATTTATAACAAAGAGTACAAAGTAGCGGATTTTGCGGAAACAGACTCTACAATTTACTACGATGGTGCAAATGACGTTATATATTTAGATAGAAGTTTAGCAAATAAAGAAGATAGTGAGATTATTGATGAATTTTTCATTCATGAGATATTACATGCTTTGCAAAAGTTTGGAAGCGATAACAAAAACCGTACTGGATTATGTTGTGGAAACAAAGGCTTAGGTTTAAATGAAGCGGTTATCCATTACATGGCATCAAAAACTATGAAGATGCAAATCGAAAGAGTTCAAGATGATAACTTAATTTACTACACAAATAATGCTGAGTATTATGGTTATATGATTGGATTAGTAATTGAATTGTTTGAATTTATTAATCCATTAATCACATATGAAAGTTGTATTTCAAGCAATGAAAAAATAAGTCTATTAATGAATGATATTTTTGCGGAAGATGCAAATCAAATTATAGATAGTTTTGATGAGTTATATAAGGAATATCAAAATGCTGATTTTAAAAAGATGTCAGAGATATTTATAAAAACTCAAAAGCTAATGTATAAAAGATTCTTTTCTATTAACTATAAAAAAGCAGAGGATGCTGATCAACTAAATATGGTTGTTCAAAAAATGGAAGACTTTGAAAAAGTTTTAGCAGTAAGAGTTAACGAAGGAAAAGAAGTTACAGAAGATAAAGAAGATTTTGAAAAATTCAAAAGTGAAATGCATAAAGATTATTTTCAAAAATACCTTGAAGTTGACAAGCAACAAAAGAACACACAACTAGTTGTTGTCAAAGAAGGTTTACTTGCAAGATTTTTTAGATGGATAAAGGAAAAGTTTAATGAAAAAGATTCTACTAATTGATGGTAACTCAATAATGAATAGAGCATTCTATGGAATCTCTGCGCCTATGACTACAGATGATGGAAAGCAAACTAATGCATTATATGGATTCTTAGCTATCATGTTTAAAAATATGGAAGAAGTTAATCCGGATTATATGCTTGTTGCTTTTGACTCTAAAACTGCAGCAAATGTTAGAAAACAACAATATGCAGGATATAAAGCATCACGTCACGGTATGCCAGAAGAACTTGCTTATCAAATGCCAGAGATAAAAGAAATTTTAGATGCTATGAATATTAAGCATTTAGAATTACCTGATTTTGAAGGAGATGATATCTTAGGAACAACAGCTAAGAAGTTTGCTTCTAAAGATGTTGAAGTTTTCATCTTATCAGGAGATAGAGATTTATTCCAATTAGTTCAAGACAATATAACAATCAGAATCCCTAAAACTAAAATGGGAAAAACTGAAACAGAAATATATGATGTTAAAAAAGTAGAAGAAGAGTATGGATTAAAACCATCAGATTTGATTGATTTAAAAGCTTTAATGGGAGACTCTTCAGATGAAATACCTGGAGCTCCAGGAGTTGGACCAAAGACAGCGACAACATTACTTCAAAAATTTGGATCAATTGATGGGATATATGAAGCATTACAAAAAGAAGAATATGCAAAAGAATTTAAACCAAAGGTAAGAGAGAGCTTAGAAAATAATAAAGACTTAGTTGATATATCTAAAGTTTTAGGAGCAATCAAATTAGATGCAACTATAACAGATAACTTAGATGATATTAAAGTTATTGAATGGAACAAAGAAGAAGTTGTAAAACAATTCAACAAATATAAATTTAGAAAGTACTTAAATAAATTTGGACTTGATGGAATTGCTGTTACTAGCGATGAACCAGGTGAAACATTTGTTGATGAAAAAGAAATTGAACCATTCCTAGATGTAAAAGAAATTACTGATTTAGCAGATGCTAATCTAGGCAATAAAACAATAATGTACATTGAAACGAAAGCATCAGATGATGTATCTAGAATTATAAAGAAAGATATAGTTGGAGTTGCTTTATATAATGAAAAAGAAAATAAAGTTGTTTATTTAAGTAATCCAACTGATGAACAATTAAAAGAAATAGCAGAAAGTGATTCTGAAAAGATTGGATTCAACTTAAGTGAAAACTATGTTTTATTAAAAGAAAAAAATATTGAGTTAAAGAATATGAAGTTTGATGTAGAGGTTGCAGCTTATGATATTAACCCAACAAACATCAAACACACATTAGAAGAAATTGCATTTCAATATTTAGAAATAAATCTAGAACAATATAAAGGAGAAAAGCAAACTTCATTATTTGAAGAAAATGTTTCTAATGATAGAAAAGAAATTGGTGCATACATTTTTGTTATAAAGAAATTCTACGAGATGGCACTTAAAAAATTAGAGTCAGAAGGCGCACTAAAATTATTTGATGAGATTGAAATGCCTTTAATCAGAGTTCTTGGAGATATGCAATTTAATGGAATGATGTGCATTGAAGAAATCTTACAAGAATTCGGTAACATGTTGAAAGAAGAAATTAATCAACTAACTCGTGAAATTTATGATGATGCAGGAGAAGAGTTTAACATTAATTCAACACAACAATTAGGAGTTGTATTATTTGAAAAACTTGGACTACCAGCACCTAAGAAAAATAAAAAAGGATATTCAACTGATGTTGATACACTAGAAAAGATTTCTTATATGCATGATATTGTTCCAAAGATTTTACAATATAGAACTCTATCAAAATTAAATTCTACATACGTTGATGGATTAATTCCATGTATAAATCCAAGTGATAATAAAATTCACTCAACATTCCATCAGACAATAACAGCAACAGGAAGAATTAGTTCAACAGAACCAAACTTACAAAATATTCCTTCAAGAGATGAACTAGGAAAAAATATTAAGAAAGCATTTGTTCCAAAAGAAGGATATGTTTATATAGATGCCGACTATTCACAAATTGAACTTAGAGTTTTAGCTCATATGGCTCAAGATGAGAATATGTTAAATGCATTTAGAAATGATGAAGATATTCATAGAGAAGTTGCATCAAAGGTCTTCAATACGCCATTTGACGAAGTAACAAAAGAACAAAGATCTAGAGCAAAAGCAGTTAATTTTGGAATTGTTTATGGTATCACAGGATTCGGATTAGCAAATCAGATTGGTACAACAAATAAAGAAGCAACAAATTACATCAACAGCTATCTTGAAAAATATAGTGGCGTTAATGAGTATATGAAGAGACAATCAGATAAAGCAAAAGAAACTGGATATGTTGAAACTTTATTTGGTAGAAGAAGATATATTCCAGAATTAAAATCTTCTAATTATATGGTTAGAGAATTTGGTAAGCGTGCTGCAATGAATTCACCAATTCAAGGAACAGCGGCTGATATTATGAAGATCGCTATGAATAAAGTATATGATGAACTTAAAAAAGCAGGAATTGATGCTAAGATTGTTTTACAAGTACATGATGAGCTAATCATTGAGGCAAGCGAGAAAGATAAAGAGAAAGCTAAGGAAATATTGAAGTCTTCAATGGAAAATGCGGTTAAGTTAGATATCCCATTAAAAGTGGAATTAGAAGAAGCAAAAACATGGTACGATGCCAAATAAGACAAATTATGGAAGTTAATATTACAAAAATATAATAATACAAAGGTTGAAAAGCAAGGCTTTTTGGTATAATATCAAGGTGTGTTATACATATACAAATGAGAGGAGATTTAAAATGGACAACGAAAATATAAATGAAGAAAACAATATAGTTACTTTAAAAGACGAGAAAGGTAACGATGTACGTTTTGAATTTTTAGATTATATTCAATATTTAGGTGAAAACTATGTAGTTTTATTACCAGCTGATGAAGATTCTACAGAAGTTTTAATTCTTAAAGAAGGAAAACAAATCGTAGATGGAACAGAAGATGTAGAATATACAACAATAGATGATGAAAACGAAACTAAAGAAGTATTCGAAATTTTCAAAGACAAATTCAAAGATGAATTTGATTTCGAAGATGACGAAGACGAAGAAGATGAAACTGAAGAATAATTAAATAACTAGTAAAGCCTTTTGTTTCGTGCAAAAGGCTTTCTTTGGTGAAGGAAGAGGATAAATTATGAGAAGTATGATGAACTGGATGATTGCGTTCTTTATGGGTGCATTCACCATTTTCAGAACAGTAGTATCTTTAATGGATGCAAGAGGAGAAGAATTCTTTGTAAAACCATTAGATCCAACTGTTGAGGTAATTCTATTATTTGTTGCCTTAGCTTGTATGGTTATGGTTTTCAAAAGACTAAAACTAGGTGGAATTTTATACATAGTTGCTTATTGGGGGTATTTTGGCGCAGATATTATTAGCCATCTACAACCAATTATGGATGGAGAACCTTTAGGACCAGGTGTTCCAATGCAATTATTCTGCTCAGCAATTGGTGTTGTTTTATCACTTGTTGTTATGATTGACTTGCTAACGGATCATGTAAAAAGACCAGATGATACTAAAACTTCTTGGTTCTACAATAATCCTGACTTAGATAAAAAGAAGGACGAAAGAGAAGATACACATAATTATAGAATTTACTAAGAAATTCTAATTTAATAATTATACAAAAGACACTTTAATTTTAGTAATTAAGGTGTTTTTTTATTTAAATTTAGTATATAATTTAAGTTGATTTTTAAGGGAAAAGAGGTTGTTATGAAAATTTTATTTGCAACAGGAAATCCATCAAAAGCTAAGAGATTTTCAATAGGATTAGCTAAACATGGAATAGAGGTAATTTCTTTAAAAGATATTGATATAAAAGTAGAAGTTAATGAAGATGGTGCTGATAGAGTTGAGAATGCTTTGATTAAAGCAAGAGCATATGCTCAAGCAACTGGAATGCCTACAATCGGAATGGATGACACATTATATTTAGAAGGTGTACCAGAAGACAAGCAACCAGGAATGTTTGTTAGAAGATTAGATAAGAAACATGAAGTAACAGATGAAGAGTTATTACAACACTTTATAGATGTAGTAAAAGAATTTGGAACAGATGGAAAGCTAGATGCTAAATGGCTATATGGAATGGCATTAATTAATAATGGCAAGGAATATACATATACATGGGAAAAAGGTGATATGTATTTTGTGGATAAGCCATCAGATATAATTAATCCAGGATATCCACTAAATTCAATCTCAATTAACAAAACGCTAGGAAAATATTTTACCGATATGACCGAAGAAGATAAAGAAAAAATTAAACAAAGTGAAGAAGACGTTGTTGATTTTATAGTTAATAGTTTAAAAGATAGTGAATAGGAGAAATAAGAAAGGTGTTCTACGATGAGAATGATAATCGAAAATCAATCTCACTTGTAAGTATTATAGCAATTATACTTGCAAGCTTATTAGTCGTGGGCGCTATAGTGTGGGAGATTCAAGACAACCTAACAATAGCAGATAGATTACAAATAAATCAAGCAGAAGTAGTTGTTGCTCAACAGGAAAATAGCGATGGAAAAAACAATGAAGTAAATAGCAATCAAGAAAATCAAAACAAACAGAATCCACAACAGGAAAATAAAACACCACAGCCAACTACAGAAAATAAAAAAGAAGAAAATAAAAACAATGAAAAACCTGTAGCAGAGAATAAAAATACAACACAAGAAAACACAACAAAGATAGAGAATCAAGTGCAGACAACTACTCAACCTAAAGAGCCAACACCAACACCTACTCCTGTGGATAATACTGTTGGAAAAATATTTTTAACGTTTGATGATGGACCAAGTAATGCAACTACTGGAAGACTTTTAGATATTTTAAAAAAATACAATGTAAAAGCAACTTTCTTCGTAACCGGAAATGGTAGCGATGATCTAATAAAAAGAGAATACAATGAAGGACATAGCATAGGATTACATACATACAGTCATTCATACAAAACTGTTTATGCATCTGAAGAAGCATTTTTCAATGATTTAGCTAAAGTTGATCAACGTGTTTATAATGCAATAGGAATTCATTCAAAAATCACAAGATTTCCTGGAGGAGCATCAAATACAGTAAGTAAATTTAATAAAGGAATCATGACAAGATTAGCAAAGCAGTTAACTGAAAAAGGTTATAAATATTGGGATTGGAATGTTTCGTCTGGCGATGCTGGAGATACAACAAATCCAGATAAGATAGTTGAAAATGTAACGAGCAATTGTACAAAAGATAAAAGAAATATTGTTCTAATGCACGATATACATGAATATACAGTTAATGCGATTGAAAGGATAATTCTTTGGGCTAAAGAAAATAATTATCAATTTTATCGTATAGAAGAAAATATGGATCCAGTCCACCATAGAATTGCCAATTAAATTACTAAAAACACTAATCAACATATTGGTAAAAAATGTTGAAATTTAACAAAAATATTATACTGTTACGAACTTGTAACACCAGTATTAAAAGGTGTTTACAAGTTCTTTTTTTTGATTAAAAATCAATAAAATTAGGTATATAATTATGAGGTATTATACAAGGAGAAAACTAATATGGTTAAAAGTAAAAAAGAAAGAGTATTATTAATAATACTAGTAATACTTTCTGCAATCACGATAGGAATTGTAAGAGCCGATACTAAAAATATAGTATTGGATAATATTGCTGTCAAAGACAAAAGTGGAACTGCCACAGTAAGCCCAACAATAGAAGGAAATAAAGTAACAAGTAATGTAGTGTTCAATCAAAAAGACGACTATGTTACATTTGAAGTTACGCTAAGAAACAAAGAAGAACTAAGTTATCAAATTGAATCAATCTCAGATAATAATACAAATGAGAATATAGACATTGAGTATAAGTTTAGTGAAGATTACATTGAGACTGATCAAATAATTAAAATAGATATCAAAATAACTTACAAGAGTAAATTAGTAAATCAAGAACAAGTTGCTTTAAATGATTTAACTATAACTTTAAATATGTTATGTGAAGATGATGATGAAGAAAAAATTATAATATTCCCTATTACAGGAAACGAGACTGAAGAAGAACAAAGTGTTGATAACCCAACAACAAGAGATAATGTAATACGTTATGTATTGATTATAATGATTGCATCACTAGGATTAGCATTAATAAGAGCCAAAAGAGGAAAACAAGGTGCTAGAAAAACAGTAGCTATAGTAATGGTAATGATACTAGTTCCAGTTGTAGCTTTGGTATTAGCAAGAGAAAGCTATAGTGTTCCAATCAAATTTACTGGAATAATTGTAAAGGGAGAATTTGAGACTTACAACATAATCATTGATCAAAATAATGATAAAGAAGTAACTGTTAAAGAAATAAAATATGGTGACAAACTTGGTGAGTTACCAGCAAATCCAACTAAGGCTGGATATAATTTTACAGGTTGGTTAGACAAAGATGGAAATGAAGTAACAGCTGATACAGTAATTACTGGACCAATCGAAATAGAAGCTCAATACGATATTGTCGAATATGGTATCACATATGATTTAAATGGCGGAAGCCTTTTATCAACAGAAACAAACCCAGAAAAATACACAGTAGAAACAGATACATTCCAATTAGTTAATCCAAGTAAGAATGGATATACATTTGTTGGATGGACAGGAACTGAAATTGAAACAAGAACAACAAATGTAACTATAGAACAAGGAACAACAGGAGATAAGACATATACAGCAAATTATTCAGCTGATGAAAATACACCATATACTGTAACTCATAGATATCAAAATCTAGAAGATTTAAGTACATATACTGATGAAGTAGTAACTGAATATGGTGAAACAGATACAGAAGTAAATGCGCCATTACAAGAAAAAGCAGGATTTGAAACACCAGAAGTTCAAACTGTTAAAGTAAATGGTGATGGAAGCTCAAGTGTAACTTACACATATAATAGAGCTAAGTATGCATTTAGTATAAGCGATAGAACATATATTGATAATGATGTAACAACAGTTGATGGAGAATACCTATACGGAACAGCTATCACAGCTAAAGCAAATTCAAGAGCTGGATACGACTTTAGATGGAATGATAATGAAACAAGTTATGAAAGATCATTTGAATTAGAAAGTGCAACAACATTAACACCAGTTTATATTGCAAGAACAGATACAAGATATGTAGTAAAACATATGAAACAAAAATCAACATTAGATGGATATGAACTTGCAAATGAACAAGAATTAACTGGTACAACTGATTCAACGGTTACTCCAGCAGTAAATACCTACACAGGATATGATTCACCATCTACACAAACTACAACAATAGCTGGAGATGGAAGCACAGTAGTAACATATTACTACGATGTAAAGATGCTTACATTAACAGTAAATGAAAATGTAAATGTAAGTGTTGTACAACAAACTTATCCATATGGTACACAAATTACAGTAACAGCTAAAGAAGTTGCAGATAAAGAATTTGTAAGATGGAGCAATAATGTAATTAATAATCCATATACATTTACAATTAAAGAAAATACTACATTAGAACCAATTTATAAAACAAAACAAGTTACTGTTTCATTTGATACAAATGGTGGAAGTGCAGTTGCATCACAAACATTTGACATTAACCAAAGTGCAACAAGACCAACTGATCCAACTAAAGATAATAACTTCTTTATTAATTGGTATACAGATGATACATATACAACAGTATTTGATTTTGATACAGCTATAAGAACAAATACAACAGTATATGCTAAGTGGTTAGCTGATAACTATGTAGCTGAAATGAATGGTAACGGCTATGAAACAATTCAAAAAGCAGTTACTGCTGCTGGAAAACAAGATAGTACAATAAAGCTATTAAAAGACACACAAGAAAATGAAATAAACATTCTTGCAGGACAAAACATTGTATTAGACCTAAATAATAAGACAATATCAAATGATGAATTTGCTAATGTTATAGAGAATTATGGTACTTTAAAAGTAACTAACGGAACAATTACAACATCAGCAGCACAAGGAGCAATTAATAATAACAAGAGTGCAGCAACATTGATACTAACAAATATGAATATAAATGTCACATCAAGTACAGCAAGACAAACTGTATACAACGATGGAGGAACAATGTACATAGGAGAAGGAGTAGTATTAACTTCTGTATCAGATGAAAGAGCCAATGTTCAAAATGTTACAGGAACAATAGTAATAGATGGTGCAAGAATTATTTCAACAGGAAAGATGGGTTCTGTATACAATGAAAAAGCTGACGCGGTAACAGAAATAAGAGGCAATACTTACATATCAGCAACACCTTATTACAATACAAGTACATCTCGTGATACAAGAGGCACAGTACATTGTTTGGATGGTAAAATGAAAATTACAGGAGGAACAATTCTATCTGATAATTGTGCTGTAAGAATGGAAAAAGGAGCAGATGGACTTACAATAGGAACAAAAGATGGTTCATACAGTACCACAACTCCAGTAATAAGAGGCGGAAAAGAAGGTATTAACTCAGATATTAACTATTCAGTATATGATGGAATTATAGAAGGAAAGACATATGCTGTTACAAATGAAGCAAAAATAACTGACATAGAGGCCGGATTTACTAAGGTAAATGAAGAAAAAGTAGTAGATGGCGAAACATATAATGCTTTGTATTACAAAAATCCAAACGAATAGACAAAAATTAAGCTAAAATAAGAGTTGACATAATTGAAAAAGCGCGGATTTTATGATAAAATGAGCCTGTATAAAACCTTATAATTATTAATATATTCTTAGGAGGTTATATTATGGAAAATTACAAGTATACAGAGGAAGATTTAGATATTGTTTCTTGGGAGAGAATAGATGGATTCATCGATAAAATTTATAAAGATGTTTCTGAATATCTAACTAAAAACAATTTATCTATTAAGTATATTGTTCCAATTTTAAGAGGTGGTGGAATTCCTGCACTTAAACTTTCACATATGTTTAATGTAGTAAACATACTACCAATTCAATTAAAGTATAATACAAACAATAATTTAATTGAAAAGAAAATCTCTTTAGATGATTATGAAAACATTAAAGATGTAAATGACAATGAGGTTATACTATTAGTAGAAGGAAACCATTGTACAGGTAGAACTGCTAATATTGCATGCAAGAGCATCAAAGAAAGATTCGGAGATAATGTAAAAGTTATATATGTTTCTTTAACAAGAGACTATACATACAAAGATTCAGTTGAGGGAACTGCATTTGATACATGGGCTCTAACAACAAACGAATCTAAAAGATTATCAAAAGAAGAATGCGACAAATTAAATATTGATTATCATAAAGTATCAGTTTATCCTTGGGAAAATGCTAAGGAAGAACTTGAAGAATTAAATGAATATGATGCCTAGTTATTAGGCGAGAAATGTTTAATAAGGGCAAATGTAATTTTGCCCTTTTATTTATATAAGGAGATAAAATGTCTAATCAAGAATTACTAGATGAAATAAGAAAATTATCTAATCAAGAAAAAAGAGATTTAACTTATGAAAGACTGGTTGAGATAATAAATCAATTATCACCAGATGAAATTATAGAACTAAGTAATATAATTGGATATCCAGTGTTTACTAGACTTTGCATGAATGAGTTAAAGCATAAATTTGTTTTGCTACAAGATGGAGCAGCTGCAATTATAGTAAATGATAAAGGACAAATCTTATTACAATCAAGAACAGATAATGACAGATGGGGTCTTCCAGGAGGATGCCAAGAACTAGGTGAAAGATTTGAAGAAACAGTTATTAGAGAAGTTAAAGAAGAAACTAATCTAGATATTACTGAAGAGAATTTAGAACTTGTTGGAATTATTGCTGGTGGAACAAGAAGAAAAGAATATCCAAATGGAGATGTTGTAATTAATAATACAGCCTTATATTGCGTAAAGAATTATACAGGAGAAGTTAAATGGGATAGTGAATCTAAAGAAATGAAATTCTTTGATTTAGATAATTTACCAGAGAATCAACATGATCCAGATTTAGTAGAGGCTTATATTAAATATATAAACAAATAGGAGTTGTTATGACAGCAGAAGAATTATGCGAATTATTGATGCAAGATAAACCTAGCGAAGCAATTAAAAGTAGAGAAGCAGAAGTGTTTGAATTAATACCGATACTAAAAGATTGCAAGGGTTTTGATCAAAGAAATGAATGGCATATATATGACGTCTATGAGCATATTTTACACGTACTAGATGGAGTACCAAAAGATAAGGATTTAAGAATTGCTGCTTTGTTTCATGATGTAGGAAAGCCAGCAAAGTTTAAACCTGGAATGGATGGCTTTGGACATTACTGGGGACACTGGGAAAAGTCGCAAGAAGTATTTGATGCATTTGCTGATGAACATCATATTGAAAATAAAAAATTGATTTCTAATTTGATTTTTTATCATGATAAAGGTATGGGAGATTTATCAGATAAAGAGATGCAAGATATATGCAAACTTTTCGGTAAGAAAGGAATTAAACAACTCTTTGCTTTAAAGCGAGCAGATTTAAAAGCGCAGAATCCTAAATATCATTATAGTGAAGAAAATGCAAACAATTTAAATAATTTAGATAAGCAAGAAGCAAAGTTTTTAGCAGAATTTGATAAGGACGTAGAAAGATAAATGATAAAACTATTTGATAGCGAAATGAATGAAATAAAATTTGAAATACCGGAATATCAATTAAAGATTTTTCCGCTTGATAATTTTGCACCATTTGGCTTAACAATTGATGGCGAGTATTTTCAAACAAGTGAACATGCTTTTCAATATTTGAAATTTGTAGATACAAACAAAGAAGTTGCAGAAAGCATTAAGAAAAGTTTTTCACCAAATGATGCAAGAAGCATTGCACATGAGAATAAAGCTAGTAGACTAGCTAATTGGTCAGATATTAAATATGAAAAGATGGAAGAAGTATTAAAACTTAAAGTTGAACAAAATCCAATCGTAAAAGAATGCTTATTAAACACAAAGGATTATATGATTGCTGAGTGTTGCGTGGATGAAGATACTGATTGGGGAATAGATAATAACAAGCAAGGCGAAAATCACCTAGGCAAGATTTGGATGAAAATAAGAAGTGAATTATAGAGGTTAGTTATGGAAAAAAGAGATTTATACGATGAGAATCGAGAATTAACCGGAGAAACAGTTTATAAAGGAGAACAAATACCAGAAGGTAAGTATATTATTGTGGTTCTAGTATATATTCAAAATTCAGAAGGAAAATTCTTAATACAAAAAAGAAGTAAATTAAAAGACGGAAAATATGCTACAACTGGCGGACATGTAAAGTCAGGGGAAAATAGTGTAGAAGGAATAATGAGCGAAGTAAGAGAAGAACTTGGATTAGAATTAAATCCAGATGATTTAATACTTTACTATGGAAACCATTCAGCCGAGCAACAAGTTTTCTGGGATGACTACTATATAAAAATGGATATAGATGATATCTCAAAACTTAAACTTCAAGAAGAGGAAGTTGAGTCAGTAAAATGGGCAACAGCTGAAGAGATGAAACAAATGATGTTAGATGGAGAGTTCTTAAGAAATCATTACGAAGAATTTGAAATTTTATTAGATTGGTTAGATAAACAAGGAGAATAAATGAATTATATTGATGTTCTTAATAATGAAATAGTAGTAAAAAACTATAATGCTATTGATGAGATAAATCCATTTCCATTTAATCATGGTCTTAGACATGTTACAAATGTATGCAAGATAATGGATAAATTATGCGACACTCTTAAAATTGAAGGTGAAGAAAAAGAAACATTATTAGTAGCTGCAGCACTTCATGATATTGGACAAGTAGATGGAAGAGAAGGACACGGCAGAAAAGCAAAAGAGTTTTTAGTTGCAAATTTCGAAGATGAATTTAAAAACGGAAAATACTACAATGAAATGTTAACTGCTATTGAGCAACATGATAATAAATGTGTTGTTGAAAATCCATTATTCACATTATTGCTTCAATTCTGTGACAAGATGGATTTTAGCAAAGAACGTTTAGAGGTGAATTATCAAGAAAAATTCGGATACAGATGTTGGGAGAATGTTGATAGAGTTGATTACATTTATAACGATAATCAATTCGGAATAAACATTATCACAAGCGGAGTAGAAGAGTTTGATAGATTGTTCTCAAGAGAAAAATTTTCAGGAAAAGTTGTTAATGCAGTAAATGTATTAGCTGAGAAACTTGGAAAAGAATCAGTAATACTAAACAATGGTGAAGTTATGAATATTAATTTCAACAACTTTATCATTCTACATGGAAGTTTTGGATCAAAAGATGGAAACTGGTTTCCATGGTTAAAGAATATGTTGGAAGGATATAAATACGAAGTCGATGTTCCACAAATGCCTGTTGGCGTTGGAAATCAAAACTTTGATAACTGGAGTAAAGAATTTGATAAATTAAAGATTGATGAAAAGACAGTTATCATTGCTCATAGCATTGCACCAATCTTTGTATGCAAATACTTAATAAGTAAGAAGATTAAAGTAAGAAAATTAGTATTTGTATGTGGATTCAATAATTATTTAGGAATTGATCCAGACTTTGATGCGGTAAATGAATCAATGTTTACAGATAATCTTCAAGAGATTAAAGAGTATTGCCCAGAGATTATTTGTTACTATTCAGATAACGATCCATATGTAAGATTTGATGTTGAAAAAGAATTTGCAGATATAGTTGCAACTAGACAACACATAATTAAAGATGGTGGACACATTAACGCTGAGAGCGGATATACAGAATTTGAAGAAATATTAAAAGAGTTAATATAAAAAGGAGAGTTAGTTATGGAATTAGTTTACAAGAAAATCGAGGAAAAAGATAAGGATCAATTATTCAATCTTATTGATATTGTTTTAAGTGGGTTACCAGATCAAGCGCACTTCATTCCTTATGAGCAATGGGAATTAGATAGTATGTTTGACGAGGTTAATTATGCACCACTATACGGAGCATATGATGGAGATAAATTAGTTGGAATGGCTCAACTATATGTTTCACAAAATATGCTAGATGATTTCAAAAAAGAGTTCGGGTTAACTGAGTACAAAGTATGTGAATTAGGTGGAAACTTAGTTCTACCTGAATATAGAGGAAGAGGAATCACAACAAAACTTCAAACAATGGAAATGGAATTAGCTAAAGAATTAGGATTTGATTATATTATCTCAATGGCTCATCCAGATAACGTTGGAAGTTGTAAAACACTAGAAAGAGTTGGTTTAGATTTTGTTAAAGAAACAACTCTATCAAATGGATTTTTAAGAAAGCTATATATGAAAAAATTAAAATAATTGGAGGAAACAACAATGGATGTATGGGAGAAAATGTACGAAGCTGCAAAGCAAGAGTACCATCCAGAAGAAGTTTCACCATTCATTACAGCACATAATGTTGTAGCTGCTGTTGAAGCAGAGAATGGCGAAATATATACAGGATTCTGCATTGAGGGTGCAAGTGGCGTAATGAACTTATGTGCTGAAAGATTAGCTGTACTTGATATGTATAAACATTCTGGACAAACAGTTGTTAAGAAAATGATTGCGTTTAGAACAACTCCACCAAATGGCCCAGACAGAGGAATGCCATGTGGAGCATGTAGAGAATTCTTATTACAACTAGATGAAAGAAACAAAGATACTGAAATTATGTATGACTATGAAAATAGAAAAACATATAGACTAGAAGAACTTGTTCCACATTGGTGGGGATATAGAAGATATAGAGAAGCAGAAAATAATCAATAAAGGATTTTTATATGAAGATTATTAATCTAAAAGATAATAAAGAGTATCTTAGAGAATCAATTAAGCTATGCAGTCTAGAATGGGGCGAACCAAAGACTGATAGTGAGATGGAAGAATATATCAATACTAAAGAAAAGAAAATTCTAGAAGGTGATAAGGTAATTAGCATTCTAGGATTAGTGGATGGAGAAACCATGCTAGGATTTATTTCTTTGTTTAAATATGAAGATGATAAAACAACGCCTTTAACTCCTTGGTATGCTACGATGTATGTAAAACAAGAGTTTAGAGGCAAAGGATATTCTAAAATTCTAAATGAAGAGATTTTAAAAGAAGCGAAGAGGTTAGGTTATAAAAAAGTATATCTAAAGTCTGAATTAATAAATTACTATGAAAAGTTTGGAGCAAAATACATAGAAGATTTAGATAATGGAGAAAAATTATATTACATAGATTTATAAACGTAAGAGGAGAATAACATGTACATAAAAGAATATTTAGAGCAATTTAAAGATAAAAAAGTAAAACTATATGTAGATATGGATGGAGTAATTGCAGATTACATATTTGGAGAAGCAAAAGATTACGATATAAAAAGACCACTATTTGATAGTATAAGAAAATTAGAAGAAGTCTCTAAAATGTCTAATGTTGAAATGTTCATTTTTTCAGCAACAAGGTATTCAGAGGGATTAGAACAAAAGCATGGTTGGCTAGATAAATATGCACCATTTTTTAAAAAAGAAAATAGAATTTTGATTTCAAGAGAAGAAAATGGAATGACAGAAACGGCAATTCTTAAAGCTGAATATATGAAAAATATTGAGAGAGATGGCAGCGTAATGATTCTTATTGATGACGATCCGAGAAATTTAAAAGAGATTAGAAAACAAAATGAAGATGTTTTATTATTAAAGGATACTGCTTTAATAGATTAGGAGATATTAATGATTAACATTAGAGAGAATGTAAATAATGTAGAAGAATTTAATTATTTATATGATGCGGTTGGTTGGGGACATTATGATGAAGCAATTTCTCAAATTGCATTAGATAACACATTTTATTCTGTTTCAATTTATGATGATGACAAGATTGTAGGATATGGGAGATTAATCGGAGATCAAATTTGTTTTATATATGTGCAAGATGTAATGGTTGTTCCAGAATATCAAGGACAACAGATTGGAACATACATTATGAAAATATTAGAAGATAAAATAAGAGAAATCAAAGCAGTTAATCCAGATGTCAGAGTCTACTTAGGAAGTTCTAAAGGAAAAGAAGAATTCTATAGAAAATGTGGATACATTACTAGAGAAGAAGCGGACTTAGGCGCAGGAATGATATTAAAAGGAGAATAGTATGGAGAAAGCCAAAGTTTATTTTATTAGAGAAATTACACCAGAAAATGTAGTAAAACTATACGAAAAATTAGGTAAAGAGTTACCAGGAAAAGTAGCAGTAAAAGTTCATTCTGGTGAAGAAGGAAATCAAAATTACTTAAGACCTGAGTTTATGAAACCGATGGTTGAACACGTTAAAGGCACTGTTGTAGAATGCAACACTGCATATGCAGGTGAAAGAAATACTACTAAAAAACATTTAAAAACATTAGAAAAACATGGATGGAATGAAATTTTTGATGTCGATTTAATGGATGCAGAAGGACCAGATATAGTTATTCCGATTGAAAATGGATTTAGATTAAAAGAAGATTTGTTAGGAAAAAACATAGAAAACTATGATTCAATGTTAGTTCTATCACATTTTAAAGGACATCCAATGGGTGGTTTTGGTGGAGCACTAAAACAATTATCAATCGGTTGTGCATCTTCAGCAGGAAAAGCATGGATTCATTCTGCAGGAAAGACTAAGAGTCAACATTTAGTATGGATGCGTTTACCAGAGCAAGATCATTTCTTAGAAAGCATGGCTGATGCTGCATCTGCAGTTGTAGAATACTTTAAAGGGAATATGGCTTTTATAAATATTATGTGCAATATGAGCGTGGATTGTGATTGTTGTGCAGTTGCTGAAGATCCATGCATGAAAGATATTGGAATTGTAGCAAGTTTAGATCCAATAGCAATTGATCAAGCTTGTATAGATTTAGTAATTAATTCTAAAGATCCAGGAAAAGAACATTTTATGGAAAGAGTTAATTCAAGAAATGGAATTCATACAATAGAAGCTGCTGAGAAACTTGGTTTTGGAACAAGAGAATATGAATTGATTGAAGTAAAATAGTTGAAGACTGAAAGGGGTGACACCATGGATTTGTATATTAGAGAAATACATGATGACGACAAAAGAGAATTATTAGAAATGGTTAATGAAATCGAGAATGATGAAATAGAGGATAAATACGAAGGTTTCAGAAATATAAAAGGATTAACATCAGAAAACTACAACGAATTTTTAATTGACTTACAAAAGAACAAGAATACAAAGTTATACAAACCACACTTGGTTGATCAAACAACATACATACTTGTAGACGAAGAAGATCACATATATGGTGGAACTAATTTAAGACATGAACTAAATGAAGGATTACTAACTCATGGGGGACATATTGGATATTTAATTAGGCCTACTGAAAGAAGAAAAGGTTATGGTTCGTTAATTCTAAAATTGGTTTTAGAAAAATGTGCCGAAATGGGAATAGAAAAAGCTTTAGTAACATGTAGAGAAGAAAATGTAGGCTCTGCTAAAATAATTGAAAAGAATGGTGGAGTCTATGAAGATAGTAGGAAAAATGTAGATGACAATAAAATATATAGAAGATATTGGATAGATTTAAAATAAAAATAAGATATTAAGAAACTTGAATTGTTGGAAACTCGGCGGTTCAAGTTCTTTTTTTACCACATACTGGTTATATTAAAAAAGAGTGACAAATATTATATTTTGTACATATTTAACCTTATAAAATGATAATGGTGTATACTTTTATAGTTAAAGAGATACGAAAAGGAAGAGCAATGAACAAGTATAAAAAAACAAATAAAAGAAGTAATAAAATAAAAATTAAATCAAAAGCTGGGGTAGCACTATTAACGATTATCGTAATAGTAGTACTAGCTTTTTCAAATATATTAACTAATAAAACTGAAGCGGCTAGTAATGATATATATGATATCATTTTGTTTTGGGGACAATCAAACATGGTTGGATCTGCAAATGCTGGAGCAGAGAAGAGACAAGGAACCACAGCTGCAGAAAGAAAAGTTTTTTCTGAAAAAACAGGTATTGATTTAGATATTGTAAATAATATAGTTAGCCGTGGAGAAGTTAATGTAGATGTACCAGATGGATGCTATGAATTTTTATATGATCCAGATACATATGTAAATACTCTAAAAGATAGATATGGTAATAATACAAAATGGAAAGAAATGACTTCAGCCAACGGAAAAGTATGGAATATGAAGAATCTTAAACCATTAGGATATGATATTGTAGTAGGTGAAAATCTAGCAGGAAATACAGCAACAGGAGCGATTCAATCTGGGGTTGGAACACATACTTATTTTGCTGGAACAACAAATATGGTACCTGAGTTTTGTAGTACATATTACAAATTAACTGGACGTAAAGTTGTAGCAGTTGTTTGTGCTAGAGGTGGAGCAGGAATTCAGGATTTTGCACCAACAAATGAGAATGGACAGAATAATGGAACATATATTGTTATGTCTAGAAAAATGTGGGCAGCACAAGCATATTTGCAAAATCAAGGTATGAATATTGGAAAATGCATGTTTGTTTCTATGCAAGGAGAACAAACTTCTGGTATTACATCTGCTGATGTCTATGTAAATTGGTATAGAAAAGTTGTTGATCAATTAAAAATAGACTGTGGCATTGAAAAGGGAGCATTATGCGAGACAGGCGGAATGATATGGGATGGAGCTAGACAAATTGTAGATGGATATCGCAATTGGGATGATATTCCAGTTTTAAACTCAAGCTGTGTTGATTATGCTACTGTAGATAGAATTCATACTGCACAAGAAAAACTTATAAATAATTATAGTGATACAATACTTGGTTCAAGATTTGGATACGATAGTTATATACCTTTAAACCAAACGGAGTATGAACAAAAATGTACAACAAAGGCTTCATTTGTTCCAGGTGCTAGTACATTATTTATGAATAATCGATGGGGATTTGAACAAGCAATAATGCAGGCATCACTAAGAATGGATTATGATTATGGCTATAAACCTCAAACAAGTGATAAAACAAGTCCGTTAGTAAGGAATACATCAGCAGATGTTTTTTATACATATCAAGATGTGAATAGTAGAACTGGAGAGGTAGCAGTTAGACCAACATATAATGGTATCCATTATACATCAGCATCACTATGTCAAATTGGAAGAGAGGCTGCAACTAGTTTAGCATCAACATTTTCTGCAGGAGAGATTACAGTAAATCCAAGTTCTATTACTGTACAGGTAGGCAATACAGGAAGTGTTGGAATACAAAAGAATACAAGTGGTGGAACAGTAACTGCAGCATCAGAGGATCCATCTATTGCATCAATAGATACATCAGTCCTAGCAAATTCTTCAGATGCAAGCTTGGTTAGTACAAAAACACCAGTTGAAATAAAAGGTATTACAATAAAAGTAAAAGGAAATAAAGCTGGCACAACTAGAATTTGGGTTACTAGTGCACCAACTGGAGTATATAAGCAAGCGTCAACTTATTTTGATGTTACGGTAAATAAAAAAAGTATAACAATACCAACACTAAGTAATACAAGCAAAACATATAATGGATCAGCACAAAGTCCAACAATAAGTAATCCAGATAGTGCATATGTAAATCAATCTGGAACTGTTTCAACAATAGCTGCGGGAACACATAAAATTACGTGGACTTTGAAAGATACAACAAACACACAATGGAGTGATGGAACAACATCTCAAAAGAGTGATACATGGACTATAGCAAAAAGAAGTGTAACAATTCCAACTTTAACTAATACAAGCAAAACATATAATGGATCAACACAAAGTCCAACAGTAAATAATTTGGATACAAACTATGTAAATCAAGGTGGAACAGGATCAAGTATAAATCCTGGAACTTATGTAATAACATGGAATTTGAAAGATGCAAATAATTGTACTTGGAGTGATGGAACAACCGGAACAAAGAGCGCAACATGGAGCATAGGAAATGCAAGCGGATTAGAAGTATCTGCAGAAGGTTATGAAAACACATATGATGGAGCAGCACATGGAATTACAGTAACGTGTAGTGGTGCAACAATAACATATGGAACAACAAATGGAACATATAATTTATCATCAAGTCCAACTTATACAGATGCAGGAACATATACAGTTTATTATAAAGTTTCAAAAAATGGATACAATGATGTGAATGGTTCTAGAACTGTAAAAATAAATCCAAAGAGTGTAACAATCCCAACATTATCAAGTGTAAGCAAAACATATAATGGATCAGCACAAGGTCCAACAATAAGCAATCCAGATAGTACATATATAAATCAATCTGGAGATGCATCAGCTACAAATGCAGGAACATATACAGTTAATTGGAATTTGAAAGATACAAAGAATTATATATGGTCTGATAGTACAACAACACAAAAGAGTGCAAATTGGACTATCGCAAGAAGAAGTGTAACAATTCCATCATTAACTAATATCAGTAAGACATATAATGAATCAGTACAAGGCCCAACAATCTCAAATCCGGATAGTGCATTTATCAATCAATCTGGAGCTACAACAGCAACTAATCCAGGAACATATACAATTAATTGGAATTTGAAAGATACAGCCAATTATCAATGGAGCGATGGTACAACATCACAAAAGAGTGCAACTTGGAGTATTGCAAATAGTGATGGATTAAAAGTAACAGTAACTGGATATGAAAACACATATGATGGAGCAGCACATGGAATTACAGTAACATGTAGTGGTGCAACAATAACATATGGAACTACAAACGGAACATACAATTTATCATCAAGTCCAACTTATACAGATGCAGGAACATATACAGTTTATTATAAAGTTACAAAGAACGGATATAATCCTGTTACTGGATCGGCAATAGTAAAAATAAGTCAAAAGAGCATAAGCGGTGTAGCATTATCTTTAAACCAAAGCAACTATACATATGATGGAAGTGCAAAACAACCAACACCAACTGTTGTGGATGGAACTACTGCTTTAAAGAATGGAACACATTATACAGTGGCTTATAGTAATAATGTAAATGCTGGAACAGCAACAGTTACGATAACAGGAAAAGGAAACTATACAGGACAAAAATCAACTACATTTACAATTGAAAAGGCGACACCTAAAATTACTTTATCAAAAACAACAGAAACTATAAATGTAGATGATACGACAACATTTACTGCAAGCGTGACACAAGGTGCAGGAGCATTAAGTGTAAGTTCATCAGCTGAATCAGTTGCTACAGCAACTATTAGCAATGGAACAATAACAGTAATAAGTAAGTCCGAAGGACTAGCAAACATAACAGTTACTAGTGCAGTATCTGATAATTATAAATCAACAAGTGCAGTATTCGCATTAGTAGTAGAAAAAGGTGTATTAAAAGTAACAGCAACTGGATATCAGGGAACATATGATTGGGCAGCTCATGGAATTGCAGTAACATGTAGTGGTGCAGCAATAAAATATGGAACTTCAAGAGACACATGTAATTTATCATCAAGTCCAACTTATACAGATGCAGGAACATATACAGTTTATTATAAAGTTTCAAGAAGCGGATATAATGATGTTATTGGATCACAAATTGTACAAATAGGTAAAAGAACAATAACAGTAACAGCAAATTCGTTAACAAAAAAATATGGAGAAGAGAATCCAGAATTATCATGTGAATGTAGTGGATACATCAGCGGACAAACACCAAAGTTTACAGGCTCAGTAACAACAACAGCAACAAAGACATCTTCAGTAGGAGTTTATGATATAGTAAGTAACAATTTAGCTTTAACTGATAATGGAACCTTCAAAGCAGCAAATTATAATTTAAGTTTTGTAAAAGGAACATTAACAATTGTAAAAGCTAAAGGAAGTATAGAATTAACAGGAAAAGATAATCAAACTACTATAATTGTAAAACAAAGTAAAGATTTACAGGTAAATGCGACAGGTGAAATAAGTGCTACATCATCAAATTCTAATGTAGCAACTGTAAAAGTTAATAATAAAACTGTTTCGGTAACAGGTGTAACACCTGGAGAAGCCAAAATAACAATTACAAGTGCTGCAACAACAAATTATGAAGCTGCACAATTAACGTATACAGTAGGAGTAGTTGATAATAATGTAACAGCACTACAAATTAAGCAAGCGCCAAAAACAAGTTATGTAGAAGGTCAAGAGTTAGATGTAACAGGTGGAAAATTAACTGTAACATATTTTGATGGAACTACAACAGAAATAGCATTAACAAAAGATATGGTGTCAGGATTTAATGCAAATAGAATTGGAGAACAAGTATTAACTGTAACATATGGAGAAAAAACGACAACATATACAGTAGTGGTTAGAAAAAAACAAGCTACTAAAGTTGAAGTACAGGCTATGCCAACAAAAACAGTTTATATCCAAAATTATGAAACACTAGATTTAACAGGTGCAAAAGTTAAAGTTACTTATGATAATGGAACGACAGAGATATTAAATGTAACAGAAGATATGGTAACAGGATTTGATAATTCAAAAGTAGGTATAAATACAATCACAATTAGTTATCAAGGAAAGTCTTGTGATGTAAATTTAAGAATTGTTGAAAAGAGCATAACAAAAATTGAAATTGCTAAATTGCCAAACACGTTATCATATGTAAAAGATTATGGAATACTAGATGTAACAGGTGGAAAAATCAAAGTTAAATTTGATGACAATACAGAAACATTAGTAGATATGACAAAAGAAATGGTAACAGGTTTTGATAATACTAATATTGGAACACAAACATTAGTAGTAGAGTATGCAAATCATAGAACTGAATATGAGGTTGAAGTAATTGATGCAGTTATTACTAAAATAGCAATGCAAGCATTACCAACAAAGACTACATATATTCAAAACTATGAAACATTAGATTTAACAGGAGCAAAACTAGCAATCACATTTAATGATTCTATTACAAATACAATTAATGTATTAGAAGAAATGGTAAGCGGTTTTGATAATACAAAGGTAGGACAAAATACAATAACAGTTAGATATGCTGAAAAAGAAGCAACATTTAATGTAGAGATTATAAAACATTCTGTAGTTAAAATAGAAATTGATAAAAAACCAAACAAGACAGAATATAAACAAGGCGAAAAGCTTGATTTAACAGGCGGAAAAATTAAAATTTACTATAATGATGAAACATCAGAGGTAGTAGATATGGATACAACAATGCTAAATGGTAATTTTGAATTAACAACAGTAGGAAGCAAATTAATTACATTAAAAGTTGAAAATCAAGAAGTTGGCTTTGAAGTTAGCGTAGCTACAGTTGAAAAAGAAAAAGATGAAAACAACAATAACAATAGTGACAACGAAGAAAATAATAACAACAATGGAAATAGTAATACTAACAATGAAAGCCAAGGCAACAGCAACATTGGAAAGACTACTCAAAACAATCAAAATAATGGCTCAAATCAAGATGCAACAATAGCTACTAAGGATATTCCACAAACAGGTGTTAATCCTGGGGTTGTAATTGCGATGACAATTCTTACAGCAATAGGTGGATTTACAGCAGTTAAAGCATTCAAATATAGATTTATAAAATAGGCCTAAAGGAACAACTATATCTAGTTGTTCCTTTTTCTGTATAAAAAATGCCGAAAACCTTGGAAAACAAAGAAAAAATTGCGATTTTTACGTTTCTAATATATAATATAGAAGGATTTTATATTTAAAGAGGTATTTTATGGATTTTGAAAATGAAATAACTGTAGAAGTTGATACAGACCTAGAAAGTTTAATTAAGATTCTTGAAGGTAGAGGATTTAAATTAAAAGAAGTATATGATGTGAACGACATCTATCTAATTAATAAAAATGATAAAGAAGGCGACTATCTAGAAATGCTAAACAAATGCGTTTTGATTAGGGATATCCTAGAAGATAGTGGCGAGACTAAAATGCTTACTTATAAATATAAAGAATACAATGAAAAGAAAGAAATTATCAAACAAGGCAAAGTAAAAGTTAAGATAGACGACATTGATAAAGCTAAACAATTATTTGAAGGATTAGGCTTTGAAGAATTAATCAAGATTAACGATCATATGTTAGTATATGCAACAGATAATGAAGAATTAGTTGTTCAAAATGTTAATGGCGGCAAACACATTTATATTGAGGTTGAAGATGAATGTCACTATGCAAATAGAACGTATAATTCAATGGATGAATTAAAAGAAGTAATCACAGGCAATAGCATTCCGTTTAAGAATAATGATTTCTTTGCGAAGAAAGCTGAGATTGAATTACAAGAAACTTTTGATAAGTAGGTAAATATGAGAAAAATAATAATAGCGGGAAGTGCTACTTTTTATAAAGAGGCTTTTGAATTAAAACAAGAGTTAGAAAATAAAGGATATGAAGTTATCGATTATCCAAAGAATATAAATGATAAAGATCAAGTAGAATACAAGCAAGCATATGAAAGATTCTATGGCAGTTTAAGTAAGACGGATGATTTGTTATTACTTAATTTAGATAAAAAAGGAATCGAAGGCTATATTGGATATGAATCATTTGCAGAACTAAGTAACTTAGTGGTTAGAAAGATTCAAGAAAACAAGGATCATAAGATTTATATTTATCAAATACCAAGTAAAGAAGTAGGATGCTATGAAGAAATAATGCATTTCTTAGAAATTGGTTATATTGAATTATATAAGTAGAGGTTAATATGAATTTTGATATTAAAAGGGTAAAAATAATAACAACAATACCACCTGAAAATGTGGAAGAAGTTAGAAATGCTATATGTGAAGCAGGTGCTGGAATCATAGGAAATTATACATATTGTTCAATGTCTACAAAATGCAATGGAACATTTAAGCCTAATGATGAAGCTAATCCATATATTGGAGAAAAGAATAAATTAGAATTTGTAGATGAAGAAAAACTAGAGGTGGTTTGTCCTGTAGAAAATGTAAAGGATGTAGTTTCTAAATTAAGAGAAGCACATCCATATGAAGAACCAGCTATAGACATTATTCCACTATTAGATGAAAGCGATTTTGAATAAATTAGAAAGAGGAGATTAAAATGGATTATAGATACGAAACTAAAAACGAAGCAAGAGATTTTCACAAACAAAGAAGAGCATTCATTATATATAATGATGCTGTAGAGTTTTTACCAGAAGGTAGTGCAATGTCTCATTATGAGTATTGCCAAACAAAAGGCATGGAAAAAGAAGAGTTTAATAAAATTACTCGTGGATTTTATCTAAATGGAAACTTAATATTTTATAAAGATAATTTTATTTATGACGAAGGTTTAATAAAAGAGGCATTAGCACATTTAGATGAAATTGCTGCAAAACTTGATGTTAAAAATTTTGAAATGTATTTTGGAGTGCTTCCTGAGCAAAATTTTGCATACGATAATCATTATGGCAAATATGAAAATGGAAAAGTAGTTAGAATCGAAGAAGAACAAGAAAGATAATTAGGAGAATATTATGAGTGATAGATTTAAAATTTGTTGCGCAGCACATTTAATTATGATTAAAGATGGTAAAGTATTAATGCAAAGAAGAAACAATCCTAATAAATATGGATATGGAAAACTTGGAATGCCAGCAGGACATTTAGAGCCAAATGAAAATATATATGATACTTTCAAAAGAGAAATGAAAGAAGAATTAGGCATAGATGTAACTAGCTGTGAAGTTGTTCAAGTAATGAATTTAAAAGGTGATACAGATATATATGATGCATATTTCTTTACATGCGAATACACAGGCGAGATAACAAATATGGAAGAAGAAAATTCTAAATCATTAGAATGGATTGATATTAATTCTGACATGGAAAATGTTATGCCTTATCAAAAATATGCAATTGCTAAATACTTAGAAGGAAAAGAAAAATTTACTGTTTATGGTTGGGAGTAAATAATGAACGAGTTAAAGATTAAAGGAATATATAAACATTATACTGGTGATATGTATATAGTAGAAGATGTTGCGTATCATAGTGAAACATGTGAAAAGATGGTTGTATATAGAGCACTATATGGAGATAACAAACTATGGTGTAGACCTTATGATATGTTTTTAGAAGAAGTTAATATTAATGGACAAAAGTATAGATTCGAACTTCAAGATATTAAGAGTTTAAGAAATAAATCTAAAGGAGAATAACTATGAAAATAGTAAGAAAAGAAGAAGCAGATGTATTTAAAAATAGTGATACAAGTTCAATATTAGAATACTCAATCAAATTAAATGAGAAAAACTTAGATTTTTGTATAAATACAATTACAGGTAGATATCCTGAAAAAGGTTATTGTAGTAACGAAGAATGCCAAGAACTTGCCTATGTTTTAGAAGGCGAAGGAACATTTAATAAAAAAGATGAAGTTACTTCTTTTAAACAAGGAGATATTATTTTTATTGATAAGAAAGAAATTTATTTTTGGGATGCAAATTGCAAACTAGCGCTAGTATGCAATCCTGCATGGAGCAAAGATCAATGTAGACTATTAGATTAGTTGAGGAGATAGTATGGAAGTTAAGTTTGTAGAAGAGTGGTTACAAAAGCTAAAAGAATACTGGTACAACAAAGATATTGAAAAAGCAGTATCATTATTTGAAAAGACAAAGTTTTATCAGGAAACACCTTTTATGATGCCATATACTACTATAAAAGAGATAAGAGAAGAGTGGCAACATGTACAATATGAAAATATTCAAGATATAGAATTTAAGATATTAGCAATTGAGGAAAACAAAGTAATTGTTAATTGGTTCTTAAAACAAAATAATATAAACTATGATGGAATATATGAAATTGAATTCGATAATGAATTGAATTGTGTATATTTTAAAAGTTGGGAAATGACAAATTAGATAGAGTATATACTAAAGGAGAAAGATATGAGAAAAGTTATAAAAGGTGGCATTGTTATTACAATGGATGCTAACAGAGAAAAATATGAGAAAGTTGATATTGTAATAGATGATAACAAGATTACAGAAATTACAGAAAACTATATAGGAGAGTATGATACTTTAATTGATGCTACAGATAAAATTGTTATGCCGGGTTTAATAAACGCACATACACATTTAGGAATGAGCTATTTTAAAGCTACTAACGATAATTTACCATTACAAGATTGGCTAAATAACAAGATCTGGCCTATTGAAGATAATATGACAGATGAAGATACATATTATTCAACTATATTAGCACAAATTGAAATGATAAAAACAGGAACAACATGTTCAAATGATATGTACTTTAATTGTGAAGGAACACTAAAAGCATTAAAGGAATTAAAAACAAGATGCTTATTCACAAGATGTTTAGCAAGTTCAACAGGAGATGGTGATAAAAGAATAGAAGAGTTTGTTGAATTATATAATAGATGCAAAGATGACGAGTTAATAAGATTTAGTGTAGCTCCACATGCTATGTACACATGTGATGTGGAATACTTAAAAAAATGTAGTGCATTAGCTGATGAATTAAAACTACCAGTTCATATTCATTATTGCGAGAATAGAAGTGAAATTGAAGGCACTAAAGAAACATATGGAATGACACCACTAGAAGTGCTAAAAGAATCAAATCTAATAAACAATAAATTAATACTTGCACATGCAACATTTATAGATGATGAATCACTAGAAGAATTTAAAGGAAAAGATATAAGCTTTGTGCATAATCCAGTTAGCAATCTAAATTTAGGCTGTGGTATTGCTGATATGACAAAATATAGAAAGTACGTAAATGTAGCTCTAGGTACTGATAGTGTAGGTAGTGGAAACAATTTGAATATGTTCTATCATATGTCTTTAGTCGACTTATTACAAAAAGGAAAGTACGAAGATCCAACAGTATTTTCTTCATACGGTGTTTTAAAGATGGCAACAATAAATGGAGCAAAAGCATTAGGTATGGAAGATGAAATTGGAAGCATAGAGGTTGGTAAAAAAGCAGACATAATAATGCTGGATTTAAATGATATAATGACAAAACCATGCCCAGACTTAATTACCAATATTTGCCATAACGCTTTAAATAGTGTTTCAATGACTATGATAAATGGCGAAGTATTAATGCAAGGCAAAAAGATATTATTAGATGTTGATGAGAATGAATTAATAGCAAAAGCTGAAGAGAGAATAGAAAAATTATTAAATATCTAGAATAAAAGAGGTAAAAATGCTGGAAACAACATTATAAAACTAACATAAATAAAAACAAACTATATAATAGGAAGAAAGTTTAAATAGCAGGGGTCGACCTGCTATTTTTGTGACTATAAGCGGGATAGAGCGATTTTTATTATTGACAAAATAACCAAATTATGGTATAATTAAATCGTATTAAGAAAATGATTAAAAAGTGCTAATTTTATGAATGGCTTTGTTGTGTAGGCAATTATGTTTGCGTGATGGGGCTTTTTTTTAGACTAATTAATCAGAAGCTTATAAAAGCACATTGAAAAAAGATATAAATATCCGCAAGGATTTTTATATATATAAAACTATAACCTTTTTATCACAGACAGGAGAAAAAAATATGAAAGCAGCAAAAATCATCGCAGCAGTAGTACTGGTAGTTTTAGGCTTTTTAGCTGGTTATCTTTTTTTACCGGCTATCAATTTGTTACATGGTGACATTTATTGGTTTGTCTTCTTTATGCTTCTTCTTGCAACAGCAGTCTATGCTGCCATAGAATACTTTGAAGATGAAGAATATATCATTACTAAAATTATGGGTATTGCTACAGGAGTTGTACTGATTGTGATTATTATTGGCGGAATTACTTCTGCTAAAATGTTTCACGCAGACAGCTATAAAGCAATCGCAGAAGTGAAAGTAGAAAATTTTTCAGAAGACTTTCCAGATGTCACTATCCAGGACATTAACGACGTAGCAATTGTGGACTTAGACACAGCTAGAAGACTTGGAGATCGTACGATCGGTAATATTGAACACGCATCTTGGTATGAAGTTGATCCTGAATACAATTTGATAATGTATAACGGAGAAGCATATAGGATTTCACCACTTAATTATGGTGGATTCTTCAAATACCAGAAGGCAGGAAGTATTCCAGGATATGTTCTAGTTAATGCAAGTACACAAGAAGCAACTTTTGTAGAGTCAGAAATGTTGTATTCTCCATCAGCATATTTTTCATATGACTTGACCAGACATTTAAGGAATAATTATTCCAGCTATAAGTTTGGCAAATCCTATATGGAAATAGATGATGAAGGTAGACCTTTCTGGGTAACAACAGTCAAGAAGTCAACAGTTGGTCTGTTTGGTGGAAAGAAAGTAGTATCAGTTATTGTTACTGATGCGAAAACAGGTGAATGCACAGAATATACCATTGATTCTATTCCTGAATGGGTAGATCATGCATTTGAATTAGATTACTTAATGGACATTGCATACTATCATTTTGAATATGTAAATGGCTTTTGGAACTTTTCAAAGACTGGTATATATAGAACAACATACACTTATCGTTCAAATAATAGCGAAGATAAAACTCCATTCTATGGTTATAATTCTTTTATTAACAAGGATGGTAATGTATGCTTCTATACTGGACTGACACCTGCCAACAAAGCAGAAACCAATGTTGGTTTCATACTTCTTGATACGAGAACAGGAAAAATTTCTCAGTATGAGATAGCAGGAGCTGAAGAGTCATCCGCACAAAGTGCAGCTGAAGGTTTAGTGCAGAACTTAGGATATACGTCAACTTTCCCGACAATGATTAATGTCGACGGAAATGCGACATATCTTATGGCACTGAAAGATAAAGCAGGATTGATTCAAAGATATGCCCTAGTAAATATGCAGAATTATACAATTGCAGTTGAGAGTGAAACACTTGAAGGCGCAATTGATAAGTATCTGAATAAAATGGGAATGTCATCAGATTCTGAAGCCGCTACTGGCGAAGAACACACAGCAACTGTTAAAATCAGAGAAATCTACACAGCAGAGATTGAAGGTACAACGGTATTTTATTACTTGTTCGAGAATGATGACAAGCTTTATAAAGCTTCAATTCTCTTGAATGAATCTCAGATACTTTTCAAAGTAGGAGATACTGTAAGCATTACTTATGTTGAAGGTGATAATTACAATACTGTAACCAACATATCTGCTTAATAGTAACATTAAGGGATAAGGTTAATAGTTTTAGGGGGCGAGGGTAATTCCAAGCCCCCTTTTTCTTTTCTAGGGAGGTATGGTATAATAAGGGCGTTATTAATGATGTTTATAGGAGAAAATATGTTAGAAACAACACTATGTTTATTGAAAAAAGATAATAGAATATTACTTGCTATGAAAAAGAGAGGCTTTGGCGAAGGAAAGTATAATGGAGTTGGAGGAAAGATTGAAAATGGGGAAACTCCAGAAGAAGCCATGCTAAGAGAAACACAAGAAGAAATAGCAGTTACACCAACAAAGTATGAGAAAGTAGGCTTTTTAGAGTTTGATGAGTACTATAAAGGTCAAAAAGAAAAAGTTGCATTCCATTTATATATTGTAAATGAATGGACTGGTGATCCTACTGAAAGTGAAGAAATGAATCCTACATGGTTTGATATCAATGATATTCCATATGATAAAATGTTTCCGGATGATAAATATTGGCTTCCACTTATATTAGAGGGTAAAAAGATAAAAGCATATTTTGATTTTGATGAAGACTGGAATTTATTATCTAAAAGAATAGATGATTTAAATTAGAATAAAGGAGTTTAAAGTATGGATATTAAAATACTACATGCCAATCGTGCTCATAGAGACTTTTTAATAGAAGCAAACAAAATTATAGATGAAGTAAATGATATGAAGCAGCCTACTGAATTTGAAAAGCACATAGATGCAGATTATTATTGTGACAAGCCAAAGTTTGAATGTCTAGTTGCTGAGGTTGATAACGTGCCAGTTGGAATGATCTTATATTCATATTTCTACTGGGCAAGTGATGGACAAGTTTTATGGATTTCGCAAATGTATATTAAAGAAGAATATAGAAAATATGGAATATTCTTTAAATTGTTAAAGAGACTACGTGAAGAAAATGAGAATATTAGAATTGCTTCTTTTGGCACAGGAGTAGAAAACTTCAGAATGCAGAAAATAATCAAGCATTATGAAGGACATGAAATGAGTAATCTAAAATTTTATTATAAGAAAATAAAATAAACTTTGATAAGAAGGTAAACTTATGAAAAGAATAGTACTAACTTCATGCGGAATTAGAAATGAAAATTTTAAAGAAGAATTTTATAAACTAATTTCAAAAGATGATTTATATAATGCAAAGCTATTATATATATCAACTGCAGTTGATGGTGAATCTGAGAATAATAGAAATTGGGTAGATGAAGAATATAAAACTATTTTAGACTTAGGTTTTAATGAGTTAAATATAACTGAGTATAAAATAGGCAATCAAATAAATGTTGACGACTTTGATATAATTTATATGATGGGTGGAAATACAATTTACTTACTTGATATGATAAGAAGATATAATTTTGGAGAAGTTATCAAAGATTTTATTGATAAAGGAAAAATCTATATCGGTTCAAGTGCAGGCAGTCAAATCATAGGATCTACAATTGAACTATGTTCAGTATATGAAGCTAATAATGTCAATATGACAGATTTTACTGCAATGGGTATAATAGATAAAGAAGTTGTACCTCATGCAAACAAAAAAGAAGAATTGATTAAAGATTTAAATAAAGAAGATGTAGTGCTTCTTTATGACGGTGACGGGATTATAATAAATTAAGGAGTTAATTTAAATGCAAGATAATAGTACGAACATCAATTGGTATCCAGGTCATATGGCCAAGACCAAGAAAGACTTGATTGAAAGTTTAAAGTTAATAGATATAGTAATTGAAATTCTTGATGCTAGAATTCCTAAGTCAAGCAAGAATCCAGAATTAGAACAATACACAAAAACTAAAAAGAAAATTATTGTTTTAAACAAATCTGATTTAGCTGATGAGAATGTAACTAAGAGATGGGTTGAGTATTATCAATCAAAAGACATAGTTGCGATTCCTGTTGAAGCAAACACAGGAAAAGGAATGAAAAACATCATAGCAGAAATTAAAAAAGAAGCTAAAGAGATCATTGATAGAAATGTAGCAAGAGGAAGAAGTGGATATACAACTAAAGTTATGATTGCTGGAATTCCTAATGTAGGAAAATCAACATTCATTAATACATTAATTGGAAGAAAAGTTGTTAAAGCAGAGAATAGACCTGGTGTTACTCAAAAGGTTCAATGGACTAAGATTACAGATGGCGTTGAATTATTAGATACTCCTGGTATGTTATGGCCTAAGTTACAAGATCAAGAAGTAGCAACACATTTATCATTTATTAATAGTGTTGGACAAAATGCTGTTGATAATGAAAATCTTGCGTATACACTTTTAAAATTCTTAGTTGATAATTATAAAACAAGAGTTGAAAAGCGTTACAATTTTTCTATTCAAGATGGAGAAGAGCCAAACTATTATGAGATTAGAAACGAAATTGCTAAAAACACAGGATGCTTAATATCAGGTGGAAATATAAATGAACAAAAAGTTTCTGATATTCTATTAAGAGATTTTAGAACTGGAAAACTAGGAAAAATAACAATCGAAAATATTTAATGAAGGATTATTGAATGGATTTATACGAAGAATTATTAAAAAAAGATTTAACTGAAATAAATATGATGTCACCATTAACATGGGCATATGTAGGGGATAACGTATATGAATTATATGTTCGTTTATATTTAAGTGAGAATACAAACTTAAATCCACATAGAATGCATGTTAGTTCAATCAAATATGTTAAAGCAAATCATCAAGCAGAAATATTAAAGTATCTTGAAGAAAATGTTTTGACAGATGATGAAAAAGACATTGTAAGAAGAGGAAGAAATACAGAAAGTCATCATTTACCTAAGCATGCTACAGCAGTTGATTATATGTATTCAACAGCTTTTGAAGCATTGATTGGATATTTATATTTAACGAAACAAACAGATAGATTAAATATAATCTTAAAAGAATCAATCGACTATGCAGAAAATATATAAAGTAATTAAATAAAATAAAAAAGACTTCCTAAACGGAAGTCTTTTAATTTGGTGACCCTAACGGGAGTCGAACCCATCACTCAGCCTTGAGAGGGCTGCGTCTTAAACCGATTGACCATAGGGCCATGAACAGCATTTATTATACACGTAAAATGCTGTTAAGTCAATTGCTTTTCTATTTTAATTCAACTATTGTGACACCATAATCGCCATCACCATAGTCAGCAATCTTGAATGATTTTACATTCTTGTTAGTTTTTAAGTATTGATGAACACCTTCACGAAGCTTACCAGTTCCTTTTCCATGAACAACTCTAACTTTTTCAAGGTGAGCCATTTTAGCTTGATCAAAATATAAATCTAATTCAGCAACAGCTTCATCAACGGTTAATCCTAATAAATTAATTTCAGTATTAATTGTTTTTGCTTTATTGTTTTTAACATAAGCTTTAGAATTTTGAGATGTCTTTTTTGATTTGGCTAGAGAAGAGGTATCTTTTTCATTTAGTTTTAATAAAACAGATAAGTCTAATCCGTCGCCACCATTTTTCTTAATCTTATCGTTTAATTCATCTCTTAATTTATTTGCTTTATGAGTTTCAGCTTCATTCATTTTTGAAAGCTTATTAATTATACGATTTGCATCATCTTTAGCATCAAGTAAAATTTGTTGTGCTTCTTTTTTAGCAGCTTCAATTTTTTCTTTTTCTTTTTGAAGTTTTTCATTGTTGTCTTTTTCTAAAGATTTTCTTAGAAGAGTAACTTGATTTAGATTTTTCTCAATCTCAATTTTTTCTTCTTCAACTTGTTTTTTATTATCATAAATTTGCTTCATTAAAGATTCGAAGTCTGTATCAGGCTTGCTGATTAGGTTTGAAGCTCTATCGATTATATCTTTTGGAACACCTAATTGATTACAAATTGCAAATGCATTACTTTTTCCTGGGATTCCTAAAAGTAGGTGATAAGTTGGCTTTAATGTTTCTATATCAAATTCACAACTTGCATTTTCAAAGCCTTCATGTGTTAAACAGTATTGTTTAATTTCAGAGTAGTGGGTAGTAGCCAATGTAAATGCACCTTTGTTGTGAAAAGTTTCTAATAAACTAATTGCTAGGTGAGCACCTTCAATTGGATCTGTTCCAGAACCAAGCTCATCAACAAGTATTAAACTTTTATCTGTAAATGTATCTAATATTGAAACAATATTAGTCATATGAGCAGAGAATGTACTTAATGATTGTTCAATACTTTGTTCATCACCAATATCAGCAAAAATATTATCAAATACTTTTATTGTACTTCCTTCTGAAACTGGAATATGAAGTCCGGCTTGTGCCATAGCACAAAGTAGACCTGTTGTTTTTAATGTAACTGTTTTACCACCAGTGTTTGGACCAGTAATTACTAGAGTTGTGAAATTTTCTTTTCCGATATGAAGTGAAGTTGGTACAACTTTATCTTTATCAATTAATGGGTGACGAGCACTTTTTAATTCAACAAATTCATCTATGTTAGGACAAGTGCAATCATTTGAAATTGAAAGTTTTGCTTTGCTTGAAATAAAATCAAGTTTTCCAATTAAGTTAATATCTTGATTTAAGAATCCAGCTATTGGATATAATTGTCCAGATAAATTATTAAGAATAACTTCAATTTCATGTTGTTCTTCAACCATTAAGTTGTTAATGCTGTTATTAATTTCAAATACAGCCATTGGCTCAATATAAACAGTTGAACCAGATGATGATGTATCATGTATAAATCCTTTGATTTGACTTCTGTATTCTGATTTAACAGGAATAACATATCTATCATTTCTGATTGTGATAACTGGATCCATAATATATTTTGAATAAGTATTAGAGTGAAGTAGACCTGTTAATTTGTTTTTGATTTCTAATTCAAGTCCTTTTTTATTACTTCTAATAGATGCTAGTTTAGGTGAAGCTTTGTCTGCGATTTCATCTTCAGAAATAATTGAATTAGTGATTAGCTTTTCAATATTCTTATTTTCGTATAAATCACCAAAGTAAAGTGAAAGTCTTTCTAGTTCACAACCTGAAGATTTATAATAATCTTTTAATTCAGATGCATTCTTTAAAACAGCAGCCATTTCAAGTAAGTACTTAGCTGTTAGTGGCATTGAACTTTCAAGACGTTTTACCATTATTGATAAGTCATCTATTTTGAATATAGGAAAATTACCCAAGGCATGAATAAGTTCACATCCTTCAGTAGTTTCTTTTAAAGTTGTAGCAACTTTTGCTTCATTTGATGAAGGTTCAAGTTCATCTGCAATTTTTCTACCGATATATGTTGAACATCCTTGAGCTAATCTTTCTTTTATTGTATTAAATTCTAATTTGTTAAGATATTTCTCTATCATTTCTAATTCCTTTGTTGTAAAATTACTAAATTTTACCTGTGAACATATCAATTATACCTTAAAATACGGCGTTTTTCAAGGAGAAACATGTTGAAATTGAAGTTGCAATTTGTTATAATTAATATCACTGAAATTAGTAAAATAATTTTTGAAAGAGGGAATAAAAATGAAAAAACCTGAACTTTTAGCTCCAGCTGGATCATTTGAGAAGGCAAAAGCAGCATTTAGATATGGTGCAGATGCAGTTTATTGTGGAACTGGATCACTTTCACTTAGATCAAGAGCAGAAGTTGATAATGATGATTTAAGAAAAACAATAGAATTTGCTCATGAACTTGGCAAAAAAGTATATGTAACAATCAATATTTATGCGCCAGACAGTGTTTATGATGATATTGAAAAACAAGTTTTAATGCTAAAAGAGATTAAAGCTGATGGAATCTTAGCTTCAGACGGTGGAGTAATAGAGAAGATTAAGGAATTAGCTCCTGAAATTCCAATTCATATCTCAACACAAGCAAATACTCTAAGTGCTCATACAGCTAACTTCTGGTATAAAAATGGAGCAGAGAGAGTTGTTTTATCAAGAGAAATGAATAAAGAAGACATCAAGGAATTAATAGCAAATATTCCAGAAGGATTAGAAACAGAAACATTCATCCATGGAGCTATTTGCTGGGCTTATTCTGGAAGATGTTATTTAAGTGATTATATGGCTCAAAGAAATGCCAACTTAGGAGATTGTGCTCAAAGTTGCAGATGGGCATATAACATGTATATTGAAGAAGCAAACAATCCAGGAAATATGATGCCAGTTGAAGAAGATCACACAGGAACTTATGTATTATCTTCAAAAGATTTATGCTTAATTAAAGAAATTCCAGAATTATGCGAAATGGGAGTAACATCTTTAAAGATAGAGGGAAGATTAAAATCTGAGTACTATGTAGCTTCAATCGTAAATATTTACAGAAGCGCAATTGATGATTATTTCAATGATCCAGAGCATTATGATTATAAAAAATATATGACTGAGATTGATAAAATCAAAACAAGAGATTTAACAACATTCTTCTTTAATGATAAGAAAAATACAGATTACCAAGAATTTGCTGGTAAACAATATAATCCTAATTTTGAATATGGTGGTATGGTAGAGAAATATGACAGTGAAAAATCATTGGTAAGAATTGGTAACAGATTAACAACTGGAGATGAAGTTGAATTAATAATTCCAGGAGAAATTAAACCAGTTGAATTTACTATTGAAAAAATGTGGGACAGTGAAACAGGCGAAGAAGTTGATCATGTAAACCCTGGAAAAGTAGGACAAAATGTTCTAATGCACATACCAGTAGAAGCAAAAGAAGGCTGGTTCATTAGAAGAAAAAGAAACTAAATAAAGATTGAAGATGCTTGACTTTAAGTGTTAGCATGTGTTAATATTAGTTAGTCAATTTGAGACATGAAAGTAGGAGATTATAATGGAAATCGCAAGAAATATTTTATTAGTAGTATATATTATTGTATGTATTGTATTAATTTTAGTAACAACTTTTCAAGCAAAAGAAAGTGAAAATGCTGCAGAGGATACTTATGAAAATCCATCAGCAAATAAATATTTTGATAAAAATAAAAGCAGAACAAAAGCAGGAAAAACAAATAAGAGAACTCTTATTTTAGGTCTTATATTTGCTGCTTTAACTGTTGCAACATCAATTGTTACATATTTAGCTGCTTAATTGAAAAGATTATTAAAGGGGATGCAAGATATTTGCATCCCTTTTTGTTTAGAAAATTGGAGATAAAATGGAATTTTTCGAAGGAAAGTATATTAACAAGGAAAGAGGTTTTGGATTTGTTCAAATAGAAGGACAAGAAAAAGATATATTCATTGGCCCAAGAAACAAAAAAGGTGCAATGAATAATGATATTGTTCAAGTAAAAGTATTCAAAACTTCAAAAGGTGAAAGCCCAGAGGGCAGAATTATAAAGATTGTTAAGAGATGTACTAATGAGGTTGTTGGTACGTTTATTAAAAGCCGCAATTTTGGCTTTGTTATTCCAGATGACAAGTCTCTAGGTGGGGACATTTTTATCTCTAAAGCACATTGGAAAAAAGCAAAAACAAATCAAAAAGTAGTTGTAGAAGTTACAAAATATCCAGAAAACAAAAAGAAAGCAGAAGGTGTAATCAAGGAAATCTTAGGATACATCGATGAAGCCGGTGTAGATATGCTTTCAATTGTTAAAGAATTCAAATTACCAAATGAATTTACAAAAGACGTACTTGATGAAGCTATTAAGGTTTCAAAAGAGGAAATTTCAATAGAAAATAGATTAGATTTACGTGATCAAGAAATGTTTACTATTGATGGAGATAGCGCAAAAGACCTCGATGACGCTGTTTTTGTTGAGCAAAATAATGATGACACATGGACTCTTGGAGTATGTATTGCAGACGTAAGCCACTATGTAAAAGAAGGTAGCTTATTAAATAGAGAAGCAATAACAAGAGGTACTAGTGTTTATATGCTAGATAGGGTTATTCCAATGCTTCCAAAAGAACTATCAAATGGAATTTGTAGTTTAAATCAACATGAAGATAGATATTCACTTGTTTGCATCATGAAGATTGACAACAGTGGAAGAGTTGTGGATAGTGAAGTTAAAAAAGCGGTTATAAATGTAACAAGAAGAATGAGTTACCACGAAGTATATGCAATTATAAATAGAGATGATCTAGAAACAGCTGAAGATGGTGATAAAGATAAAATTAAAAGAGATAAAGCTTTATTAAAAGGCGTTGACTCTAAGTATTATGAGCACTTTGAAAGAATGGTAAAACTTGCTCAAATATTAAAAGATAGAAGAGTAAAGAATGGTTACTTATCATTAGATATTCCAGAAACAGAAATTATCCTTGATGAGAATGGCATTCCAGTAGAGATAAGACCATATGAAATAAACTTTGCAAATGAAATAATAGAACAATTCATGTTAACAGCAAATGAAACAATAGCCGAAAAATTCTACTGGTTAGAGGCACCATTCATTTATAGAGTTCATGAAAAGCCAAGTGAAGAGAAGATAGATGAATTAAACAAATTCTTATACACACTTGGATATAGAGTAAAAGGTAAAAAGGATGATGTTCAACCTAAAGCTTTTGCTGAAATTTTAGATGAAGTTAAAGGAAAAGATGAAGAAAAAGTTGTTTCAAACTTAATCTTAAGAACATTGAAAATTGCTAAGTATGAAGCGGAGAATAAAGGACATTTTGGTATTGCTAGTAAGTACTATTGCCACTTTACATCTCCAATTAGAAGATATCCAGACTTATTTATCCACAGAGTTATAAGCAAATACATTGATATGAACTATGATGTTACAGATAAATTCAAGGAAAAATATCAAAAACAAGCAGAGAAATACTCAATTAGCTCATCAGATTGCGAGCAAATTGCAACTAAAGCCGAGAGAGAAAGTGAAGATATGAAGAAAGCAGAGTTTATGGAATCTAAAATCGGTGAAGAGTATGAGGGAATCGTATCAAATGTAACCAATTTTGGTATGTTTGTTGAGTTACCAAGTACAATTGAGGGGTTAGTTCGCTTCGAGAACCTAGGAAAAGGTGAAAATGGCTATTTTATATGCAATGAAGCGGAAAAAACACTTCAAAACAATGTAACAGGAAAAATCTATAGAATCGGCCAGAGAGTAAAGGTTCGAGTTATAGATGCTAGTAAAATATTACGAAAAATTAATTTTGAAGTTGTTGAATAATAAAACTTGTTTTGATATTATAAAAGTACCTGATTGTCAGGATTTTTACGAAAGGCAAAGAGTAAATGAGAATACAAAACTTAGCAGTAATTTTTGTTATTATAATTTTACCAATTACGTTGGTTTTGCAAGCTTACATTCGCAATTTAACGAATGTTACTAACATTGAAGCAAGATACAATGAGATTCTTATGAGTTCAACATATGATGCTGTTAGAGCTTACCAAATGAATACTATTAACAATGATTATAGCGGTGTTAATACATCTAGACAAAGAGATGTTAAAGCTTCTGTAAATTCATTCTTTAATAGTTTGGCTACTGGTTTACACAAGAGTGGTTCTACAAAAGCTGCAATGAATGAATATGTTCCAGCTCTTTTATTCAACTTGTATGATGGCTTTTATGTTTATGGACCTTACAACAACGTAGCATCAGTTGGATCTGACAATGATGGAAATGGTGTAAATGACGAAACTGAAGGCGTAACTCATGATACGAGTAAAATAGATAATAAAAGACCTTTCTTTAATGAGAATGTTGCAAATACTGAAAATACTATTTATGGAGTTAAGCCATTTACATATTATTCATGCGAATATGCAGTAGATGGCCAATATGATATAACAATAAACTATACCCTTGATAATTATATTGCTGTTTCTGGAACAGTTAGAGAAGCAGGAAAAGATATATCATTTTCAGGAGCAGGCTATTATATAGATGGACAACATACACAAGTAGTTGGCACAGTTAGAGAATTCTTAAACAATTCAATAAATGGCGGATTAACAGTTAAAGCCCCAGATAAGAATAATAGTAGTGACGGTATTGATATTAAAGCTGAAACATTAGGCGAGTATGTTTCATTCTACGATAGAGTTTATATGAAAGGCAATGGAACAACTCAAATCGTTAATGATATGAATGGTGCAGTATATGCTAGATATTATAGATATATAAACTACAACAATACAAAATATTATTTTGATGATTGCGTAAATACATCAAATACAACTTATAATACATCAGGTCATACACCACCAATATTCACATTAACAAATCATAGTAGAAATTATATTTCACTTGATCAATTAATTACTTTAGCTAATTATGAAGGATGGACAACAGACGTTAATAACAATAATGGAAATCCTATAACAAAGGATGAAGCTTATAAAGTAGCAGGGGAGTTTTCAGATGCTATAAAAGGTAATGCTAATTGGGTTGAAAAATATTTTAAAGACGTAAACCCTTATTATTACTATAAAAAAGCGAAGATATTCTCAGAAGAGATGTACCCATATCTTAAAAGAATTGATTTAAGCAATTTAAGTGTTGTTAAGAACAATTCGTTCAATGAAAAATACACAACAACAGTAAGAACAGGTGAACAAGTTTTACATGATTCATATATAATTTCAGATTATAGAACTAAAAAGGTATTTGATTACACAGATACATCCAATAATCCTGAGCTAGATTCATCAGCATTTAATGCACATAGAATGGATGTAATAGCAAAAACGGTAGAATCAGCACTTATAAAAACAGTATCAAGTTTGAATGATTACTATGGTTCAAATTCATATATTTATGAGATGCCTACAATATCGAGAGAAGATTGGAACTCAATAGCTAATGGAATTACAGTAGCAGCATTTATGCAAGGTATTCCTGTTGGAAATTATAAGTTCTTTAATAATTATTGTATTATTGGAAATACAACCAACAAGGAATTTGTTTCAAAAGATGCTATTTATGTTCAGCCAAAAGTAGGAGAACTTAGCGTTCAAGAATTACGTGATTTAACAGGAAATAATTCAATTAACAATGTTATGAACACAATGAATTATGGCGGAGTAAACCGTTATGGAAGTACAGGAGCTGCTGAAAGTGGTTTTGTTGGAAAACTAACATATATGAACCATCCAACTTTATATAGTTCACAAGGATTAAAGTATAATCAAAATGATCCTTCAAGAATTGTTACACAACACAACCCAAGATGTGGAGAATTAACTAGTTCAGTTGATAAAAACTTTGTGGCTTATAGAAGAAATGATTATTTAATAGAATCATATGAGCATACATATCAAGACTATAGAATTGGCCAACCATATGGAGAAACAATTAGTGGGGAAAATTATGGTGGTGTAAGTGGAAAAGCTGCAAATGATGGATATTATGATTTAGATAATGGAAAACTTGTATGGAAAGAAAGCATTACTGGACTTAACAAAGATGGAATGTGGTATTACAAGGATGGAGTGTTTATATCAAAAGGGTATGATCACAATTTGCAGTACAATGTTAAATTCCATATAGAGGGGGTTGAAGATGGTTCAGGAAGTGGCCCATTATCCAAAACTTTTGTACAACAAATAAACTATTATCCACAATATGGTGCAAATGCATATGAATGTATTGTTTCTCACAATGGATACAAATATACATATGATCAAATTTTATCATATGATGTAGATGGTGCTGGAATAACAGATGATGAAACAAAGAAAATATTCAAAAACCTAAGTGCTGCATATGCAACATGCTTAGCAAGGGAGAAAGAAGCTCAATATAAGAACTTGGATCCTATGAATTATCATAGAATCTATATGTGCGACAAGACTGGAAAAGTCCTATCTATCGCATCAAGAGTATCTGGTGAGGAGGTCGGAACAGTTGCTTTTAAAGGAAAAGGCAATGATAAGTGGTCTCTTGACCAAAATAATCCAGCTGTTAAGATTAATACAAATTATACAATGCCATATCATGATATATACGTATATTACACAGGCGGAGACGATAGTACCGCATTTGGCAAATAATTTAAGATAAATATTGACAAAAAAGCCACTTTGATAGTATAATATCAAAGTGACTTTTAAGAATTATTATGTAAATTCTAATATATAGGAGGGAGAAAAATGGCACAACCAAAAAGAAGATGGTCTAAACAAAGAACTCATACTAAAAGATCAACTTGGAAATTAGATAAACAAAATCTAGTTGAGTGCCCACATTGCCATAAACTTATGCAACAACATAGAGTTTGCCCAAGTTGTGGATATTATGATGGAACTGAAGTTATTTCAATGAAAGCTGAATAATTTGTTTAAAACCGAATAATTTAATTTAACGGAACGAAGCGTTAATAACAGAAAGAAGGAGGTAGTAACATGAAAGAAGGAATACATCCAGAATATCATGAAGCCACAATTACTTGTGCTTGCGGAAATGTTTTCAAAACAAACTCAACTAAAGGAGATATGAAAGTTGATGTTTGCTCAAATTGTCATCCATTTTGGACAGGAAATTTAAGAAAAGAAAACAAAGGTGGAAAAGCCGCAAAGTTCAAAGAAAAATATGGAATTTAATTATTAATATAGAGGCTCTGTACATACCGTACGGAGCCTTTTGTTTTATGTTAGAAACTAGTTAAAAGGAAATAATGTATGAATATCGATCTTACTGAAACATATAATAAGATTAAAGAATTGAATATAAAAAGTAGAAAGCAAGACCCTAAATTTATTATTTATACAATGGGATGCCAACAAAATGAGAACGACTCACAAAAAATTGCTGGTATGCTAAAAAACTCTGGTTATAGCAAAACAGAAGATCCAGCTGAAGCAGATGTTATTGTTTTTAACACATGCTGTGTTAGAGAAAATGCAGAAAATGCTTTACTTGGAAAACTAGGAGAAGTAAAAAAGTATAAAGAAGAAAAGGGTACTATCGTTGCTATCGGCGGATGCATGATGCAAGAAAAGAACATGGTAGAGAAAATCAATAAGAGTTATTCTTTTGTTGATATTATTTTTGGTACTCATACATTAGAGAATTTCTTAAAAGATTTAATTATTGCTATTGATGAGAATAGAAAAATCGAAGATGTTATAGATACAGATGGAGATATCTACGAAGGAATTCCAGTAGATAGAGAAGATAAAGTTAAAGCATCTGTTACTATTATGAAAGGATGTAATAAGTTCTGTACATATTGTATAGTTCCTTATGTTCGTGGAAGAGAAAGAAGTAGAAATCCACAAGACATCATCAACGAAGTTGAATGTTTAGCAAAACAAGGCTACAAAGAGATAATGCTTTTAGGACAAAATGTTAATTCTTATTTAGTTAGCGAAAAGCAAAAAGATAAGGATTTAAGTTTTGAAGTTACAGTTCAAAATGAAAAGATGATTGTTGATTCATTTGCAACATTATTAAGAGCATTAAATAAGATTAATGGAATAGAATTTATTAGATTCATTTCACCACATCCAAGAGATTTTACTGATGATGTAATCGATGCAATTGCTGACTGCGACAAGGTTTGCAACATGATTCATTTTCCACTACAAGCAGGAAGCAGCAAGATCTTAAAAACAATGAATAGAAATCATACTAAGGAACAATACCTTGAAAGAGTTGAAAAAATCAAGGTTAAAATTCCTGATATATGTTTTACAACAGATATTATCGTTGGTTTTCCTGGTGAAACAGAGGAAGATTTTGAAGATACATTAGATGTTGTAAGAAAAGTAAAATTTGAACAAATCTTTATGTTTATTTATTCAAGAAGAGTTGGAACTCCAGCTGATAAAATGGAAAATCAAGTTCCAGAAGAAGTAAAACATGAGAGATTTGAAAGATTAAAGAAGTTATATGAAGAACAATTTGCAGAAAGAAACCAAGAGTATATTGGTAAAACTTTCCAAATTCTAGTAGAAGGAAAAAGCAAAACTAACGAGAAAATGCTTACTGGTAGAACTTATTCAAATAGAATACTAGTCTTCGAAGGAAGTGAAGATTTAATAGGAAAAATTGTTCCGATTAAAGTTGAAGAAGACCATATGTGGTATTTACAAGGAAAAGTTGATAAAAACTAAAAAATATTATAAGATTAGTGCACGAAAAACGGAGGCAAAAATGGCAGAAAGTGAGATGAAAGAGGTTGCAAAAAAAGCTCTTGAGAGACTTAACCGAATAGATACTTATTCACCAATGATGCAAAACTACATTGAAACTAAGTCAAGATATGCAGATTGCATTCTTTGCTATAGACTTGGTGACTTTTTTGAGATGTTTTTTGAAGATGCAATCTTAACTTCACGTGAACTTGAACTTACATTAACAGGAAAAGATTGTGGACAAGAACAACGTGCTCCAATGTGCGGAATTCCACATCATGCACTTGATTCATATTGCAATAAATTAGTTGAAAGAGGATACAAAGTTGCTATATGTGAGCAATTGGAAGATCCACGTGCTGTAAAGGGCATAGTAAAACGTGACGTTATAAAAGTTGTTACACCAGGAACAATCGTTGATGGAAACTTACTTGAAGAAAAGAAAAACAATTTCATAATGTCAATTTACAAAGAAGGAATGTTTTTTGGAATTGGTGTTTGCGATATATCAACAGGTGATTTCTTTGTAACAGAATTAAAAGAAGATAATAATTTTTCAAAACTATTAGATGAAATCTCTAGATATCAACCATCTGAAATTATTATTAATAAAATGATGGCAGAGTCTGAAGAAGAAATGAAAATCATTAAACAACGTTTTGATACATACATTTCAGTAGAAGGCGAGAAGGCTGAAGAAGTTGACACAAGCGAGAAAGCAATGCTAACTGATGAAGAAGGTGTTATCCAAAATGTTGGAAAAGATGCTTATAGAATTGAAAAAGCAAATAGAGTAATTTGGAGAACAGCAGATCAATTAACATTCTCAAATGATTCTAAAAACATTGTTAACAGCTTTGCAGTTGTTGATAAAAATGATGGCGCTGTGGATATCAAGAAGAAATTATTTGCAATTTGTGCAATTAATGGTGTTATGAATTATATTCAATCAACACAAAAACAAATCCCACAAAACTTAAATAGAATTATTTATTATGAACCAACAAAATATATGTCACTTGATATTACTTGCAGAAGAAACTTAGAAATTACTGAGAAACTTCGTGACAAAACCAAAAAGGGAACATTACTTTGGGTTCTTGATAAGACTCACACATCAATGGGGGGAAGACTTTTAAGAAGATGGGTTAGTGATCCGTTAATTGATGTTGATGATATTAATTTAAGATTAAATGCAGTTAAAGAATTAAAAGATGATATTATTTTAAGAGATGAAGCTGTTGAAAAATTAAATAGAGTTTATGATATTGAAAGACTTGCTGGAAAGATTTCATACGGAACAGCAAATGCTCGTGATTTAATTTCTTTAAAGAATTCAATTTCACAATTACCAAGATTAAAGAAAATGCTTGAAAGAGCACAATCTCAATTATTAAAGAACTTATACGAATCATTAGATACACTTGATGATGTATGGGAATTAATTGATAAATCAATTGTTGATGATCCACCTCTAACAGTTAAAGAAGCTGGATTAATCAAGAAAGGGTACAATCCTGTAGTTGATGAGTTAATTGATTTAACAACTAATGGACAACAATGGCTTGCAAATATTGAAGCCAAGGAAAAAGAATTAACAGGAATCAAGAACTTAAAAGTAAGTTACAATAAAGTTTTTGGTTACTTCATTGAAGTATCAAAAGGAAATATAGGATTAGTTCCTCAAGATAGATATATAAGAAAACAAACATTAACAACTGGTGAAAGATACATTACTGAAGAACTTAAAAATATGGAGAACCAAATTATTGGTGCTCAAGAAAAAATAGTTAATATTGAATACGATGAGTTTGTAAAGATTAGAGATCAAGTTGAAGAAAATTCAAAGAGACTTCAAATCGCTGCAAATATTGTTTCTAAGATTGACTGTTTATGCTCATTAGCACAAGTTGCTGATGATATGAATTACTGTATGCCAGTAGTGGATAACTCAGAAACAATTGATATTAAAGATGGTAGACATCCAGTAATTGAAAAGATTTTACCAACAGGATCATTTGTTGGTAATGATGCTTATATGGATACAGATAATAATAGTTTAAATATTATCACGGGTCCTAATATGGCAGGTAAATCAACTTATATGAGACAAGTTGCATTAATTACATTAATGGCACAAATCGGAAGTTTTGTACCAGCAACTAGTGCACATATTGGAGTTGTAGATAAAATCTTTACAAGAGTTGGAGCTTCAGATGATTTAGCTATGGGCGAAAGTACATTCATGGTTGAAATGATGGAAGTAGCCACAATCTTAAAGAATGCAACAAAGAAGAGTTTAGTAATACTTGATGAAATCGGTAGAGGAACATCTACTTATGATGGTATGGCTATTGCTTGGGCAGTTGCTGAATACATTGCTAGTGTTAAGACAAAAGCATTATTTGCAACACATTATCATGAATTGGTAGACCTAGAAAACAAAATAGAAAATGTTAAAAATTACCATATTTCAGTTAAAGAAAAAGGTGAAGATATCATTTTCTTAAGAAAGATTGTTGAAGGCGGAACTGATGAAAGTTATGGTGTTCACGTTGCAAAGCTAGCAGGTGTACCAAAAGATGTAACAAAGAGAGCAGATGATATATTAAAAACATTCGAAAAGAAAAATTTAATGACTGGTGCTAAGCAAACTAAGGCTGAAAAGGCTGAAGAACAAGGACAATTAAGTATGTACAACTATAAATTAGCTGAACTTGCTCATGAACTTGACCAAGTAAAATTAGATGAAATTACACCAATTGATGCTCTAAATATCCTTTCAAAAATGAAGGATAAAATGAAATAAGGACAATTTAAATAATAAGAATTATAAAAAACCTTGAATATGCTTAAAATAGACATATTCGAGGTTTTTGTTGTTGTGGAAAATACAGGTGAATTTTGTTCGTTTTTCATTGATATATTTACGCAATTATTGTATAATTATATATGTCTATATTTGCCTATTTTCTAAGATTAGATAAAATTAGACAATGTAAACGAAAGAAGGAAATTATGAGAGTTTTTTACAAAGATAAAGATTTAACGTTCAAAAATGACGATAATAAGTTAATAGATTTGATATATGGCAATTTGCAAAATGAAAAAATGAAGATTTTAGCTGCTAGAGTAGACAATGAGATAAAGTCATTAGATTATCCAACAAACAAAGGAAGCGAAGTTGAATTGCTAGATTGCACAGATAAAGATGGTATGAGAGTTTATATCAGAGGAATCTGCTACATCATGTGCATGGCATTCAAAGCAGTTTACCCAGAAGCTAAGATTATTATTAATTATCAATTAACAAATTCAATGTTTTGCGAATGTTTTAACATGAAAATTACAGAAGAAGTAATCGCAAACGTTAAGAATAAGATGCAAGAGATTATAGATTCAAATAAAGAACTTAAAAAAGTTATTATGACAAAGCAAGAAGCAATTGAGTTCTATGAATCAAACAATATACCAGAAGAAGATAGACGTGGTTATATGCAAGTTGACAATGAAGATAAAGATGAGGTTTCGCTTTACTTTTGCGACGACTACTTTAATTACTTCTATGGAGTTATGCCACTTACAACAGGATACACAAATGTATTTGATTTAAAACAATACAAGAATGGATTTATTGTACAATACCCTAATGCAAGTGATCCCACAACAGTTGGAGAATTTAAAGAAAGCAAAAAATTCTTAAGCACACTTCAAGAATATGAAAGCATATATAACTTGATGGAGATTGGAACAATTGCTGATTTAAATAAAAAGATTAGAGAAGGAAAAGGCAAAGAAGTTATTCTTATGTCAGAAGCAATGCAAGAAAAGAAGATTGCAGAGATTGCTGATGAAATAGCAAAAGAGAAAACTTTAAAAATGATTCTTATCGCTGGACCTTCATCTTCAAGCAAAACAACTTTTGCAAGAAAGCTTGGAATGCAACTAAGAGTTAATGGACTTAAGCCAGTAACTATTGGAACTGATGATTACTTCGTTGAAAGAGAAGACACACCAAAGTTACCAAATGGAGATTATGACTTTGAATGCATTGAAGCTTTAGATATCGATTTATTCAATGATCATCTAGAAAAATTAATTAATGGCGAGACAATCAAAATGCCATCATTTGATTTTAAGACAGGTCATAAAACATATTCTGATGACAGAGTTTTATCTCTTAAAGATGATGAGATTTTAGTTATCGAAGGAATTCATTGCTTAAATGATGAATTAACAAACAAGATTAAGAAAGAAAATAAATTTAAAATTTATATTAGTGATTTAACTATTCTAAATGCTGATTACTACAACAGAATTTCAACAACAGATACAAGATTAGTTAGAAGAATAGTTAGAGATTATAACTACAGAGGATATTCTGCATTAGAGACACTTAGACGATGGCCTTCAGTAAATGAGGGCGAGCAAAAAAACATTTTCCCTTATCAAGAAGAAGCAGATGTAATGTTTAATAGCTCACTTGTTTACGAATTGGCTGTTCTAGGAAAATATGCAAGACCATTACTTGCAAAGATTAGTAGAAACGAACCAGAATATTCAGAAGCAAAAAGAATTAGAACATTTTTAGAGTATTTTGATGATTTAGACGAAGAACCAATTCCAAATAATTCTTTATTAAGAGAATTTATTGGAGGAAGCGTATTCGTTGAATAAGAAGAAGGAGAACAATGAAACAATTTACAAAAAGAGATGAATCTTTTATATGTGAAAATTGCGGAAAAGAAGTTGGCGAACTAGGCTATACTTCCAGAGATCATTGTCCTCATTGTTTATGTTCTAAACATGTTGATGTTCTTCCAGGAGACAGATCTGAAGATTGTAAAGGAATATTAAGACCAATACAAGTTGAGATAAATAACAAAAAAGGATACGTCATCGTATATAAATGCGATAGATGTGGAGCTATTAGAAAAAACAAAGCTGCTAATGATGATAACGAGGATTTAATAATTAAATTAACAGTAAACAATAATGGAATTTTATAATAGCGAGGAGAAAAACTATGGAAATACAAAAACTAGAATTTGATAAAAATAAGAAAACAATTTTAACTGGAGACAGACCAACAGGTCACTTACATTTAGGACATTTTGTTGGATCATTAAAGCAAAGAGTTGAACTTCAAAATTCAGGAGATTATAACATGTTTGTTATGATCGCTGATTCACAAGCTATGACAGATAACTTTAATAACCCAATGAAAGTTAAATCAAATGTTATGAATGTTGTTTTAGATTATTTATCAGTTGGAATTGATCCAACAAAGACAACAATATTCATTCAATCAGAAGTTAATGCATTAACAGAATTAACATTCTATTATATGAACTTAGTAACTGTTTCAAGATTACAAAGAAATCCAACAGTTAAAGAAGAATTAAAATTAAGAGGATTTGAACAATCAATCCCATCTGGATTCTTAAATTATCCAGTAAGCCAAGCAGCAGATATCACAGCATTCAAAGCAGACTTAGTTCCGGTAGGAGTAGACCAACTTCCAATGCTTGAGCAAACAAATGAGATTGTTGATTCATTCAATAGAATTTATGGTGAAACATTAGTTAGATGTCAACCAATGCTTGCAGATAACAAGAAAGCTCAAAGACTTCCAGGTTTAGATGGAAAATCAAAAATGAGTAAGAGTTTAAATAATGGAATTTACTTATGTGATCCAACAGAGGAAGTTAAGAAAAAAGTAATGAGCATGTATACAGACCCAGATCACATTAAAGTTGAAGATCCAGGAAAAGTTGAAGATAATGCAGTATTTTTATACTTAGATATTTTTGCTAATGATGAATTAATTCAAAAATATTCTGATTATCAAAACTTAGATGAAATGAAAGAACACTACAAAAGAGGCGGACTTGGTGATGTTAAGATAAAAATGGTTTTATTCAACATCATTGAAGAAATACTTACTCCAATCAGAGAAAAGAGAAAATACTACGAAGAGCATATGGATGAAGTAAAAGAGATCTTAAGAGTCGGAACAGAACATGCAAAAGAAATCGCTAATCAAACATTAGCAGATGCTAAAAAAGCTATGATGCTTGATTATGAATTTTAGATAATAAAAAGATAAAGGATTTAAAAATGTTTACAGACTATGTAAAAATATTCGCTTCAGCTGGTAAAGGTGGTAACGGAGCAATTTCATTTAGACATGAAAAATATGTTGCTGCTGGTGGACCAGATGGTGGCGATGGCGGAAGAGGCGGATCAGTTATATTCAAAGTTGATCCAGACGCCAACACATTAATTGCATTTAGATTTACTAAAAAGTTCAAGGCTGATAATGGTGAGAACGGATCAGGTGCTAGAAAGTATGGTAAAGCTGGAAAAGACCTTTACATCAAAGTACCAATTGGAACAGTTATTAAGGATGCAAATACTGAAGAAGTTTTAGCAGACCTTAGTGAGAAAGACCAAGAAGTTGTACTTTTACATGGAGGTAGAGGTGGATTAGGAAATTCACACTTTGCTACAGCTACACGTCAAGCACCACGTTTTGCACAAGATGGAGAGCCAGGAGAAGAAAAAGAATTAATTCTTGAATTAAAACTTTTAGCTGATGTAGGACTGATTGGGTTTCCAAATGTTGGAAAATCAACATTCCTTTCAGTAGTTACTTCTGCAACTCCAAAGATTGCAAATTATCATTTCACAACCCTTGATCCTAATTTGGGTGTCGTTAATTCTAAATATGGTGATAGCTTTGTTATCGCTGATATCCCTGGAATTATCGAAGGCGCAAGTGAGGGAGCAGGACTTGGAATACACTTCTTAAGACATATTGAAAGAACAAGAATGCTTTTACACTTCATTGATGTATCTGGTCAAGAAGGAAGAGATCCAGTTCAAGATTATGAAACAATAAATGCGGAACTTAAAAAGTACAGTGAAAAGCTTGCTTCAAGAAAACAAATTATTGTTGCAAGTAAAGCTGATGTAATACAAGATGATGAGAACTTCAACAAATTAAAAGAAATAGCAGAAAAGAACAACCAAGAAATATTCAAAATTTCTGGAGCAACAGGTGAAGGTGTTGAAGAATTAATGAATCATGTTTCTCAAGTATTAAAAACATTACCTAAAGAACAACTTGTTGAAATTGAAACAAACAAAGAAAAATTATATACACTTGATAATCAAGAAGATAATGACTTCAAGATTACTAAAGAAGATGGTCATACATTCGTGGTTACAGGTGAAGCAGTTGATAAGATTATGAGAAGAGTTAACATTGCAGACAATGAATCATTATTCTATTTACATAGAAAACTTGATGAAATTGGACTTAACCAAGCATTAAAGAAAGCTGGAGTTAAGGATGGTGACAATGTTAAGATTGCTCAATACGAAATGATTTGGGAAGATTAATGAAAGAACAAAAAGTAATTTATTATTCAGATGAATTAAAAAACGATTTTGCTGAATCAAAAATTGTTCCAATAAAAATTGATAAAAACTATAAATATGAACACAATATTTTTTGGAAAATTGGAGCAGCAATTGTTTATAGGGGAATATTTTACTTGCCAGCTTTTCTAATTGATAAGTTTAAATGGCATTTAACAATTGTTAATAAAGAAGTTTTAAAACAAGCTAAAAAGACTGGATATTTTGTTTATGGAAATCACACTCAAGAAATTCTTGATACATTCATTCCATCACATGTAACAATGTTTAGAAGAGTTTATGTAATAGCTCATCCAGACAATGTTTCAATTAAAGGAATGAAGACTATGAACAAAATGCTTGGAGCATTACCAGTTCCAGGAGATCTAGAAAGTTCAAGAAACTTCTTAGAAGCAATAAAAAGAAGAGTAAAGCAAAAAGGTGTTATTATGGTTTATCCAGAAGCGCATGTATGGCCATATTACACAAAGATAAGAAATTATCCATCTGTTTCATTTAAATATCCAAATGAATTAGATGTTCCAGCTTTTTCAATCACTAACACTTATCAAAAAAGAAAAAATGGAAAAGTTAAAATAGTTTGTTATGTAGATGGACCATTCTACGCAGATAAAACTTTACCTAAAAAGCAAGCACAAGAAAAACTACGTAATGAAATTTATAATGTACAAGTTGAGCGAAGCAAAAATAATAACATTGAGGTTATTAAATATATAAAGAAAGATAAGGAAAATGATTAATATATTTTTATGTGGAAACGATAGAATGTTTGATGGATTCTTAATATCTACTTTATCAATTACTAAGCATACGGATGAAGCGTTAAACGTAATTCTATTAACAATGAGTAGAACAGAACAAGATCCAAGATTTGTTGCTATCAACGATGAACAAGCAGCTGTAATTGAAAAGGCATTAAAGAAGTACAACAAAGATTCAACAGTTAAAGTAATCAATTGTGATAAATTATTTAAAGAACAATTTGAAAAAGGAAAGAACTTAACAACACATTACACACCATATATTTTCTTAAGATTGCTTGTTGATTTAATTCCAGAGATGCCTGATAAAGCGTTATATCTAGATACTGATATAGTTGCTTATCAAGATATAAAAGAATTCTACAATATGGATATTGGTGATTACGAACTTACAGCGTCACTTGATTACTTGGGAAGAAATGCAATTAATCCTAAGTATATAAATTCTGGTGTAATGATCATGGACATCAAGAAGATTAGAGAAACAGGAAGCTTTATTAAAGCTAGAGAAATATGCAAAACTAAAAAGATGCTATTACCAGATCAAACTGCAATTTATAAATGTTGTAAAATTCTTAGAGTTGATGATAAATACAACGAACAAAAAAGAAGAAGAAAGGATACAGTATTAAGACATTTTAGTATGCAGTTACATCCATTCTTTCCATGCAACATCAAACCATGGCATATAGAAAAGCTTCATGATATTTATAAAATTTATGATTTAGATGATATCTTAGAAGAATATAGAGACATTAAGAACGAAGCAAAAGATCAAGGAATAATTAATTTTTAAGGTAAAGAGGAGAAATAAAAAATGAATAAAGAGATACCAATATTCTTTTCAATCGATGATGGATACATTCCATGCTTAGGAGTAGCAATCAAATCTATTCAAGAAAATGCAAGTGACAAATACAATTATCACATTTATGTATTATATACATCAATGTCTGAAGCAAATATAAATAATATTAAAACTGAATTTGCAAAAGACAATTTTACAATTGACTTTTATGATATTCAAAAGAATGTTTCAGATAAAGAAGAAACATTATCAGTAAGATTAAGAGATTATTATTCAAATACAATCTATTATAGATTATTTATTCAAAATGAATTTCCACAATATGATAAAGCTCTTTATATAGATTCAGATATAGTTTTAGTAGATGATATTGCTAACTTATACAATATGGAATTAGGAGATCATTTATTAGGTGTTGTTAGAGATGGTGTTGTTGAATACGGACCAAAGATCTTAGGAGAATACGTTGAGAACTTTGTATGTGTTCCAACAGAAAAATACTTCAACTCAGGTGTTTTAGTAATGAATTTAAAAGAAATGAGAAAAGCACAAATTGAAGAAAGATTCTTATATTTAATTGATAAATATAACATCGATACAGTTGCTCCAGATCAAGATTACTTAAATGTTTTATGCCAAGGAAGAACATTAATGCTTCCAGAATCATGGGATAAGATGCCTGATTTCTGTGGTGGATATCCAGATATTAAAGACTTACATTTAATTCATTTTAATATGTTTAGAAAACCATGGCACTATGATGATGTTGCATACCAAGAAGCTTTCTGGAAATATGCAAAACAAACATCTTATTATGATGTGTTACAAGATGCATTAAAGAGTTATCCACAAGAAAAGAAAGAAGCAGATTTCAAAGGCGCTGAAGGAATGAATACATATTGTTCAGCAATCATGACCAATAAGATTAATTTCAAAACAATTTATGAAGATTCAATTAATAAGTTTGGTGAAATCTAATAGTTTTGATAAAAAGGATAAATGAGGAAAAAGTAATGGATTCAAATAAAGTAAATGACGAAATAGAGGAGTCATTAGAAAAAATTGAAAAGAATGAAGAAAGACTAAAAGTAATCGAAAATATCAAAAATAATATTGCTAATAATAAATTAAATAGCAAAGTTGAATTAAACGATCCTGTTATGACTGAAGAATTAAGAGAAAAATTCATTATGAATTTTGATAGCATTCGTAGAACACTTCCTAAGAGAATTAAAAGATGGGAAGCAAGAAAGATTGCTAAAAACTATACTAAGTTATTCAATTTTGGAACAACTAAAATCATAGGATTAAAGAATCTTGAAGCGGTTAAGTCAGGAGCTATTATTACTGGTAACCACTTCAATCCAATGGACACAACAGTAATAATGTATGCGTTGGAAAAAGTTGGTAAATTCAACCATTTAGACATCGTTATTGAAGAAGAAAACACATTAATGGAAGGACAATTTGGTTTCATCTTAAATAACTGTGGAACAATTCCAATGAGCAAGAGTCAAGCATATCTTGAAAACAATTTCATGCCTTCAATTAAGAAGTTATTAAATAATAAAGATATGATTTTAATATATCCAGAAGAGCAAATGTGGTTCAACTATAGAAAACCACGTCCTTGCAAAATTGGTGCTTATCATATTGCTACAAAATTCAATGTTCCTATCATTCCGATGTTCACAGAAATGAGAGAGATTGAAGGAAAATATGATGAAAATGGATTCAATAAATTAAAATTCATTCTACATATTATGCCTGCAATTTATCCAGATGAAAGTAAGAGTTTCAGAGAAGCAAAAATGGAATTAAGAGACAAAGACTATCAATTAAAAGTAGCTGCATATGAAAAAGCATATGGCAAGAAGTTAGATTACACATTCGAAGATAGAGATATTGCTGGATTAGTTGAAGATGAAGATTATTTATATGACAGAAAAGAAGTTAAAGGCAGAATAAAATCTAGCAAAAATAGCGAAGAAGAATAGTAATCAAAAAGAAACAAAAATTTCACGAACTTTTGTTTGACAAACAAATATTTATATGGTAAACTTTAATTGATTTTTAATGAAAGTTGGAGGAAATTATGAATAAATCTGCAAGAGATGAGAATGGTTTAAATAAAAGAGAAAGAACTATACTTAAATTTATTCAAAAAGAAATTGACTTAAAAGGTTACCCACCTTCAGTTAGAGAAATCTGTAAAGCAGTTAAATTAAAATCAACTGCTACTGTTCAAGGATACTTAAATTCACTTGAAGAGAGAGGATACTTAAAGAAGGAAAATCAAAAAGGTAGAACTTTAAGATTAATTAAAAATCATAAAGGCGAAGAAGTTGTTACAGGAAACAATGGTGTTGAAGAAACAAAACAATTCTTTAGCAGTAGAGAAATGGTAAATGTTCCTGTTATAGGAAGAATTACAGCTGGACAACCTATTTTGGCAGTTGAAAACATTACTGATTCATTCCCAATTCCACTAGATTTCGTTGGAAATGCTGAAAGCTTTATGCTAACAGTTAGAGGCGAAAGTATGATTGAAGCTGGTATTTTAGATGGAGACTATATTTTAGTTAAGAGACAGAATACAGCTAATAATGGACAAATTGTTGTTGCATTAATTGGTGATGAAGCTACAGTTAAGACATTCTATAAAGAAAAAGATCATATCAGATTACAACCTGAAAATAGCACAATGGATCCAATCATTGTACCAGATTGCAAGATTTTAGGTATCGTTGGTGGCGTTTTCAGAAAAATGTAATTATACTAAAGCTAGAAAATATTAGAACTTTAGAGATTAGGTATTAATTATGGATAATTTTAAAAAGATTAGTAAGTTTATAATATTCTTTATCGTATTATATTTTGTTTCAAACTTTGCTTGTGCAAAAATAATTGCTTCAAAATATGAAGATAAAAGAGATAATATAACAATAGTAAGCAATATAGATGGCGTAGAAATTAGTTTTGAAGAATTTGCTGCAACATTTTCAAATGGTAAAGTAAAAGGTTCTGTTGCTAATAATACTGGCGCAGAATTAAAAAACAAAGCAATAAGAATGGATTTCTACAGCAAATTTAACAATAAAATTGGTACAAAATACATGGAACTTGGAGATATTCCAGCAGGAGAAAACACAGGATTTGCAACACAATTTAACTATGATAATATAAACAGAGCCGAAGTTTATCTAATCGATACAGATGATGTTGAAGATAAGAGCAAAAGGTTCATGGAATGGTATCCAGATGATCTTAAATTAGATAAAATCCCATGGTGGGCATGGGTTGGCGGAGCAATTATTTGCTTAGTACCATAGTTTTGAAAAATATAGGAAATTTACATAAATAAGGCCTTTTTAGGGGCCTTATTTTTTGTGAAATGTAATATTTTATTTAGGCGTTTTGGTTGTAAAAAAGAGTCTGTATTGATATAATTACAAGCGTAAGATTTACAATGGAGGAAGTATAAAAATATGCTTAATAAAGCTGATTTAGTCCGCTTTTCTAAAATTGTAGGTGAGGATAATTTGAAAATTGATGAGCCCATGAGCAAACATTCAAGTTTTAGGGTAGGTGGCCCTGCTGAATTGTTCTTAGAGGTTGATTCAGTTCAAAAACTACAAGCAATTTTAGAGGTAAATAAAGAATTAAAATTACCTATTACAGTTATAGGTAATGGAACCAATATATTAGTTAAAGATAAGGGCGTAAAGGGCATAGTTATAAAGTATGTGGCTAAGGGCATTTCTAAAGCAACTCTAGACAATGACACATATGCTATAACTGCTGATGCTGGTTTGCCAAATGCAGCACTAGCTAACGAATTATTAAAAGATTCGCTAACAGGTTTTGAATTTGCGGCAAGCATTCCAGGAACAATTGGAGGAGCTATTTACATGAATGCTGGAGCATTCGGAGGCGAAATGGAGAATATTGTTTCTGAGGTTACATTCTTAGATTTAGATGATTTAGCTATATACAAAAGCGACGGAGATGATTGCGGTTTTGGTTATAGACATAGCAAATTCGAAAATATGAATACAGTAATTCTTTCTGCAACAATGGTTTTTAGCAAAGGTAACAAGGAAGAAATAAAGAGAACAATGGATGCATATCTACAAAAAAGATTAGAGACGCAACCTTATGACAAACCAAATGCAGGAAGCACCTTTAAAAGAGGGGATGGATTTATAACAGCAATGCTAATTGATGAGGCAGGACTTAAGGGTCACACAATTGGTGGAGCACAAGTTTCAGAAAAACATGCTGGTTTTATTGTTAACACAGGCAATGCAACAGCAAAAGACATATTAGACTTAATTAAATATGTACAAAAAACAATAATGGGAAAATATGGTAAGGCAATAGAGCCGGAAGTGAGGATTTTAGGATAATGAAGAATTTTTTTAGATGGTTTAAGAATCATGCAAAGATGAAGCGTTGGTTATTAGTAATTTTAGTTGGTATCATAGCACTTTGCTATGGTGTATCAGAATTATTAATAGTAAATAAAACATTAGACACAAGCAAAATAGGATTAATAGTAGCAGCATTTATTGTTGGTATTCTATTAGTAATAGTTTCAATAGTAAAAATGAATAGTAGAGTGTTGGAAATTCTTGTAGAAGAGAGTGATACAAGAAAAGATTCTGATAATGTTAACTCATTAATTTTCAATAAGAAAGTATTCAATCAAGGACCTAAGATTGTTGTTATTGGTGGCGGTTCTGGATTAAACACAGTTTTAAGAGGATTAAAACATTACACAGATAATATCACAGCTATTGTTACTGTTTCTGATTATGGTGAAACACCAACAGATTCAAGAGAAGCATTAAAAGTTTTACCTATGGATGATATCAAACAATCATTAGCAGCACTTGCTTATGATGAAGCAACTATGGATGAACTTTTAAATACTAAATTTGATGATGGAAAATTAAAGAACTTATCTTTTGGTGATATTTATTTCTTAGCAATGGATAAGATGTATAGCAATTTTACAGAATCAGTAAAATCATCAAGCAATGTATTAAGTATTACTGGTAAAGTTTTACCTGTTACATTAGAACCAATTAAGATTTGTGCTGAATTAGATGATGGAACAGTTATTGAAAATAGACAAAAGATTCCAGAGATTGTTGATAAAACAAAACATAAAATTACTAGAATTTATTTAAGTCCAACAAACTGCCAACCAGCACCTGGTGTTATTGAGGCAATTCAAGAAGCAGATGCTATCATTATTGGACCTGGATCTTTATATACAAATGTTATTCCTAACTTATTAGTTAAGGGAATTACAAGAGCTATTAAAGAGTCAAATGCTATTAAAGTTTATGTAAGTAACATCATGACTGAACTTGGTCAAACAGATGAATACACATTATCTGATCATATTAAAGCTATCCAAGATTACTTAGGATACGAATTATTAGATTACTGTATTTATGATACTGGTGAGATTATTCCTGAATACATTCAAATGTATAATCTTAAAGGTTCAGATATTGTTTTACCTGATACAAGTAAGGTTAAAGAAATGGGCGTTAAGTTAATTCAAAGAAACTTATCAATGATTGAAGATGATAACATCAGACATGATCCAGATGTTATTGCATCAACAATTATTCAATTGGTTTGTGATGAACTTGAATTTAATGATATGGAAAATGATTCTCAATACATGCTATTAAATAATAGACTACAAGAAACAAAGCGTGAGAAAAAGAGAAGAGAAAAGCAAGATAAAAAATTCCAAAAATCAGGAAAGAAGATTTTTGAAAGAAAAGAAACTGATAGTAAGTTCAAAGAAAAATATAAAGAAAGAATTGGTTCAATTGAAGAGAGCCAAAAGAAAGCAGACGCAAAGCTAAATAAGATTAAACAAGAAAAACAAACAGAAGCTAATTTAGAAGAAAATCTAAAGAGATTAACAGAGGATTCAAAAGATTAAGATTTTCTAATCTAATTGATTAGAGGAGAGAGTATGAGAGAGTGGCTTATTACTAATGGAATAGGCGGATTTGCAGCATCTACTGACAAAGGTGGCATGAATACAAGAAGATATCATGGCTTACTAATTGCTGCTTTGCAACCACCACATTTGAGAACAATGATCTTGTCAAAAGTTGATGAGAGTATTGAAATAAATGGCAAAAAATACCAATTGTTTACAAATGACTCAAATGGTACTTTGTCAAATGGATACAAATATCAAAAAGACTTTCAAAAAGAAATAGTTCCGATCTACAGCTATGCAGTTGATGGCGTAAGAATTCAAAAAACTATTTCTATGATACATGGCAAAAACGCAGTAGTTGTTGTTTATAAAATTGCAAACAAAAAGGCAACTACAAAATTACAATTAACACCATTAGTAAATTTTAGAGACTTTCATTCAGACAATCAATCTTTAGAATTTGATTATGATCAAGACGTAAGAGCAGATAGAACTCAAGTTATATACAAGAATGGTTATAGATTAAATCTATATGTTTCAAATAGTAAATTTATAAAACATGATAATGATATGTTTTATCATATGCACTATAAAGTTGAAGAAGAAAGAGGTTTCACAGATACTGAGAATCATATGATTCCAGGAACATTCGAAGTAAGTGTTAAACCTAATGCAGATGTAACAATTACATTTGTTGCTGGATTAGAAAGTGGAAAGTTTGGAACTGATTTTGAACAAATACATAAAATTGACGGAATTAAAGTAATTACTGAAGAAGTAAATAGAGTAAAAGATTTAATCAAAGAATCAAAACTTTTAAAAGAAAAGAATGTTCATGAACAAGTTAATGCATTATATTTGGAAGGCTCAGAAAATAGTGTTTATGATGAACATGATGAAGTATACAAAGAACTTGTTAGAAAATATATTATAGCTAGTGACAACTTTGTTGTTAAGAGAGAATCAAATCAATTACATTCAATAATTGCTGGATATCCTTGGTTCTTAGACTGGGGAAGAGATGCATTTATTGCGTTTGAAGGATTGTTATTAATTTCAAAACGATATGATTTAGCAAAAGAAGTTTTATTGAATTTTGCCAATTGCATGCAAGAAGGAATTATTCCAAATGGGTTTGATGAATACACAGATAATCCATTATACAACAGTGTTGATGCATCACTTTTATTTATAAATGCAGTTCAAAAATATTTAGACTATACAGGTGATTATAAATTTGTAATCAATGAACTTTATAAATATATGAAAGATATCATTGATCACTATGTAGAAGGAACAAATTTCTCAGAGAATAATATTTATTTAGATAAGAATGATTGTTTACTTGTTTCTGGAACACCATACATTCAAAATACTTGGATGGATGCTAAAGTTGATGGAAGAGTTATCACTCCTAGAAATGGTAAAGCAGTTGAGATAAATGCACTTTGGTACAACGCGCTAAAAATCATGGAAGAACTAACTACCAAAAATTGGAAAGGACTAATTACTGTTCCAATTTCAAAATTAGAGTATGGATTCTTAGCTAAGAAGTGTAAAGAAAGTTTTGTTCAAAAATTTTATAATGAAAACAAAAAATGTTTATATGATGTTATTGCAGTGGATAGACAAGGCGAAAAAGCAGATGACAAAGTAAGACCTAATCAATTATTTGCATTATCACTAAAATATCCAATAATGGATTTAGACCAAGATGAAGCAAAGAATGTATTCATTACAGTAACAAACAAACTATTAAATAAGTATGGATTAAAAACTTTAGCAGAAGGTGAAAAAGGATATATTCCAGTTTATAAAGGTGGACCTGTTGAAAGAGATGAAGCATATCATCAAGGAATTACATGGCCATGGTTACTTGGATTATACTATGATGCGTTAAAGAATTTGATAGATGCAAATGATGAATTAACTCAACAAGAATTAAGTAGATCATTAGTTCAATTTAGAACCAATGTGGCTAACACATTTATAAATGAAATGCTTAATGGCAATACAGTTGACAATATATCTGAGATTTATGATTCTGAAAATGCTAAATGTGGAAAAGGCTGTTTTGCACAAGCATGGAGCGTATCAGAAGTATTTAGAATAATCTTTGGAAAATAAGAAGAGGAGGTTTAAATGGTTTATTTAATTTATGGCACAGACAACTTTTTAAAAGACCAATACGTAAGAAAATTAAAAAAATCATTTGGCGACCTTCAATTAGGAATAAACTTTATTCAAGTTGATGATAGTAATGTTGATAAAATAATATCTGATATTGAAACTCCAGCTTTTGGTTTTGAAAAGAAAATAATATTTGCTAAAAATTGCGGATTATTCACAAAGAAGAATTATTTAGCTGATTCTATTTCAGAATATATAAATGAACATGATATTAGCGATGTTGATTTAGTGTTCATTGAAGAAAATGTTGATAAGAATAAATTATACACAACAATAGAAAAAGTTGGTGAGATTAAAGAGTTTAAAGAGCTTAGTCCAATGCAATTAGTAAAGGAAATTGTACGAATTGGAAAAGGTTATAACGTTAATATTCCAGAGAATGTTGCACAGTATATCGTTGAATGCTGTGGAACAAACATGCAAGATATTATTAATGAAATTCGTAAGCTTATAGAGTATGCAGGTCCTAATGGAACTGTTAAAAAAGAAGATGTTGATGCATTAGTTATTAAAAAAAGTGAAAGTGCAATTTTTGATTTAACTGATCAACTTGGAAAAAGAAATATAAGCGAAGCAATAGAGACTTTGCATAATTTAGAATACTATAGAGAACCAACACAAATGATTTTAGTAATGCTTTATAGACATTTTAAGAAGTTATATATATATAAATTATGTGATGGAAAAGATGTAATAGAGAATTTAAAATTAAAACCGAATCAAACATTCTTGGTTAGAAAGTATGGACAACAAGCTAGTTATTTTAAAACAGAAGAGCTTGAAAAGATAATAGAGCAATTAATTAATTTAGATGAAAATTCTAAAAATGGAAATATTGATTTAGATATCGGATTAGAATCAATACTATGTAGATATTGTTAAAAATAAAAGTGGAAAGATTATTCTTTCCACTTTTTTATTTTTATTATTATTGTTGTTCAGTTATAAGAAGTTGAGGAGTTTGTTCATCAGATGTTTTTGTATATTGTGTAAAAGCATCTCCTATAATTTCTGATAAGATTAATGTTTTAGAATCTTTTAATTGATATTGATATACTTCTTCTGATAATGAAGAGTTATTAACAAATTCTATATAAGCTTGTGTCATTCCTACAGGCATTTCTGAAATGGTTTCGCGAGTAGATTTATTTGTTCTTGTAACAACTAAACCACCATTTTTTGCAGCAAATACTAATTGAGTATTTCTATCAGATGATTCCCAAGTTCCAACTAGTGCATTGTTTGTATAGTCTCCAGTAATTTGAACTCCTTGAGGTAATTGAGCTTTAGTTAATGAATATCCCATCATGTTTGCATAGTAACTTTTAGATTGTTTACTTAATAAATATAGATTAGATGGAATAAAATTACGTGTAACATTATCATAAGATAATATTAAGTTATTACCTTGCATTTTATATTTATACTCTTTGCCGTCGCATGTAATTGTTGTATCATCAATTGTACAATCTGTATATGTAATACCTGAACTACCTGTTAGACTGAAAGTAGTAGTTGTTTTTCCTAGACTATCAGTTGTATCAGTAATTGCTAAAAATTGATCATTTGTTGAAGATACCCAATAACCTTTAACTGAATCGATTGTTTTAGCTTTTTGTTGAGCAACTAAGTTTTCACTTGTTGCTGTGTTCTCAAGTGTATTTGAAATTAAAGTATTTGTATCTGTGACACATGTATTTTGTACACTTGTTTTAAATATTGTTTCTTTAAAAGCAAATAAAACTGAAAGAATAACAATAACTATTAATAGGAAGATTATTGTTATGATGTATCCAGCTTTTCCTGATTTTTTAGTGTTATTTTCCATGGCTTTCTCCTTTGTATATAAAACTAACTTTCATTATATAGTTATGAAGCACCTATATCAACGACAAACCTATTACAAAAAAATGACAACAAAAAAACTAGTCTTGCGACTAGTTTATGATTTGGAGCAGGTAACGGGAATCGAACCCGTATGTTCAGCTTGGAGGGCTGACATTCTACCATTGAACTACACCTGCATTTGCGATGACAATGGTAATTTTACACTTTTTTTTGGACCTTGTCAAGTAATGTACCCATTTTATTTACAGATTTTTAAAATAATTGTATAATCTAGGCTATAGAGGTATTTATGAAAAAATTATTAGTTGAGTATGAAGACTCAGGAAAAAAATTAACTACATTTTTAACTTCAAAATATCCAAAATTGAATGTTAATTCTGTTTATAAGGCATTAAGAAAAAAAGACGTAAAATTAAATGGAAAGCGTATAAACGACAACGTAGAATTAACATACGGGGATGAACTTGAGGTTTATATTGTCGACAGCGAATTTGAGGGCACAAAGAAGGAATTAAATATACCAAAAGTATATGAGGATGAGAATATCCTAGTTGTTAACAAACCACAAGATATCGAAGTAGAAGGTGAGAATTCTATTACATCATATCTAAAGAAACAATACACATATATAGAGCCTTGCCATAGAATAGATAGAAATACAATTGGATTGGTAATATTTGCTAAAAATGAAGAAGCATTAAATCAAATAATTGAGATGTTTAAAAACCAATCAATTGAAAAACATTACATTGCATGTTGTTATGGAATTCCAAAATCAAATGCCACAATTAATGGATATTTATTTAAAGATAGAAAGAAATCTTTAGTATTTATTTCTAAGGAACCAAAAAAAGGATATACAAAGATTACAACATCATATAAATTAATAAAAGAAAATAAAGATAAGAATATTTCTTTATTAGATGTTACTTTACATACAGGAAAGACACATCAAATCAGAGCACATCTAGCATTTGCAGGTCTTCCATTATTAGGTGATGGAAAGTATGGTTCTTACGAAATAAATAAGAGATTCAAAATATACAAACAAGCATTATGCAGTTACAGCTTAACTTTCAATGTTGAAGAAGGCAACTTAGCATATCTTAATGGAACAACAATAGCATTAAAGAAGATACCTTTTGAAGATATTATTGATTAATGGAGAAAAGTAGTGTCGAGTTTTTTACTTAAATTAGTAGGTATAATTTGCATGACATTTGACCATGCTAGAATACTAGTTTTTAATACTAGTGAGTTTGGCTGGATGGAACCAATCGGAAGATTAGCTTTTCCAATCTTTGCGTTTCAAATTGTCATGGGCTATAGAAAAACACATGATTTAAAAAAATACATTCTAAGGTTATTAGTATTTGCAGTAATTTCTGAGATACCATACAAGTGGATGTTATGGCTAGGATCTGGAAATTTAAAATTAACATTAAGTTATTGGAATGTATATTGGACATTTATTTTAGGAATTATAGTTTTACAATTATTAAAGAATAATCAAATAAAAGCAATATATAAGGGAGTAATTATTGCAGCGATATGTGTCTTGTTCTCAATAGTTTATGTAGATTATTCTATTTATGGAATAGGAATTATGATTGCATATTATTATTTATTCCCATTCAAAGATGTAGAAATGAAAGATAGAGCAACAAAGAGCATATATCTAGCCGTTATACTAGCTTGCTTAGCAATAATATTTATAGCGTTTATAAATATAAGATCTAATGCGTTTGCACCAATAGACATCTTGGTAAATTATGGAATATTCACTTTTGCAGGAAGTGTGATTCCGTTTTTATCAAATGGCAAGAAAGGTGTATCAAATAAATTTGTTAAATGGATGTTTTATATATACTATCCATTGCATATAACAATTTTATGCTTAATTAATTTTTTTAGATAGGAATAAAATATGGATTTTTTACAAAACTTTTTACAAGTAAAAGTACTACTAATCTATTTGTTAGTTATGAATGTTGTAAGTTTTTTGATGATGTGGTACGATAAACATGAAGCACAAACAAACCAATGGAGAGTAAGCGAAAAGGCATTATTTGCATTTGCACTTTTTGGTGGAAGTATTGGTGGGATTGCTGGTATGCAAATATTCAGACACAAAACAAAGAAATGGTACTTTCAATTCGGTTTTCCAATAATATTAGTAATTCAATTAGGATTAATTATTTGGGCCGGAGTTAACGGATATATAAAATAAAGGAAGAGATATGAACAGATTTAATAAAGTATTAACTGTAATGTTAATAATTGTAATTGTTGGAGCCTTAGTTGCATTTGGCTTCTGGATTTTCGATATCATTAAAGATAAGCAAGAAGAAGATGCTATAGCAGATTTAGAAAAACAATTTCAAAATATGATTGCTGAAGAAAACACTGTAGCTAATACAATTAATGTGCCTTTAACAAATAGAGTTGAAAATCAAGTAACACCAGATCCAAATCCACAACCAGTTGAAAATAACACACAACCAAGTGGCGGAAACGGTGGAAACGGAGGCGGCAATAGCGGCAGAGGTGGAAGTAGCAACAACTCAATTCCACTAACATACAAAGGATATGATGTAATTGGATGGATTAATATTCCAAAAACAAATGTTAGCTATCCAATTTTAAGTAAATCATCTTTATCATCAATGGATGTTGCGCCAGGATGGGTATATGGACCAACAGATACACCTGCTGTAAATGTTATAGGCAACACAGTTATTTATGGACATAATTATCACAATAGTAGATTCTTTTCTAATAACAAGAAATTGAATAATGGTGATTATATTTATATAACAGGTAGAAATGGCGAAAAAGTTAGATACGTTATCTACAATAAATATGAGACAACATCAGTAGATTTTGATTATGCGATTAGAAAAACAGAGAATAGAAGAGAAATATCTCTAGCAACATGTACAGACGATGGAGTATCAAGACTTATTATATGGGCAAAAGAAGGATAGGAGTTTAAATGCGTAAACCAGATGCACAATTTAATAAAGTAACAGATATTAGTCCACAGTTTTTTATTGATAATAATTTAACTGGTGTGATTCTAGATATAGATAATACACTAATTGGATTGGATGGTAAAAGACTAGAAGGTGTTAACGAATGGATTAAGTCTTTACAAGAATCAAATATAAAATTATGTATTGCTTCTAATAGCAAGAATAAAACAAAAGTATCTAAATTTGCAGATGAATTCAATATCCCATTTTTTATACTTTCGTGTAAACCACTAAAAAGAGGATTAAAAAAATCATTAAAAGAATTAGATATGAAACCTGAAAACGTAGCTGAAATTGGAGATCAATTATTTACAGACGTTTGGGGTGCAAAGAGAATGAAAATGTTCTCAATACTTACAAAACCATTTACACCAGAGAAACATAGTATTAGTAAATTCAAAAGAAAAATAGAACAACGTCGTTTAGATAAAATCAATAAATAATTTTCTAAATGATAGAGGAGAAAATATGTATATAAATGATATAAGCATATTATATTATTTCTTAGTGGGTGTCGCAGGAATGCTCACAGGTCAATTTTTAGATTGGTCTATGATAAGGCTAAGAGAAAATAAAAGAATTGTTTGTCGTGCATTTTTTAATAATTATCTTCCAAATATGCAATTGAATAATAAGTTAGTTTATTCAATGGCAATAATAAATATAATTCTTTTATATTTTGGCGGATTTAATTTACAAACACTTGAATACTTATTATTAGCACCAATTTTACTTTTAATTTTTGTTATTGATTATAAAGATAATATTATTCCAAATAGATTAGCATTAACTGTATTTGAAATAGGAATAATTTTTACAGTTATTTTTGGATATATAGATTTCAATATTGTGATAAACAACGTTATTGGATTAATTGTTGGAGGAGCAGTATTCGGCATCATAACATTGATCGGAAAACTTATTGTGAATAAAGAAGCAATGGGATTCGGTGATGTAAAATTAATGGCAGCACTTGGATTGGTTATGGGATTTCCAAAGATTCTAATGATAGCAATAACATCATTTTTAATAGGTGCATTTATTAGCATTTTGTTATTAATCTTTAAAAAGAAAAAAGCAAAAGATACTGTGCCATTTGGACCATTCATTGTAATTTCAACAATAATAGTTATGTTTATACCAACAAATATTTTACTTCTTGCGTTATTAAATATTTTTACATTAGGAATGTATCATGCATAATTCCTAAAGGGGGAAACATGAGTAATAGAATTGGAGAACTTAAAGCAAAGTTAAATCAATCTAATATTGATGGAATGATAGTCACTAATCCAGTTAGTGTACGTTATTTAACGGGCTTAACTGCAGAGGGAACACTATTAATTACTAAGCAAGAGAATGTTTTTATTACTGATGGAAGATACATTGAAGAAGTTAACAGCAGATTAACAATCAATGACGGAATTATTTGCTATGATTATAATGATTTAAATGAAGAAGATGATTTAAATTTCTTCACAGACTGTGAAAAAGTTGGGTTTGAAGAAAAGTATGTTACTTATGTGGATTACTCAAAGTTTTTAGTTAAATATAGAATTAAAGAGCTAGTAGAAGCTAGTAAGTTCATTGAAAAACAAAGAATGGTAAAAGACAAAAATGAAATAGCATGTATTGAAAAAGCATGCAATATCACAGATAGTTGTTTTTTACATTTATTAGATTTTATAAAAGTTGGAATGACAGAAAAAGAAATTGTTGCTGAAATTGTTTATTTCTTTTTAAAGAATGGGGCAGATGGAGAAGCATTTGAAACAATAGTTGCAACTGGACCAAATTCATCAAAACCACACGCAGTACCAACTGATAGAAAAATATTACCAGGTGATCCAATCTTAATTGATTTTGGCGCAAAGTATAAAGGATACTGTGCAGATATGACAAGAACAATTTTTGCAGGACAACCAAGTGAAGAAGATGCAAAGCTTTATGAATTTTTATTAGCAGTTCAAAAAAGAGCTGAGATGAAAATTAAAGATGGTGCATCAGGAATGGAAATCGCAAAAGGCGTTGAAACAGAACTACAAGCAAGAGGATATGATTTGATTCATGGTCTTGGACATGGCGTAGGAATTGAAATTCACGAAAAGCCAATATTGAGTCATAAAGTTAATTGGGATTTACAAGAAAATAATGTTGTTACATGTGAACCAGGTATTTATATTCCGGGAAGAATAGGAATTAGAATTGAAGATACAGTTTTAGTTAAAAAGTTAGAATCTAGATCATTAACCAAGTCAAACAAGAATTTATTAACAATCTAGAAAAATATGGAAAAATATAATTGAAACGTAAACCAAAAGACGCTAAATCTAGCGTCTTTTTTGTTTGAAAAAGCTCTATATTTCACCGATATTACAACTATTTATCAAAAACCTTTCATTTTACTGGTTTTGCTTAATTTTGTTTGAAAACGTTAAGTTTTATTGATACAATTATAATTGCAAATATGATAAAAACGATACTTGTTTTTATATGGAAAGGATACACAAATGATCGAATTTAGAAATGTTTCAAAAACATATGACAAAGCAGATAACGAAACTATTCATAATGCAAGTTTTAAAATTGAAAAAGGTGAATTTGTATTCCTAGTTGGAAGTTCAGGTTCAGGTAAATCAACATTAATCAAGTTGATTGAGAAAGAAGAAGATCCAACATCAGGACAAATTATTATAAATGGAAAGGATACTACAAACTTAAAACAAAGTAGAATTCCTTATTTAAGAAGAAGCATGGGAGTTGTTTTCCAAGACTTCAGACTTCTTCCAGACTTAACAGTATATGAGAATGTCGCTTTTGCAATGAATGTTGTTAAAGCAGCACCAAAACATATTAGAAGACAAGTTCCACTTGTATTAGCACAAGTTGGATTAAGCAAGGAAGCAAACAAATATCCAGATGAATTATCTGGTGGTCAACAACAAAGAGTTGCACTTGCAAGAGCAATGGTTAACAATCCATCAATGCTTATTGCAGACGAGCCTACAGGAAACTTAGATCCAAACACTGCATGGGACATTATGGGTATTCTTAATGAGATCAATTTAAGAGGAACAACAGTAGTTATTGCAACACACGCAAAAGATATCGTTGATGCAATGAATAAAAGAGTAATTAGAATTGATCAAGGTACTATAGTTTCAGATAAAAAAGGTGGTTACGATGAGATTAAATAGTTTAAATTATATGATTAAAGAAGCTTTTAAAAGTGTATTTAAACAAAGAAAAATGAGTAGTGCATCAATTGCAATTATGATTGCAACAATGTTTATCTTTGGTATTTTCTTTGTACTTGGAGAAAACATCAACTTTGTTATGGAACAGGTTGAAAACAAACAAGGTATGAGAGTAGTAATCAAAGACGATGTTGAAGAAAGTATTCTTGAAGGAATGAAATCAAAAATTCAAAACATCGAGATTGATGGAAAGAAAGTTGTTAACACAGTTACATTTGTTTCAAAAGAAGATGCAATGAAATCTATCAAAGAAAGACTTGGTGATAAGCAAGATGTACTGGAAGGATTAGATGAAGAAAACTTTTTACCAGCTTCATACTTCGTTACATTAACTGATTTAAGTAAGAACCAACAAGTTCAAGATGAAATAATGAAATTTGATGGTGTAGAAGAAATCAGTACAGATAATGATACAATTGCAAAATTAAATAATATTGCAAGAGGAATTAGAATGGGAACATTAATTATTCTAGTAATCCTTGTTGTAATATCAATAGCAATTATTGCTTATACAGTTAAGATTACAGTATATGCAAGAAGAAAAGAAATTGAAATCATGAAATATGTTGGTGCTACAAATAGCTTTGTTAGAGGCCCATTCATGATTGAAGGTATAATTATTGGAATTATCTCAGCAGCAATAAGCGTAATAATTATGATGCTTGTTTATAACGGAATATTAAATAGTATTCTTGAATCAAACGTAATTCAATCATTAAGCGTTTCATTCTACACATTTAATGAATTATTCTTAAGAGTATTAGGCGTATATTTACTATTAGGAATGGGAATTGGTGTTTTAGGTTCAACAATTTCAATGAAGAAATATTTAAATGCATAATTGCAAATGAAAAAACTTATTTAAGAAAAACGCTAGAAACATTTTGGAGGAAAACCAATGAAAACCAAAATTTTAAGTATTTTAACTACTTTTATTCTGATGTTTACTTTAACAGCAACATCTGTTTTTGCTGCTACTGAAGCTGAACTTCAACAACAAAAAAATGAAGAACAAAAGAAATTAAATGCAGCTAAAAGCCATCTTTCAGAAGTACAAGGTGAAAAATCAGAAGCACAAAAAGCAGCTGAAACAGCTTCTGCCGCAGTTGCTGATGTTGAAGATCAAATTTCACGTTTACAAGCTGAAATTGATGAGTTAAATGATGACATCACAAAGAAACAAGAAGAAATTGAGGCTAAAGAGAAACAACTTAAAGAAAGAATGAATCAACTTAAGAAAAGATTAACTGCTATGTACATTAAAGGTGATATTTCTTATCTTGATTTCTTATTAGGTTCTTCAAATTATATAGATATGCTTGCAAACTATGATGCTGTTCAACAAATTACTGAAGCTGATGGAAAAATGATAGATGCAATCAAAAAAGAAAAAGAAGAAATCCAAGAAGCTAAAAAGAAAGTTGAAGAAGATAAGGCAAAAGTTGAAGATAACAAACAAGCAAAAGAAGCAAAGAGATCAGAATTAAAAAAAGCACAAGCAGAAAAAGAAAAAGCACTTTCTAAATTAACTGATGAAGAAAAGAAGACACAAGCACAAATTGATGAATATAATGCAGCTATTGCAAGAGTTGATTCTGCATTAGCAGCAGCATGGAAGAAAGCTCAAAGCCAATCAGGTGGATCTGGAACAGCTGGATTAAAATTTGATGGCTCATTCATATGGCCATGTAACAATAAGTATGTTACATCTAGAATGAAACAAAGATGGGGAAGATGGCACAAAGGTATAGATATTGGTGCAAGCTATGAAAATGTTTATGCATCAGCATCAGGATATGCTTACAATGAATATGACAGAAACGGATATGGATACTACATAATGATATTCCATGGTGATGGATACGTTACATTATATGGACACTTATCATCAAGTCACGTAAGCAATGGACAATATGTAAGCCAAGGACAAGTTATTGCAACATCTGGAAACACAGGATCAAGTACTGGACCACACTTACACTTTGAAATAAGAAAAGCAAGTAGTTTTGTAAGTTTCTTTAGTGCAGCATTCTATAACCCACTTGATTACTTACCTGGTGGATATACTATATTAGATTAATTTAAATAAATACTAAGAAAGGAGAAAATAGCATGAAAAAGTTTTTAAACACAGTCGTGTGTAGTTTAACAATAGTAGTGCTATTTTCTCTTAATTTTGTCTATGCAGCAGAAAATGCGGTAGAGAATAATGTGACTAATGAAAAAAACGAAACGGCAAACACAACTTCTAATGAAACAGTTAGAACACTAACTTTACAAGAGCAACAAAAACAAGTTAATACAAATCTAGATACAGCTAATCAACAATTAGGTTATGTTGAAACTGAGCTAACTGCAAAAGAAATAGAAATACAGAAACTGCAAGATCAGATAGATGGACTTCAAAGAAAGTTAGATGTTTCAGAAACAAATTATAAAATAGCACAAGATGAGTACTTTAAATCAGAACAAGAATTAGAAAAACTTAAAAAGAATTATGAAAAAGAAAAGACAGCTTTAAAGAAGAGGTTAAGAGCTATTTATGCTAAAGGAGAAATTTCATATTTAGAAGTTCTTCTTAATTCAAAAGATATAGTAGAATTCTTATCTAATTATCTTATTCTTGATGAGATTGCAGACTACGATAATAAAGTAATTACTGAAATAAAAACTGAGATGGAAGCAATTAATGAAAAGAACGAAAAGTTAATTGCGAAAAAAGAAGAATTAAAAAAGATAAAAGCAGAAAACGAAAAGCAAAACGTTTTACTTACAAATACTAAAACTATTTTAGAAAATGAAAAGAAGAGTTTGAACGACAGTGAATTAACACTGATGGCTCAAATCGATAGTTATAAAAAACAACAAACCGAAATTGAAGGATTAATTAATAGATCAATTTATTCTTCAACATATGAATTGTTCTACACAGGTGGCGTAATGATTTGGCCAACTTACACAACATCATATATTACTTCACCATTTGGAAGTAGATTACATCCAATTCAAGGTATTACAAAGAACCACAATGGAATTGATATCGGTGGTAGAACTAATGATCCAGTTTATGCAGCAGCAGATGGCGTAATCATTTATTATGGATGGATGAGTGGCTATGGAAACTGTGTAATGGTGGATCATGGAATGGACAATTTAGGAAAGAAGATAGTAACACTATATGGACACGGAAATGGATTCTTGGAAAATTTAGGAATTGGTTCTGTTGTTAAACAAGGTGATCAAATTATGTATTTAGGTTCTACTGGTAACTCTACCGGACCTCACGTACACTTTGAGGTTAGAGAAAATGGAGTAGCAGTTGATCCAAAGACATACTTATCACAAAGGGAAAATCAAAACACCGAAAATACAGAGAATACAGAGGGGGAAAACAACACTAATGAATAACGTTGTAAAAACAATATTAACAATTATTTGTACAGCAATCGTAACAGTAATTTTAACAGTACTTATTATCTATGGAGGAAACAAAGATTCAGCATTTGTTAGTTTCTTTAGAGGAGACGAAACAGAAAACGTTGTTGGAGCAGGATTACAATCAACTAGTCTTTCACAAAAATTACATTTGATTAGAAATAAAATTGATTCAGAATATATTGGAACTATTGATGAAAATCAAATGGCAGAATACACAATAAAAGGATATGTTGCAGGTTTAGGAGATAAATATTCTGCCTACTATACTAAGGAAGAAATGACCGATTTAATGGAAGATACAAATGGAAATTTCGTTGGTATAGGTGTTTATTTAATTTTAGATGAAGAAAAGAATTTAGTTAAAATATATGGAGTAATTCCAAATTCACCAGCTGAAGAAGCAGGAGTAAAAGCAGAAGATTATATTACAAGCATTAATGGCGTAAGTTTCACAGGATCTGAATTAGACAAAGTTGCAGATGATTTAAGAGGAGAAGAAGGATCAAAAGTTACTTTTAAAGTATTAAGAGGAACAGAAACTTTAGAATTCACTGTAAAAAGAAGAAAAGTTGAAATAGTACATGTTTCTGGACAAGTAGTTGAAGGAAATATTGGATACATAGCAGTTGATTCTTATGATGGAAAAGTTGCAGAACAATTTGAAACAGAATACAACAACTTAGTTGCTAAAGGAATTAAAGCTTTAATAATTGATATTAGAAACAATGGTGGTGGACTTGTTGATCAATCAGTTAAAATGGCTGATTACTTCTTAGATAAAGGTACAAATATTTTAATTGAGAAAAACAACAAAGATCAAGAAACAATAACTAAAGCAAAGACAGATAAAAAAATAAAAATGCCTACTGTTGTTTTAGTAAATGGATATTCTGCAAGTGCATCAGAAATATTCTCAGCAGCACTTAAGGAAAAAGCAGACAATGTTACTATAGTAGGTTCTAAAACTTATGGTAAAGGTGTAATTCAAGGAATATATAACTTAACAGATGGAAGTGGTTTAAAACTTACTATTGAAGAATACTTCACACCAGACCATAATTCAATTAACAAAGTTGGTGTAGAACCAGATGTTGTAGTAGATGATTATAAATATGCTTCAAAATTAGATACAGAAAAAGATACTCAATATAAGAAAGCTGTTGAAATACTAAAAGGCAAGATTCAATAAAAACAATAGATTGAGGGAAAATAATAGAAAATGACTGTATCAAAAATACAGTCATTTTTTATTAAAAAATTTCAATAAAATTGTTGACAAGCAACTCAATATTTAGTATACTAATGCTTGTCAGTAAATATGGTCGCTTAGCTCAGCTGGGAGAGCACCTGCCTTACAAGCAGGGGGTCATAGGTTCGAGCCCTATAGCGACCACCATTTTACTTACGGCCCGGTAGTTCAGTTGGTTTAGAACGCCGCCCTGTCACGGCGGAGGTCGTCGGTTCGAGCCCGATCCGGGTCGCCATTTTTTTTGTATATAAGGCCTGATAGCTCAGTTGGTAGAGCAGAGGACTGAAAATCCTTGTGTCACTGGTTCGATTCCAGTTCGGGCCACCATACAATTAAGAGTAACTAGAAATAGTTACTCTTTTTTTGCGTTTTATACAAATAAAAAAGAGGGGCAAATTATTGCCACCCCTTCCTTCTTGGTAGATCATCTAAAATTAGCAGAATCCACTGTTGACGATGTCAAAGAGCATATGGTCAAATTCATCGGCTTCTTCTTCGTCTAATTCGAAATCACCTGTTGATTCATTCATCTCGCCAGGGAGGGAAATAAGATTTGTATATCCACAATGTGGACAATTAAAATCTCCGCCCCAAGACTCGCGATGCAAAATGTCTCTTGGCATCAGCCGAATAATTGATTCACAATACTCACAAGTACAATCTCTAGTTGGAATCAGCATTGATCCAGTTTTAATAATTTCCATCTTGAAAACCTCCTTAGATGGGATCTTGATTACTCAAGAAGTGCTGCATGTGTTACAAAAATAGTATAGCAAAAACTTTTTAAATTGTAAAGATTTGGTAATTTTTAGTTTTGTTTACAAATATTAAATCTGTGTAATTTACAAGTATTTTAAAGGTTTTTTATATATAATAATTTTGAATAAGTATATCTATGGAGAGAAGAATGAAAGAGGAGGAATTGTTTCCTAAAACTACTAGATTTGAAGATGGTAGTGCAATAGTTGCATATAGTCTTTCAAATGAAAAGTACATAGTAACGCATGGTGAAGACAAATACAGCCTTAAATCTATATTTGTGTCTAATTATGCAAAAAAAGGAGGAATAATTAAAACTGAACCTTCAAACTGTATTGTTGTAGAACATCCGATTGATAAAGGAGGAAAATCTGAATTAACACCTGAAGAATTACAAGGGTATATAGTTGAATATGTTAAAGGTGTGCAAAGAGGAGAGGATGATAAAGATAAAATCTGTCAGTACATTGGAAGAAGAGATGATAGAATAAATAAAATGATAATATCATCAAAAGTAAAAAGAGAAATTGTAGATCAAGTTCTCGAACCTGATTTAAAAAAGAGAAAGATGGATAGAAACTACGAAGTAAGAGCAGTATGGATGGCAACGATAAAGAGTTTAAGCGAAAAGTAGTATTTTTATTGTAAGGAGTAAGAATATGAGAGAAGTAAAAAATAATAATTCAAAACAACAACCAAAAAGAAAACTAAGATTATCTCCAAAAGGAAAAATTGTTTTATTTGGTGTTGCTGCAAGTGTTTTACTTTCATCAGTTGGTATGGGAGTGTATGCACACAAAAAAGAAGTAGTTATGGATCAGGCTGCAGAAGCATATGTAAATACTATGAGTAGAGCTGAATTAAATATGATTGCTGGTGGATATTCTCCTGCAAGAGATGAAGTAATAAGCGATTTATATGAAAACCAAAGAAATGAAGGATATGATTTGATTAGAGAAATTACTGGATTAGAAGGTTTATACGATCAAGATCATAGTGCGGTTTCACTTGAAGATTATCAAGAATTAGCAGATAGATATAAAACTTTTGTAAAAGATTTTGCATGGGACAATGTTGGACAATACTACTATAATGAGAGTGAGAGACCATATTTCTGCTTCTATGAAAGATTTGATAAAGGAGATGGAAGTTTAGATTATTGTTTAGCTCTTGATCAATACAATCGTACAGATAATACATTTTCTGATAGTTTAAATGTATCAGAAAGTTATGCAATTGATGGAAGTAATAAATACTTACGTGCATTGGTTGAAAATTATGTTCAAGTTCTAAGCGCAAATGATATGGATAGTTTAAGAAGAGCATTAAATAGAGCACCTAATATTATTAATAATGTTACTAATCAAATGTACTACATAGATGATAATGGTGTTGTACGTGAACTTCCAGTACAAGATGTACAAGAGCATGCAATTGATGAAATACAAGACGGAGATTTTAGAATTGCTCAAGATAACAGAGGAAACACAACAGTTCTTTTAACAGATATTCATCCTAAAGATGATAGAGATGATAGATAATAAAAGTCTGTTTTATAACAAAGAAAAAGGAAACTATTAAATAGTTTCCTTTTTTATTTATTATTTTAAATTTGCTTGAATCAATGTAGATAGTGCTTGTGCTGTATCGATATCAAGTTCTGCATAACTTAAATCAGAACGAGCTCTAATTAATCCACCTGTTACTGTATTATCTTGTTCATCAAATGCTAATTCGTATGTTTCATTCTTTGAAGAAATGAATAATTCATATTGGAACATTCCATCTACAATTGCATCAGTTTTAAAAGTGATTTTTTCTACTATTGCTTCGATTTCTGAAGTCTTTTCTTTAATATCAATTGTGATTCCACTTACAATATCTTTAATAGAAGATTGTTGATCAGTACTTACTGGAGTGTATTCATTTTCCTTATTTTGTTCGATAAGTTTATTCCATTCAGACTCATAGTCTTCATATTTCATACCGTAAGTTCCGATTTTAACATCATCATAAAAAATGTTTTTACTGTAGTTGATTGTTTTGTGATAATCAATTACTTTATAAAATGCACCTTTATAAATAACTGTACCACCATCATTAACAGCATCTTCTTGTATACAGAATAGAGGAGCCTTTCCTTCAGAAGCTCTACTATAATCAATTACAAAGAATATGCCTAAAGCGCAAACTGCTAAAAAAATTAACACGAATAAACATTTAAAAAATCTTTTCATATAACTCTCCTTTAATAAGGCGAAGCCTTAAAGATAACTACGCTTGAATTATATCATAAGATTAGCAAAAATCAATTTTTTATTGAAAACTTAGGCTGTAAATGTTATCATTCAAGTTGAGGTTAAAACTATGTATAATTTTTTTGTGGAAAACGACCAATTTTATAATGATTCAGTTGACATAAAAGATGAAAATTTTAATCACATCAAGAATGTTCTAAGAATGAAAATTGATGATGAGTTAATTGTTTCTAACAAAGAAAAAGGAAACAGTTTTTTATGCAAAATTAGTGAAATTGGCGATAATAAAATAGTATGCAGTATTATAGAAGAAAGAGAGTCAACAGAGCCAACAGTCGAGGTTTCACTATTTCAAGGAATACCAAAATCTGACAAAATGGAGTTGATTATCCAAAAGACTGTAGAAGTTGGAATTAAGGATATTTATCCAGTTGAAATGAAGTTTTGCATAGGCAAAATCAAAGACAATAAGAAAATATCAAGATGGCAAACAATTGCCGAAGCTGCTGCAAAACAAAGCAAGAGAAATATCATTCCCCAAATAGAAAATCCAATCAGCTTCAAAGCAATGGCTGAAATGCTTAAAGAATACGACTTAGCACTTATTGCATACGAGAATGAAGAAAAAACAAATATTAAAAAAGTACTTCAACAAAATCCAAATGCTAAGAAAATAGCAATTATTATTGGCCCAGAAGGTGGAATTAGTAAGGAAGAAGTTGATAACTTAGTTTCAAATGGTGCAAATGAAGTTAGTTTAGGCAAGAGAATACTAAGAACTGAAACTGCTTCAATCTCGATGCTTAGCATGATTATGTACCAATATGATTTATAAACAAATGAGGATAATATGAGTAAGAAAAATAACAAATCAAAGAAAGTTAATAATATTTCTTCAACAAAGAAAATGAATGAAAACAATATCAAAGATGTAAAAGAAGCATTAGAAGACGATGCAAAGAAACAAGATATTGAAGAAGTAATTCAAAAGAATATCGAGAGCAAAATCGAAGATATCAAGGAACTTGAAGAAAATATAATTGTTGAACAAGAAGAAGCTGATAGCAGTGAAGAACTTGTTGAACAAGATTTTTATAAGAGTGAAGTTTTAGAAAAAATCAAAACAGAACTTAAGAGCAAGAAGAAACAAAATTCAAAAAGCAGAAAAAGAAAACTAGTATTTATCAATTTCATTGTTGGAACTCTTGTAGAATTATTTGTGTTTGGTGCACTAAGTGTTATAATGTGGGTTCCAGAAGAATTTCAAATTATAGTTCGCGGCGCAAGATTAATCATAGAAGTACTAGCAGCACTAACATTATTAGAATTAGGTTATCACAAGAAAAAGACATTATACTTTGTTTATGGTGTTGAATTTTTTGCAGTAACAGTTTTAGATTTATTAGTTATAAATGCATGTAAAAATTGCGAAATGACAGATGTATATAATCTATTTATTATAATAGCTGCAAGTGTCGCAATATATTATATAATTAGGGCTTTTGTCATTAATATTACTTATAAAAATGTTGACGATACGGAAAAAAAGTAGTAAACTTATGATAGTTTTTTTGAAAGGAAGATAAATAAAATGTTATTCAAACCAACAGTTCCACAACTTCTTACAAAGGGTGAAAATAGATATAGATTAGTTATTGCTTCAGCTAAGAGAGCAAGACAAATCTTCGCAGGAAGCCAACCATTAGTAGATACTGATGATACAGCACCTGTAACAATAGCTGCTGATGAAATAATGGCAGATGCTTTAAAGATTTATAACGAAGATGAATGGGATCAAAGAAGAAAAGACTATGAGACAAACATCAAGTTAATTTCTAGAACATCAGCAATTATGGGTTCAGACAACGCAACAGACATTCAAAACGCTTAATATTCTGCAAAAACCAAGTAAAGTTTATTGAAATTGGAGGGAAAGATATGAAAAAACACATTATTTCTATTACAGGAGATTTAGCTAGCGGAAAAGGAACAGTATCATCACTATTGATTAGTAGATTAAACTACACCGTTTATCGTAATGGTGAAGCTTTTAGAAACATGGCTAAAGAACATGGAATGGACGTAATTGAGTTTAATGAGTATGTTGACCAACATCCAGAAATAGATAAACAAATTGAAGCAAAAGCAACAGAGTTTGCAGAGACACACGATAATTTTGTTATTGATGCAAGACTTGGTTGGTATGCAATTCCAAATTCTTTCAAAGTATACTTAAAGGTTGATCCTGATGTTGCTGCTGAAAGAGCTTATTGGGATGAAAGAAGAAAGAGTACAGAAAACTATAAAACAATTCAAGAACAAAAAGAGAGTCTTCATAAGAGATCAAAACTTGAAAGAGAAAGATATAAAAGAATTTATGGTGTAGAATTAACTGATATGAATAACTATGATTGTGTTATTGATACTACAGAATACACACCACAAGTTATCTGTGAAAGAATCATAGAAAAATATAACTTATGGTTAGAAGATTAATAAATAAATTTAAGGTGGGCGGAAGCCCATCTTTTTTTGTGGAGAAATATGAGAATTATTAGAATAAATGACCCGGAATACCCATTTTTATTAAGAAAAATAAATAATCCGCCTAAAGAACTATTTTTGTATGGTAAACTTATAGATCTTAACCAGAAATTGGTAACTGTAATTGGGACAAGTAAGCCAACCTTAAAAGGAAGAAAAGAGACAATAAAAATAGTAAAGCAATTGGTTAAGAACGGATATACCATTGTAACTTTCATCACACAAGGAGTTGATGAAATAGCTTGCAAAACAGCAATGGAAAATAATGGCAAAGTAGTTGTCGTTCTTCCAGGAGACATTTCAAAAATTAAAGGCCAAAAGTATTTGAAAAAAATAAAACAAATCTTGGAAAAAAATGGAAGTGCTATCACTGAATATAGCTCGTCAAAAGAGGTTTTGCCACAAAATTATATAGAAATTAATAGGATTTTATGTGGATTATCAAAAAGCTTGATAATTATTGAAGCAGGAATGACAAGCGGAACAATAATTACAGCAGAATTTGCACTAGAAGAAAATAGAGAAATTTATACTGTAATTGGCAGTCTAAAATCAACTAAAAAAGTTGGTACAAATTTTTTGATAAAACAAGGTGCTAAGCCAATAATTTCGGTACTTTTATAAACTAAGAAAAAAACTAAATTATTCTCCTTTTTTATTGTATTAATAAGTCGTTTGTAATATAATAGACACGATATTGTAAAATAATATCTAAAGGAGGAATAATGAAGAAATTTAATGGTGCGCGTAACAAGCATAATCATCATAAAAATAAGAAAATTCATGATTCAAAAAACAAAATCAAAGAGTTATTAGAAGATAACGAAGAGAAAGTTGAAAAATCAGATATAGATGAGACTAAATTCTATGATACTGACGAATTAGATAAAGAAATGGCTGAAGCTAAAGCAACAGATGATACAATTTCTATCAAAATTAGTGATATAGAAAAAGCTCAAAAAGAAAGCGATAAAGAAGACGTGGATACTGATGACTTCGATTCTGATGAGATTGAAATTGTTAGATCTAACGATTCTGATGATGAAAAAGAGAAAAAAGCTGACAAAGAAGAAAGCGTGGATAAAAAATCTGAAGAGGATGACGATATCGACGTTCCTTTTAGCGTGAGCAAAAGAAATGCAGAAAATAGATTTAAAGAGAAGAACCGTAGAATGAGTAAGAACAAGAAAACAAAGAGTAAAGAAAAAAGTGAAGAAGAATTAGACGATAAAACTTATAGAAAACCTAAAAATGTCAAAGCTTTAATTGCTAAGGAAAAGATTAAGAATGGCAAGAAAAAGAAGAAACATAAGATTTTAAGAAGAGTTATAAAGATTACTCTTTCATTAATCGTAATTGGTATTGTTGCTATAGCAGCATTTATCTTTGCAACATTTAATTCAGATAAGTGGTCAATTACTAGAGAGCAATTATTAAGTGATGCAGGTGCAAAGATTTACGATGCGGATGGAGAGTTGATTCTAGAATTAACTGGTGATGAGATTAATAAAAAAGTTAAGCTTGATGAAATGGGTAAAATACCAGATGCATTCATAGCAATTGAGGACGAAAGATTCTACGAGCATAATGGTGTTGACTTAAAGAGAACTGGTGGAGCTATTTTCAGTTTCATATTATCAGGTGGTAAGACAAACTTTGGTGGTAGTACAATTACTCAACAATTAGTTAAAATCACAATGAAAGATGATGATAGATCTGGTATCGCTGGTATTCAAAGAAAGATTAGAGAATGGTCAAGAGCTGTACATGTTGAAGAAATGTTAAGCAAAGACGAAATTCTACAAAGATACTTAAATAGAATTTATTTAGGAAATAGTGGAAGCTTAGAATTAAGAGGTGTAGAAGCTGCATCACAATATTATTTTAATAAATCAGCAAAAGATATTTCTATAGCTCAAGCAGCATATATTGCTGGTATCAACCATGCTCCTGGATCATACAGTCCATTTAGCACAGACGAAAAAGAAATCGAAAAGTGTAAAAACAGAGCATTAACTGTTATTGGAAAAATGTATGAATTAGGAAAAATTAGCGAAGAAGAATATAACGCAGCTAAAGAAGAAGCAAACAATGGATGTGGATTTAGCAAAGGTGAAGTTTCAAACGGCAAGAGCGAATTATCATACCATGCAGCAGCTGCAATCGATGAGATAGCAAGAGAAATTGCAAATAGAGATGATTTAGAGTATTCAGAAGCAAGAGATATGCTTGTAAACAGTGGTTACAACATTTACACAACAGTTAAGAAACAAGCACAAGAAGGATTAGATAAAGTATTCTATAACGACGATTATGTTGTTAATGGAACAAGACCAAAGAACTGGGATGCTGATCGTAAAGGTCAATCTGCTATGGTTGTTATTGATCCAAAGACAGGTTATGTTGTAGCAGAAGATGGTGGACTTGGTTCAACACAAAACACATTAGGATTAAATAGAGGTTTATCACATAGACAAGGTGGATCTGCATTCAAACCATTAGTTACTGTAGCTCCTGGACTTGAAGAAGGAATTATTACACCAGCAACATTATTCTATGATGTTAAAACAACATTCGGACGTAACTATACAGTTAATAACGACTCAAATAGTTACCACAATATTGAAAACATGAGAGGTATATTAACTCATTCATGTAATGTACCAGAAGTTAAATTAATTAGTATATTAACTCCTGAAAAATCATCAGAGTTCTTAAACAGCATTGGAATCAAAGCTGATCCAGCAAACTATGGATTATCTGCAGCATTAGGATCTGTTGATGTTTCACCACTTGAAATGGCAGCTGGTTATGCAATGATTTTAAATGGCGGAGAATATATTGAACCAACATTCTATACAAAGGTTACAAACCAAGCAGGCGAAACTGTTATTGAAACAACTCAAGAAAGAAAGAGAGTAATGTCTGCAGAAAATGCTTACCTTGAAATTTCAATGTTAACAGGACCAGTTAAGAGCGGTACTGCAAGTTCATTTGCATACTACTTAGGAAATATGGGTGTAGCAGGTAAAACTGGTACAACACAAACAGCGCAAGATAGATGGTTCTGCGGTATGACACCTTACTATGCAGCAGCATGTTGGTACGGAAATGACAACAATAATGGTGAGTTCAGAGGAACAAACCCAGCAGCAAAAGTTTGGTTCCACTCAATGAAGAAAATAATTGAATGTTGTGGACAAGAAAATAAAGACTTTGAAAGACCTGAAGGAATTGTTACAAGAAGCGTATGTAGAGCAACAGGTAGATTAGCAGGATCAGGATGTACAGATACATATTCAGAAATCTTCAATGGAAATCAATTACCAAAAGTATGCGAAGGACATGGAAGCTTAACAAAAGTAACAATCTGTAAAGAGTCAGGAAAAATTGCAACACCTAACTGTAAGGATGTTGAAGAAAAGACATTTGGAGATGCATTAGACACAGAAAGAAATGCTAACTGGTCTCCTAACTTAAAATCTACAAAAGCACCTGAAGAAACATGTGATGTTCACCCAGTTGTAGAAGTTGAAGTTCCAAACGTAATTGGATTAACACAAAAAGATGCTGAAGAAAAAATTAAAGCAGCAGGTTTCATTGTAGAAACTAAAAAAGGAATTGATGAAACTGGAAAGACTCCAAAAGGAAAAGTATACAAACAAGATCCAAATGGAAAAACGAAAGCAACACAAGGTGCAAAGATTGTAATTGTTGTTTCACAAAGTGGTGAAGATAAACCAACAAATACAACAACAAATACAACTACAAACACTACAACAAATACAACAACTAACACAACTACAAATACAACAACAAACACAACACCTGAAAATAAAACAACAAATACTAAACCCAGTAATTAAGGTATTGGAAGACATCTCAGATGCTTTTCATAAAGTTGAAAACAAAATAAAGGAGAAATAAATTTGGAAGACTTATTTTTATACAACACACTAGGTAGAAAAGTTGAAAAATTTATTCCTGTCGATAAAGATGAAGTAAAAATGTATAGCTGTGGACCAACAGTCTACAGCTATGCACACATCGGAAATTTTAGAGCTTATATTTTTAGTGACACACTAAGAAGAGTTTTAAAATATAACGGTTACAAAGTTAACAGTGTTATGAATCTTACCGATGTTGGACACTTAACATCTGATGCCGATACAGGCGAAGACAAAATGGAAAAGGCTGCTCGTAAAGAGGGCAAAGATCCATATGAAATTGCTGAGTTTTATACAGATGCATTTTTAACTGATTACGATAAATTAAATCTACAAAGACCAACAGTCATAACAAAAGCAACAGACAACATTCCACAAATGATTGATATGGTTAAAGAAATTATCGACAATGGATATGCATATGAAACAAGCAAAGGAATATATTTTGACGTTTCTAAATTAAAACAATATCCTGTTTTATCAAATAATGTTATTGAAGGACAGGAAGCAGGAGCAAGAATTGAAGTTGATCCAGAAAAAAGAAACCCACAAGATTTTGCAATTTGGATTAAAGCTCCAGAAAATCATATTATGAAATGGGATTCTCCTTGGGGAGTTTCATATCCAGGATGGCATCTAGAATGTTCTGTAATGGGTAGAAGATTCCTTGGAGAACACTTTGATATTCACACAGGTGGAGTTGATCATATTCCAATCCATCATGAGAATGAAATTGCACAAGATATTGGTTCGTTTGGACACAATCCAGCAAACTTCTGGATGCACGTAGAATTCTTATTAGTAGATGGTGGAAAGATGTCTAAGTCATTAGGAAATATTTATACTATTTCTCAATTAGCTGAAAAAGGATATGAACCACTTGCATTTAAATTATTTAATTACACTTCAAGTTATAGAATTCAATTAAACTTTACGTTTGAGGGATTGCAAGCTGCAAAGACTGCGTTAAATAGATTAAGAAGAGGATATCTTGCACATAGAGATGCAAACGAAGTAATTGATGAAGAAACAATCAAAGAATATGAAATAAAATTCAACAAAGCAATTAACGATGATTTAAATATGCCAGCAGCAATGAGTGTTGTATGGGAAATCGTTAAGAACGAAAAGAAATCAAAACAATTAGCTGATCTATTATTAAAATTTGATCAAGTACTTGGATTAGATTTAGAAAATAGTGAGAATTATTTAAATGAAAAAATAGAGGTTCCACAAGAAATTATTGATTTAGTGGAAGAAAGAAAGAATGCTAAAGCAAATAAAGATTATGCTAAAGCAGATGAACTAAGAGATTTAATTAATTCTAAAGGATATTCAATTAAAGATAGCGCAGGCGGAGAAGTACAAATAGAAAAAATATAAAATATAAGGGGTAATTAAAAGTGAAAAGTGAAGAAAGAGTAGTAACAAGTTATAGTTTTCTTAATACTTTGAAAGTTTCAATCTTTCAATTTGATAAGTATCATGAAATTATGCAACAAAAAACAAGAAAGATGTTATTGTTTTTATTTGAGATATTAGTATTAATAGCTCTTATTCTAACAGGATCAGTTGTTTTAAGATTAAACAACGCTTATGATTATGCGTATAAATTTGCTAAGGAAAACCTACCAAATTTTACCATATCAAAAGAAGGCTTCTGTATGGAGATTGAAGAGCCATTAATTTATAGAAATACAGAATATTTTAATTCTGTTGTTGTTTTTGATAACAACTCTGAAAACCAAAAATATTTAGATGAAGCAAATCAAAATAGTTCTGTATATCTAATATTTACAAAGAATTCATTAGTATTTAAAATACCTGGAACAGTAACAACGGAATATAAATTCGCTGATATGTTTAAAGAAAACACAGCTACAACAAATACAGTAGCTAACACAACTGAGAACGCTGTTGAAAATACAACAGAGAATGTTGCAGAGAATAATACTACTGAAGAAAAGACAGAACAAAAAGTTGATAAAGAATATATCTTAAATTTATTTGATCAAGAGACAATGAGAAAAACAATTGGAAACTTAGCATTATACTTATTCTTATTAGTATTCTTATCATTAATATTAATTTCAATGATTAATATTTTTGCATTATCAGTTTTAGGTTTTGTTTTTGCAAAACTACTTAGATTACCATTTAAATATAGATCAGTATTTAATATGGCTATTGCATCATCAGCATTACCAACTGTTTTATTATGTGCATATATGGTTCTAAACATATTCACAGGATTTACAATTGCAAAATTCGATATACTATATGCAATACTTACATATATCTATTTAGGCGCTGCTATATTAATACTAAGATCAAATTATATTAAAACAAAAACAAGTAAAGAAGAAAAAGTAGCTGCTGAAACAGGAAACAGCAATGTTGAGGTTACAGTAGATAGTTCAGAAGTTGATTCTGAAGATGATGAAGAAGACGAAGAAGATTCAGAAGAAGAAAAATAAGAGAGCATATTTTAAAGGAGTTACATCATGTCTGAAAATGAAGAATTAAATAAAAATAATTCTCAAGATAAGAAGAAAAAGAATAATAAAAGAAGAAACAAAAAAATCAAGAAAGCAATAATCACAATTATATTATTAGCATGTCTTGGTGTTGGTGGATTCTTTGGATATAAGTTCTTTAGTAATAAGAGCGAAAAGGCAGAGAAGGCAACAATTGCATATACACAATTAATTGAAGATATCGATGCTGGAAAAGTTAAAAAGATTGAGATGACTGAAGAATCAAAGACAGTCAAAGTTACATATAAGAATGAAGATGAATTAGCAAACGGTGTAAAACCATTAGCAGAAGGTGAAAAAGAACCAGAATTAACAGAAGAAGAAAAAGAAAAATATGTTAAGACAGCAATGGTTCCAAGTAACCAAGCATTTGTTGAATTAATTCAAGAAAAAATTCAAGATGATAATAAAGATAATGATATTTACTTAATTCAAAATAAAGAACCAGTTATAATGAGTATCTTTGAAACAGTATTAAGATACTTACCAACAATCGTTCTAATTGCAATGGTAGTATTACTATTCCAAATGCAAGGATTAGGTGAAAAAGGAAAAGTATATGATCCAGATATAGATCATGATAAATTATCACTTGATGATGTTGCAGGACTTAAAGAAGAAAAAGGAGAGATGAAAGAAATTATTGATTTCTTAAAGAATCCTAAGAAATATTCTTCAATGGGTGCAAGAGTTCCAAAAGGAGTTTTACTTTGTGGAAAACCTGGAACTGGTAAAACATTAATTGCTAAAGCAATTGCAGGTGAAGCAAATGTTCCATTCATTAACATGAATGGTTCAGAATTCGTAGAAATGTTTGCTGGACTTGGTGCATCAAGAGTTAGAAAGTTATTTGAAAAAGCTGAAAAGATTTCACCATGTATCATTTTTATTGATGAGATTGATGCGATTGGTGCAAGAAGAGCAAGTACAAATGGAGCTGATACAGAAAACAACCAAACATTAAATCAATTACTTGTTAAGATGGATGGATTTGATACTGATCAATCAATCATTGTAATTGCTGCAACAAATAGACCTGAAATGCTTGATGAAGCGTTATTAAGACCAGGAAGATTTGACAGAACAATAACAATTGGATTACCTGATGTAACTGATAGAGAAGCTATATTAAAATTACATGCTAAGAATAAGAAAGTTGCAAAAGATGTTAACTTTAAATCAATTGCTGAAGATACAGCAGGATTTAGTGGTGCAGAACTTGCTAATATCTTAAACGAAGCTGCAATTTTAGCTGCTAATAGAAATCATAAAGGAATCGATAATCAAGATATAGATGATGCTGTAAAGAAAGTTACAGTTGGTCTAGAGAAGAAAGATAGAGTTGTTTCTGAAAATGATAAGAAATTAACAGCTTATCACGAAGCAGGACATGCTGTAGTAAGTAGATATTTACCAACACAAAACAATGTTAAGGAAGTTTCAATTATTCCTCGTGGAGTTGCTGGTGGATACACAATGTACAGACAAAATGAAGATAAGTGGTACATTTCTAAGACAGAAATGTTAGAGAAACTTATTTCATTAATGGGTGGTAGAGCAGGCGAGAAGATTGCTATGAATGATATTTCAACAGGTGCAAGCAACGACTTAGAAGTAGCAATGGGTATCGCTAGAGATATGATCACTAAATATGGTATGAATGAAAGTGTTGGTCCTATGTCATTAAACTTAGATGACAAGCCATACGAACATTTACAATTATTAGGTGAAAACATCGAAAATGAAATCGGAAATGAAATTAGAAAACTTCTTGATACTGCTTATGCTCAAGCTCAATCAATTTTACATGAGCACAGAGATAAATTAGACATAGTTGCTTCTTTATTATTAGAAAAAGAGAAGATAAGCGAAGAAGAATTCAATGCAATATTTGAAGAAATCTAATGAATAAAACCATACAAGTCGCATCGCACAGCTAGTCTGTGAGGTGCGACTTTTTTGTTCGCTTGCCAAAAATGGAAAAATATGTTAAAATACCAATATGTCTTTGACATAAAACATCAATATGCAACAGGAGGTTACACAATGAAAAAAAGCAGTTTTTTTAGGGCGACAGGGATTAAAGGTGGAAAGGAACGGAGTTATAAAAAACCGTATCCAATCGACCAGGAAATTCCGACAGTACATGAACTTATGGGAGATCCAAATCATAGTTTTATACTATCCTTTCCAGCCAACGCTGAAGGACTTGTTTGGATTACCAGGCAAAAACTTAGCTTAGATAACTATAGGTCTTTTATCTATGCGATGGCAGTATTTGCTTTAACTCAGTATAACTCTAATTGGGGACCTGAGGCATGGCAATTCCACCATAATCTTCGAAAAATCAGAAATAAGATGAATAATAAGCATATCTTATTGAGTGGCCCGGAGAGAATCGCAATGGACTATATGTTGAATGAATTGAAAAATCAGTCTAAAAAAGACAGATTGATGTTCATGGGATCAATAGTTAAGGATTTGGAGAGAAAGTCTGTTGAAGCGTCCGCATGCGGTTGATGTTTGGAGGCGAGGGGTTAATACCCCTTGTCTCTTTTTATATGGAAAATTACGGAAAAATGTTGACTTGATAGGCAAAATTGTTGTATAATAGTCGAGTGTAAACCGCCTAGGTCGGGCTACTAAATTCTAGTTTTATACTAGATGCCTTGTATTTCAAGCTTAGCGAGTATTAGAAAAAGGAGGATCAAACCCCATGTACGCAATCATCGATAGTTGTGGAAAACAATACAAAGTTTCTGAAGGCGACGTAGTTTTCTTTGAAAAATTAGACGCTGAAGAAGGAAAATCAGTATCATTTGATAATGTTGTATTAGTTTCAGACGGAAAAGATGTTAAAATTGGAACACCTTATGTAAAAGGTGCAAAGGTTGAAGGTACTGTAGTTGCTCACGGAAAAGGAAATAAGATTTTAGTTTACAAATATAAAGCAAAGAAAAACTACAGAAGAACTCAAGGACACAGACAACCATATACAAAGGTTGAAATCAAATCAATCGTTGGTTAATCTGTAGAAACTGAAATTTTAAAATCTATAATTCAAAATGAATTAAATTAAATTGTAAAGGAGAGTGAGAACTTATGGCACATCATAAAGGTCAAGGTAGTACCGATAACGGACGTGATAGTGAGAGCAAGAGACTTGGTATGAAAAGAGCAGATGGACAATTAGTTCAAGCTGGAAATATTCTTTTTAGACAAAGAGGAACAAAAATGCATCCTGGAACAAATGTTGGAATCGGAAGCGATGACACATTATATGCATTAATTACAGGAACAATGAAAGTTGAAAGACTTGGAAGAGATAAAAAGAAAATTAGCGTATACCCTGTAGAGGAAGCTAAACCAGCAAAGAAAACTGCTGCAAAGAAAACAACAGCTAAAAAAGCTGCTAAAGTTGAAGCTTAATTAATTAAAATTTTAAAGACGAGGAATTAATTCCTCGTCTTTTGTTTTGCTTATTTTTTAATTAAACTAGTTTATCAAAATTTCCTTTTGTAAATTCTGGACCTGCGAAAACTTCATCAGATTTTACATGTTTGATAATATCATTTATTTGATCGATTGTTTCATCCATGATTGAAACACGAGCAACACTTGGTTTAATACCAGCGTATCCAATTGATGTTATTTTACTATTATATATAGTAGTAATTGTTTGCAAGTTGTCAGGAATAATTCTAAAGTAGAATCCTAATCTATCTTTAATAAAATATTTATTTCCATTTCTACATTTCATATCACATTCTGGATAACATCTATTTGATTTTCCGAGTAAACAATATCCTGAATTCATTAAAGGCAATCTTCCATATACCATTAATTCAGTAGGTAGAGGAGAGTGCTCTGATAATTTCTTTAGGGTTTCTTCATCTAATTCAGGAGATAAAGTAACTCTAGATACTCCAGCATTTTTTAATATATTAATTGTATAATCGTTGTAAACATTCAAATTATAATTGGCAATAATTTCCAACTTGTTTTGATAATCTTTAAAGAAATCGATACAACTTAAATTAGTAACAAGCAAACCTTTAACTTTAAATTTCTTTAAAATATCAGGTAAATTTAAGAATAATACATTTCTATAATTATCTTTTAAAATAACTGGCATCGCTGCTACAAGTTTAGCTTTAGAAGCAATTTGCTTGATAGCTTCTTCATATTTTGAATCCTTCATATAATAGAAAGGCACATAAGCATAATCAAAGTTTTCAAGTGAACTATAATCAAATGTTGGATTAATTTGATGGAACATAACAGAAGTTTGAGTATTCACATTACCATTTTCTGGTAACAACTTTAATTCGTCTTGCTTTGGAATTTCTCTTTCAAATCTTCTAATTGCTTGTTCTTCAATATCTTTAATACATTGACGTCTTAGTTCATTCAATGCAGCTAATTTAGGTAGATGTACATTTTTATCCATAATAACTTTTATGAATTTAAATTCAAATTGTGTATCTTTTGTTTTTGATAATTGCTCTCTAACTCTATCAATAGTTAAAGGTTTATTTAAAGCTTCATCAGGAATTATATCATCTAATGTTTTCTTTGAAGACATAGAAAAGAAAGTACCATATTCATCTTTAGTTGTAACTTCAAAAGAAATTGGTTGTCCAATTTTAATTGTTGCTTCACCATATAAATAAACTTTTTTATTTTCAACCTTTAATGAATTCTCAATTTGTTCAGATAGTTTATTATCTGTAATTTTATAAACTTCATCACCAGGTTTAATATTTCCTTTTAATCTTCCAAGAGTAACAATAGAGCCTTTTTCAGCAGTTTTAACATTTTCTTTATTAATCATTAACTCTGAAACTGTGTATTTTGTGGAATCTTCTTTCTCAGTCGAAACCTTATCACCAATTGAAATACTTTCTTTTGTTTTTAAAGTTATTAAACCTCTTTTTGCATTAACAGCAGAGATAACGCCAAGTTTTAAACCTTGATTATTTGGTTTATCTTTATAAATATAATTCCTATTTGGATCATCGCTGAAGTTTCCATCTGAAAAGTTTCCGCGATTAAATACTTGCATTAATGCTTTAATATCTTCTTTATCAACAACATATTCTTTGCCTGATAGAGCAAGATCAATATATTTTCTATAGATTCTAGTAACTGTTGCAACATATTCTGGTGGTTTCATACGGCCTTCAATTTTAAAGCATTTAACACCAGCCTTGACTAGTTGAGGAATATAGTTTAATCCGCATAAATCTCTTGGACTAAGAATATATCCGCTATCAATCTTTTTATAATTTTTGCTATCGTAAAATTGCTTATCATTTAACGCATTATTATTGTAAGTTGAATTCTTATATTCTAATAAATCATAAGGTAATCTACAAGGTTGAGCACATCTACCACGATTTCCAGAACGTGCGCCAACTGAGCTTGAGAATAAGCATTGGCCAGAGTATGAAATACAAAGTGCACCATGTATAAATGTTTCAACTTCTAATTTTGTGTGTGAACAAATATATTCAATCTCATGCATAGGCAATTCACGAGAAAGAACAACTCTTTTAAAACCAAGTCTTTCAAGTTCATTCACACCATGTATATTATGAATTGTCATCTGAGTAGAAGCATGAACATCCATTCCTGGCAAGTTGTTAATTATGTATTTAGCAAGACCTAAATCTTGTACAATGACTGCATCACAGCCTAGTTCATATATTCTATTAGCTAATTCTATGGCTGCATCAAATTCTTCATTTTTAAGTAAAGTGTTTAAAGTAAAGTTAATCTTTACATTTCTTAATTTTGCATATCTAATAGCTTCTTTTAGCTCATCATTATCAAAGTTATGAGCAGAAGCCCTAGCATTAAAATTGCCGCCACCGAAATAAACGGCGTCAGCACCATTTTGAACTGCAGCTTTTAAACATTCAAAGTCTCCAACAGGAGCGAGAAGTTCTACCAATTTAACCTCCTTAAAAACAGAAAATTAATCTATTTTTACCTCTAAAAATTATATACAAAAAAACATATAAAATCAATTTAATAAATATGTACTTTTTATTACTAAATAACACAAATTTAATATGATTTTAATTGACTTTAATAACTCGTTATAAGATAATAAAATAGTACACAAATGATTAATTTTTTAGTCACTAAGGAGGAAAATAAATGCCTTATGTTTTTAACAAAATAACTGTAAGGCCACAGTTACCAAAGAGAATAGATAAATTGGGAGAAATCGCATATAACTTATGGTGGTCTTGGAATACAGATTTTCTAAGATTGTTTAAGAATATCGATGTTGATTTATGGGAAAAATGTCAAAAGAATCCTGTTAAATTTTTAAGACTTGTTTCTCAAGAAAAGTTAGAAGCTGTTATCGAAGACGTAGAATTTTTAAGCGCCTACGATACAGTAGTAGAAGAATTTAATAACTATATGAATAGCAAGAATACATGGTATTCAAAAAATCACGCAGATCACAAGGATGATTCAATTGCGTATTTTTCTGCTGAGTATGGTTTAGATCAAACAGTAGGAATTTATGCTGGTGGTTTAGGAATTTTATCAGGTGATCATTTAAAAGCTGCAAGTGATTTAGGTATACCACTAACAGGTATTGGCTTGCTTTATAAACATGGATATTTCACACAAGAGATCAATGGCTTTGGTGAACAACAAACTGTTTACAAAGATTTAGATTTTGATTTCTTACCAATTCATGAAGAAAAAGATGCAGAAGGCAACCCATTAATGGTTTCAGTTAATATGCCTGATGCAGAAGTATTCTTAAAGGTATATAGAATCGATGTTGGTAGAATTAAATTATACTTAATGGATTCTGACATTGATGAAAATGGAGATTCTCCATATAGAGACATCACAACTAAGTTATATGGTGGAGACCAAGAATACAGAGTTCAACAAGAAATTGTTTTAGGTATTGCCGGAGTTAGATTAGTTAAGAAACTTGGATTAGATCCTAGCGTTTATCACATGAACGAAGGACATTCATCATTCTTATTATTTGAATTAATTTCTAACTTAATGCAAGAAAAAGAAGTTTCATTTGCTATGGCTAGAACAATGGTATATTCAAAAACAGTATTTACAACACATACACCAGTTCCAGCAGGAAATGATATCTTCCCAGTTGAATTAATTGAAAAGTACTTTGATGGCTATTGGGATAAATTTGGTATTCCAAAGGAAAGATTCCTAAGATTAGGCATGAAAGTTAACGATTCAATGGCAAATGGCTTCAATATGGGAATCCTTGCTTTAAAGATGGCAGGCAAGAAAAATGGCGTTAGTAAGCTTCACGGAGCAGTGTCTAGAGAGCTATTTACGGACATTTGGCCAGATGTACCACCTCAAGAATCACCTATTGGATATGTTACAAATGGGGTTCATACATGTACATGGCTTGCACCAACGATGAAAAAGTTGTATAATCAATACCTACGTCCTTATTGGCAGGACAACATTCCAGATGATGAAACATGGAAGGGAATATATAATATTCCTGATAATGAACTATGGTCAAAGCATCAAGAATGTAAACAAAAACTTCTTGACATGATTAAGAAGTCAACAACCGAAAGATTAAGAAGATATGATTATTCATATGAAGATATTGATTCAATCGTAGGAACACTTGATCCAAATGTTTTAACAATTGGATTTGCAAGAAGATTTGCAACATACAAGAGAGCTACATTAATCTTTAGAGATCTTGAAAGAATAACAAAAATCTTTAATGATGCAGGAATGCCAATACAACTTGTTTTCGCAGGTAAGGCTCATCCTTATGATAAAGAGGGCGCAGGATTAATTAAGTATATTCATGAACTATCATTAAAGCCACAATTCAGAGGAAAATTATTCTTATTAGAAAACTACAACATTGGCACAAGTAGATATTTAGTATCTGGTGTTGATGTTTGGTTAAACAATCCACGTAGACCATTAGAAGCTTCAGGAACATCTGGACAAAAAGCAGCTGTTAACGGAGCAATTAACTTTAGTGTTCTAGATGGATGGTGGGCTGAAGGATACAATCAAAAGAATGGTTGGACAATTGGTTCAGATGAAGAATTCACTTCATATGAAGTACAAGATAATGCTGATTCAAAGAGTATGTATGACACATTGGAAAATAAGATTATGCCAATGTACTACAGAAAAAATGAAGAAGGATATTCACCAGAATGGATGCAAGTTATGAAGAATTCTATAGCTTCAAACTCTGGAGTTTATTCAACAGCAAGAATGCTTCAAGACTATACAAACCAATTATATGTTCCTTTAATGGACTTAAAGCCAACATATTCAGTTCTTGAAAACATTGTTAACTACAATGAATGGAGATTTAATCTTCACGAGCACTTTGGTGAAATTGAAATTAAACAAAGTGAGCAAAACTTCAATAACATGACTGTTGATGCAGGAAATCAAATGGAAGTTGGATGTGAAATTAAGATTCCAGTAACTATTGATGTTAATAGTGTTACACCACAAGTATTCTATGGAAAAATTTCTGAAAAAGGAATTGTAGATGACATTAAGATAGTTAATATGGATTTAGTAGGACAAGAAGATAATGTTTACAAATACACAGCTAAGATTGATTTAAAAACTGGCGGTGATTATGGATACACATTTAGAGTTGTACCACATAATGACATGATTCTAGATCCTATGACATTAAATGAAATTAAATGGATTACTGAAGAAGCAGAGTAGTTCATTAATTAACAAATGAAAAAATAAAAATTTAAATTAAAGACTTAAAATATTTTAAACAAAAAAGGAGACTTAAATTACTTTATGAAAAACTTTAGAAAGACAAAAATTATTGGAACAATCGGACCAGCAAGTGACAACGAAGAAACACTTAGAGAACTTATGCTAGCTGGATTAAACTGTGCGAGAATTAACTTCTCTCATGGTGGATATGAAGAAAACGAAGCTAAGATCAACTTAATTAAAAGATTAAGAGAAGAATTAGGATTACCAATCGCATTAGCACTTGATACAAAAGGTCCAGAAATCAGAACAGGAAAATTCATTGGTGGACAAAAACAAGAATTACATGAAGGTGATACATTCACATTTGTAAAAGAAGAAATTGAAGGAGACAACACTAAGACTACTATTAGCTTTGGTGATCTTTATAAAAATGTTCAACCAGGAAACACAATTTTAGTTGATGACGGAAAAATTGAATTCGAAGTTACAGCTGTTGAAGGAACAAACATCGTTACAAAAGTTATCAATGGTGGAGAATTAGGACAAAGAAAAACAGTTAATGTTCCTGGAGTTGAAATTGATTTACCTGCACTATCTGAAAAAGATACAAAGGACATCACAGATGGAATTAAAGCTGGATTTGATTACATATTTGCTTCATTTGTAAGAAGACCAGATGATGTTTTACAAATTAGAAAATTATTAGATGATAATGGTGGAGAAAACGTTGAAATCATTTCTAAAATTGAAAGTATGGAAGGTATTTCAAACTTTGATGAAATCCTTAAACTTTCAAATGGTATCATGGTTGCACGTGGTGACTTAGGTGTTGAAATTCCACTAGAACAAGTACCAGTTGTTCAAAAGAAAATGATTAGAAAATGTAATGATGCTGGAAAACCAGTTATCATTGCTACTCAAATGTTAGAGTCAATGCAAGAAAATCCAAGACCAACAAGAGCAGAAGTTTCAGATGTTGCTAACGCTGTTTATGACTTAACAAGTTGTATCATGCTTTCTGGAGAAGTTGCTCAAGGTAAATATCCAGTAGAATGTGTTAAGGATATGGACAAAATCGCAACATCATGCGAAAGTTCATTACATTATTGGTCAAGATTCTCAGCAAAAGATTACAGACATTCAAAGAGTAACTTCAAAGCAATTTCAGCTTATGCTTCATGTATAATTGCTAAAGAAGTTGCAGCAGATGGAATTTTATCATACACACATACAGGTGTATCATTAAACTATATTTCATCATTACGTCCAGGATGCCCAATCGTTGCTGTTACAGACGACAAGAAGACATTCTACAAATTAGGATTAGTACAAAACGTATATCCTGTATTCATTGAACCAAAATCATCAATCAATGAAACAATTGAAACAGGTATCAAAATGTTAGAAAAAGAAGGAATCTTCGAAACAGGCGATGTTATCACAATTTGCAGTGGAAGTAAGATTCTTCCTATGGAAAAAGACAGCTACACAGTTGGTGGAGTTATAAAGATTTAATTTGGAAAAGGGGAATTAAAATGAGTAAGTTATTAGTTTTTGGACATTTAAATCCTGATACAGATACAATTTGTTCAAGTATCGTAGCAGCTGATTTAATTAACAAATTAGACTTAGGATACGAAGCTGAACCAGTTAGATTAGGAAATGTTAACAAAGAAACAGAATATGTTTTAAATTATCTAAACATGGAAGCTCAAAGAGAAATTTCTTCAGTAGGAGAAGATGATTTATTATGGTTAGTTGATCATAATGAAGCAGGACAAAGTGTTGAAGGAAGAGAAAAAGCTACAGTAGTAGGTGTTGTTGATCACCACAGAATCAAAGATTTCGAAACAATCACACCATTATACTACATTGCAAAACCTTATGGATGTACAGCTACAATTCTTTTTGAATTATATAATCAAAATAATGTTGAAATCAGCAAAGAAATGGCTACATTAATGTTAAGTGCTATCATTTCAGATACATTATTATTAAAATCACCAACATGCACACAAAAAGATATTGATGCATTCAAAGCATTAGAAGAAATTGCTGGAATCGATGCAGCAGCATACGGATTAGATATGCTTAAAGCAGGAACAGATATTAGCACATTATCAGCTCAAGAAGTAATTAACTTAGATGCTAAATTATTCGAAGAAAAAGGAAAGAAGATCGTTGTTGCACAAGTTAACACAGCGGACATCGATGATGTTTTCTCTAGAAAAGATGAAATTTCATTTGCAATGGAAAAAGAAATTTCAGAAAAAGGATTAGATTTATTCATGTTTGTTATAACAGACATCATTAACACAAATTCTAAAGTTATGGTTCTAGGAAATGATAAAGAAGTAGTTGAAAAAGCATTTGATAAAAAACTTGACGAAGACGATTCTATGCTATTAGAAGGTGTTGTTTCAAGAAAGAAACAAATCGCACCTCCAATCTTAGCAAATTTATAATAGATTGAACTATATAAAATATTGAGATTAAAGCTCTGAAAAGTTAGAAAAAACTAACTTTCAGGGCTTCTTTTTTGCTTAAATGTAATGTATCTGTAATGGTATTGTATACGCAGTTTTGCTATAATTTTATATGTAAAATTGTGTTAAATTTTATGTACGAAAGGAAAAGAATATGGCTGAAGAAAATTTGAATTGTGCAGATCAAAAATGCAAAGATGAAACATTAGAAATTTGTAAAAAATATGAAGCAGATAGAGGTCATTTAATGGCAATATTAAATGAAGCTCAAGAGAAGTTTGGATATCTTCCAAAGATGGCTCAAATCACAATTGCTGATTATCTCAACTTACCACTTGCAGAAGTATACGGAGTAATTACATTCTACTCACGTTTTACAACACAACCAAAAGGTAAATATAATATTTCTATTTGTCTTGGAACTGCATGTTTTGTTAAAGGATCACAACAAATTCTTGATAGAGCTAAAGCAAGACTTGGCGTTGAAGAAGGACAAATTACACCAGATGGAAAGTTCTCAATTGACACTGTAAGATGCGTTGGCGCTTGTGGACTAGCTCCTGTATTTATTATAAATGGTGAAGTATATGGCAGAGCAACAGTAAAAGACTTTGACAGAATTTTAGATGAATACATGAATAAAGATTAATTGGAGGAAAACAAATGACAATAGAAGAATTAGAATCTATTAGAAATAGCAAGAGACAAGAACTTGATTTAAGAGTTAATTCAAATGCTCCAGGAGTTGAGAGACATATTTTAGTATGTCATGGTACAGGATGTACATCATCTAAATCACCTCAAATTCTTGAAGAGTTTAATAGAATAATTAAAGAAAGAAATATTGAAAATGTTAGAGTTATCATGACAGGTTGTTTTGGACTTTGTTCAAAAGGTCCAATCGTAATTATTAGACCCGATGATACATTCTATTCACAAGTAACTCCAGCTGATTGCGAAGAGATTATTGAAAAACATATTTGTAATGGTGAAATCGTAGATAGATTACTTTGCAAAGATGTTGATGGAACTTTAGTACATAAATTAGATGAATTAAACTTCTATAAAAAACAAAAAAGAATTGCATTACAAAACTGTGGTGTAATTAATCCAGAAGACATTGATGAATACATTGCTTTTGACGGATACAAAGCATTAGCAAAAGTATTAACAGAAATGTCTCAAGATGATGTTATAAAAGTTGTTTCAGACTCTGGCCTAAGAGGTAGAGGTGGAGCAGGATTTCCTTCTGGTAAAAAATGGGAATTCGTTAAAGCAGAAGAAGGAGATATTAAATACATAGTTTGCAATGCTGACGAAGGTGACCCAGGTGCATTCATGGATAGATCAATTCTTGAAGGTGATCCACATGGTGTACTTGAAGCTATGGCGATTGCAGGATATGCAGTTGGAGCTTGCAAAGGTTTCATCTATGTTAGAGCAGAATATCCAATCGCAGTTAATAGATTAAAAATTGCAATTGAACAAGCTAAAAAATATGGACTATTAGGTGAAAATATTTTTGGCAAAGGTTTCAATTTTGATATTGAAATTAGATTAGGTGCTGGAGCTTTCGTTTGCGGTGAAGAAACAGCATTACTAGAATCAATTGAAGGTAAGAGAGGACAACCAAGATTAAAACCTCCATTCCCAGCGCATTCTGGATTATGGGGAAAACCAACATTAATTAACAATGTTGAAACTTGGGCCAATATTACTAAGATTATTCTAAATGGAGCTGAATGGTATGCTTCAATTGGAACAGAAGGATCTAAAGGAACTAAAGTTTTCGCATTAGGTGGAAATGTTAACAACGTTGGACTTGTTGAAGTTCCAATGGGAACAACATTAAGAGAAATTATTTATGATATCGGTGGAGGAATTCCAAATGGCAGAAAATTTAAAGCTGCACAAACTGGTGGACCTTCAGGCGGATGTATTCCAGAGCAACATCTTGATACACCAATAGATTATGATTCATTAAAAGAAATCGGATCTATGATGGGTTCAGGTGGATTAATTGTTATGGATGATAGCAAGTGTATGGTTAACTTAGCCAGATTCTATTTAGAGTTTACAGTTGATGAAAGCTGTGGAAAATGTACTCCATGTAGAATTGGTACAAAGAGATTACTTGAGTTATTAACTAAGATTTGCAATGGTCTAGGAAAAGAAGGCGATATTGAAGATCTAGAAGAACTTGCAAACAATGTTGCAGCAGCTTCAGTTTGTGGATTAGGACAAACAGCTCCAAATCCAGTTTTAGCTACATTAAAATATTTTAGAGAAGAATATGAAGAACATATTAAAGAAAAGAAATGTAGAGCTAAAGAATGCAAGAAGCTAACACAAATTCTTATCAATGAAGAAATGTGTAAAGCATGTGACTTATGTAAGAAAGCTTGTCCGGTTGATGCAATTATTGGTGAACCAGGGCAAAAACATAAAATTGATCAATCAAAATGTATTAAGTGTAGAACTTGTATGGCAACTTGTCCATTTAAAGCAATCTACGATGAATAATAAAACTCAAATGAAAATTTTGTGAGAGGAAAACTATGGAAGAAGAAAAAATGATTAATTTAACAATTGACGGAGTTAACATTCAAGTTAAAGAAGGAGCAACAATCTTAGAAGCTGCTAGATCAGCAAACATTGATATTCCAACACTTTGTTTCTTAAAAGGTGTAAATGAAATTGGTGCTTGTAGAATGTGCGTTGTTGAAGTTGAAGGAAGAAGAGGGCTTACAACTTCATGCGTAACAAAAGCAGAAGAAGGAATGATTGTTCATACTAATACTGATAAAGTTGTTTCTGCTAGAAGAACAGTTTTAAATTTATTATTATCAAATCATGATCATGATTGTTTAACTTGTGTTAGATCAGGACATTGTGAATTACAAAACTTAGCTAATAGATATCATATAGATAAAATTAAATATGAAGGTGAACGTTCTAAAACAGGACTTGATGATAAATCACCATCAATCGTTAGAGATTTTGGTAAATGTATTCTTTGTGGAAGATGCGTTGCAACTTGTACAAAGATTCAAAACATCGGAGCTATAAATAATACTGGACGTGGTTTTGATTCATACATCGGAACTGCTGAAGATTTAAGTATTGATGATGTTGATTGTACATTCTGTGGACAATGTATTGAAGCTTGTCCAACAGGTGCACTTCGTGAAAAAGACGATACAGAAAGAGTTTGGAAAGCACTAAGTGATCCTGATAAATATGTTGTTGTTCAAACAGCACCAGCAGTAAGAGTTGCAATTGGTGAAGAATTTGGAATGCCAATTGGAACAAACGCTAAAGGTAAAATGGTAACAGCATTAAAGAGATTAGGATTTGATAAAGTATTTGATACAAATACAGGAGCTGATATAACAATTCTTGAAGAAGCAACAGAATTCATTGAAAGAGCTACAAATGGTGGATTACTACCAATGATTACATCATGTTCGCCAGGATGGGTAAGATTTGCAGAAAAGAACTTCCCAGATCAATTAGGACATTTATCAAGTTGTAAATCACCACACACAATGTTTGGTGCACTTGTAAAATCATTCTATGCAAAATTCTTTAAGATTGATCCAAGCAAGATATTTACTGTTTCTGTAATGCCTTGTATAGCTAAGAAGTTCGAAGCTCAAAGAGAAGAAATGGAAGTTGACGGATTAAGAGATGTTGATGCAGTTATCACAACAAGAGAACTTGCAAGAATGATTAAACAAAGAGATTTAGATTTTGCAAATCTTGAAGATTCATTATTTGATGATCCGATGGGAGAAGCAAGTGGTGCCGGAGCAATCTTCGGAACAACAGGTGGTGTTATGGAAGCTGCATTAAGAACAGCAGCAGACTGGATTGAAGGAAAAGATTTAGATCAATTTGAATACCAAGATGTTAGAGGCGAAAAAGGTATTAAAGAAACAAGCGTAACACTTGGTGGAAAAGAATATAAAATATGTGTTGCTTCTGGTTTAGGTAACGCAAGAAAACTTCTTAATGATATTAGAGATGGTAAATCACCATATCACTTCATTGAAATCATGGCTTGCCCTGGTGGATGTGTAATGGGTGGTGGACAACCTATCAAAGATAGCAAAACAAGAGCAACAGTTGATGTAAGAGCTTTAAGAGCTAATTCGTTATATGAACTTGATGAAAAGAGCACAATTAGAAAGTCACACTTGAATCCAAATGTTAAAGCAATTTATGATGAGTATCTAGGAAAACCAGGTGGAGAACTTTCTCATAAATATTTACATACACATTATAAAAAAGAAGAAAAGTATAATATTGATTTCAAGGACTAATCTATGGAATATGAATTTGAAGTAATTGGAAAGATAGTAGGAAAAGAACGTCCAAGAGTTAATATGTATTCTGGAATGGTGTATACACCAACTAAAACAAAAGACTACGAAACTCTTGTACAACAATATTTTAAAATGAAGTATCCTAAGTTCACTGAGTTAACAGGAAGAGTAGGAATTGATATTGTTGCCTATTTAAGCATTCCAAAATCTACTCCAAAGAAAAATATTCCAGACATGTTAGATAACAAAGTTAGTCCTACTAAGAAACCTGATATTGATAACATAGCTAAATCAATATTAGATGCTATGAATAAATTTATTATTCATGACGACAATCAAGTAAGCAAAATATCTATTGAAAAAAGATATGGCGAAGAAGAAAAGGTTCACATTAGAATTTACGAATACTAAAGAAAGGTAACTATGAAAAAACTTTTAAAGATAATATTAATCCTCATATTAATAGCAGTTGTACTTGCAGGTGTTGTCATAGGTATCTTTGCTATAAATGGTTATAATGACTATAAAAGCGTAGTTGACAAAGTACCACTTAGTTCAAAGGTTTATGATCTTCAAAGTAAAGCATCATATGTTAAGTACAGTGATATAAATAATGATTACTTCAACGCGGTTGTTGCAGTTGAGGATGAAAGATATTGGCAACACGGAGCAATAGATTTCATAAGTATAATAAGAGCATTAGTATCTAATGCCAGCCAAGGAAAATATGCAGAAGGTGCAAGTACTATCACGATGCAGGTTGCTAAGAATTATTATTTTATGGAAGATGGCGGATTAACAGCTAAAGATAGAAAAGGTGCTGAAATATTTATAGCATTTGATTTACAAAACAATTATTCAAAAGAAGAAATTCTTGAGATGTATGCAAATATGATTTATTTTGGAGCAGGATATACAGGAATTAAAGATGCTTCGTATGGATACTTTAAAAAAGATCCAAAAGATTTAAATCTTGGTGAATGTGTATTATTAGCAGGTGTTCCTAATGCACCAAGTTTATATTCGCCAAAAGTTGATAAAGACTTATGCAAATCAAGAATGGGAAAAGTTCTTAGATCGATGGTAAAAAACAACTATATAACTCAGGAAGAAGCGGATGCAGTAGATATGTCATTTGTAGATGAAATATATGAAAAGAGTGATATAAAATCATCTAAAAAGAAGTAATAATTGGAGGCTCAATATGGCATTTATGGGTAGAGGCGGAGGCCCTTCGCTAAATCATAATACTCCTAACATGGGAGTTAATAATGTTGCTGGAAAATCTAGTGCTGATCAAATAAGGGAACCATATTATAGAAGTCGTGTTTGGTTTGTGCGTGTTATTCCTTTAGACAACACATATGTAATCATGCAAATGGTTGTGTTTTTTATATTACTAATGGCTTCTTTCTTATTTTTTATATTTGCTAGAAAGTCTGCAGTAACTGATACTATAGAAGATGTAAAGAATATTTTCATCAATTCATATTTAATAATGATTGCGCTAATTTTTGCGTTGACTGCATTTGCTTATAGAAATAAGGAAAAAAGAAATAGAATGATAATGTTAATTGCGGTATTAGTATTATCGTTAATTACTATGTTTGGCTTTTTCTTTGTTAGATTGAGTTTTGATTCTAAATATAACAATCAATATTTTGATAGTATTTATATATCTGAACACCCAGAAGAAATAAAAGATAATACAAAAGATAAGCTAAACTTTAAGAAACAGCATATTGATTTGACTTTAGCTGGACCACAATTAAAAACAGATGCAGAATTTTATACAAGCGAATGTATGGAAATGTACAATATTTTTAAAGTTAAAACATATCTAATTGGCGGAGCACATTTATTAATAAATATATTGTTAGTATTACAGATTATAAAATTAATGAGTATAGATAAGAAGCGTGAGCAATTGGAAAAAGATGATGCTATAGTTTATGATCCTGAACAAAATGTTCATTTTTAGAGAGGTAGAAATATGGAAGAGAATAAAAATGTAAAGAGTGTGCATCTTAGAAAAGCTAGAGTTGTTATGGCGTTGGCATTTTCAGCACTATTAGGAAGCGTTTCGACCTACATTTATCCTTTGATTCATGGAGTATTTGATTTTGGATTTTTATTTGAATTGTTTTCGCTATTTTTAGTTTTTATAGCTTTTAATTATACTAAGTATGAACAGAAAGTACTAACTGCACGTACATTAATGTTAGTTTCTATGTTTCCAGTAGGATTCTTAATTGTATATGATATATTAGGAGTGCTAGCTATAGGTAACATGCAAATTTTAACACTATTAGGAGACCTAGCATATACAATGATTCTAGAAGGAGTTTTCTTGATACTTGCTTTTTATTCTTATATAGAATTATCAAGAGCCCATAATCCAGAAAATTATAAGAAACCAACAGATTTCTTTTATGAGAAGGATGCAGATATTGCGGAAGATAGACAAAAGATTATGGAAGCAGAGCAAAGGGAAATACAAGAAGCAAAAGAAGAAGTCTATTTTGAGAGTTTAATGGAAGATAGAGATAAATAGAAAGTGTAATACAGAATGCTAGATATTGAAAAAATCTAGCATTTTTGCTATTATGGAGTAAGTGATGCGGGTGTAGTTCAAAGGCTAGAACGTAAGGCTCCGAACCTATAATCCGGGTTCGATTCCCGGTACCCGCTCCATTTTTATGTAAAAAGAAAGAAGAAAACATGAAAAGAACAAAGTTAGATGATAGAGTCTTGCCTACATATTCAAAAGGTGAAGAGATATTTAATATGGTTTCACACATTGTAGGAGCTGCACTTGGTATACCGCAGATGATTATATTAATGGTAATTGCTGGAAATCACAACAACCCAAGTGGGGTAATATCAAGCTTTATTTTTGGAATATCAATTATAACTTTATATACAATTTCAGCTATTTATCATGGACTAAGTCCTAAGTTAAAGGCTAAAAAAGTTCTACAAGTACTAGATCATTGCATGATTTTCTTGCTAATAGCTGGTTCGTACACACCATTTGCCGTTGAGGTACTAAGAACATATGACCCAGCTGTTGGATGGAGCATATTTGCTATAGTATGGATTTTAGCTATAATTGGTGTTACTCTAAATTCTATAGATTTAAAGAAATATAGAGTTGTTTCAATGATATGCTATATGGTAATGGGATGGTGCATCATATTCAAAATCTCAATTTTACCAGGACTTTTAGGAATGCCAGGATTCATATTATTGCTAGTAGGGGGAATAATTTACACAATTGGAGCAATCTTATTTGGACTAGGCCAAAAGGTTAAATGGATGCATTCAATCTTCCATATTTGCTGTGTTTTGGCCACAACATTGCATTTTATCTGTATTATGATATGTGTGGTATAAAACGGAGCAAAAGCTTATAAAATAAGGAAAAATCAATAAAAATAATGGAAAAATGTGGCAATATTACAAAAAATTAAGCCACATTTTTTGCATTTTTAAAGTCTATATGGTATAATTATAGATGTTGGCAAAATAAGTAGTGACAATTTAGTGACAAGAAAGGAATTTAAGAGAATTTATATATGTTAAACGATAATAAGGACGGTGCAAGCCTCAAGCTTTTAGCAACTATCGGAGTTATGGCAATCATGGCAATATTAGCTTTTACTTGTATCTACTCATTAACTACTTCATCAAAGGAGACAGAATTAGCTGAAGTTAATGAAGAAACGTCAATCACAAACGAAGAAGTTATTTCTGAAGAAAATGCGACAATGTCAGAAAGATCAGCAAATATTACATCAAGATCAAGCATCAACAGAATGAACGAGACAACAACTGAAGAGGATTCAGAGATTGCTAATTCATTAGCAAGTACAATTGAAAAAGGCATCGAAGATTTAAAATACATTTCAATAGACGAAGTTAAGATCTCATCAGATATGGATATTACACAATTCTGTGGATTATCTAGAGATGATTTCATTAAACTTATCTCAAACTGTAGTGCAGATACAACAGGATGGTTTGAGAACCACGCAGGACAAATCTATGACTTATGTCATAAATATCAATTAAATGAGATTTTCTTCTGTGGATTAATTTCAGCAGAATCTGGCTGGAATATAGCATCAAACCATAGATCTACAAACAATTTCATTAGTTTAATGTCAGGTGGTAGATTAATAAGATATAGCTCAGAAGACGAAGGTCTAGAGACTGCAGCAAGAACTTTACACAAGAATTATCTATCAGAAGGTGGTTCATTCTACTATGGTAAAACATTAGCAGCTATGAATACAAAATTCTGTGGATCATCATCATGGGTAAGTTTAGTATATGGTCGCATGAAACAAATAGTTAAATAGTAATTTAAATAGTAATTTAAGTGCTTATTCCAAAACCTTGGAAATAAGCACTTTTTTATTGATATAATTGTCAAAATATGGTATAATTTTAGTGTAGTTGTTTTAAATTTATATAAGGAGAAAAATATGGATTTAAAAGAATATAGAGAAATGAATAAGAGGTATTTCCATAGAGATAGCTTTGCATTAAGTGCTGAAGAGGATAAGGACAAAGTATCAGATGAAGACATACTTAATTGCATTATTAGAGAGAACCCAGAGATAGGTAGAACTATTATTGGGTTTATTTTGCAGGATCGCTACTTTTTATGGCATGCCATGTACCCAAACTACTCTGAAGAAGAAATAATATCATCAAGCAAAAGAATTGTTAAATATATAGAAAATAGCGTAGCAAGGGAAGAAGACGATAGTTTACCAGCATTGGAAATGATTCTTAAAGAGAATAGAAATAGAATTGACTATAGAAGAATGCTATTAAATACAGTTGTAAGTATGCAAGGGGCAATAGAATATGCTAGACAAGAAAAAGCTCCACAAAGTGCTATTGTTAAAATGGAACAACGTAGAGAAAGAATAACAAGAAGAGTTAAAGAATTTAGGCCTCATGTTGCTAATCCTGAGATTTATATGGTTACACCAGCAATTGATTCTAAAGATATTGCTGATTTAGTATATATAAACTGGGATGAAAGAATTGAAGGAAAACCTATTACAAAAGTTCCTGATTTAGGCTTAACTTCTCAAGAAATGAAAGATGTTGAAAGACTTTTAAATCTTGAAGATACAAGACTAATTCCAGACAGTTGGGAATGTGGAAAACATGTTGAAACATATTTAGCACTTGCAATTGAAAGAGCAGATACTAAAGGTAATCAAATTTTAACTGAAGATGCATATACAATTGTAAAAGGAATATTAAGAAAGCCAGAATATCAAAGGGTAATATCTCCTGAAAAATATCATTTTCTTGCTTTATATAGAGCATTAGAATTCATTGAGAGTTATACTGAAGCACCTGAAGAAAAATTCTTAGAAATACCAGATAAAATTGAAATTCTAGTTTTAACTGAAAAGTTAAAAGATTTAGTTGAAAAAGACTATAAAGGTGATAGAAAAATAGATGAACCATTTACTGTTTTTATGGAAGATAGTAGATTTGATTCAAAATATCAATATGATTCAGAAATACTTATGGATAACGGCGCAGCTGGAACAATAGATAAAATAAGTGAAGCTGATATCATTAGTTTCTATGAAGGAATAACAGATGAATATTTAGATAGAATTGTTAAGTATTATCCAACAGCACCAATAGAGTTATATCAAAAGAAGGTAATATCATTATTTAAGTTTACTGAGTATTTAAGAGAATCGAACGAGAAAAATTACATTTTACTACTTAATAAAGCATATGACAAAAAACTTATTGATGAAAGTACAGTTGAAACAATACTAAAAACATCAGGAAATAGAGATGAAGAAACTTTAAGAAAATTAGGCGTTGCTGAGATTAAGTTTATAATGCCACGTGTACAATCATCTGTATACAAAAACAATGTAGTATTAGATGAAATGCTTCTATCAGGAATAGTCAACCAAGATTTATTAATTGCACAATACTTTAATGGAATGCTTAAAATAGAAGATTTAAATAGCTTTGCTAGATATGTTGGAAATAGTGAAGCAATCAAAGATCAAGTTGATTGTTCAAAAATTAAATTCAACCCAGAAACATTAGCTAAAATGTATATGCAATTAAACTTAAAGGGGATTATAAATTCATTAGCTAATAAAGAGCACTTTGACAAAGAAACAATATCTGAAATTCTAAAGGATCATCCTGAATTAATTAGAAATTGTACACCAGAACAAATGAAAGAATTCCAAAAAACATATATTTTACAAAAAAGCTTGTTAAATAGTTTAAATGAAAAAGAGCAAAGACAATTCATGGATGCACTTGGTCTTATAGGAGAAGCTAAAGGGATAGCATTCGATTTATATAAGAAAGGTCTTGTATCTAAACATGTTGCTGAACAATATGGTGGATCAGAATTTATAAAACAATATCAAAAAACTCAGTTAGTCGATGGATTAAGATTTAACGACTTGCTAAGTATTAAAAATTTAATTAGTGCATACAATCATGGAAGAATATCATTAAGTAAAATTCTAAGAAAATATGCTGAAGGCGAAATGTCACCAGAAATATATTATGCATTTAAAGAAAATAGAGATATGGCTGATGCATTTGATAAGGATTACTTATTTGGATTATATGATAAATGTATGAAAACTGGTAAAGCAGCAGATATGGAAATACTTGAAAGATATTATAAAGAAGCAAAACTTATTGTAAGAGATGAAAAGATTTTAGAAGAAATAAATAAGAAACAACTTGAATTAATATCTAGCAAGAAAAATAATAAGTTCAACATAGTAACAATGGCAAGAAATGGAGTTATTGACAAAGGCAATATTGCCATGATGGATGTTGAGATAATCGCGCAATTAATAATGTCAGGAAACACATTAAATAGAGATACAGCTAAAGAATTATTTAGAGATACTGATGGAACTACAGCAAAGAGAGATAGATTAGAAGAATTATTCAGAAGAGGCTTATTAACTCAAGATGAGATGTTCACAATTCTAACTAATGTTTATGTTGGAAACCAAGATTGCTCACCAGAGCAAAAAGAAATAGATGCAAATAATATGGATTATTTCTTGGATCAAAATTATTTCGAAGCAGAATATAATGAAATGGTAGAGAGAAGTGAACCAACACGACATAATAAGAAAGGTGTAGGCACAGTAAAGAATGAGCAACAAAGATTCCCTATCAAAGAGAGAATAGAGTTCTTATATTCATTAGATGAAAAAGAATCAATAAACTATAAAGCTGGTCCTGCTCTTATTATTCAATTACCAGGAAAAAATAAAGTTATTATAGAGACATTAGGAACTCCTGGAAAAGATAGTGTAGGAACAATGTCAGATCTAACAAACCATTGTACATATATTGTGTCTAGAAATACATTTGAAAGTATAAAACCAGATATCTTTGAAGAAAAAGTTGCTATGACAAAAACACGTAGAAAAGAAATTGAAAGTGTATTAATGTATAGCAAACTTATAGAAATGTATAACAACTATGGAAAAGCAATTGGAATGAGAAGATTCAGACATAATAAATATTGGGAATCATCTTTATTAAAATATTTCGAAGAACCAGAAGTGAAAGAACAGAAAGAAATAAAAAGAGAAGATAAAGATATAGATGATTAATTATATTTTTTCTATTGAAAAATAAAGCTTTTTATGAAAAAATATAAGTTAGATTAACTAAGGAGAAAATCATGAATAAACTATTGGAAAAAATCATTGAGAATTTTAATAGTAACGAAGAAGCCTTAAAAAAGGCTATTGAAGCGGATGAGGTGCATTGCGATTTTAACCTAAAAAAAGCAATCAATATCGTCGGCGCTTATGATAATTTTAAACAAAGTGTTTTAAGTTTAAAATTAATTGCTATTACAAATGGAAATCCATATTCAACTATAGTTTTATGCTTACAATCAATTCTTAATAAATCAAAGATTACAATTTGTCCAAACAATGTTATGAATGGATTAAACAGTACTATAGTAAATATTATTGGTGAATGCTGTCCTAAGACACTTAAACCAGAATTCTCAAATAGATTATCAGTAGAAGAATTAGCAGATTATTCAGCTAATTATCCTAGAATGAATATAATGGTTGTAGATGATATCACTGAATATACTCAATTATTAAAATTAAACTTACCTGTAAGATATGTTCCAATATTCTCATTAGATTTATTCTATGATTCAAATGATTTTTCTAGTTCAGTTAATACAATTGATATTTATTGCGATAAGCATTATATAAATCTTAATATTATTTCTGATGCTAGTTTGGAAAAATTATTAATTAAAGAAAACAAAGAAACATCAAGTAGATCAATATTAATATTAACTTCTGATACTTCTAAATTTGAAGGAGTTAAAAAAGAATTAGATTCAAAGATCGTTTACATGAATTTCAATCCATTTGATATTTATGAAAAAGAGATAGTAGATCAAATTATAGCAACAAAACCTTATTAAGGTAAAAATAAAAAGATGGCTTAGGCCATCTTTTTTTGATTTAATTTGATTCTTATTTTATAAATTTTCAATTGCTTTTCTAGCTAATTCATCACATCTATTGTTTAGTTCTACATCTGAATGTCCTTTAACTTTGATGAAGTTAATTTTGTGATATTGAGATAGATTATAAAGTGCTTGCCATAATTCTAGATTTTTAACTGGCTTTTTATCAGCAGTTTTCCAATTGTTTTTAACCCAATTGTAAATCCAACCTTTTTCAAAGCCGTTTACCGAGTAAGCACTATCACTATATAAATCAACTTCGCAAGGTCTATTTAGCATCTTTAGACCTTCAACTATAGCTGTTAATTCCATTTCGTTATTAGTAGTTTCTTTTTTACCGCCACTAATTTCTTTTTTTACATCTTTAAATAATAAGACAGCAGCCCATCCGCCAGGACCTGGATTTCCAGAGCAAGCTCCGTCTGTATAAATAACTACTTTATCCATAAAACCTCCTAGGTTTGTAAATTTCTATGGTTTTATGCTATTATAACAACAATAGAGTTAAAAAACAATAAGAAAGAGGTGCAATTCATGGACAAAATCTTAGGAATTATTGCGGAGTTCAACCCTTTTCATAATGGACATAAGTATTTAATTGATCAAGCTAAAAGTATAGTTAATCCAGACTGTACTATTATTGCGATGTCTGGAAACTTTACACAAAGAGGACAAGCATCAATTATTAATAAATTTGAAAAAACAAAAACTGTTTTAAATAGTGGAGCAAATCTAGTAGTAGAAATTCCAACTGTATATAGTATTTCAAGTGCTGAGAACTTTGCTGAGGGTGGAGTAAAAGTCCTAATGCAAGCTAAGGCAACCCACATAGCATTTGGAATAGAAGATGATAATCTAGATACAATTAAATTAATTGCAAATACATTAGTAGATGAAAATGATGAGTTTAAATCAATTCTTAAACAATATATTGACGAAGGATTATCTTTTGCACAAAGTAGATGCAAAGCATTAATTGAGTATCTAAAAGATGAAAGAATAGAAGAGACAATTAATCAGCCCAATAATATTTTAGCTATTGAATATCTAAAAGCTATAAAGAGATTAAATGCCAACTTTGAAATCGTTCCAATCAAAAGAAATGGAGAATTCAAAAGTAGCACTGAGATTAGAAATAAAATCTTTAATAATGAAGAGTATGAATCATATGTACCTGAAGAATCAAAAACAACACTAATGGAAAATAATGGTAATTTTATAAATCTAAACTGCTTTGAAAAAATAATGATTTATAAACTAAGAACAATGGATGCAAATTTATTGAATGAACTTGCTGATGTTGCAGAGGGACTAGACAATTTGATGGTAAAATATGCCAAAGAAACAAATAATCTAGAAGACCTAATTAAAAATATTAAATCAAAGAGATATACACAAACCAGAATTCAGAGAATCTTATTGTATGTTTTATTTGAAATTACAAAAGATGATATGAAATTATCAAAAGAAATTATGCCATATGTTAGAGTTCTTGGAATGGATAGTGAAGGAGAAAAGATATTAAAGAGTATTGATTCATCAGTTCTAGTAACATCAATTAAAAAGTTCTATGATGGATGTAGTGATGAATATAAAAGATTATTAGATTTAGATATTAAAGCGACTAACGTATATTCATTAATGAATAATAAAAACTACGATGCAGATTTAGATTATACAGAAAGATTAATTAGAAAGTAGGAAAATGAATATGGAAATTATTGATTATGTATGTGAACTCTTAAAAATAACAAAAGAAGAAGCCATGAGTAATAGTAAGATTATAGAAGAGAATTTAACTTACTATTGGAACTCAAATCGTGGTGGCGCTAGTGTAATCGTTGATAATGATGGAAATTATCTAGCAGCTGTTTCAAGTGTGAATTTGGAAAGATTATTAGAAGAATATAAGAAGGGAGAAAGAAATAAAAATTTCTTTCAAAACAAACAATAATTAAAAGACAGATATTTTTATCTGTCTTTTTTTCTTTGTAAAACCTCAAATACCAGTTATTTCCAATATTACAATAATGTTAAGTTTACTTAAAAAGGGTGGAATTGTTAGGATTTTTTATATAAACTTAAGATGTATACTTAGGAGGAGAAATGGAAGAAGAGAGTTTTGCTAGTTACATTTTGTCTCAAACTGATTGGGGTAAAAAATTAGAGATAATGTTCTATCTAAAAAAGAAAACAAATATCTACTATAACAATGCAGTTATTTTTAAAACACTAATCAGTAAAATGTTTACTGAGTATTTAAATGATAAGAATCCAGAAATGAATTTAGATACTAATCTTATCATTACTGCGAGACTATTGTGTGATTGTTGCAAGGAAGAAGACACAACTGATCAAAATATAATTCAAAATTATGCTAAAAAAGGTGCTGAGTATTTAGCAACTCTTGGATTTGATGAGCATTTCTGCCAAATTTGTGAAGGTGTTAACCGTTACACATTAAAAGATAATAGACCTATCGAAAGCGACATTATTGAATTAGCTGATCAATTTGGTGGCCTAGTTTTAGACAGACCAGAAAGAAAAGGTTATAGTCCTGAAGAAGCAATCGATACTATAAGAAACAATAATTTAAAAGATGTTGATAACAAGGTTATTAATCAATTTTCAGAATTCGTTAAATTATTAGATAGTGTTGAGGCGTAAGGAGGTTATTATGGGTATATTAAGTGAGAAAATTAATGATTATAATGACTTAGGAAAAGAAGTAAAGGATTCTAAAGCAAGTGTAAAGAAAGCTCTAGAAACTTACGGTGAAATGAAACCAGCTTTAGCAAAAGCAGAAGCAAAGAAAAGAAATGCTAAACCAAAGGTATTTAAAGTAGATATTAAAGAAGAACCTAAGAAAGAAGTAACACAATCTAGCATAAATATGTTTGGAACAAGTACAGTAGTAACTGACTTGAACGATATTAGCATGGGAGCAAAATCAACTTCTAAGAGATCACAAGAAGATAAAGAAATTGATTTTGCAAGTTTAAAAGGTGGATCACCTGCATTTCAATTAAAAGAGGTTGATCATTCTAATTTATATAAAGTTGAAGCTAACAACGTTTTAAATTTAAATCCATTCCAAGTTAGTTTTTCAACAAGTGAGTTAGAACAATATACTTTTCAAAATCCAATGTTAGACGGCTTAAAGAAAGAAAGTTTATAATCAAAAAATAAATTTAAAAAAATTTTTGGAATATCAATTTTAATTTGTGTATTTAAAATTGGTAATTGAAATTTTGCGCTATTAAAAATAGAGAAGGCGAAAACCTTCTCTATTTATGTGCTTTCTAAGAGATAGAGCATTAAAAAATAATGGAAAGATATAGTAATTATGGATACTATTTTATGGAAACTGATATTTCCAATATTCGCCAATCACTTGTAAAATAAGCGAAAGAGCACTTGCAAAATATCAAAAATATGATAAAATGACTTTGATTTTTTTGACATAATTTTATTACATAAATTTTTCAATCAAATATAACTTTATAAGGAGATGTAAAATGGACAAACAAATTAAACTATTTTTAGAATTCTTAAAAAATGAAAAACGATTATCTGACAACACTTTACAATCTTATAATCGCGACATTCAACAATACAAATTATTCTTAGAGATGAATAGACTTAACTATTTAAAAATTGAGAATGATGAAGTACAAGAATATATTGATGGTTTAAAAGAGTTTGGAAAGAAACCTGCAACAGTATCAAGAAACTTAGCAACATTAAGATCATTCTATAGCTTCCTTATGAGAACAAAGAAAATAAAAGATGATCCAACATTCAATGTACAAGCACCAAGAGTAGAAAAGAAAGCTCCAAGTGTTTTAACATCAGATGAAGTTAACTTACTTCTAGAACAACCAAAGGACGTTGACTTAAAAGGAACTCGTGATAAAGCAATGTTAGAAGTTGCTTATGCTACAGGAATGAAAGTAACAGAAATCATCGATTTAAACATTGAAGACTTTAATGAAGAATTAGGAGTTGTTTCTATAAAGAATAGAAAGAGCACAAGAGATGTTCCACTAGGTGGAATGGCAATTGCTGCTTTAACAGAATATATCAACGATGCTAGACCAATCTTATTAAAAGATGAAAATAATAGAGCATTATTCATTAACATGAATGGTTCAAGATTAACAAGACAAGGATTCTGGAAAATTGTTAAGTATTATAAAGAAAAAGCTCATATCGAAAAAGATATTACTCCACACGTATTACGTCATTCATTTGCATCACACTTATTACAAAATGGAGCAGATATGAAATCTATTCAAACAATGCTAGGACACTCTGATATTTCATCAACAAAAGTTTATGCTAGCTTCGAAAATGCAGAATTGAGAGATGTATATAAACACACTTTCCCAAGAGCATAATTTATTATAAAAATCAATAAAAAGTAGCTAATTTTTATTAGCTACTTTTTTCTTTTTGTAAGGGCAATTTCTATTGTTATTTAAATTTTGTAATGATATAATTTCGTTGATTATCTATTTAATTGAAAGGATTAATATGAAATCAGCAGAAATTAATAAATTAGGCGCTGAATTAGAACTTTTTACTTCAGTTGATTATATAGGAAAAGGATTTCCTATTATGCTTCCAAGAGGCGCTCGTTTAATTAAAAACTTGCGTAACTACATAGAGTATTTGGAAGAAAGATATGGATACAAAATAGTTAGAACACCAAACGTTTCAAGCTCAACTATCTACAAGATGGAAGATAGATATGATGACACTCTTAAAGAGGAAATGTTTATTATAGATACAGATACTGAAAATCTTGGCGACGACGAGAACGACTTTGTTTTAAGACCTAAAGTTGAGCCTTTTCATTGTGCTGTTTTTGGTATAAAGAAGCATAGCTACAGAGAGCTTCCAGTTAAATTATGCGAAACTTCTACTGTATACAGAAATGAGAAAGACTTAAAAGGATTAAATGTAGTAAGACAATTCACAATGTCAGACGCTAGTGTTTTCTGTGAGCCAGAGAACGTTGAACAAGAAATATATAACGGATTAAAATTCCAAAAAGCACTTATAGAAAAAATGCAATTAGATAACATCACATACGAGATAAATACATGGAATGAAGCAAAGAAAGAAGATTACATCGGAACAATTGCAGAATGGGATCATGTTACTAATGCAATGAAGAAAGCTTTAGAAGATTTAGGACTAGAATATACAGTAAACAACAAAGCAAAAATCTTTGGACCAATAATTAGAGCAAAGCAAGATGGTGTTAATTTTTCAAAGATTCAAGTTGATTTTGAGATTACTCACAGATTCAACTTAGCTTATACAAATATTGATAATGAAGAAAAAACACCTATATATATTCACAATACTTTAATCGGAAGTTATGAAAATTTATTAGGAATATTGATTAGCAAATACAACGGAAACATACCTCTTTGGATTGAGCCTCATCAAATTGTTATTATTACAGATGGACCAAACACAAAGAAATTTGCAGAACAATCAAGAAGAGAGTTTGTCGCTAATTCAATTAGAGTTGAAGTTGATGACGTAAACATAAGTGTTCAAAAGAGAATTGATCATAATAACGAGATTAAAATACCTTATGTTTTAGTAGCAAAGAAAGACGGATTGAATAGAGATCAATTATACTTATGCAGCGAAGGAAAACAAATTCCGATAGATGTTAAAGAATTAATAAATAAGATAAATGATAGATTAGCAGCTGAAGGATATGTAAGAGATACTGAATAAAAACAGGAGGATAATAAATTGTCAAAAACAATTTTAGATTACATCGGATTAAAATTAACAAGATTATCTACAAAGTTAAAAAGTACAAAACCAGAGTACAAACCATTTAATTCTGGGGATAATGTTGTCAAATATAAAGTATATAAAAGAGTAAATATCAAGAAGTTACAAGTACTAGTAAGTGATACTGATAGAACTACAGATATTACAGAAAGATTTAAAGAAGCGTTACCACTACAAGACTATATAAAACAAGATAAAGAAGCTTTTGAAAAATGGATAAATGGAGTAACTCAAAAAGACATTAAAGATATAGAAAAACAACAAGAACAATTTGAGAAGAAGATTCCATATTTTATTAAATACGATAAAAACTATTTATGGCAAATATACTACTCTAAAGAAGATGACAAATACTTTATGCTAACACCAGCTAGAGAAACAGAAAACCAAGCCCTAGCTTATGTTATTAAGAAGAAGTTAGAAGATGATAAGTCAGATATATTTGTTCCAATATGCAAAGAAGAAATTAGCGAAACTTACTATACAGGTAGAGAGATAGAAGATATTGTTACATACATAAAACTATTTACAAATCAATGGCCTGAGATAGTTGAAGTTCAAGATGGCAAAGAGAACACATTATACATAATGGGTGAAACAAAGCTAAAAGATAACTTCTCAACTAAGTACAGAACAGTTATTAAAGATATAGTTGATGCTAAGAACTTCTATACAGTCTTAAAAGCTTTATATGTTTTAGCAACAGAAACAAATTACTTGTACAAATTTGATCCAGGTATCGATGAAGAAGGCAACTTCACACTTTCATACGATAAGCAGGTAATTACAATTAAGAATATTCAAGAGTTTATTTCAAACGAAACAGGAAGACAACAAGGCTTGAAGTACTCACTAAAGAATGAGATAGAAACTAATAAAGAAAAAATCGAAAAGATTAATGAGATTCTTAAACAACAAAGCTTAATCTATGTTAAGCAAGAAAAACAAATCTTTGAATTCATGAATTGTAAGAAGAGCGTTTTCAAGAGAGTTAAGTATTTCTTTAGCAACAATAAGAAAGTTATTACTGAAAATAAGAACTTACTTGCAAGATTAAATGAAGAGAAGAATATCTCAGTTAAAAAGATAAAAGAAAAAGAAGTAAGTGTTGATAAGCAAGATTATTCAAAATTTGCTGATATATTTACAGTTGCTGACTTAGTAAAGAACTCAGTAGAAGTTAAGAAGATCTCATCTGAAGCAAAAGGATTAGAAGCGGACATTAAAGTATTACTATTAAAACAAGAGAATATGACTAGAAAAACAGATAATGCTCAAAAATATCTTGATGAAATCCAAAAGCATAAGAAGAACTTATTTGATTTCTGGAGATTTACTAACAAAGACAATGCAAATGAGTTAGCAGAAGGACAAGCTCAAGGCGAGAATATCAAAAAACGCCCTGTTTTCAATTATGATGAAGACAGAGAAGATCTTGGATTAGATGTTGATTCACTACAAAGACAAAAATTAAGTGATGAGGAATGCAATGCTGTATTCTTAGCTAAGTATATCTTACCAGCACTTAATGCTATTGTTACAAAGAGCGACACATATTTAATAGATGAATGCTATGATTCATTAAAAGAAAATCTTAAGAATCAAGACCAATATAAATCAATTTTTGGTGGAATTGGTGATGAAACAGATAATATTAAGAAGATAAAATTCAAACAACATAGAGAAAATCCACGTGAATTATACTCAATTTTGAAGTTTACTAATGACACAACATTAGAAGATTTCAAAGAAACATGTAGAAATTATGGTAGATTACTAAATGAAGCATATAACAAAATTGCTTGTAAATATGATATGGAAATTTACTATGATAAGAGAAATAAAGGCTTTATAACAGCTACAATTAACCCTTATGAATTAGTTGAAAATGAAGAAACAGAGAAGATTTACAAGGCAAAAACATCTGCTGAAAATCATATGTTGTTCTTCAGTAACATCATAATGTACAACAACGTAAGCAAGACTTTACCAGTGGGAATGGACGAAACAAACGAAGTTTTATTGAAAGTTGGGGATATTAAAGAGGTAAATAAGGAAAAAATCAATATAATTGTAGAAAAAGACCTATTTGATGTAGATATTAGAAAAGTTACATTAATTGAGGAAGCAAAGAGACAATAAGCGAAAAATGTGGTATAATACTCGAAGCTTTATTAAATAGCAACCGAAAAGGAGAATTACAACAATGAATTATGAAGAACTATTAATTCAAAACAAGCAAGAGCATTTATTAGATTATATAAAATATCTTGATGAAAATGACAAAGCAAAAAAAGAAACACTTATTAAGCAAATTGAAAATATAAATTATGACCAAATGAACAAATTATATGCAACAACAATCGAGATGATGAACCCTGAAAAGGCATTAGAAGCTGCATTTGTTGAACACTTACCTTTTACAAATAGAGCAAAATTAACAAAAGCTGAATACAAAAAGATCTATGCTGTAGGAAAAGAAATCATTACAAGCAACAAGTTAGCAATAGTTACAATGGCTGGTGGACAAGGAACAAGACTTGGACATAATGGTCCTAAGGGAACATTCTTATTAGATGTAAAACCGGAACCAAAGTACTTATTCCAAATCATTGTTGAAGATTTACTTCGTGCAAAAGAAGACTACGGAGTATATCTAAACTGGTATATTATGACTTCAAACGAAAATACTAAGATGACTACTGATTTTCTTGAAGAACATAATTACTTTGGATATCCAACAGACCATGTAAAAATATTTGTTCAAGGTGACCTACCATTATTAGATGAGCAAGGAAAATTAATCGTTAATAAGGATTATGAAATTAAGGTTGCTTCAGATGGAAATGGTTGTATCTACAAATCAATGGCTGATGAAGGCGTTATTGATGACATGAAAGCTAAAGGCATTGAATGGGTATTTGTAGGAAGTGTAGATAATGCATTAGTAAAAAATGTAGATCCAATTCTAATTGGTTTAACAAAAATTGAAGGAAATGAAATTGGTTCAAAATCAATAGCAAAAGCTTATCCACAAGAAAGAGTTGGAGTTTTCTGCAAAAAGAATGGACATCCAGCAGTAATTGAGTATTCTGAAATTCCTGAAGAAATGACAGAAGAAGTAGATGAAGATGGCGAATTATTATACGGAGAAGCAAATATCATGAATCACGTATATACACTAGATGCTATCGAAAAGATTTCTAAGGAAGAATTACCATATCATAGTGCTCATAAAAAAGCAGATATGACAATGGTTGACGGAACAGTAATCAAGGCTACAGAGCCAAACGCATATAAATATGAAGCATTTATCTTCGATGGATTCAAATTCTTCAATAACATGACTTTAGTAAGAGGTGTTAGAGAAAATGAATTTGCCCCTGTTAAAAATGCAGAGGGAAAAGATAGTCCAGCAACAGCAGTTGAATTGTACAACAATTATTGGAAATTATAATTATTGACAAATATTGGAAATAGGAGAAACTATGGAAGAAGCTAAAATCGTTAATTTATATGACCTAAATGAAACAATAGCTAAAGATTTAATTAGTAAATATGAATATCCATGGGAGGTTTTACCACATATCTCAGACTATATATTAGAAATTGGTCCAAATCTTCCAGAAGATGAATATAAAGAAATATCTGACAATGTTTGGGTTCATAAAACAGCAACTATTGATAAAAGTGCTACAATTAAAGGACCAACAATCATTGGATCAGACACCGAAGTAAGACCAGGGGCTTACATCAGAGGAAAAGTTATTATAGGAAATGAATGTGTTATCGGAAATTCATGCGAATTTAAGAATTGCATTCTATTTAATGTAGTAAAAGTTCCACATTATAGCTATGTAGGAGATTCTATAATAGGTTTCCATTCACATATGGGAGCAGGAGCAATTGCATCAAACCTTAAGGCAGACAACCAAGCAGTTGTTATTAAGAAATATGATAATGAAGGAAATGTGGTTGAAAGCCTAGAAACTGGAATGCGAAAAATTGGCGCAATGCTAGGTGATAGCGTTGAAATTGGTTGCCAATGTGTACTAAATCCAGGAACTGTAGTAGGTAGATATTCAAATATTTATCCACTATCAATGGTAAGAGGAGTAGTTCCAGAAAAGCACATTTACAAGGCAAAAGATAACATTGTTCCAAAAGATTAATAAAAATATTGACAAATTTTGGCAAAGATGTTACAATAGAAATTACTTTATATCGTTTAGATATTTTTCTGCAGGAGAGATCCTGCATATATCGTGAATATCATTAAGGAAATAGCCCAGCAAAGCTAAGTTCATTTCGTTCTTTCATCCATACCCAGATCCCCCTTAAATGAAACCTTAATGATATTCGAGAGCCTAAATAGAATTCTATTTAGGCTCTTTTTTATGTTTAGAGTATATATCTTGAAAAAAGCCCAAATTCTACTAATAAAAAGCCTAAATTACTTGACTTATGGCTATTTTTAGGAGTATAATAAGTATGTACATAAAAGAGAGCGCAAGAGAGGAAGAAATTCCTCTCTTAATTGTTGCTTTAAAATTGGTAAAAGATGGAAGGAGTTAAATTGACTAGTTTAGAAACAAAAATCAAAGAAGTTCTTGAACCAGTCATCAATGACTTAGGATTCAAGGTCTATGACATTATCTATGAAAAAGAGGCCAAAGACTACTATTTAAGAGTATTTATCGATAAAGATGAAGTGATTAGTAGTGATGATTGTGCATTGGTTAGCCAAACAATAGATCCTATTCTTGATGAAAAAGACTTTATAAAAGGAGCATATTTACTTGAAGTATCTTCACCTGGATTGGAAAGAAGAATTAGGGATGATGCTCAACTTGAAAAAGCACTTAATTCTAAAATTGAGGTACATACTTTTAAAAAGGTAAATGACGATAAGATCTTAATAGGAAATTTAATAAGCTTTTCAGAAAACAATATTATATTAGACATAAACAATGAAAATATAGAAATAGACAGAAAGAATATCTCAACTATGAAAACAGTTTATGAGTGGGAGGATTAATAAAAAATGAAAAAGAGAGTTAAGAAAGCAGAATACAAAGGAATTGATACAACTGAAATGTTAGCAGCATTAGATGAATTAGAGGCATCAGAAGGATTAGATAAGAGAATGCTTCTTGAATCTATTCAAAATGCATTAGTTTCAGCATACAAGAAAGACTTCGGAAGTGATGAAACAAATGTAGTAATCGAATTTGATAAAAAAGATGGCAGCATGCATATTTATCAAGAAAAGACAGTTGTAAGAACTCCAGAAGATGAATCAAAAGAGATTTCATTAAAAGAAGCACATGTTCTAAATAAAGAATATAAAGCTGGAGATGTAATTAGAATCGAATTATTCCCAAAGAATTTCGGAAGAATTGCAGCACAAACAGCTGGACAAGTTATTAAACAAAAAATTAGAGAAGCTTCAAGAGAATTAGTATTCAACGAATTCTCAGCTAGAGAAGGTGAAATCGTAACTGGTTTAGTACAAAAAGTTACTTCATCTGCAGTTATCATGGACTTAGGAAAAGTTGAAGGTATTATGCCTAAGATTCAAGAAGTTTCAACTGAAGAATATCATGTTAACGATAAAATCAAAGCAGTTATTGTTAAAGTTGAAAAAGGAATCAAAGGAAGTACAAAAATTGTTCTTTCAAGAACAAGCCCTGAATTTGTAAGAAAACTATTTGAAATTGAAATTCCTGAAATTTATGAAGGAGTTATCGAAATTAAGAGTATTTCAAGAGATCCAGGATTAAGAAGTAAAATCGCAGTTTATTCACCAAATCCTAACATTGACCCAGTTGGATCATGTGTTGGACAAAAAGGTATAAGAATTCAAAACATCATTAACGAATTAAATGGTGAAAAGATTGACGTTATTGAATGGAATGAGCAACCAGAAACATTCATTTCTGCAGCATTATTACCAGCACAAGTATTAGCTGTTGACTGCAACGATGAAGAAAACTTTGCACAAGTTATTGTTCCAGATGATCAATTATCACTTGCAATTGGTAAATCAGGACAAAATGCAAGATTAGCTCACAAATTAACAAATTGGAAGATTGATATTAAATCAGAATCTCAATTCAGAGAGATGTTACAAAATGCTCAAAATGGTGAAGCAACAGAAGAAGCAGCAGTTGAAGAAGCAGAAACTGTTGAAGAAGTAGCTGAAGAAGTTGTAGAAGCTCCAGTTGAGGAAGTTGTTGAAGAAGCAGCTGAAGAAGTAACAGAAAAGAAAACAAGAAAAAGAAAAACAAAGAAATCTGAAGAAGGGGAAGAATAAGGTTTAAACTTAGGAGGTATTAAATATTGGGGAAAATTAAAATATTTGAACTAGCAAAAGAATTAGATGTTAACAACAAAGACCTTGTAGCAATGGCACAAGACCTAGGTTTAGATGTTAAAAGCCACTTAAGCGCAATAGATGAAGAAGATGCTAAAAAGATCAAAGCTAGCATGAAGAAATCAGGTAAAAAAGAAGCATCTAAAAGTGAGAGTTCAAAAAACAAAGAAGAAAAAGAAGAAAAAGCAACAAAGAAGACAACAGGTAATGTAATTATTAGAAGAGAAGTTATCGTTGAAGAAGAACAAAAACCAGTAAAGAAAACTACTACTGTAAACAGAAGTGATATTGGTTTTACTAAACAACGTACAAATCAAAACTATAATATTGTTTATAGAGAAAAACAACAAAAGCCTATGTCAGTTGCTGAATTATTTGGATTAAAAGATCCAAAGAAAGAAGCCGAAGAAAAGGCTAAGAAGAAAGCTGCTGAAGAAGCTAAGAAAGCGCAAGAAGCAAAAGCAGCAGAAGAAGCTAAGGCTAAAGAAGAAAAAGCAGCTAAGGAAGCAGCTGAAGCAAAAACTGTTGTAAGAACAGAAACTCCTGCAAAGGAATCAGCTCCAAGACCAGCTGAAAAGAGAAGTTCTAAATTATCAGGAAGAACTGAAAGAGCTGATAGAGCTTTAAATAGCAATGCTAACTTCAATAGACCAAATGCAGGAAATAATGACTTCAAAAATAATAGAGGTGAAGGTTTCAGACAAGATAGAAACAATAACTTCAGACCAGGATTTACAAGAAATCAAGGACAAGATGGAAACTTTAGAAACAATAGACAACAAGGTGATTTCAAACCAAGAAATACAAATCAAGGTTCTGATAATTTTAGAAAGCCTATGGCTAGAAAAGAAGAAGTAAGCGCACCAGAAACTTTTGAAGATCAAGCTGGAAGCAGAAATTATTCTAATAGAATGATTGATAAGCAAAAAGCTAATAGAGTATTTGAAGAGAAGAAAAAGAATGTTAGAAAATCAAGAAGAATGGAAGGTGGAGATGAGTTTGATGAATACAAACTAAGAGACCTTAAATCTACTGATAAATTATCTAACATGTATGAATCAGAAGATGGCGGAATGCTTGATTACTATGATTTATCTTCAAGACATGGTAAGAGAAGAAAAGCTAAGAAAGAAGAAACAGTTTCTAAACAAAAAATATTTGAACTTAAAGAAATTGATGTTGGTGAAATTATTTCTGTTAAGAATTTAGCAACAGAATTAAAGAAAACATCAGCAGAAGTTGTTAAGAAATTATTTGATTTAGGAATCATGGCTACAATTAACCAAGAGTTAGACTTTGATACTGCTTATTTAGTAGCTGATAGTTTCGGAATTAAAGCAAACAAGAAAGTTGAAGTAAAAGACGAAGATATCTTATTTGATGATAGTGAAGATAAGGAAGAAGATTTAGTAGCTAGACCACCAGTTGTTGTAGTTATGGGTCACGTTGACCATGGTAAAACTTCTTTACTTGATGCTATTAGAAAAACAAATGTTATCGAAGGCGAAGCCGGAGGTATTACTCAACATATTGGTGCTTACAAAGTTAAGATTAATGATAGAGAAATTACATTCTTAGATACACCAGGACACGAAGCATTCACAAGCATGCGTGCTAGAGGTGCTCAAATTACTGACGTTGCAATATTAGTTGTTGCTGCTGATGATGGTGTTATGCCTCAAACTGTTGAAGCTATCAACCACGCTAAAGCTGCTAACATTCCAATTATTGTTGCAGTAAACAAAATTGATTTACCAGGTGCAAATGTTGATAAAGTAAAACAAGAATTAATGAAATATGAATTAGTTCCAGAAGAATGGGGTGGATCAACAATCTATGTTCCAATCTCTGCAAAGAAAAATATCAACATTGATAACTTATTAGAAATGGTATTACTTGTTTCTGATATGGCTAACTTAAGAGCTAATCCAAATAGACAAGCAAAAGGTGTTGTTATTGAAGCTAGACTTGATAAAGCACAAGGACCTATCGCATCAGTTTTAGTTCAAAGAGGAACATTAAGCGCAGGCGATACAGTTATCGTTGGTGAAGCTATTGGTAAAATCAGAATAATGAAAAATGATAAAGGTAAGAATATTAGAGAAGCTGGACCTTCAACACCAGTTGAAATCACAGGTTTAAAAGATGTTCCTGCTGCTGGAGATATTCTTTACGAAGTTAAAAATGAAAAAGTTGCTAAACACTTAATTGAACAAAGAAAGATTGAAAACAGAGAGAAGAAGATTAGCAACGATAATATGGTTACAATTGATAACCTATTTGATAAGATGAAGAATGATGATTTAAAACAATTCAATATTATTGTTAAGACTGACGTTCAAGGAACTGCAGAAGCATTCAAGTCATCACTTGAAAAATTATCAAACGAAGAAGTTTTAGTTAAAGTATTACATTCAAGCGCTGGAGCTGTTACAGAATCAGACGTTGAACTTGCAAAAGCTGCAAATGCTATTATCATTGCATTCAACGTTAGACCTGTTGGAGCAACAAAACAATTAGCAGAAAAAGAAGGCGTTGAAATTAAACAATACTCAATTATTTATCAAGCATTAGAAGATGTACAAAATGCAATGAAAGGAATGCTTGCACCAGTATACCAAGAAATTACAATTGGTAATGCTGAAGTTAGACAAGTATTCAAAGTATCTAATGTTGGAACAATTGCAGGATGCTATGTAACTGATGGTAAAGTAGCAAGAAATGCAGGAGTTAGAGTAATTAGAGAAGGTGTTGTTATCCATGAAGGAAAACTAGTTTCATTAAAGAGATTTAAAGACGACGCTAAAGAAGTTTCTGCAGGATTTGAATGTGGTGTTCAAATTGAGAACTTCAACGATATTATCTTAGGCGATACAATTGAAGCTTATATTAAACAAGAAGTTCAAAGATAGAAAGGAAACATACTATGGCTAGAAGACAACAACAGTCTAAGTCAAATAGAATGGGTAGAGTTAACGAGCAAATTAAAAAAGTTGTTAGCCAAGCTATCAATTATGAATTAACAAATAAAAAAGTTACTGGAATGGTAACAGTTACAAGAGTTAACACTACACCAGATTTAAGATATTCTAGAATTTATATTAGTTTATTTAATTGTAAAAATAATGCTGAAACAGTGGAAGGCTTGAATGAAAGCGAGCCTTTCCTAAGAAGCAGAGTTGCAAGTGAAATTAATATGAGAATCACACCTGAATTAGTTTTTAAAATTGACGACTCAGCAGAACAAGGTGAAAAGATTGATAGAATTATTGATAAAATAAAAAAAGATGATGAAGAATTTAGAAAAACTCATCCTAATATGATGCAAGATGAAACTGAACCTGAAGAAGAATCTGAGGAAGAATAATTCTTTAATAAATTAAAACATAAGAAAATTTATAAAGATGGAGAGTAGTATATGAGTACTTTAGATGATATTTATGAAGAAATAAATGTTGCTGACTCAATTGTAATCTTAACACATGAACATCCAGATGGAGATGCAGTTGGAACAGCCTTAGCATTATATAATGCATTAAAAATGCATGGGAAAAATCCAGATGTAATCATTCCAGAATATTCAAGATGTTTCAGTAATGTTCCAGGAATTAAAGACGTATTAAAAGAAGGAAAAGATGAATATGCATTAGCAATTACAGTTGACACAGCATCTTTAAATCAACTAGGTGATTGCATAAAGTATTTTGAAAATGCTAAGAAAACAATTTGTATAGATCATCATAGTTCAAATAATATGATAGGTGATTTAAACTTTGTAGATCCATTTTCACCAGCTGCAGCACAAGTATTATATGGTATTTTCAAAGCTTATAATTGGGAAATAACAGAAGATATTGGAACAGCTATTATGACTGGTATTGTAACTGATACTGGTGGATTTCAATATGAACAAGTATCTAAAGAAACATTCGAAATTGCTGCAGAAATGAAAGCAATGGGAATAAACATTTCACAGATTTATAAAGATACACTTTCTACACATACAATTACAAGTTTTAAATTAAAAGTATTAGCTAACGATAGATTAGAATTTCTTGAAGATGGTAAAGTAACATTTACTTACATTGATATTAAAGATGAAGAAAAAGTTAATGCTGAAGTTGGAGACTACGAAGGAATTGTAAATGAAGGTAGAGATCTTGAAGGAGTTGAAGTATCGATATTCTTACATCAAATAGATAAAGGATACAAAGCATCATTAAGATCAAATAGCTACGTTAATGTTAGTGAAATCTGTGGAAAATTTGGCGGTGGCGGACATGTTAGAGCTGCTGGAGTTACTTTCACAGAAGGCACACCAAAACAAATAAAAGAAACATTAGTTAATGAAATTAAAAAATATTTAAAATAAGGACTTTAAATGGACGGAATTTTAGTTGTTAACAAGCCACTTGAAAAAACATCATTCAATATGGTGGCTCAAACAAGAAAAGAATTTCATACAAAAAAAGTTGGACATATAGGTACGCTTGATCCAATGGCATCAGGCGTACTTCCAATTTTAATAGGTAGTTGCACAAAGTTATCTGATTATTTAATGGATCATGATAAAGATTATGTTGCAATTATTAAACTTGGAAAATTAACAAATACTGGAGACCAAGAGGGCGAGATAGTTGAAGAAAAAGATGTTGAGAAGAATATCTTTGAAGAAGATAAAATAGAAGATGTTCTAAATTCATTCTTGGGTGAAACGGAACAAATTCCACCAATGTATTCAGCAATTAAAATTAATGGAAAGAAATTATATGAACTTGCTAGAGCGGGTCAAACAGTAGAAAGAAAGCCAAGAAAGATTAATATAACATCTATTGAATTGGTAAATATTGACAAAGATAACGATGAAATAGAATTTAAAGTAACTTGTTCAAAAGGAACTTATATCAGAACTCTATGCGAAGATATTGCTAAAAAGCTAGGAACAATTGGATATATGTCAAAGCTAACAAGAACTAGAGTTGGTGAGTTTAAGATAGAAGATGAAGGAAAACTAATTTCTTTAGAAGAATTATTAGAGAATAATCCATCTAGAAATCTAGATGATAATGAATATAAGAAATTATCAAATGGAATTATGCTTGATTTTGAAGGAAAGACAAATAATGAAAGTAATTTAGATTGCTTTGTAAAGCTATATCACAACAATGAATTTGTTGGAGTAGGAAAAATTGAGGATAATAATAAGATTCAAAGATTTATATTAAATGACAATGAAAAAGGAGAGGAATAAACCTCTCCTTATTATTTTAAATAAAACCCCGCCGTAGCCGTACTGTCAAGTTTTATAGAGCCTGCTCTCACAGGTGGGTTACTTGTTGATTACTACTGGGCTTCTAACATAAATGCTAGCATGCACGCCATAATCAAAGACAGAATCCCTTTAATCTAATTGTAGGTTCTAAAAATTAACATTCACGCACAGGGCAGGAATTAATTTGTTACTAATTATATATCATTAAATTAAATAATTTGCAACATTGAATTAGTAGTTATAATATGATAAAATCATTGAAGATATGTGCTTTTAGACGATTTTTATCAAAATTTTTACAAAAGAAATCTAATGTTAGGAGAGAATATGGCTGAACAGAAGACTGTTTATGTTAATAGTAGAAATAATTTCGTTTCTAAGTGGAAATATTTATTAACAGCTGTTCTAATAATTGTTTTAATTCTAATGATATTCTTTAGAATTAGAATAAAGGTTACAAATGACGCATTTGCAAGAGAAATAGAACAATTCGCTAGTTTTAATAAATCTACCGTTTTTAGTATTGATGGAATTTATATGTTTAGCAGTGCTGGAGCAACAACTAACGTTGATCCAAAGCCAGAGTGGAATTTGAATATATTCCAATTCACAGATATTGCATTATACATAAATAATAGATCCTCAGATGATCTAAATAAGGAAAATGCAATAAAATCTCTAAAGATTTCAAATATTAACTTTAGTGGAATGAAAATCGGAAAACAAAGCTTATATTATAAAAATATCAACAATTTCGGAAAGAGCAAATTATCAAGCGTTACAAATGATAGCGAAGCTATTGAAAAAGATAAAATAAATGGTGAATTATCATATACAGTTTTAGCTAATGAAGAAATAGACTATGATAAACCAACAATGTTTGAAGATGCATCAATTCCAATTTGTTTAGAATATGTTAACAACAATGTTAAAGATAATGAAATTTTCTCTAACATTAACGATAAAATCAATTACAATGGCAGTTTGCTTAGAAATGCAAATGTTAATTTGAATGATTTAGCTGGATATGTTTCATTTACAATAGAGATTGAGAATTATTTAGGTCATGTTTATAGAACAACAATTAATCTAGATATTCCATTACAAGATAGTATTACAGGCGAAACAATATATGATGGAAAATATGTTAATAGTTTAGCAGGAGAAGGATTGATCAAATTTTATAGAGTAAAGTAAGGAGGCTTCATTTTGACAATTAAAACATTAATAAATTCATATTCAAAAAATATTTCAACAAATGAAGTCTTTCTAGTTTTAGAAAAAGTATTAGGAAAAACAAAAGAACAAATTATAATTAGTTTAGATGAAGAACTAAATGAAAATGTTTCAGATATCATATTGAATTGCTTTGATGCCCTTAAAGATGGATATCCAGTGCAGTATATTACTGGTAAACAAGAATTTATGGGAATGACATTTAAAGTAAATGAAGATGTTTTGATTCCACAACCAGACACAGAAGTAGTGGTTGAAAAAGCAATAGAGGCAATTAATATTTATGATTTTGAAAATGATAATGATCACGATTTACATGTTTTTAATAGTACAGTTGATAGTGATCAAAAAATAATTAGAGTATTAGATTTATGCACTGGTAGCGGTGCTATTGCAATTTCAATTGCAAAGAAGTTTGAAAACAATATTAATTTTCATGTTGATATTACAGCAAGTGATATTTCATTAGCTGCTTTAGAAGTAGCTAGAGAAAATGCAATTAACAACAATGCAAAGATTAAATTGGTTGAATCAAATATGTTTGAAAACTTGGATCTTGATTACGATATTATTGTTTCAAATCCACCATACATTAAAACTAGTGTTATTGAAACACTTGATAAAGATGTACAATGCGAACCACATCTTGCATTAGATGGTGGAGAAGATGGGTTGCGTTTTTATAAAGTAATAAAACGTAACTTGGATAGATTAAAACCAAATGGTTATTTAATATTAGAGATTGGTTATGACCAAGCAGAAGATATTAAAGAGTTATTTAGTAATGCTAAGATTTATAAAGACTATGGAGGAAACGACAGAGTAGCAGTTATCAAGAAGGAGGAGTAATGAATTCTTTTGCATCACAAGTTAAACAAGAACTTAGTGAAATTAATAATTTAAAAGATAAAAGCCTTGTAAGATCTGAATTACTAGGTTATTTGATTACTTCTGAGAGAAACGAGTTTACTACTGAAAATCAATACAATATAAATCGTTACGGCAAACTATTGAATAACGTAGGTGAGAACGATTATTCAATTGTAGTGAGAGGAAATAAGTTTACAATTAAACCAAAAAGAAAGATTGAAGTCAGCGAAGAAATTCAAACAGAAGAGCAATTTCAAGCTTTAATGAGAGGTTCGTTCTTAGCTAAAGGATCAATTACAAATCCAAAGACTTCATATCATTTAGAGATAATTTTCTCAAATCCAAGCAATGCAAGCCTAGTACTAAATTTATTGAAGAATTATTCATTTGAATTTAGTATGGTTGAGAGAAATTATAAATCAGTAATTTATATCTCAAGTGGAGATGAAATATCAAGATTCTTAGCATTCATTGGTGCAAACAAAGCAATGCTTAACTTCGAAGAAACAAGAGTTTTGAAAGAAGTTGGAAACAATGTAAATAGAATTGTTAATTTTGAAACAGCAAACTTAAACAAAACTATTTCATCAGCTGTTAGACAAATTGAAGATATCAAATTAATAAAATCAAAAAAGAAATTCAACATGCTTTCTGAAGGAGAGCAAGAACTAGCAGAACTAAGATTAGCAAATCCAGAAGTTAGTTTAACAACACTTGGGGAGATGGCAACACCTCCATTAACAAAGTCTGGAGTTGCACATAGGATGGCAAACATAACAAAACTAGCTAAAGATTTAAGAAAATAGTCTTTTGATAAAGAGGAATAAAATGGAAAAAACTGGAATATATGTTCACATTCCTTTTTGTAAGAGTAAATGTTATTATTGCGATTTTACTTCATTTGCAGGCAGAGATAAGTTAGCAAGTAAATATATAAAAAGCCTGAAAAAAGAAATTATACACAGAAAAAATGATAACACAGAAATAGATACAATATACTTCGGAGGGGGAACTCCTTCATATATTAATGAAAAGCATATTGTTGAAATACTTAATACAATTAGGGAAAACTATAAAGTTCTAGATGATGCTGAGATAACTATTGAAGCTAATCCGGGAACTATAACTGAAGATAAACTAAAAACATATTTGAAATGCGGAATTAACAGAATTAGTATTGGCTTACAATCTTCAAGAAATGAAACATTAAAATCAATCGGAAGAATTCACACATTTGAACAATGGGGAAATGCTATATTAATGGCAAAGCAAGTAGGTTTCAAAAATATTAATACAGATATTATTGTTGGTTTGCCAGATCAATCAATATATGATATTGAAGATGCCATTGATCAAATTGTTGATTATGATTTACAACATGTATCTGTTTATTCATTAATAGTAGAAGAAGGAACACCACTAGAAGAAATGCTTAAGAATGGTGAATTAAAAGAGACAGATGAAGAATTAGAAAGATATATGTATTGGTTTGCAAAAAGAAAACTAGAGGATAATGGTTATAAACATTATGAAGTTTCAAACTTTGCAAAAGAAGGATTTGAATCAAAGCATAATCTAAATTGCTGGAACCAACATAGTTATATGGGATTTGGGCTTGGAGCATCATCTTATGAAAACAAGTCTAGAAGAACTAATATCAGTGATTTGGATTTTTATATAAAGAACATTGAAGATAATAATTTTGATAGTCTATATGTAATCGAAGAAGAACAAAATAATTCTGAAGAAATGAAAGAATTTATGATGTTAGGATTAAGAAAGATAGATGGAGTAAATGTTGGAGATTTCAGAATGAAATTTTCAAAAGATGTTTTCATTGTTTTCAAAAAACAAATTGAAAAATTATTAACTGCAGATTTAATCGAGTTAAATAAGAGCAATATAAGACTTACAAAGAAAGGATTAGACTTAGCAAATCTAGTCTGGGAAGAATTTATATAAATAATTTTTTCGTTGACACGGTGTTGTATAAAGTGTAAAATAAAAAAAGTTAAACATAGGAAATAGAGAGGAACAAAAGGCAATGGCTAAAGGAAATAAAAGAAAAAAGATTAAAGCAGAAAAAATAGAAAATGAATCAATTGAAAACGAAGTAATTGATGAAGTAGAAGAAATTGAAGAGGTTGAAGAACCAGAAGAAGATTCTATTGAAGAATTAGTAGAAGAAAAAGTAGCAGAAGATAAGAAGAAAACAAAGAAAAAGAAACAACCACTTAAATATAGAGCAAGAAAAGGCGTTATTAGATTAATAGCACTTATTGCAGTAATAACAATGGTTGCAGCAACATTTGGCTCATTACTATTTTATTTTATTTATTATGTAATAGGCGGTAGATTATAGAAAAGGAAGAATAAAGAATGTTTGATAATTTAGCAACATTGGATTTACTTGGATATTTCAATGGAATGCAAGGAAATCCATGGTTAATAGCAGCATTTGTATGCGATATTTTAATTTTATTATTTTTTGTTTATGAATTTATTAAGTTTGCAAACAAATCTAAAGCATGGCAATTAATTAAGGGTATTGCGATATTAGTTGTTATGACATTTTTATCAAACTTATTAAATCTAAAAATACTTAACTTTATTTTAACTTCATTCATTTCATATGGAGTTATCGCAATCATCATCATCTTCCAACCAGAGTTGAGAAGAGGACTTGAAAAGTTAGGTTCATCAGGATTCTTTAAATCACTTGCATTAAGTAATGATTTAAGATCAAAAACTAAAGAAGATATTTACAAAGTTGCGATAGCAGCTGAGGAAATGGCTTCGACAAAAACAGGAGCATTAATTGTTTTTGAAAATGAAATTAGATTGCAAGAAGTAATTGATAATGGTGTTTTAATAGACTCAGAGGTATCACCTCAATTATTATGCAATATATTTGTTCCAAACACACCACTTCATGATGGTGCTGTAATAATTAGAGATAATGCAATATCAGCAGCAGCTTGCATTTTACCAGTTGCAGACGATAAATCAATAAATAAGAAATATGGTACAAGACATAGAGCAGCAATTGAAATCACAAAAGAAACAGATGCTATTGCAGTAGTTGTTTCTGAAGAGACAGGAAAGATTTCTATAGCTAAAGATGGAACACTAATCGAAGGTGTTACAGATGATGCTTTAAAAAGAATTCTAATTAAACACTTAGTTGTTGCTAAGTTTGGATCTGAAAACTCAGATAAACTTAAAAAGATAAAAGAAGATATAGCTGACAGAAAGAAGAAAAAACAAAAAGCTAAAAAAGATAATAGTACAGCTAGATACGAGAAACTAAAGAATGAAATTAATGATGATGAAGAATAATCATTAGTAAGTAATAAATAATGGAGAGCTATATATTAGCTCTTCATTTATTCGTATAAAGAGGAAAGAAATGAGAAATATTAAACTAACCATCGAGTACGATGGAAAAGATTTTAATGGTTGGCAAAAGCAACCTAACAAATTGAATATTCAAGGTGAAATTGAAAGAGCAATTGAGATTATTACTGGGGGTGAGAAAGTTGAATTGATCGCTTCAGGAAGAACAGATGCTGGAGTTAATGCACTAGGACAAGTTGCTAATTTTAGGACTGAATCTACAATGCCTATTGAGAAGATGGCTTATGCAATTAATTCTCAATTGAAGAAAGCTATTAGAGTTCAAAAAGCCGAAGAAGTTGATGAAAAGTTCCATTCAAGATACACTTGCAAGAAGAAAACTTATAGATATACAATCAATAATTCTGAGCAAGGAAGTGCAATTTTCAGATATATGCAATACCATTATCCAGTAAAACTAGATGAAAACAAGATGAACGAAGGCGTTAAATATCTTATTGGAGAGCATGATTTTAAGTCATTTAAGGCTAGCGGAACATCAAGCAAAAGTTCAGTAAGAATAATCTATGATGCCAAGGTATGGCGTGAAGGTGATTTAATTCATATAGAACTTACAGGTAATGGTTTCTTATACAATATGATTAGAATAATTGCTGGAACCCTTATAGAAGTAGGAGAAGGAGCAATTGAACCAGCCGAAGTTCAGGCTATTTTAGAGGCAAAAGACAGAAGCAGAGCAGGAAAAACTGTTTCACCTAGTGGATTGTGCCTAATGGGCGTTGAATATGAATAAAACCCTTGAAATATACATAAAACAGTGATATAATGATGGGGCGTTTTATTAAAAGAAAGGAAGTTTTAAAAATGAGTTTAAAACAAGAAAAAACAAGTAATAAGAATGAATTAAAATTAACATTTACAGTAGAAGCAGCTAAATTTGATGAAGCTATTGTAAAAGTTTATAAAAAGAGTGCTCATTATTTCAATATACCTGGATTTAGAAAGGGAAAAGCACCTTTAGCAATCGTTGAAAAACAATACGGATCAGCTATTTTCTATGAAGATGCTTTCAATGAAGTATTCCCAGAAGTATACGAAAATGAAGTAAAAGAAGCTAAAATCGATGTAGCAAGCCGTCCAAGAGATATTGAACCAGTTCAAATGGAAAAAGGAAAAGATTTAATCTTTACTTGCTTAGTTGATACAAAGCCAGAAGTTAAATTAGGAAAATACAAAGGTATTGAAATTGAAAACAAAGAATACCCAGTATCTGATGAAGATGTTCAACATGAATTAGATCATTTAGCAGAGCATAACTCAAGATTAGTAAGTGTTGAAGATAGAGCAGCTAAGGAAAATGATACAGTTACAATCGACTTTGATGGTCAATGTGATGGAGAACATTTCCAAGGTGGAAAAGCTGAAGATTATGACTTAGTATTAGGAAGCCATAGCTTCATCAGCGGTTTCGAAGATCAAGTAATCGGAATGAAAATCGGAGAAGAAAAAGACGTTAATGTTACATTCCCAGAAGATTACTTCGAAAAGAAATTAGCCGGAAAACCAGCAACATTTGCTGTTAAAGTAAAAGCTATCAAAATGAAAGAATTACCAAAAATCGATGATGAATTTGCTAAAGATGTTAGTGAATTTGATACATTAGAAGATTTAAAGAAAGACATCAAAGCTAAGAAGACAGAACAAAACAACAAAAAAGCTCAAATGGAAATGGAAGACGAAGTTCTTGATAAATTAGTAGAAGCAAGCACAATGGATGTTCCTAAGGGAATGGTTGATGTTGAAATCGATCAAATGATTGAAGGTATTTCTCAAAGATTACAATATCAAGGATTACAATTTGCTCAATACTTAAAAATGATGGGTAAAACAGAAGAACAAGCTAGAGAAGAATTCAGACCAGAAGCTGAGAAGAATGTTAAATCTAGATTAGTAATCGAAGCAGTTGTTGAAGCTGAAAAGATTAAAGCTGATGCTGACCACGTAAAAGAACACTTAGAAGAATTAGCAAAACAATATGGTCAAAAAGTTGAAGATTTAGAGAAAAACGAAGACGTTAAAGATTACTTCGAAAAAGCAGTTCAAAACGAAGAAGCTGTTAAATTCTTAGTAGAAAATGCTAAAAAAACAGCTGCAAAGAAAGAAACTAAATCAGAAGATTCTGAGAAAAAAGCTAAGAAAACAACAAAGAAATAATTATAGTTGAAATTAAGATAGGATGGGGGATTTTTCTTCCATCCTATTGTGTATTTTAAGTGAATTTTATTGATAAAAGTAGCGCAAAATTATATAATAGGGGCGTGAATTTAAATATTCAATATCTTACGAAAGGAAGAAATTTATTATGAAAAACGAAAAAGACAGTTTAGTACCTTATGTCATTGAACAAACATCTAAAGGTGAAAGATCTTATGATATTTATTCAAGATTATTAAAGGACAGAATTATATTTTTAAGTGAGGATGTAAATCCTACAACAGCTAGCTTAGTAATAGCTCAAATGTTATTCTTAGAGAGCGAAGATCCAGATAAGGAAATCAATTTCTATATCAATTCACCTGGAGGATCAGTTACAGATGGTTTAGGTATTATTGATACAATGAATTACATCAAATGCCCAGTTAAAACTATTTGTATAGGAATGGCTGCATCTATGGGAGCATTATTATTAACATCAGGAACAAAAGGAATGAGATATGCTACACCAAATGCAGAAATCTTAATTCACCAACCATTAATCGGTGGAAATGGAATTTCTGGACAACAAACTGAAATTCAAATTCAAGCTGATCAAATGAAGAAAACAAGAGAAACAATCAATAGAATTATTTCTGAAACAACAGGAAAATCTATTGAAGATGTTCAAAAAGATACAGAAAGAGATCATTATTTAACAGCTCAAGAAGCTTTAGAATATGGTTTAATAGACGAAATCATTACAAAGAGACAATAATAAAGGAGCAATATGGCTAACAAAGATAAGAACATAAGATGTTCATTCTGTGGCAAGTTACAAGACGAAGTAAAAAGAATTATCTCTGGACCTGATGGTGCTTTTATCTGTGATGAATGTATTGAAGTATGCCAACAAATTATCGAAGCTGATATGTTTGGAAAGCATGATGAAGCAAAATACACAGTTGCAGAAGAGCAAAAACTTCCAACACCAGCAGAAATTAAAAAGTCACTTGATGAATATATTATTGGACAAGACGAAGCAAAGAAAACACTTGCAGTTGCTGTTTATAACCATTATAAAAGAATTAATAATCAAAAGAATGATGACAATGATGTTGAAATCCAAAAGAGTAATATCTTATTACTTGGACCAACAGGTTGTGGAAAAACATATTTAGCACAAACACTTGCTAAAACATTAAGAGTTCCATTTGCTATCGCAGATGCAACAACTCTTACAGAAGCAGGATATGTTGGTGAAGATGTTGAAAACATTCTATTAAAATTAATTCAAGCAGCTGATTATAATGTTGAAAGAGCACAAAAAGGTATCATATACATTGATGAAATTGATAAGATTTCAAGAAAATCTGAAAATCCATCAATCACTAGAGATGTTAGTGGAGAGGGAGTTCAACAAGCATTATTAAAGATTGTTGAAGGAACTGTAGCTAACGTTCCACCACAAGGAGGAAGAAAACATCCTCAACAAGAATTCATTCAAATTGATACATCAAATATATTATTCATTTGCGGTGGTGCTTTTGAAGGGCTTGAAAAAACAATTAATGAAAGAACAGGAAAGAAACAAATTGGATTTGGAAGTGAAATTTATGATTCTTCTAAATTCAATAAATATGATGTTTTCGAACAATTACTTCCTGAAGATTTAATTAAGTTTGGAATTATTCCTGAACTTGTTGGAAGACTTCCAATCTTAGCAACATTAAAAGAATTAGATAGAAGAGCATTAATTGATATCATGACAAAGCCAAAGAATGCTTTAGTAAAACAATATAAAAAATTATTTGATATTGATAATGTTAAATTAGAATTTAATAAAGATGCTTTAGAAGCAATTGTTGATAAAGCAATCGAAAGAAAGACAGGAGCTAGAGGATTACGTGCAATCATGGAAGATACTATGAGAGATGTAATGTTTGAAATTCCATCTAATCCAAAGATTGTTAAATGTACAATTACTAAAGAAACAGTTGATGAAAAAGCAAAGCCTGAAATTGAAATTAGTGAAAATGAAATTGCTAATGAAATTTCAAAGAATGAGAAGAAATCAAAAAGAAAAATTTCTAAAGATGAAGAATCTCAAACAGCATAGATAATAGACGATAAGCGGGCTTATTGAATATTATAAATAAAACCTAGTACGTAAGTACTAGGTTTTTCTTTTAATAATATAACATGTAATCCATTTCAGGGAATATACAATCTTTTGCTTCAATACATTCTAATAACTCAAGTTTGTCTTTAGATAGAGTATTGTTATTTCTAAGTTCTTCGTCTTCCTTAATCCACAAATATAATTTCGTGAATCTTCCAATATGTTCTTTAACACGTTTCTTAGCATAATCAACCATTGTTCCATTTGTGATAATAAATAACCAATCAGAACTTTGTGCTAGAACTAATTCACGTGCAGCTTGATTCATAATTCTACGTTTAATGCTATCACCAGATTCGTTAGGGAACATACTAGCCATTTCACACATTTTATCTCCAGCAACATGTAAGTGACGGTGAATATAATCGTTAGTTGGATTTAACCAAACTTCACTATATCCGTTAGCACCCCATGAGCTTCTACAAGGAGTAGAAACTTGGATTTCTGGATATTTCTCTATGTATTCACCAGGTGTAATTAATTCGAAATTACATTTATCATAATAAACTTTTTTAGCTAGGGTATATAACCAATCTGGACCTTCATACCACCAGTGACCATAAAGCTCTGCATCATAAGGACAAACAATAATTGGTGGATTATGTGTTTTACCAGAAAGTTCTTTAATTTGTTTTTGACGACAATCAAAGAAGTGTCCAGCTTGCATATCAATTGTATCTTGAGCCCATTGTAAATTGTAAATATCTTTTTCACAATTCTTGCCGGTAATTCTATGATATTTGATACCAGTGTTAACTCTAGCACCGTTGTGACAAATATAAGGCTTAATATAATCATATGGAGCATCGTAACCGATATCTCTATAAAACTCTCTATAATTTACATCGCCAGGATAACCATTAATTGATGACCAAACTTGTCTTGAAGATTCTAAATCTCTACCAAAAGCAATAAGCCCATCGGGTGAAATGATTGGTGCATAAGTTCCGTAAAGTGGAGTAGGGTCAGCGTATAAAATACCATGTGTTTCAACTAAAACATATTGTACGCCAAACTCTTTTAAATATTTATCTGCTTCAGGAACATATCCACATTCAGGTAACCAAAAACCCTTGATTGGTTTATCAAAATATTTATTGTATGTTTGTACACCTAGAGCAACTTGAGCTCTAACTGTTTTTTCGTTAACGTATAAGATAGGAAAGTAACCGTGAGTAGCGCCACAACCGATGATTTCAAGTACTCCCATATTGTTAAACTCTTTAAATTTATTAATTAAATTGCAATTACAATCTTCTCTGAAGAAACGTAAGTCTTCACTATATCTATCAAAATAATAATGTGAAAGCTTGTTAACTCTTTCATCATATGTTGTTCTTTCAATTTCTTTTTCAGCAAGTTCTATATGTTGTTCTAAGTATTTGATATATCTTTGTTGTAAAAGTTTATTATCAAGCATATTTAATAATGGAGGAGTAAGTGACATAGTAAATCTAAATTTTACGCCTTCATTAACTAGTTTTTGATATGTTTTTAGTAAAGGTATGTAAGTTTCTGACATAGCTTCAAATAGCCATTGTTCTTCTAAGTAATCTTCTGATTCTGGATGATGAACAAAAGGCAGATGAGCATGTAGTACAAAACTAATGTAACCTTTGGTTTTTTTGTTCATTTTATAACTCCATACTTTTTAAAATAAAAAGGTTTTCTATTGTTCATAGAAAACCTTACTAAAATGCCTTTAAGGTAGATGTTGGATTTCCTGATGAAGGGTTATTCATGTCAAATCTATCATCTTGATCAGAAAGGTTATAATTCTTATAAATGTCGTTAACTAATGTTGCATCATCTTTTAAGTTTATCTCATATACTCTAACGTTATTGTTAGAAATGTTTTTAAAGTATAATTTATCATGATTCTTATAGAATAGAACATGATCATTTGGGTTTTCAATTGGATTAGACCAAGATAGATTAATGTAATCTGTATTCAAATCGTTAAATTTATTTGTGATTGATTGGCCTTCGTTAGGTCTACGTCCTAATTCAACAGTGTAAGTACATTTTGAATCGTTAACGTGGATATACCAATTGTTTGCAAAATCATCAATTCTTTCCTCAAATGTATAGTTATCGGTTAAATTGTGGATAACTAATACTGGATAAGTTTCATTAAAGAAATTTTCTCCATAAGTTTGAATTAATTGATTTCTATCATAATCATTCAAATCCCAATATACAAATAGAGTAGTAGGGGTTTGAGCTAATAATTTTATAACTGTATGATTATATCTATAAGGTAAATCATAGTATTCAGGAACATCTTTAAAAGGAACTGGATCTACAATTTTTTCAACTTTAACAGATTTTTTAACAGCAGGCTTTTTAGCAGTAGTGGTTTTCTTGGTTGTAGCTTTTTTTGCTGCTGATTTCTTAGCAGCAGTAGCCTTTTTTATAGTAGTCTTTTTAACCGGTTCTTTTGCTGTAGTTTTCTTAGTTGTAGTTGTCTTTTTAGTCGCAGCTTTTTTAGAAGTAGTTGCCTTAGTAGAAGTAGCCTTTTTAGTTGTTTTTGTTGTAGTTTTTTCTGCTGTTTTTGGCTCAGCCTTCTTAGCAACAGTTTTCTTAGTAGCAGTTTTTGTAGTCTTTGTAGCAGTCTTTTTTACAGTTGATTTTGTAGCTGTTTTCTTAGTTGTTTTGGCAGTAGAAGTAGTAGCTTTTTTTACTGTTTTTGACTTGGTAGTAGACTTAGCTGCTGTTTTAGCTGTTGACTTAGTTCTAGATTTAGTTGTTGTTTTTGTAGATTTATCAGTACTTTCAGCGTCATTTAATAAATCTATAATCTTAGACCTTGGCAACTTAATTCCTCCTTTGTAAAAAATAATCATAAATACACTAAATATTTTATAACAACGAGTTAGTATTTACAATAGAATTAGACGAATTAATTTGATAAAAAATTCAAATAAAAAAATAAAATTTTTGACGAAAAAATTTGTAAAAAGTAATGGTAAAATATACCATTTTAAAGCAAGCAAAATATTGCAAAAACAGGGGATAAAAAAAGGGCTAAAAACCATATTACAAATTTGTAATATATGGAAAATCTAATTTACTTTTTAAGGGTTTGGTGCTATAATTTTTTTGTGTTTACGAATGATGATTTTGTGGGAGGCATTGAATGAAAATTTTGATGTTAACATGGGAATATCCACCAAGAGTTGTCGGAGGTATATCTAAAGTAGTTTATGATTTATCTCATCGACTAATTAAAGATGGACACCAAGTAACAGTCGTTACTTACAGAGATGGCGATACAAGTTATTATGAAGACGATGAAGGTATTAACGTTTATCGTGTTGATAACTATATGATTCATCCAAACAATTTTGTTGATTGGATCATGCAATTGAATTTTAATATGGTTGCTAAGGCTTCTGAACTTATGAACAAGTTCGGAAAATTTGACGTTATCCATGCACATGATTGGTTAGTAAGTTACGCTGCAAAATCATTAAAAGAAGCTTACGATGTTCCAATGGTTGCTACAATCCATGCAACAGAGAATGGAAGAAATAGTGGTATTCATGACGAAACACAAAGATATATCAATGATTCAGAATGGCAATTAACATACGAAGCAAGTGAAGTCATTGTAAACAGTAATTATATGAAGAATGAAATCCAAAGAATATTTGGATTACCATATGATAAAATAAATGTTATTCCTAACGGAGTTAAACTTGATAAGTTCGAAGGAATAGAAAGAGATTATGAATTAAGAAGACAATATGCAATGGATAATGAAAAAATTATCTTGTATGTTGGCAGATTAGTTTATGAAAAAGGCGTTCAAAACTTAATTGGAGCAATGCCTAAGATTCTTGAAAATTACCATGATTCAAAATTAGTTATTTGTGGTCGTGGTGGAATGATGGATGAACTAAAACAAGAAGCTCACAATCTAGGAATAGATGAAAAAGTATATTTCGTTGGATATTGTGATGCAGCAAAAGTTCAAAAGATGTATATCAATGCTGATATTGCAGTATTCCCAAGTACATATGAACCATTTGGTATCGTTGCACTAGAAGGAATGCTTTCAGGAACACCTACAGTTGTTTCAGATGTTGGTGGCTTAAATGAAATCGTAGAACATGGCGTAACAGGAATGAAGAGTTATGCTGGAAATAGCAATTCAATTGCAGATTCAATTCTTGCATTATTATATGATCAAGAATTATGCGATAGAGTTTCAAAGAATGCTATTGAAGTTGTAAAAGAAAAATACAATTGGAATATAATTGCTCAAGCAACATTTAAAACATACGAGAAAGCTATTTCTAAGTCTAAATCTAAAGAATTAGAAGCTAAGCTTACTCAAGAAAAAGCAGGTAAGACAAGCAGATTAAGAAATACACAAAGTGAAATTTCAAGACTTGTTTCATCAAGAAAAAGAAATGCTTATATATAGGAGAATAAATGGACGTTTACGATACAGCGAATAAATTATCAGAAGAAATTAGAAATTCTGAACAATTTAAAGCGTTAAAGGAAGCAAAAGAAAAATTATTTGCAGACGAAGAAAAGAAGAAAATCATTGAAGAGTTTGAACAACTTAAACAAGAAGTTCAAATTATGGAAATGAGACAACAAGCAAATCAAGAAGTTGATCAAGAAGATAAGAAATTAAAACTTGCAAAACTATATAATGTTTTAGTTGAGCATGAAGATATTAAAAACTATTTTGATTTAGAAATTGCATTCAATAAAATGATTTACGATGTAAATAAGATGATAGGGGATGTAATTAAAGAAATTATGTAATCATTAAAAGGCGGAATTAATTATTCCGTCTTTTTGTTTTACGTTTTAAAAAAGAAATATAAAAAGACGAGATTTTTCAATCTCGTCTTTATTTTTTATATTAATTAATTCATTAATTTGAAAGTGGTAATGGAGCAACATTATTAGTTTGAGTTTGTGTAGTTGGTGTAGGTGTTGCTTCATTTGTTGTTCCGTTTGTTGTGTTTGTTTCTAATACATTCATAATTGAATTTGTTGTATTATCAACAGTATTTGTTGTGTTATCAATTGAATTAGTAGTGTTATCTACAGTGTTTGTAGAATTTGTTAATGAATTATCTACAGTATTGTTTTCAATTGAATTAGTAATTGTGTTTAAACCTGGTGTTGATGGAGTAGATGTTGTAGCATAAATTCCTACTAATGTATTAGTAATATCTTCTTCTTCTTCACGAGAGAATGAACTCTTTGATTTAGAAGAAACTTCGAATTGGAACATATATTCAAAATCGTCTGAAATTATGAAATAGTATCTTGAAATGCTATTTGTTGTTGTCATATCAATTGCATAGTAGTAATCTTGATTCTCTGCTGATGTAACTGATTGAGTAAATGATGTTACAGGTTGAGAAGCAAAACCGCCAGCACCTGTTATTTGAGGTTCAATTGCGGTGTAAATAGATTGTACTAAAGCTTTTCTATGAGTTTCATTCTTTAAGTCAGCTCCCATTGAAGCACCTGTATATCCTGCACTATATGATACTGTTATATCACCATAATCTAATGTTGTTGTTGATGTTTCGTTAGCACTAAATAGTGAAGTATCATATTTCAATGAATAACTTGTATTTGTAGTATTGTCAGTGAAGAAAGTAAACTCTTCAGTAACTACTTCTGGAACTGTATTTTCTACAGTATTGCTTACTGTATTAACTACAATATTTTGATTCTTTTGACCATTCATTAAAATAACTGCAACAACTACTAAAATTGCAATTACTACTAACATACATGCTAATATAATTATTGTTTTCTTTGATGATTTTTTACCTGTATTTTTTGTTTGATCCTTAGTTTCTGGTTCTGCTGGAGCAGAAGTATCTATTTCTGGAGCTTCTGGTTGTTGATATTCTTCACCAGGAGCAACTTGTTGAACACCGCTATTGAATTGAGCGTCTGGCCAATTATTATTACCAGCTGGTTGATTGAAGTCTGGTTGAGGCCATCCAACATTGTTTGGTTGAACATAATTTAATGGTTCTTGATCTACTGGAGTATCAAATCCTTGTGCATCAAATCCAGCGTTAGGATCAAAACTTGCACCTGCATCAAAACCTGCGTTAGGATCGAAACCTGCATTAGGATCAAATCCAGCATTAGGGTCGAAACCTGCATTAGGATCAAATCCAGCGTTAGGATCAAAACTTTGATTATTTAAATCATTGAAACCGTTAACTGGGTCAAATGAATTATTTGAATCGAAACTTGTGTTAGGATCAAAACTTGCATTTGGATCGAATCCAGCATTAGGGTCAAAACCTGCGTTAGGATCAAAACTCATATTAGGATCAAATCCAGCATTAGGGTCGAAACCTGCATTTGGATCGAATCCAGCATTAGGATCAAAATTTGCATTTGGGTCAAAACTCATATTAGGATCAAAACCAGCATTAGGATCAAAGCTTGCATTTGGATCAAAATTCATATTAGGATCAAATCCTGCATTTGGGTCGAAACTAGCATTAGGATCAAAGCTAGCGTTAGGATCAAATCCGTTGTTATCAGGGCTGTTGAAACCTTGATTGTCATCATTAGTCATTTCTAGTCTATTCATGTTAGACTCCTTTCGTAAAAATAATCACATCAATTATATATATAAAAATTTAATAATACAATAAAATAGAACATTTTATTTAAAAAATATTTGATTAAAAAACTATTTGTGATAATATGAAAACGAATTTTGCAAATATGAATTATCAAGACTTTCAGGAGTTAAAATATTTATGAATGATTTAAGTAAAGAAATTCAATATGTAAAAGGTGTTGGACCAGCTAAGGCAAAAGCTTTAAAAACTTTAGGAATATCAACGTTGAAAGATTTAGTTACTTATTATCCAAGAGGATATGAAGATAGAAGTATCATTAAAAAACTAAATGAAGTAAATGATGAAGATAAAGTTTGTATAGAAGTTAGAGCCCTAACTAATTGTGTTGTCAGAATGTTAGGACGTACAAGAAGTATTGAAAAGTTAGTAGTAACTGATGAAACAGATAACATGACAATTACTTGGTTTAACCAACCATATTTATCAAGACAAATCAAACAAGGTGAAATGTATAGATTCTATGGAAAAGTTTCTAAAAAAGGAAATACATTAGAAATGAATTCACCTGTTTTTGATCAAATAAATAAAGATAAAAACACAGGAAAGATTATTCCAGTTTATCCATTAAATTATAGCGTTAATGCAAATACAATTCGCACAGCAATGAGTAATGGATTAGATTTAGTTGGAACATTTGAAGAAAATGAACCTGAATATATAGTTAATGACTACAAGTTAATGGACTATAATGAAGCAATGCATGAAATTCATTTTCCATCTGATTTTGATACATTTAAAAGAGCAAGATATAGATTAGTATTTGATGAATTAATTGCAATGCAATTAGGATTATTAAAATTAAAAGGTGAAGTAACAGAAGAAGTAAAAGGAATTAAATACAGCAAAGATGTTCACATGTCAGATGTTATTAATGATTTACCTTTTAAATTAACAAAAGCACAATTAAAAGTTTTAGAAGAAATAGATGATGATATGGAATCAAGTAAGCCTATGAATAGATTACTTCAAGGTGATGTTGGTTCTGGAAAAACAGTTGTTGCAATGATTGCTGCATATAAAGCTGTAATGAGTGGATATCAAGCGGTTGTATTAGCACCAACTATGATACTTGCAAATCAACATTTTAAAAATTTTACAGCAATGCTTTCTAAATACAACATTAATATAGTAAGCTTGGTTGGTGGAATGAGTGCAAAAACAAAACGTGAAGCATTAGAAAAAATTCAATCAGGGGAAGCACAAATTATTATTGGTACTCATGCATTGATAGAAGAAAATGTTAAATTCAATAAATTAGGATTAGTAGTGACTGATGAACAACATCGTTTTGGTGTAAAACAAAGAAGCGCAATTGTTGCTAAAGGTGAAAATCCAGATGTACTTGTTATGTCAGCAACACCAATTCCAAGAACATTAGCATTAATACTATATGGAGATCTAGATATTTCAATTATCGATGAATTACCTCCTAATAGACAAAAGATTCAAACTATTGCTATTGGAAAAGGAATGGAAGATAGAGCTAATGGATTTATACGTGATCAAATAGACGAAGGAAGACAAGTATATGTTGTTTGTCCATTAGTAGAAGAAACAGATAATTTAGATAATGTAAATTTAAAATCAGCAACTGAACTTGCAAAAGAATATCAAGAGGGACCATTTTCAAAATATAAAGTTGCATGCTTACATGGTAAAATGAAACCAAAAGAAAAAGATGAAATTATGGGTCAATTCAAAAATGGTGAAATTGATATCTTAGTTTCAACAACTGTAATTGAAGTTGGTGTGGATGTTCCAAATGCATCTATAATGATGATAGAAAATGCAGAAAGATTTGGTTTAGCACAATTACATCAATTAAGAGGAAGAGTTGGAAGAGGTGAGTATAAATCATATTGTATTTTAAAATACACTTCTCGTGGTGACAACGTAAAAGAAAGAATGAATACAATGGTTAATACCGACGACGGAATGAAGATTGCTGAGAAAGATTTAGAGTTACGTGGAAGCGGAGATTTCTTTGGAACAGCGCAACATGGTTTACCTGAATTTAAAATTGCAAACTTGTTTGAAGATGTAGAAGAATTAAAAGAAGTTCAAGCGCTAGCTATAAAGATTATTCAAGAAGATCCAAAACTTGAACTTGAAAAGAATAAAAAACTAAATGCTTTAGTTTATGAAAAATTCACATCTAAAGAAGAACTAGTAATGTAGGAGACAGATATGAGATTAGGAATAGACATAGATGATGTTGTTACAAACACATCAGAAGCAATAGGAGAATTAATTACACACGAAAGTAATCCACAAGTATTAAAAGAACTTCAACAAAATATGAAAGAAATAATGAAGGGCAATATTTCTAATTTAGATGTATTAGCATTTTGTAGTGAAAATTACGTTGATGTATATAAGATAGTAAAAATTAAAGAAAATGCTAGAGAAGTAATGCAACGATTATTAAATGCCGGAGATGAAGTATATTTTATAACTGCACGCGGAGAAAGAATGGGATTCTTTAAAGGCGCAGAAGATGCTACGCTAAACTTTCTAAAAGAAAATGATGTTAAATATAATGAAATAATATTTGGAGCAATGGATAAAGCAACAGTATGTTTAGAAAACAAAATAGATTTGTTTATAGATGATTCTGTTGAGCATTGTGAAGATGTAAATAAAGCTGGAATAAAGAGTATAGTATTTACATCAAGAGTTAATAAAGATACTCCTACAAGTATTGAGAGAGTAAACGACTGGCTAGAACTAGAAAAGAGAATAGAAGAAATAAAAGACGCGAAATAAAGCGTCTTTTTTATTACAAAAATTAAATATAAAAAATGAAAAAAGTTGTTGACAAAAACAAACACTTGTGCGAACATATAAGCGAACAAAAGTTTTATATTTAAATATAGAAAGAAGGCTTGTTATGATAACAACTTTACACATTCAAAATATAGGAATAATCGATGATTTAAACGTTGAACTAGGTAATGGATTCAATGTTTTTACAGGTGAAACTGGAGCTGGTAAGACATTAATTATTGATGCGATAAACATCATTTCTGGTGGTAGATTTTCAAAAGAAATGATCAGAAAAGGAGCAGATTTTTCTTTTATAGAATTGAATCTATATTTACCAGGAAATGAACTAGCTATTGATGACAATATCATAGTCAGCAGAGAGATAAATCTAAATGGTAAAAATCAATGCAAGATTAATGGAAGAATGGTAACAGTAGCCGAACTAAAAGAATTTATGAATAGCATTATAGATATACATGGTCAGAATGATAATCAAAAGATATTAAATTCTAAGTATCATATTAAGTATCTAGATAATTATGGTGGAGAAACAATTAAAACTAATTTAGATAACTATAGAGAACTATATAAGAAGTATGTTGAAATTAAAACAGCTCTAAAAGAGAATCTAGGAGATGATAAAGAGAGACAACGCGAACTAGACTTATTACAATATCAATTCGATGAAATAGATAAGGCTGATTTAAAAGTTAACGAAGAAGAAACACTAAAAGAGAAGAGTGTATTATTTCAAAACTCAGAGAAGATAAATAACAATTTAAGTGAAGCAAATGAAGAATGTGACAATGCAATTGATTTGGTAAATAATGCCATTAAAGCATTAGATAAAATCAGCGGCATTGATGAAAAATACAATCAAAAATTATCTGAATTAAAGAGCATTTATTATGAAATAGATGAATTCTCAAGAGATATAGCAAGTTTAAATGATGATATCTATTTTGATGAAGATGAAAGAAATGAGATAGAAGAGAGACTAGATCTAATTACATCACTTAAAAGAAAATATGGAAACAGCATAGAAGAGATACTAGAGTATAGAGATAAGATTGAAGCGGACATTGAAAGAATTAACAATCTAGATGAAACTAATGAAAAGCTAAGAAAAGAACTAAAAGATATCGAAAATAAAATGGAAGAATATGGCAAAAGACTACACGAAGACAGAATAAAGATAAGTACTGAATTATGCGAAAAAATCAATAAAGAACTACAAGAACTAGAAATGCCAAATGCTAAGTTTTATATAGAGATTTCAGACAATAAGACATTCAATAAACGTGGAAAAGACAATATCGAATTCTATATATCAACTAATGTTGGCGAAGATAAAAAAGAATTAGCAAAAACAGCATCTGGTGGTGAAATGTCAAGAATTATGCTTGCTATAAAGACTGTATTTGCAAATACAGATAATACACCAATCATGATATTTGATGAAATTGACACTGGAATTAGTGGAAAAGCTGCTAATTCTGTGGGAACTAAGTTGAAATTAATAGGAAAAAATCATCAAGTTATTTGCATTACTCATCAACCAAGTATTGCTGCAAAAGGTGATCAAAACTACTACATTAGCAAGGAAACAAAAGATGACAGAACACATACTCTAATCAAGCATTTGAAGGAATTAGAAGTATTAAACGAGATAGCAAGAATTGCTTCAGGAACAATTTCAGATATTTCTCTAGCTCATGCTAAAGAACTAAGAAGTGCCGTTTAGAAGCATTTGTTATAAAACTAAAAAAGGACGAAATTCTCGTCCTTTTTTTATTGATTTTTAGACCTTAAAAGTTGGTATTAAAAGGATTGAAAAAACACACTGTTTTTTAAGACCTTTTTTGTCGCTAAAACCTTTACAAAATAATGGTTTTGAAATATAATGTATGTGCGTATTTTATGCTCAAAAACCGATCAAAAAAGGAGACTAAAACTATGGAAAAAGACAATCAAAATAGTGTTGAAGAAGAAGTAGAATTAACACAAGAGGATTTTAACAAATTAATGAAAGTTAGATTGGATAAACTTGAGGCTTTAAGAGCTGAAGGAAAAGATCCATTCGAAATCACAAAGTTCGATAGAACACATACAACATCTCAAATCAAGGATAACTATGATGAACTTGAAAATAAGGATGTTACAATCGCTGGAAGAATTATGAGCAAGAGAGTTATGGGTAAAGCTTCATTCTGCCATATTCAAGATGGTGATGGAAAAATGCAATTATACGTTTCTATCAATGACTTAGGTGAAGATTCTTACAAACACTTTAAGGAATATGATATTGGCGACTTTATTGGAGTTACTGGATTTGTATTTAAGACAAAGACTGAAGAAATTTCAGTTCATGCAAAAGAAGTAACTTTATTAAGCAAGTCATTAAGACCACTTCCTGAGAAATTCCATGGCTTAAAAGATACAGATTTAAGATATAGACAAAGATATGTAGATTTAATTATGAACCCAGAAGTTAAAGATACATTCTTAAAGAGAATTCAAATCACTAAGGAAATTAGAAATTTCTTAGATGAAAGAGGATACAAAGAGGTTGAAACACCTATCTTAAATACAATTTCAGGTGGAGCTTCAGCTAGACCTTTCATTACACATCACAATTCATTAGATATTGATATGTATTTAAGAATTGCAACTGAATTAAACTTAAAGAGATTAATCGTTGGTGGTTTAGATAAAGTTTATGAACTTGGAAGAGTATTTAGAAATGAAGGTATGGATATTCGTCATAATCCAGAATTCACTTCATTAGAGTTCTATGCTAGTTACGAAAACATTGAAGATATGATGAACATCACAGAAGAAATGTTCAGAACAATCTGCAAGAAAGTAACAGGAAAAGAAGTAATTACATATCAAGGAACAGAAATTGATTTAAGCAAACCATTCAAGAGAGTTAGAATGATCGATGCTATTAAAGATGCTACAGGATTAGACTTCGACAAGATTACAACTGATGAAGAAGCACAAGAAGCATTAAAGAGCATCGGACTAGAAATAAACCCTATTAAGAAAACAAGAGGAGATATTATTGCTCAAATCGCAGATGAGAAAGTTGAAGAAACATTAATTCAACCAACATTCATGTACGAATACCCAATTGAGAACTCACCTCTTGCTAAGAAAGTTCCAGGAAACCCAATGTTCACTCAAAGATTTGAGTTATTCATTGATGGTAGAGAATATGGAAATGCTTTCTCAGAATTAAATGATCCAATCGATCAAAGAGAAAGATTCTTAAATGAAATTAAGAACCGTGAAAACGGAGACGATGAAGCTGGTATGATGGATGATGATTTCATCAGAGCACTAGAAATCGGATTACCTCCAACAGGTGGATGCGGAATCGGAATTGATAGATTCATCATGTTATTAACAGATGCACCTTCAATCAGAGATGTAATCTTATTCCCAACAATGAAACCTGAAGATTTATAATTAGGAGTACAAATGAATTTTAGTAGTTTAACAGCAAACCCATTTACATTGGGATTGTTAATATTCTTAGGTATTCAACAAACAAGTCAATATATTAGAAGTGGTGGAACTATACAAGAACTATTAATTATGTTATTTGCAGTTCTTGTTTCTATCACATTCCATGAATTTGCACATGCATTTATGGCTGATAGACTTGGTGATGATACACCTAGACAAAAGAAAAGACTAACGCTTAATCCGTTAGCACATATAGATCCAATTGGCTTAATATTATTAATATTTTGCCATTTTGGTTGGGGAAAACCTGTTCAAATAAATCCATACAATTTTAAAAGAAATATATCTATGAGAAAAGGATCTGCACTAGTTGCACTAGCAGGACCTGTAATGAATTTCTTATTAGCGATTATATTCTCAGTTGTATTTGGATTAGTTATAAGATTTTGCTCAGCAGAGTTTTTAATAACAGGTACAGGAATGATGATAATAAATATACTAAGAGCATTGATTTCGATTAATGTTGGACTTGGAGTGTTCAACTTAATTCCATTACCACCATTAGATGGATCCAAAATCTTAGTTGCAATACTTCCAAGTAAAGCAAGAAATTGGTATGTAAGCCGTGAAAAATTATTACAAATAGTATTTTTGATAATTTGGGTTACACCACTAGCAAGTTATATCATTTCACCAGCTATAAATTGGATATCTCAACAACTATTTAACTTAATAAGTTTAATAGCAATAGGACATATATAAAAAACGTAGAAAGGAGTGGCATATGAAAAAAAATATTATAACACTAGGAATTGAATCTAGTTGTGATGAAACATCAGTTGCCATTGTAAAGAATGGTAGAGAAGTTTTATCAAATGTTATTAATACACAAATTCCTATCCACACTTTGTATGGAGGAGTTGTTCCTGAAATAGCTTCTCGTAATCATATTGAAAACATCACAGCTGTTGCAGAAGAAGCAATAAAGAAAGCTGGAATCAAATTTGAAGATATCGATGTAATTGCACCAACATATGGTCCAGGATTAGTAGGAGCTTTACTAGTTGGACTATCATATGCAAAAGCACTTAGCTTCGCATTAGATAAACCACTAGTTGGAGTTAACCACTTAGAAGGACATATCGCAGCTAATTACATTACATATGAAGAATTAAAACCTCCATTCATCTGCATGATGATGTCAGGAGGAAATACACAAATTGTACATGTTAAAGACTATACTGAATTTGAAGTATTAGGAAGAACAGTTGATGATGCAATTGGTGAAGCGTTTGATAAAACAGCAAGAGTTATAGGACTTGGTTATCCAGGTGGACCAAAGATTGATGAATTGGCACAAGAAGGAGAGCCAACAATTGATATTCCTAAAACTCATTTCGATAATTTAGATTTTAGTTTTAGTGGAATAAAAACAGCAGTTATAAATTTACATCACAAAAATCCACAAATAAATAAAGCAGATTTATGCAAGAGTTTTGAAAAAACAGTTACAGAAATTTTAGTAGACAATGTTTTAAAAGCAGTTGAGCAAACTGGCGTAACAACAGTAGCTCTAGCAGGAGGCGTTAGTGCTAATTCATATATAAGAAAAGCATTCTTAGATATTCAACCAAAAGGAATTAGAGTTTATATGCCAGATAGAAAGCTATGTACAGACAACGCGGCTATGATTGCTGCAGCAGGATATTACAACTACATGGCTGGTAAGAGAGATGAATTAGATTTAAATGCACTACCAGATTTAAAACTAACATCTTTCAAAAAAGAAGAAGAATAAATGGTAGTAGAAATGGTATCTTAATTAGAAAAGAGGTACACAGATGGCGATATTTGCTATTGCAGATTTGCATTTATCATTAAATCCAAATATTGATAAGCCGATGGATGTTTTTGGAGAAGAGTGGAAAGATTTTGAAAACATACTTAAGAAAAACTGGACAGAAAAAGTTTCGGATGATGATCTAGTTGTTATACCAGGCGACATCTCATGGGCAACATACTTGAAAGACACAATTTATGATTTTGAATTTATCGATAAATTACCAGGAACAAAATTAATACTTAAAGGAAATCATGATTATTGGTGGTCAACAATTAAAAAGATGGATGACTTTTTAGAAGAAAGCAATTTAAAAACGATTCACTTTTTAATGAATACTTCATTTAAATTTGAAAACAAAATCTTTGTTGGAACAAGAGGATGGAATTTAAATGATGAAGTCGACGGAGAAAAAATGATAGCTCGTGAAAATATAAGATTTGAGTTATCAATTAAAGATGCATTAAAAAATAAAACTGAAGAAGATGAAATGATTGCATTATTTCATTATCCACCAATCAATGATGACTACATTAAGAATGATGTTTCAAATGTATTTGTTGATACAATGGAAAAATATAATATCAAAAAATGCTATTATGCTCATTTACACGGTGCATCACATAAAAATGCATTTGAAGGTGTAAAAGACGGAATAGAATACAAGCTAATAAGTAGTGATTATTTAAAATTTGATCCATACTTAATTAGCAATACATAAGATTAAATTTTACTTGAGGAGAACAATGAATAAAGGTTTAACCAAGAAAGTAATAATCTCATCGATAATAGTTTTAGCAATTGTAATTTGCGTGATTGTTGTTATTAGTTTAACAGGAAATAAACCTGCTGAAATAAATGAAATTAACAATCAGTACAGTGATTACACACCAGTAAGACAAACAGTAGTAAAACTAGACAGTATCGAAAAGATTATTGCTGACAATGAAAAAACAACTAAATATGAAGAGATGGTTGAAAGTAACATTGATATTGAGTTCAAGACACAATACAGAAAAAATGATTCTCTAGCAAAAGGAAAGATTCAAATTTTGCAAGAGGGTCAAGATGGTACACAACACTCAATAATCAAGAACACATATCAAAACAATCAACTAATCGGACAAGAAATAGTAACTTCTGAGATTGTCAAACCTTCGACTGATAAGATTGTTGAAATAGGTACTGCAGAAAATAGCAATACTTATGTTCCGATCGTTGGAGATGAGTTAGAGATTGTTTATGCTAATACAGGAATTAAAGCAGATAAAAAACTTGACGCACAAATTCTAACGACTGTTTCAACAGGAGATATTGTCAAATTGGTATTAGCCCAAGACAACTGGTATCAAGTACAAAGTAATGGAATTATTGGATGGGTTGAAAAAACAAATGCTATTTATCACAATCCTAACCAAAATGGTGATGGTGATGAAAACATGATAATCTATTCAAAAGAACAATTAACACAAGGTTTAGGATTTAGTATGTTAATGAATAAACCAAGTGGATTAAGTTTAGCACAATTCAAAAAAGTTTTAACTGGTTTATCTAGTGATAAAAACAAAGTAATTGAAGATAACGCAGAGTACTTCTATTATGCAGAAACACAATACAATGTAAATGGATTATTCTTAGCATCAATAGCAATTCACGAAAGTGGATATGGAACTTCTGAAATATCTTTAAAGAAGAAAAATTTATTTGGATATCGAGCATATGATAGGGATCCTGGTGGAAGCGCATCAACATTCGCAACATATGCGGAAGGTATAGATTTAGTAGCGAGAGTTTTAGCTAAATACTATTTGAACCCTAAAGGTACACTAATTTATGGGGGCGAAGTAGCTGAAGCAACTTACTACCATGGCTCAACAATATCGGCAGTAAATGAATCATATGCAACCGATAAAAATTGGGGAAATGCAATATATAAATATATAATTTCTTTGTACAATAGATTATAATTTATTATCTTGCTATTTTAAAAAAGTTAGTGTAATATTAAATAATAGTGGGAGGACTAGAAATGAAAAAGTCTATAATAATTTTGTTAATAGTTTTAATTGCAGTAAGTATGCTATTTTTAGGCAGTTTTGTACAAGCAAATACAGCTAATAACGGAGTTAATACAAATGATATAATTAACGATGAAACAAAGAGTCAATTAGTTGACCTAAGAGATAGTGAATTACAATCTATGGAAGACTATAAACAAGCCTACGGAAGCGACGTAACAGGCGTTGTAGCTTATGTTTTAAATAAAATTAGATTATGGAGTATCCCTTTAGGATTTGTAGCAATTGCTATAAGTGCTATTTATCAATATGTTATTGGTATTAAACACTTAGAAAACAGGGATAAAGGTTTAAATTCAATGATAGTAGTAGTTACACTATTTGTTATTTGCCAAATATTACCATTGATTTACACAATCATTATCAAATTTAGAGGATAATTTTTATTATTTTTAAATTATAAATATAATTTAGAGGAGTTAAACTAATGAAGGTTCTTTTTGCAGTTAGTGATGAAGCTATTTCGCAAAATATAATTAAGCAATATCAAGAGGAATACAAAGAAATTATTACAAGTACTAACAAGTATTTCTTCAATGCAATTATTAAAGAATTAGCTAAAGATAAAACATATGATTCAATTGTTATTAGTGAGGACTTAGAGCCTGTAGCTAACAACAATTACGATCAAATTGATAAGTTCATATTAGAGAAATTAGACGATATAAGTGATGAAGCAACAAAAGCAAATGGTGAAGATGTTCCAATCATTTTCATTTGTTCAGATAGAAGAACAAGAAACGATGATCTTTTAAGAAATCTATTTAGTATGGGAATATATAATGCCTTAGTTGAAAAGGATAGAAATATTCCAGAAGTATGTAGATTAATTAATAGACCACGTGCTAAAAAGGAAGCTAAAAAATACTATTTGCTAGATGGTGAAGAAACAACTTATAACGGCGGAAGCAATGCCTTAGTTAGTGAAGACCAAATCAACAATATTTTGAATTACTATAGCCAATTAGGCGGTGCTGTAGATAAATACTCAGAAGTATTTGATCATATTGCACAACAATACGATGATTCTCAATTAAGATTAATTATTAAATTCTTACCTGAGAATGTTAAAGTTGTTTTAGAGAAGAGTAATGCAAAATATCAACAATTAGTAAATAAAGGAACTGTTTTAACGAATGGTTCTTATTCAGAATATTCTAAGAAACAAGAAGGCGACTTAGGAAGCATATATCAACAAGATTTAAAATCACAAAAGCTTTCAAATCCTGTTGTTATACCAGAAGCAATGAACTTCCAAACTGTTCATAGACAACCAATTATGCCTAACACACAACAACCTATGGGCCAAAGAAGACCAGTTGCACCAATTAATCAACAAGGACAACAAAACCCATATGGACAAAATCCTTATCCACAACAACCAATGCAAAGACCAATGCAACCAGGACAAGGACAACCAGTAAGACCAAATCCATACGGACAACAAAATCCATATGGACAACAACAAAGACCAAACCCATATGGACAACAAAATCCATATGGACAACAACAAAGACCAAACCCATACGGACAACAAAATCCATATGGACAACAACAAAGACCAAATCCATATGGACAACAGAATCCTTATGGACAAAATCCTGGAGCACCAAGACCACAACCAGTCCAACAACCAATGCAAAATCCATTCCAACAAGGTGAACCAGCACAAAATCCATTCGATTCAAATCAAACAGTAATTAATCCTTTTGATATGAGCAATACAGAAGCGATTAATAATAATCCTTTTGGAAATCCAACAGAAGAAGGTACACAAAACCCTTTTGATTTAGGATCAGCTGAACAAGCTACAGAAATAAGTAATCCATTCGATTTAGGTTCTGCTGATCAATCTATGGAACAAAAGAGCGAAGACAATACAGCTGAAGAAATTGTTGTTAATGATGAAATTTCTGATATTGAAGTAACAGATACTATTGAAGAAACTCCAATCGAAAAAGTTGAATCACCTAAGATTGAAGAAGTTACAGAAGTAGTTGAAGATTCAGTTGACGATGTTGATGAAATTGATAATAAATTAGAAAACATTGATATTAACGAAGATTCAATTGTTACTGAAATAGATGATGAAAAAGTAGTAGAAGAACCAGTTGAACAACCTAAAAAGAAAAGAGGAAGACCTAAGAAAACTGTTGTAGTTGAAGAAACCCCAGCTATTCCAGAGGTTGAAGAAAAAGATGAAATCGAAGAAACGCTAGATAAATTTGATATTCCTAGTGTTGATGAAAAAATAGAAGAACCAAAGGCTGAAGAAGTACAACCTGAAGAAGAATCTGTAGTAGAAGAAATTAAGGTTGAAGAGCCTAAGGTAGAAGAACCAGAAGAAGAATCTGAGCCAGAAGTTTTTGCACCAACAGAAGATATTCAAGTTGAAGATTATAAAGTTGAGGAACCAACTACACCTGAAATAAGTGCAGAAGATTTAATTAACGATACAACTTATGATTTCTTTAATGATGCAGAAGATGATTTCCCTAGCACAGATACTTTCAATAAAAAAGAAGAAAAAACTGAAGAACCAGAGGTAGAACCTGCAAAAGCAGAAGAGCCAAAGGTAGAAGAAATTAAAGTGGAAGAACCAAAGGTTGAAGAACCTAAAAAAGAAATAGTTATTCCTACTGAAAATACTTCATTTAATTCAGTTGAAATTCCAATGAATAATCAAATGCAAAATCCTATGGTAAATCCAATGGATATGCAAATGAATGCTCCAATGATGAATCAAATGGACATGATGAACATGCAAATGGGCGATCCAATGATGAATCAAATGGATATGATGAATATGCAAATGGGCGATCCTATGATGAGCCAAATGGATATGATGAATATGCAAATGGGTTATCCTATGATGGATCCTATGGGAATGCAATTTGCAAACTTCAACATGAATGATTATCAACCAGGTGAAATTAACGGACCACATATAAATGGTTTCGAACAATTTCAAGGGGAAATCCAACCTGTAGATTATAGTGATGATTATGCAATAAATGTAGATATGCAAACTTTAGATCAAGATGTTCCTCAAACAACTGATACTCATGAGGTTGCAGGAGCAGGAAAAGTTGTAGCATTTATTGGTACATCAAAAAATGGAACATCATTCTTAGCTGATAGTGTTGGAATGTTGTTCTCACAAGCAGGGATTAAAACTGCAATAGTTGATACAACTAAGAATAAAAATTCATATTATATGTTTACAAACAATAATGCTAAATTAGGAAGCATTGCTGCATCAAGTTTAAAGAAATTAGCAAAAGGACAAGTTGAAGGCCTAGAGTTAAATCCATCATTATCTATTTTCACTGGACTACCAGGAGATGTTGATGAATTATATTTAGATGTAGACACAATAGTAAACACACTATCTATGAACTTTGATGTTGTATTACTAGATTGTGATTTCAGTACAGATGATAAGTATTTTGCAAAAGCAAAAGAATTATATCTAGTACAAACAATGGACGCATTTACAATTCAACCTTTAACAAGATTCTTAAGTGAATTAAAATTAAAAGGCTTACTTGATGAAAACAAGTTAAGAATTGTAATTAATAAATACATCAAAATGAAGAAACTTTCATATAAAATGATTATTGGTGGTTTATCAAAATATAATGAACCAGCAATGACATTACAAAGGGATTTATTTAATCCTAATAATATTCCTTATATATTGATACCATTTGATGATGAAACATATGAAGCATACTTACAAGAAGTTGCTATGTGTGATTTTAAATTAAATAACTATTCTGATAATTTCTTAAATGCATTAGAAACATTAAAGAATATGATATTTAGCGGCGAGGGTAATCAAGAAAAAGGAAAGAAGAGTCTTTTTAATAAGAAGACAAAAAATGATAACAAAACAAATTACGATAAAGAGGTACTTCAAGGACCAAAAAGTGGTTCAAACTCATAATTAATGATAGATTTGTAGAAAAGAGGAAAAAACAGTGGCTATAGCTGAATTAATTTTAATCTGTATATTAGTAATAATCGTCATAGCTTTAATGGTTGTAAATTACAGAGTACACAATAAGATAGATACCTATACTAATTTAAACCAAAGAGTTACAGGACTTCAAGTATTACAAGAATTCATGGACACAATTGGAGATGATTCAAGTGTTGATGAAAAACTTGGAAAAATCAATGATGTATTAATTCAAAAATATTCAATTAAATATTCAACAATAGTTGTATACGATGGTGCTCAATACAAAATTAGAGCTTCAAACGTAGATCAAAAACATTGGGACACATTAAAGAACTTAGCTATAGACCCAGTATTTTCTGATAGTATAAAAACAGCTACACCAAAGTATATTACAGTTGATAATGATAATGAAAAACTTCCATATCAAAAGATGGAATTTGGAAGAGCAAAATGTGCAATATTCTTCCCATTATACATTGATAACGTATACATTGGATATTGGATTATTGAAGGAAGTATTCCTCATGAATTTGATAAGATTGATACAACAATCTTAGATGTTGTAAGAACAAATATAGTTACAATATTAAAAGCAATCCAAAATCAACAAACAATTGAAAATATTGTTAGAGATGATTTATATTCAGGATTGAAATCTGCAGAATATTTATATGCTGAAGGTAAAAAGAAAATTGATCAATACGCAGAATCTGCAGTTTGCTTATTCAAAATAGTAAACTTGCCAGAGATCAATGAATCTGTTAGTAGAAAAACAGGTGATCATGTAATAACAGCTATTTCAAACTATATCAAACAGAATTTAGCACCAGACTACGTTTTCGTAAGATATATGGGACCTAAATTTGCAATTGTTTTCTCAGGAATTGATATAGATGGTGTTACAAACTTCATGAATGGTAAGAAACTTGAACTTGAACAATTAAAAGTTCCTTACGCAGATGATTTTTATAAAGACCAACCAAAACCAGAGGAAACACAGACTGTTTCACCAATGATTAGAGCAGTAATATCAAAATATTATAAAGGAACATCATTAGATGGTGCTCTAAAGAAGATGGAAGAATTCATTGATTCATCTAATACACCAGATATTACTTCAGTATAACAAAGGAGAGAGCAATGAGTAGTTTTGACGAACAAGAATTTAGTAATAATGATTTTAAGACGAAAGAAATAATGAAAGACGTTTATAAGTCTTTAAAAGAAAAGGGATATAATCCTACAAATCAAATTGTTGGATATATTCTTTCTGGAGACCCAACATATATTACTAATCACAATGGGGCTCGAAACTTAATAAGAAGACTCGAAAGAGACGAATTACTAGAAAAAATGGTTAAGGAATATTTAGATTTAGATGAGTAGAATTTTAGCTATAGATTATGGTGAATCTAGAACTGGCTTAGCAATTACAGATCCTTTAGGATTTACAGCACAAGGACTAGAAACAATCAACAATCAAGGAAGCGATAAAGTCATTTTAAGACGTTTAGCAGAGATTGTTGATGAATATGATATTAACAAATTTGTAATTGGCTATCCAATTAATATGGATGGAACAGCCAGCCAAAGATCAGAAAAAACAGACGAATTTATTCATAAATTGAGATCAAGATTCAATACTATCGAGATCGACAAGCAAGATGAGCGTTTAACTACAGTAGAGGCTCATAAGACTATGAATGATTTAAATGTTAACAAGAATAAGAAAAGAAGCATCGTAGATACAGTAGCTGCTGTATATATATTAGAAGCTTATATAAATAAACCAAAAGAATAGTGTAATATACGCAAAAATAGCCTAATACTTGATTTATGGCTATTTTTGTTGTAAAATAGACAAGTATATTAAATTTTTAAAAGAGGAGGAAATTTTCAAATGGCAAATGTATATATGGCAGGAGATTTCAGAAACGGAACAACATTTGAAATGGACGGAAACGTATTTAGAGTAGTTGAATTCCAACACGTTAAACCTGGAAAAGGTTCAGCTTTCGTTAGAACAAAGATAAAGAATGTTATTTCTGGAGCTGTTTTAGAAAAAACATTCAACCCAACAGAAAAATTCACAGCTGCTGAAATTGAAAAGAAAGAAATGCAATATTTATATGAAGATAGTGGAATCTACTACTTCATGGATAATGAAACATATGAACAAACACCATTAAATAAGGATCAATTAGGAGAAGCATTAAACTTCTTAAAAGAAAACATGAACGTTAAGTTATGTTCTTTTAAAGGAAATGTATTCTCAGTTGAATTACCTATTTCAGTTGATTTAGAAGTTAAATACACAGAACCAGGATTCGCTGGAAACACAACAACAACTTCTGGAAAACCAGCTACATTAGAAAATGGTTACGAAGTTCAAGTTCCTTTATTTGTAAATATTGGAGATGTTGTAAGAATTGATACAAGAACTGGAAAATACATGGAAAGAGTTTAATTCTTAAAAATTAAAGTGTAAATTTAAGAGAGGTATATACCTCTCTTTTTTTATTCGTAATAATTCAAAGGATCAACGGCTTTATCATTTAATTTAATAGTGAAATGTAAATGGCAGCCAGTTGTAGCACCATTAGTGGGATTGCCATTTGAATCCTTATATGGATTGTTTTGAATCCCATAAACATTTTTAGGACCAACAGTACCAATTATCTGACCTTTAATAACATTCTGATTTGTGGAAACAAACATAATAGGAGAAAGGTGACAATAAGAAAGCTTATATTCAGTTTTAGTTAATTGAATCGATATTGTATAACCACCACCAGCGCCCCAACCAGCAAAATAAACTATCCCATCATCAATAGCAATGACAGGAGTTCCCTCGGGAGCAGGAATATCAATCCCAGAGTGATAAGACGAAGCGCCAGCTGTAGGACTATTTCTACGTCCAAAATACGAAGAAATCTTTATATAACCGGGAATTGGCCATTCAAAGCCAAAACTTGATTCGAATTTTATTCCATCAGTAGAAATCTTAGAAAATGTAGCAGTAGGAAATATGGTTAAAGCAACAAAGAAAACTAAAATAATAATTGTTGCGAAATAAGAGTATAAAAATTTATTCATGATAGTTATAATATACCAAATAATGGAAAATAGAAGCAAGCAAATTATTGAACTATAAACAAACTCTGAACAACATATAAATACAGGATGTAAACTAATGTTTCTGAAACACTTTTTATGGTTGAAAATTGGTAAAAAAATTACAAAAAATTAAAATTAAAAATCGTTGATTTAAATAGGTCGGTATGTTAAAATTCAATTATGTTTTGAGTTTGGAGATACATATGGCAAATAGAGTTAAGAAAGATAGAAGCGCAATCAGAAAAGCTAGAAAAGCTAATCGATCATATACAAGCAAAGCAAAAATCAATGCAGAAAATATAGGCTACTTAAATGAGATGTCTATACGTATTGATGTTAAAAAGGTTGCAGAGCAAGCTGTCATTAACGATTTAAAACAAGAACCAAAACAAGAAAAAATAAGCTTAAAAGAATTATTAGAACTTAAAATTAAAAAGATACAAGAACTAAAGAAAGTTACAGAAGAAGATAGAAAGATTGCTATAGAGCTAGCTAAAGCTAAACAACTATATGGCAATGAAGATAGAATATTAGATGAAAATGGTGATATTATTGAAGAAAGAGAAGTGCAAGAAAAAGCAGTTGTTTCTAAACTAAATAATATTACACCAATTAGAGAAGATGAAGAACTAGCTATTTAATTAAATGGCTAAAAATCCTAGAATAAATACTGGAGTTTGACGTGGGTAAGAATAAACAAAAAGATAGTTTAACAATATATCGTGAAGATATGTTTACTAAACTAAAAAAAGCATTTAAAAAATTGTTTAATATAGAAGAAAATACTGAGCCTCAATATAATGCTGCACAAAGCGCAAAGATGAGACTTTCAAGTGATAAAGAAAATTCTATTTTCACAACTCAAAGAAAATTTGAGAAAGGTGAAATTAAGGAAGAAGATTTGTCAGAAGTTGAAGTTTTAAAGATGGCTCAATTATATAATGAGCAAATTAAAGAGATTGACGAAGAAATTAAAGAGAGACAAAAAGAAATTAAGAACAACACTAAGTTGTTAAAAGAATACTACCAAAAGACAATTTCTGTAAAAGAAAAACAAATAGTTAACGCAAATTAAAACAATTAACAGAAATGTTAATTGTTTTTTATTTACTGAAAGGAAATAAAGATGGATATTAGTATAAACGAGCTAATTGAAAAAGATAAAACTTTTTCAGAATCAGAATTTAAATCAAAAGTAGAAAATCAATTCATGCAAATTTTTCTTGCAGTAACAGTAGGAAAGATTGAAAGAATTGATCACTTTGTAAATGATGAAGTATATGCTAGATTAAAAGCGATAGTTGAAGATAATGCAGCAAAGAATGTTATTCATTTTTATGAAGAACCTAACGTTAGCAATATCAGTATTAATAGAATAGTTGAAGAAGAGGATTCATTTATTATTGAAGCAACTGTTTTATTTAAAGCGTATGATTATTTTGCAAGTAAAGGCGATATGAAATTTCTTTCTGGAAATAAAGATTATAGAACAGAAACGGTTCGTAGAATTGTTTTTAAAAAGATGAAAAGTGCAAGAGAGTTTGGAATTCAAAGAAAATGTCCTAATTGTGGAAATACTTTAGATATAAATTATTCTGGAGTATGCCCTTATTGCAAAACTGTTTTTGATTTAGAAACATATGATTGGGTTATAATTTTCTTAGATATATAGGAGATAATAATGAATAAAAGATTTGATAAGATTCTTAAATTCTTTAGAATCGCAGCAATAATAATGAGCTTTGTAGTTGCAGTACTTTGCTTTTTTACTGTGACTGATGACAAGCCAACATATGCAGATGCTGGATTTAGTACATCACATAGTAGTGGTGGTTCACATAGTAGTTCTTCACACAGCAGTTCTTCTTCACATAGTAGTTCATCAAGTTCTTCAAGAAGATCATCATCTTCTTCAAGTTCAGGCTCGGGAAGAAAATTAGAACCACACGAGTGGGCGTGGGTATTAGGAATAACAATTGCAGTAATACTATTCCCATATTTACCTGGAATTTTATTTGTAGCAATTAAGGGTATGATAAATAAATCTAGATTGAAACGAAATAGTAAGCAAGCGGAAGAATTGATTAAAAAATATATTACTGACTTTGATAAGGATAAGTTCTTACAAGAACAATATGATAACTATTGCAAGATTCAAGTTGCTTGGATGAACTTTAAGTTGGAAGATGTAAAAGAATTAATTACTGATGAATTGTATACAATGTGGACTTCACAACTTGATACTCTTGAATTAAAGGGTGAACAAAATATTATGCGTTCATTCAAATATGTTTCTGGTGCTTTAATAGGTGCTAGTATTGAAAATGGAAATTTAACAGCAACAACAGACTATGTAATTAAAGCTAGGGATTATATTGTTAAGAGAGGCACAGACAAACCAATTAGAGGTAATAAGAAATTACTAGAAATTCATTATGAAATGAAATTCAGAATTTCTGCTGATCATATGAATCAAATTGATAAATGCCCAAGCTGCGGAAATGTAATTACAAATAACACATCAAATACTTGTCCGTTCTGTAGATCAAAACTATTTGTAGAACATAAGAAATGGGTGTTAACAGAAAAGAAATGTATTGGACAAAAATAGTTTAAAGGAAAATAAAATGAAAAAAGTTTTAAAGTTTATAGCAATTTTATTTACATGTTTATTAACTATAGGTTGTATATGGATCCTAACATCAGATGACAAACCAACTTATGCTGATGCAGGATTCAGTACATCACATAGTAGTGGTGGAAGTTCACATAGTAGCAGTTCATCACATAGTAGCTCAAGTTCACGAAGATCAAGTTCTAGTAGTTCGAGTAGTTCAAGAAGCTCAAGTGGATCTTCTTCAATAGCAGATGCTATAGTAGCTGTTGTGTTTATGGTTATGTTTTGTACGTTTTTCTTCATTATAATTGCAGTTATTTCAGCGGGAAGTAAAAGAAAAGGTTTGGGTTCAAGTTATGCTGTTGATATTAATAAGTTAAGAGAACTTGATGCAAACGCAGAAAGATTTATTAAACAATACTTACCAAACTTTGATAAGATGAGATTCTTAAATGATCAATACAATAATTATTGTAGAATCCAAGTGGATTGGATGAACTTTACAATGGAAGATGCAAAAGAATTGATCTCAAATGAATTATATACAATGTGGTGTTCACAACTAGAAACATTAAGATTAAAAGGTGAACAAAATATTATGGGACAATTCGAATTAGAATCTGCATACTTAACAGGTGCATCAATGCAAAATGGAAACTTAACTGTTACAACTGATTACGTAATTAAGACTTATGATTATATTGCAGACTTTAATACAAAACAATTAATCAGAGGAAACAATAAGCAACGAATGAGAATCCATTATGATATGAGATTCAGATTATCATTAGATCATATGAATAAGATTGATAAGTGTCCAAGCTGTGGAAACCAAATCACAAACAACACATCAACTGTATGTCCATATTGTAGAACACAATTATTTGTAGAACCAAAGAATTGGGTACTTACAGAGAAGAATTGTATAAATCAAGAATATACAAATTAAACAATAAGATAAACTGCTAGAATGATCTAGCAGTTTAATCTTACTAAATAAATCAATAGAGGCGATAAAATGAAAAGTAATAATAGAGAAAAAGAAGTAATTAAGACGAGTATAATAAGTATTTTATCTAACCTAGTTTTAGTTGGATTTAAAACATTAGTTGGTTTGCTATCAAATTCAATAGCAATTCTTTCTGATGCAGTTAATAATTTAAGTGATGCATTATCAAGCATAATTACAATCATTGGAACAAAGTTAGCAGGAAAAGCTCCAGATAAAGAGCATCCATATGGACATGGAAGAATAGAATATACAACTTCATTTATTGTTTCTGCAATTGTTTTATATGCCGGTATTACAGCGTTGATTGAATCAGTTAAAAAGATTATTAATCCTGAACCGGTTGAATATGGAGTGTTAACGTTAGTTATATTAATCGCAAGTATTCTTATTAAATTTACATTAGGATTATATGTTAAAAGAAAAGGAAAAATGATAAATTCCGATTCATTAGTTGCTAGTGGATCTGATGCCTTCAATGATGGAATTCTTTCAATCGCAGTATTAGCATCTACAATTATATTTATGATATTCAAAGTAAATATAGAGGCTTATGTAAGTATTTTTGTATCATTATATGTAATTAAAGCTGGTTTCGATTTGATTAAAGAATCAGTTGATAATATGGTTGGAACAAGAGTTGAAAGTTCTCTAACTAAGAGCATCAAAAGAGATATTAATGAATTACCAGAAGTAAAAGGTGTATTTGATTTAATATTAAATGACTATGGACCAGACAAATATCTAGGATCTGTTCATGTTGAAATGGACGATACATTAACTGTTGCAGATGTTGATAAAACATCAAGAAAGATTTCTAAAATTATTTTAGAAAAGTACGGAGTTATTCTACATACAATCGGAGTATATTCAATTAATACTCAAGATGAAGAAGTAAAGAGTATTCAAAAAGATATAAGTGATATCGTATTTTCACATAAGGGAATTATCCAAATGCATGGATTCTATGTAGATAAAATAGAAAAAGCAATTAGTTTTGATATCATTTTTGATTTTAGTGAAAAGAACAAGGAAGTAATTTATAAAGAAGTATACGATAGAGTAAAAGATAAATATAAAGATTATTCTTTAAGTATTACACTTGATATTGATGTAAGCGATTAGGAGATAAATATGAATGAATTTATGAATGTAGCAAATGAATTAGCACAAGAAAACTTAATAACAAACGCAGGAGGTCCTTTTGGAGCTTGTGTTGTAAAAGATGGTCAAATTATAGGAAAAGGATCAAATCATGTGCTAAGCGAAAAAGACCCAACTGCACATGCAGAAATAATGGCAATCCGTGAAGCATGCAAAAATATAAATTTACATGACTTAAGTGGATGTGAATTATACACAACATGTTATCCATGTCCAATGTGCTTATCAGCAATTATTTGGTCAAATATTAGAAAAGTGTATTTTGGAAATACTACAGATGATGCTAGTAATATAGGGTTCAGAGATGAAGTTATATATGATTATATTAAGAACTCAAATGGTGACATACTAGAATTAGAAAGTATGGATAGAGAGGAAACAATAAAGGCATTTGAGGAATATTCTAATAAAAATGATAAAACAATATATTAATGTTATCTAGGAGGTTTTTATGACAAAGGTAGCGAGACAAAAAGTAAAATGCGTCAAATGTGGTAAAGAAAGCGAGCAAATGCTTGTATTCAGTGTTAATTTCAATTTAGGTTCAAGAGAATCTAACGAGAAGTTAATGAGACATATGCAAAAATGTCCTCATTGTGGTTATGAAGCACCAAATATTTCGTTAGAAATAAAATAAAAGCGCTAACTTTAAGTTAACGCTTTTTTATTTGGCAGGGGTAGTAGGATTCGAACCCACACGCACGGTTTTGGAGACCGGAATGCTACCATTAACATCATACCCCTATGTAGTTACGACAAGTATAATAATAGCACATAACACTTATTTAAGCAAGTAGATTGAAAAAAATAATTGCCTGTGATACTATAAATACGTTAATCAAAGAGCCATTAAGGAGATATTTATGGAAACAGAAAATAAAGAGACAGAAGTAAAGAAAGAGTCATTTATAAAGAAAATCATCAAAAAACTATTTACTAAAGAGGTAATCTTATATTTAGTTTTCGGAGTATTAACTACATTATTAAACCTAGGAATTAAAATTGGTTTATTAAAGACAGTACTAGACGAAAATAATCCATTTCAACTACAAGTTGCAGTATTTATCGCTTGGATTATAGCTGTTATCTTTGCGTATGTTACTAATAGAATCTTTGTATTTGAAAGCAAGAGTAAAGAAAAACTTAAAGAATTTATTAAATTCTTACTAGGTAGAGTAGCTACATGGTTATTTGATGCTGGATTTATGCTTGTATTTGTAACATTGATTCATTGGCCATCTACAGTAATGGCGATTGTTTCAAATGTGTTTGTAGTAATATTTAACTACGTATTAAGCAAATTATTTGTATTTAAGAAGGATAAAGAAACAAAATAGCATTGCCAAAATATTCCAAAAATGATATAATACTTATGTGTTATATATGGGGATGTATTGGCTTCGACAGTAACCCAGAAGTAACTATAGCGAGTAGTGGATGGCTGCTTCGGCCACTAAAAAAAAGCAGAACTAAATATAAAAGCTGATCGTAAAGAATTAGCATTTGCTGCCTAATTGCAGCATTGTTCTTAATTTCTAGCCAACTGAGATATTAAGGGCATCGAATTAAAGTTGGAAACAAATCTATTCTGATCTATTAGAATAGAGGGTATTATAAGTAGATACTTTAGAAATTTGTTTGCTTGTTAATTGTTTCTAAGGGAATTCTTCTAACAAGCTGCACTCGGAGAATTAGTTATGGAAAGATTATTGGACGTGGGTTCAACTCCCACCATCTCCACCAAAAAGACAAAGATCATTCAAGAAATTGAATGGTCTTTTTGTTTTGACGTCGAAAAAAGCGGATTTTTGATATTTTTGGCAAAATATGGTATAATTACTATAGTTTACTATTTAGTTACACTCTTTTTTGCAACTTTGAGAATGCAACATATAGTAAATGAGTATTTAGGAGTAAAGTTGAGTACATTGAAAAACCAAAACAAAAACCAAGGAGGTATCAACATGGAAATCAATGGAAACATCAGTAACTTGGCAACAGAGCTTTCTGAGCTCATTGGACAGACGGTCACAGTGGAAAACATCCATCCGACCAAGGAAGACCGGTATTACTACATCCAGGCACCCAAAACCGGAGCACCGTTACTTCTGCATCATTACAGAGGCCCCTTCTTTATTGACATCCATCCGGATGACTATGAGAAAATTGCTTCTGGAGATGTTACACCTCACGATTATATCACCACTGCTAACTGGCAGGTTGGATATTTCTGGGGTGGAGGCAGCATGGTAAATGGAGGTTACTATCAGCCTATGAATCTCATTAAGCAGAACGAAGAAGTTCGTAGGTATCTTCAGTTACTTTCCTGCAGAGGACACTACCACTCATGTGGGTATATGCCTTCAAAGGAGTACTGTGAAAAGTGCTTCATTGAAGATTGTCCTTTCAGCAAGTACAAGAAAGGAAGCTGGGACAACGAAAATCAGGAACCGGATCCGAGGCGTAGTTTCTTCAATGCTCTCTGTCAGAGATTTGAGAAGGAAAACCCTGGATATAGTTTAAAAGGTTTCTTGTGTGGTGACATTCCGGATGAAGAAATTAGGTTAAATCCTAATAGCCACTACAATGAACAGCAGCCGTACGAATTCACTGCATATGCATCAAAAAATGTGATTCGGGCATTACTGACACATGGGATTGAACCGGATGACTGGGATAAATATGCTGACGGATTTAAGTTTGTGATTCATAAACTTTTTGATGAGCATACTTTCGAAGTAACACCGGAGACTCTTAAAAAGGCATTTGAAGGAATTGATTACACCAAGAAAGTATCAAGTACAGAACCTGTAATTGATGTTTATGATGAAAAAGTTCCTTTGATGACACGGCTTGCAGCATTGTTCAAAAAGACACCGTAAGAACTAGTTTACCAATGTACACAGCAGGGGGGAGTTAAATAACTCCCCCTTGTTTTTTATTGTATAAATATTGAAAATTATTAATTTATGATATAATTTCGTTGAAGATAGGAGCGTATATACGAATGAATAAAAAGAAAATAGTATTATTAATAATTTTTTTAATATGTATACCTACAATGGCTTTTGCTAAAGGCGGAGAGGATGGAGGAATACCATTTGGATGGGTATTCTTTATGGAAGCGTTTGTTACTATTCATATGTCGCTGTTTGTTTTAAAGCCAATAGCTGAAGCGGTTAGCCCCAATAATAGCAAGGCTGTGTTTTGGAGTTTGTTTGCAATAAGAATTGTGATTCTGCTTTTTTGTGATCTGTTTATAACAACAGCTATAGCAATAATTGATTTTATACTTGTTTTTGTAGGAGCATTTATAATTGTTCCTATAATTCAATCAATAACCAAAAGGACACAAAACATTAAATATGGTACAGGAGTAAACCAAGTACAACCAAATCAAATCAATGCTAGTACAAACGGCTTTTCTTTTGCAGGTTCAAATGCATCGATACAAGGAAATGGTGGAACAATTGTGTCACCATCAAATTTTGATAAAGTGTATAGCTTAAAAGAAGATCAGATGCTAGAAGAGATAATTAAAAGAGAAATGGCTAAGGCTGGATTAGATCCAAAAACAAGACTAGTACCAAGCGATACTGTAAAGAAGAAAATGATTTTGAATATTATTTTTGCAGTATTAGTTTTTGTTTCTATTTCATCAATTTTTATTCATTTTCCAATATACATATATTTATTAGAACTAGTAGTACTAAGTACTTTCTTTATTGTTACAAGAAGATATAGTTTAATAAAATATTTAAAGAAACAACTTAAAGCAAGACCAGGCGAAAAGATTTCAAATATTGTAATGAATGCAAAGAACACATTGGTTCCTGATCGTTCATTTATTGCACTATTACTAGCCTTAATACCTGCAATTGCATTACCATTAATAATTTTTGCAACACCTAAGATTATATATGAAAAGACAGAAGGCGGATATGCTGTAAGATACTACATATATGGATTAACTAACTGTACGACAGCGGAGATTCCTGAAACATATAATAATGAGAAAGTTGTTAGCTTGAGAGGAAACACATTCTCAAATATGTTTTTATTAGAAAAAGTAACTTTACCAGATACAGTTACGGAAATAAGAGGACAAGCATTTAAAAATTGTTATAACTTAAAAGAAGTAAATATACCAAATAATCTACAATATCTAGGTGGTGGTTCATTTGCTAATGCCACATCTATAAAGAGAATTGAATTACCAGATACATTAACAGAACTAGGCGGCGAAGCATTCCAAGGTGCAAGTTCATTAGACTATGTAAGACTATCAAATAATCTTACAGAGATAAGAGGAAATACCTTTGAGGATTGTGAATCATTAAAAGAAATAACAATTCCAGATAACGTAACAAGAATTGGCGGACATGCTTTTTATGGAAACACATCATTAGAGAGAGTTAATGTTTCTGAAAATAGTAAATTAGAAGAAATTGGATCATCAGCATTCAGAGAGTGTACAAAATTAAAAGAAATAACTCTACCTGAGAGTACTACTGTGAATTCAAAAGCATTCAAGGCAAGTCCAACAACTATTAGAAGATATGGGGACTACTTAAATAAGACTAATACGAACCTTAACACTAAAACCAATACGAATACAAATGCCAATACTAATATATATAACTTGAATGAGTTAGAAAAATATAAGACAATTGATTTATACGAACTATATAACCAATACCTACATAATAATAACTATGTAGATGCAGATGTAACTTTTGATGATTAATAGAGGAAATTATGAATTATAAATTTATACATTTATTGTATGTTCCGACAATGGCCTGCAACATGGGATGCAAGTATTGCTATTTAGAGGATAATACAGTTGACGAAGCAACTAAATATAAACCTTTAGAAACATTGAATTATGCTGTGAAAAAGTTCAAAGAAAGTAATGTTGTTCCATTTAATATTTCACTACATGGTGGTGAGGTTACAACACTATCAAAAAATGATTTTCATGACTTAATAAAATATATCAGTGATTATTATGCTGAGAACACACAAATAATAACTGATGGTGGATTCAAAATTGGTGCACCACATATAAAAACCAATATGTATAATTTGAAAGATCATATAGAAACAATAAAAGAATTTAATGTTTCTATATCAGGTAGCCTAGACTTACCACTATCACTACATGATGAGTACAGAGTTACAAAAGGAAATCAAAAGACATTACAAAGAATACTTGAAAACATTGAATTACTAAAAGATATACCAAATAAAAAGAAAGTATCAGCTACAATTTTTAAGGAACATTATGAACATCTTGATGAAATTGTAGAAGATATAAGATTTTTACACAAGAATACATGTCTTGATATGAATGACTTCAACTTCATGATTGGATTTGATTACAATTCAAATGGAATCTTACATCATATTTCTGAAGATGAACAAGTTGAACTTTATAAAAGAATGCACAAAGAGTTTGATGGAACAGATTTAGACTATGGAGTTAACGGACCTTGGTTTGATGAATTTGGCCCAACATATTGCACAAATTGTGACAACTGTGGAGAAAAGTTTTTCTTGCTTGAAAAAAATGGAGATATCTATTCTTGCGTAAGAGGCCAAAAGAATCCGGATTATTACTATGGAAATATATATGAAAACTCAGTTGAAGAAATATTAAATACAGCAAAGAATAAAATATTTATTAATCATAATAAGCAACCACTAAATGAAGAGTGTACAAAATGCGGTTACTTGTATATATGCAAAACAGGTTGCCCATTTGTAAAAAATACTTACAACTCAAACAAGAGTTATACTTGTAAGCTGCAACAAGCAATGTACAAAGATAGAAATCTACTACAAGACGACCACAATGATGAATTTGTTTATGAATATGTGAGGAAGATGCGTTTGGAAGATAAAGAGGAATATTTACCAGATAAGAAGCAAGAAGATTATTCAAATCTAGAAGAACTTATTAAGCAAGATGAGAATTTAAAATACATATATGATGATGATAGCTTTGTTTTAAAAGTTGATAATCAAGAATATCATTTAGCTTCACAAATTATTAAAAAATCTAGAGAGATTATATATATAACACCAAATACTAAGATTGAAATTTGGATGAAGAAACATTTAATTAATGAAGTGTGTGACTATCCGGAAAATAATTCGTTGTATATGATGTTACTAAGTGGAAATTTAGTGACTTATGGGGATGAGAACAGAACAAAGCAAAGACATATTGCTACACATCAAGTATATAAAGGCGTATTAGATCACGGCAATAATAATGAAGAGTATTATGTTTATGATATAAAAAGCATGATTGATAATTATAAAAAAGAATACTCAACTGAGAAGCCAAATAATTTATTTTTTACAACAACAGCACTTAGAGATTATCACTATACAAAACAAAAGAATAATGCATACTATCACATTCAAGCAATAAATTTACCATTCCAGAATATAGAGTTTTACTATTTAGACAAGGAGTTAAAAAATGATTAAAGAACCAGAAACATATGAAGAGTTAATAAGATATAAGAGATGTGTTGATTTAACTTCATATTATTCAATATCTGCAGATTTATTTGAATATACATACAATTATTTAACAACATATCCAAAAGCTCTTATTGTTGGTAATACAAATAGTTTAACATATAGAGTCACGGATCATCCAGAAATACAACCTACAGTTGTAAATGTAAATTGTACAGATAGTTCTATTGATGGAATAAAAATGTCTAACACTATGTTTACAATTATTCCTCATTATACTCCTTCAAGTGGTGGCGGCTATTATGGTGGAAGCAGCGGAGGAACATCATCAAACAATAACAATAACAACAATAATAATAACAATAACAGATAGGAGAAAAGATGCCATTAGTATCGGATAATTTTCATGAAAAGAAATTAAAGAATTTTGGAATTAATATAAAAACAAAATATATTGTTGGAAACAACATATATGAGAGAAATACAGATGACTCTGTTAATGACGATATAACATCAGGAATAAGATGTAGAAAAGAGTATTATATTGGTCCAAACTTAGTACATAAAGAAACAGAGTTTGATTCTAGAATTGAATATACTTTTATTTCTAAGGAAATGGAAAACCAAGAATACAAATGTCCAAACTGTGGAATGGAATCACAATTAAAAGATTTTAAGGACAGATGTCCATACTGCAGAACATACTACAATATTGAGTACACAGATAAAGATTTAGGAAGCAAGTATCATTATGATAGAGTATTAAGAAATACTTCATATAGAATTATTACTGGAATTGTTGACTTGATAATTAGCATTATTGCATCTTATTTCTTTATTAAAGCGACTTCTAGAACGTTCAACAGTGTAGATGTTGCTAAAATCTTTATTTATGGTTTGATTTTGTCTATGGTGTTGTATTATTTCTTCTACTTATTAGATGCATACATAATACTATGGCCTATAAAGGTGTATAAGGATAAGCAAAATCAAAAACAAATTGATTTTTGGAATAGAACTCAAATAGATAAAAAAGCATTCTTTAACAATTTTAATTATGAAGTAAGAAAGTACTATTATTCTAAGAATAATGTTATCGACTTCGATGTATTAGATTATATTGAATTTAAAGATTACAAGAAAAAAGACACACAATATGTAAAAGTAACTGCTGAAGTTAGAATTGTATATTATGAAAATGGAAGAATAAAGGCAAAATTCAGTAAAGAGGAATACACATTTAGAAAGAATCCAAATGAGAAGCTAGAAATACAAGAAGGCGTTAATAAGATAAAATGCCATAATTGTGGAGCTTCTATTGATGCGACAAAAGGAGAGTGTGAGTATTGCCACACTGAAATTAAGTATTTACAAGAGTGGATTATAGTGAATAAATAGTTAATGTAAATTATGTAAACACCAATCAAAAAATTGATTGGTGTTTTTTTATTTTTATATAGTATTTCATATTTTGCTATGATATTATGATTTCGATTTTTGAATACGGAGGAATGTGATGTTAGAATTTAAAAATTTAAAAAATGAAGATCCTGAAATTTATGAAGCAATAATGAAAGAAAAGAAGAGACAACAGGACAATCTAGAAATGATTGCTAGTGAAAATTTTACAAGCGAAGCAGTTATGGAAGCTATGGGTTCATACATGACAAACAAATATGCAGAAGGATATCCTGGAAACAGATATTATGCTGGATGTCAAAATGTTGATGTATCAGAAACAATAGCAATTGAAAGACTTAAAAAATTATTTGGAGCAGAGCATGCAAATGTTCAACCACATAGTGGAGCTCAAGCAAATGAAGCTGTTTACACAGCATGTTTACAACCAGGAGATAAAGTTTTAACACTTACATTAAATTCAGGAGGACATATTTCTCACATGTCTAAAGCAACAGCACAATCAAGATTCTATGAACCAATTTACTATGATGTAAATCCAGAAACATATGTAATTGATTATGATGAAGTTGAAAGACTTGCTTTAGAAAACAAACCAAAGTTAATTATTACTGGTGCAAGTGCATATCCTAGAACTATCGATTTCAAACGTTTTAGAGAAATCGCTGATAAATGCGGAGCATTATTAATGGTAGATATGGCTCACATCGCAGGATTGGTAGCTGCTGGAGTTCATCCAAGCCCAGTACCATATGCAGATTTTGTAACTAGTACAACACATAAAACATTAAGAGGACCACGTGGTGGAATTATTCTTTGCAAAGAAGAATGGGCTAAACAAATTGATTTAGCTGTATTCCCAAGAACACAAGGTGGACCACTTGAACATGTTATCGCTGGAAAAGCAGTAGCATTCAAAGAAGCATTATCTCCAGAATTTAAAGAATATCAAAAACAAATTGTTGCTAATGCAAAAGTTTTAGCAGAAAGATTAATTGAAAATGGATTCAATGTTCTAACAGGTGGAACAGATAATCATTTAGTATTATTAGATTTAAGAAATAAAGGAATCACAGGAAAAGATCTAGAAACAAGATTAGATAGTGTAAGAATTACAACAAATAAAAATGCTGTTCCATTTGATACAGAAAATAAAAAGACTACATCAGGATTAAGACTTGGAACACCAGCTTTAACAACTAGAGGAATGAAAGAAGAGCAAATGGTTAAGATAGCTGATTTAATTAAGCTATGTGCTGATTCTGAAGAAGAATTTGAAGCAAATAAAGAAAATATAATTGCAGAAGTAGATAAACTAACAAAAGAATTCCCATTATACAATGATTAATTAGGAGGATATATGAAAATTAATATAATTGCCTCTACAAAAGTAGGCTATGAATTACCTAAAGAAGAAGCTGTTAATTTCTCAGGAAAATCAGCAGGAATTTGCTACTTACCAGATACATTAGATGTTTTATTCAATGAACCAATTGAAAAAACAGAAAAAAGAGCTAGCATGAATATTCAATCTGGACATCACAGCGTTTTTGGACATGCTACATATAACTTAAGCTTAGAAGGTATTCCAAAAATCTTAGCAATGATTTTAAATAATGAAAAAGTTTATAATACATCAGAAAAATCTGCTAGATACACAGTAATGCAAACTTCAGATGAAGAACAAGAATTATATGACAAATGGATTGAAATCTATAAAAAAAGAATTACTGAAGAATATCCTAATTTTGATGAAAAGAGAGTAAAGAAGCTAGCACAAGAAAATGCAAGATATTTAATATCTGTATTCACACCTGCAACAGTAATGGAATATTCTACCAATTTCTGCCAATTAAATTATATAATTAATTTTGCAAAAGATTATATTGATAACGAACCAGATACTAAGTTTTCAGTAAAATTAAAAGAAGTATTTAAAGAATTTATTGCAGCATTACCAGATCTTGAGGTTGAAGGATTAAATGCTAGATTCAAAAATAGAAAATTCTCATTCTTTGCAACAAGAGAAAGAAAAGAAGAATTTGGTGAAAACTACTGTACAAATTACAAAGCAACATTTGCAGAACTTGCTCAAGCACAAAGACATAGAACATTAGCTTATGAAATGAGCTTCTCAGATACAAATGAATTCTTTGTTCCAGATATCATCAAAGGAACAGAGTATGAAGAAGAATGGCTAAAAGACATTACTTCATTAGAAGATAACTTCCCACAAGGATTACTTATCAATATTAATGAAAGAGGAACAATTGAAAACTTTGTTCTTAAATGCCAAGAAAGACTTTGTGGAGCTGCACAACTTGAAATTGCAAAACAAACAAAAGCAACAATGGATAGATACTTAGAAGAAGTAAAAGATAATAAAGATTTATACAATTATTTATTGCCATATAGCAAGGGAGCAAGATGTACATTCCCAGGATTTAAATGTACTGCACCATGCATATTTGGACCAAAACTTGCAATGGATAGAAAAATATAAAGTTTATGTAAACATCGACCATAGAAATGGTCGATGTTTTTTTATATATTGTGGTATTTATTAATTCGTTGTGTTATCATTATTAAGGATAAATATTTTTTTACGAAAGAAGGTTAATATGGATGATATCGACAATGTTTTAAATGGAATAAACTCAGAAAAAGAAGAAAATCCAAATCAAAAAATTGATGATTTAGTTTCTCAATCTGCAGAATTAGGTCCAGAAGAAGAATACGATCTATCTCAATATGAAGAAGTAGATACATCTATGCTTGAGGAAACAATTGAATATCCTAAACAACTTGCTGATACTGAACTTGAAAGAAAATATTTAGGATTGATATTGAATGAAATTAAAGCAATCAGTGTTTATAACTTTGATTATGAACATTGCTATTTTGCTGATGAAACTCTATTAGACATTTATAAGAAAATCATCTTTACTGATGGTGAGAGATATACACCAGTTAGAATTAAAGAAAAATTCAACTTCTCAAGAGAAACACACGAGTTGTATATGATGAAGAATGCTTTAAAAGAAGAATATGAAACATGTACAGAATCAATTGAAGATGTTTATAGAGAATTAAGCAAGGTGTTCATTTTAAGAAAGAGTTTCTTAGAAATTCCAGTTAAAGCATTACAAGCTAGAATAGTTGATATTTTAAATTACGAATTGTATGCAAAGATGACTCCAGAAGATGTTGAAGCTGCTGTTAACCAAGTAACAACAACTCAAAAATTCAAAAGAGCCGTTTTGAATAAAGATTTAACAGAGTTTTTAAATGAGGGAGACAATACATTAACAAATGGTTTATTAGTTCCATTCCCAATTTTAACTAAAGCATTAAAGGGAATAAGAATTGGTGAAACAAGTGCGTACTGTATGCCTTCTAACTATGGTAAATCAAGATTCATGCTAAACTTAGCTGCATTCATTGCAGTTGTTCATAAGAAAAAAGTTCTAGTTATTTCAAACGAAATGTCACTTGAAAAAATGAAGCTTTGTTTAATCACAACAATTGTTAACAACCCAATTATGCAAAGATTACATGGACATAAGTTACATGTTTCAGAAAACCAATTATTAGACTTTAGATTTAGGCCTGACGAAGGAGCAGATGAAGAAGTTAATTCAGAAGGATTCATGTTCCAAGCAAAAGGCGAATCAAGAGATGCATACATTAAGAGACTTGAAGCACATTCTAAAGAATATAAGGATGTATGTGAAGTTACAGATTGGTTCAATGCAAAACTTTACAATTCAATTCACTTTATAGATATTACAGACCATACAAATGACGAGTTAAGAAAAGTTATAATGAATTACTATTTCAAAGAGCAAGTTCATTATGTGTTCTACGATACAATGAAAACGGATATCGACAACATTGGAAATGGTGAAGAGTTAAAGAAGACAGCAACAATTTTATCAAACTTAGCACAAAACTATAAAATGTATATCTGCTCAACAATGCAGATGCAAGAAACAGCAACAGATCCAGTTAACTTAAGCGTTAATGACTTAGCTGTTAGTAGAACAGTAAAAGAAGTTTTGGATAACTTAATGTTATTCAAACAAATACATAGAGAAAACTTAGATGATTATGAATTCTCAAAAACAGAATTATTCGAAGAAGTTGAGAGTTTAAAACATTTCAGTGATCCGAACGTTAGATACTATGTATGTGTTATTGATAAGAACCGTGCTGGCCCAAAACCAGTATTACTATACAGATTAAACTTAGCATACAACTATTGGGAAGAACTAGGATACATTCGTCATAAATCAGGAATGTATACTGGATTATAAAAAAATGTAAAATTTAATGTATATTCAATAAAAGTTATTTAATATTATATAAGTTTGAATTATTGAAAGGAGACATTTTATGAAAATTACTCAAGCAGCAGCTTTAGAGAGAATAGTTAGTAGAATAAGAATGGATATAGTTCAAGAGGTGTATTATGGAAAGAGTGGCCATCTAGGTGGCGCTCTTTCTTGCGCTGATATACTTTCTGTTTTATATTTCAATGAAATGAATATCAATCCAAATGAACCACATGCATTAAATAGAGATAGATTTGTTCTATCAAAAGGACATGCATCAGCAGCATTATATGCAACACTTGCTGAAAAAGGCTTCATCACAAAGGATGAATTATTAACTTTTAGAAATATTGAAAGTAATCTTCAAGGACATCCAGATATGAATAAAGTTCCAGGAGTTGATATGACTTCAGGATCATTAGGACAAGGATTATCAGTTGCAAATGGAATGGCACTTGCTTCAAAGATGGACCAATTAGGAAACAGAGTATACTGTTTAGTTGGTGATGGAGAATTAGAAGAAGGTCAAATTTGGGAAGCAGCAATGACTGCAGCACATTATGAACTTGATAATTTATGTGTAATTGTTGATTGTAACAAATTACAATTAACAGCACCAACAAAAGAAGTTAAAGGTTTAAACTATGAAGATATTGAGCAAAAGTTTATTACATTTGGATTCAATACAATAGTTATAGATGGTCATAACATCGAAAGTATTATGAAAGCATTTTCTGTAGCAGAAGAAACAAAGGGAAAGCCAACATGTATTATTGCTAAAACTATTAAAGGAAAAGGCGTTTCTTTTATGGAAAACAATGTTGAATGGCATGGAAAAGCAATCAATGATGAAGAATATGGAAAAGCAATTTCTGAATTAGCACCAGATAAAGATTCGGAAATGGAATTTCAAAATAAAATCAAAGAGAATCTTAATAATAAATAGTTAGGAGGCGAATTAAATGAGTGAAGATAAACCAATAGCTACAAGAGAAAGTTTTGGAAAAGCTCTTGCAGAATTAAAAGATGAAAATATAGTTGTTCTAGATGCTGATCTTTCATCATCAACTAAAACAAATTTATTCCAAGAAAAATATCCTAATAGATTTATTGAAAATGGAATTGCAGAAGCTGATATGATTGGAACAGCAGCAGGACTTGCTACATGTGGAAAGATTCCATTTGCAGCAACATTTGCAGCATTTGCAACAGGAAGAGTATATGATCAAATCAGAAATAGCATTGCTTATCCTAATTTAAACGTAAAAATAGTAGGAACACATAGTGGCATTACTGTGGGAGAAGATGGCGCGACACATCAAATGTTAGAAGACATCAATTTAATGAGAGGCTTACCAAATATGACAGTTATTTCTCCAAGCGATGATGTTTCGACTAAGAAATTAGTAAAAGAAATAGCAAAGATTGATGGGCCAGTTTATTTAAGAGTAAGCAGAATGAAAACACCAACAATTTATACTGATGATACAGAATTTAAAATTGGTAAGGGAATTGAAATTGGTGAAGGTACTGACGGAACAATTTTTGCAACAGGTGATATCTTAGCAGAAGTTTTAAAAGCACAAGAGATGCTAAAAGAAGATGATATTGATATAAGAGTTGTTGATATGTACTCAATAAAACCAATTGATAGAAAATTAATAGTAAAATGTGCACAAGAGACTGGAATATTATTCTCAGTTGAAGATCATAACATAATTGGTGGTCTTGGAAGTGCAGTTGCTGAGGTTTTATGTGATGAATGCCCTAAAAAGTTGCATAGAATTGGAATTAATGATACATTTGGAAAGTCAGGAACAGAAAAAGATTTGTTAAAATATTATAAATTGGATGCTGAATCAATTTATGAATTTGTAAAATCAAAATTTATTGCATAATTAATAACAGAAATTATTTTCAAAGGGAGGTATTTATGAAAATATTATTAACAGGTGGAACAGGATATATTGGATCACATACTGCAGTTCAATTGTTAAATGCAGGATATGATGTGGTTATCGTAGACAACTTAGTAAATAGTAAAGAAGATACAATAGATAAAATTAAACAAATTACAGGAAAAGAAGTTAAATTCTATAAGGCAGATGTAAGAGATGCAGAAGCTATGGATAAAATCTTCAGTGAAAATGATATTGAAGGAGTTATTCATTTTGCTGGACTTAAAGCTGTTGGTGAATCTTGCGAGAAGCCAATTGAATACTATCAAAACAATTTAGATAGTACATTAACACTAGTAGATACAATGAGAAAACACAATGTTAAGAAAATTGTATTTAGTTCATCTGCAACAATTTATGGAGTTCAAGAATCACCTAAATATGTAGAAACAATGAAAAGAGGAATACCTTCAAGTCCATATGGAACAACAAAAGTTATGATTGAACAAATTCTTGAAGATGTATATAAAGCAGATCCAGAATGGAAAATTTCTATATTAAGATACTTCAATCCAGTAGGAGCACATGAAAGCGGATTACTTGGAGAAGATCCAAAAGGAATTCCAAACAACTTAATGCCATATATACAAAAAGTTGCTTCTAAACAATTAGAACAATTAACAATTTTTGGTAATGACTACAACACACCAGATGGAACATGTAGAAGAGATTACTTACACGTAGTTGACTTGGCAAATGGACATTTAAAGGCATTAGAGAAATTAGATAGCTCTGACAATGGAGTATATGTATACAACTTAGGAACAGGAAACCCAAAGAGCGTACTAGAGATGGTTAATACATTTAAAAGTGTAAATAACATTGATGTACCATTCAAATTTGGACCAAGAAGAGAAGGAGATCTTGATGAATTCTTTGCTGATCCATCAAAAGCTGAAAAAGAATTAAACTGGAAAGCAGAAAAGACATTAGAAGATATGTGTAGAGATTCTTGGAACTTTGCAAAGAATGCTATGAACTAGTATTTTGTAGGCTGATATTTTAGATATCAGCCTATTTTTTGTTTGACAAATAGCACCTGTAAGTGGTAAAATTTAAGGGCTTTATGAAGAAAAAATTAAGGAGGTAATAAATTATGTCAGGTCATTCAAAATGGCACAACATTCAAGCCAAAAAGGGAAAAGCTGATGCAGCAAGAGGAAAGATATTCACAAAATTAGGAAGAGAAATTTTAATCGCAGTTAAAGCAGGTGGACCTGATCCGGTTTCAAACTCTAAATTAAAAGATGTTATAGCAAAATGTAAGGCAGCTAACATGCCTAATGATACAATTAACAACTCAATTAAGAAGGCTTCTGGAGAAGGTAGTGACAAAGTTTATGAAGAATTAACATATGAAGGATATGGACCAAATGGAGTTGCTGTTTACGTTGAAGCTAACACAGATAACAAAAACAGAACAGCAGCAGATGTTAGACATATCTTCGATAAGAGCGGTGGAAACTTAGGAACATCTGGATGCGTTTCATATATGTTCGATAAAAAAGGTGTTATTGTAATTGATAGATCAACAACTACATTATCAGAAGATGATATGATGATGATGGCATTAGATGCTGGAGCAGAAGATGTTAAAGCTGAAGATGAAGTATTCGAAATTACTACAGCTCCTAGCGATTTCTCTGCAGTAAGAGATGCATTAGAAGGAAATGGATTAGAATTCTTAGAGGCTTCTGTTGAAATGGTTCCACAAAACACTGTAGAACTTGATGAAGCAGCAGCTGAAAAGATGCAAAGATTAATCGATAACCTAGAAGATAATGATGACGTTATGAACGTATATTCTAACTGGGCTGATCAATAATATTATAAATAAAACATGATATGTAATTTATAATATATATCATGTTTTTATTTTGAAAGAGGAGAATAAAATATGAAAATAGGTATCGTAGGATTACCAAATGTTGGTAAAAGTACTTTATTTAATAGTATCACTCAAGCTGGTGCAGAATGTGCAAATTATCCATTCTGTACAATCGAACCAAACGTAGGTGTAGTACCAGTTCCAGACGAAAGATTAGATGTTCTCGGAAAGATGTATGACACAGATAAAATAGTACATGCAATTATTGAATTCGTTGATATTGCAGGACTTGTTAAAGGTGCAAGCAAGGGTGAAGGATTAGGAAACAAATTCTTATCACATATTAGAGAAACAGATGCAATTCTTGAAGTTGTAAGATGTTTCGAAGATCAAAATATTGTACACGTTGATGGAAATGTTGATCCAATTAGAGATATCGAAACAATTAATATCGAGCTTGAACTTGCTGATTTAGATACTGTAAACAAGAGAATTGATAGAGCATCTAAATTAGCAAAAGGTGATAAAAAATATTTAGCAGAAGAAGATGCATTCAAGAAAGTTAGAAAAGTTCTAGAAGAAGGAAGATTAGCTCATGAAGCTGATTTAACTGATGAAGAACAAGAATTAATTAAAGATGCTTTCTTATTGACAATGAAACCAGTTCTATATGTTGCTAATATTTCAGATGCAGATATGGGTAAGCCAGATAATGAGTATGTAACAAGAGTTAAAGAATATGCTAAAGAACATAACAGTGGATGTATCTCATTATGTGCAAAAATCGAAGAAGAATTATCTGTTCTTGAAGGAAACGACAAGAAGGAAATGCTTGCTACATTTGGATTAGAAACTTCAGGATTAGATAGAGTAATCACAGCAAGTTATGACTTATTAGGATTAATGTCATTCTTAACAGCAGGAAAGAAAGAAACTCGTGCTTGGACAATAAAAAAGGGAACAAAAGCACCACAAGCTGCTGGAAAAATCCATACAGATTTTGAAAGAGGATTCATTAAAGCAGAGATTGTTTCTTATAAAGATCTAGTTGAATGCCAATCTTATGTGACAGCAAAAGAAAAAGGTCTAGTTCGTCAAGAAGGCAAAGAATACGTAATGCAAGACGGTGACGTTGTAGAATTCAAATTTAACGTATAGTTGAGAAATAGGCATTTAGCAAATGCACGATTTATAAATATTACAGAATTGTAATATTAGTTACGAAAGTGTAAATCATTTTAATAGAAAAATAGTTGACTAAAAAAATGTATAAGTGTAGAATTTTTTTAGTGAAGAAATAATAAAGTTTTCTAAACGAAAGAACAAGAGAAAAGAGGAGTAAATTATGAAGAAATTAGGAAGTTTAGTTGTTTTATCATTAGCAGCAATAGTTGCAGTATTATTCATTGGAGCAAACAGTGTTAAAGCTTCATCACCATTCACAATTAATGTAGCAAACACAGCATCAAATGAAGTAGTTAATACAACAAATACAGCAGCTAACAATGTAGCACCTATCAACACAAACATTGCAACAAACAATACAATTGCTACAAACAACATTAATGAAAACTTAACTAAAAACGAAATCAGCAAAACTGGTGAATTTGATACTTATATAATTTCTGGTGTAGCTATAGCAGCTCTTGCAGTTGGTACAGTTGCATTCGTTAAATCTAGAAAACTAAACTAATTATAGATTTAATATTATATTTAAGTAACTAGTGAAAAAATTAATATTTAAAAGAATTCTTAAAGAGGAGCGCGAGCTCCTCTTTTTTATAACTAAAAATAGGAAATTATACAAAAATTGTATAAAAATACTACAAAAAAATAATCAAAAAATTCGATGCAAATTTACATAAAATCACGACAAAAAATAGGGCAAAATCTACAGGTAAAAAATCTTCAAAAATATTGATTTTACTATACAAAAACTTATTTTATTATGATAGAATACAAAAAAATAATGGAGGTGTATTTTGTATAAAAGAATATTATTAAAATTAAGTGGAGAAGCACTTGCTGGTGAATCAAAAGTTGGATTAGATGAACAAGTTTTAAATAATACTTGTCAAGAAATAAAAAAGATTCATGATATGGGAGTTGAAATTGCAATCGTAGTTGGTGGAGGAAATTTCTGGAGAGGAAAGTATGGAGAATACATGGAAAGAACTTCTGCAGATTACATGGGAATGCTAGCTACAGCAATTAATGCAGTTGCACTTCAAGAAGCACTTGAAAAAATCGGATTAGAAGTTAGAGTACAAACTGCAATTGAAATGAAAGAAATCGCTGAACCATTTATTCAAAGAAAAGCAATGGATCATTTAAAGAAGAATAAAATTGTTATATTTGCATGTGGAACAGGAAGTCCTTTCTTCTCAACAGATACATGCGCTGCACTAAGAGCAACACAAATTAAAGCTAATGCAATCTTAGTAGCAAAGACAATCGATGGTATCTATTCAGCTGATCCAAAAGAAGATCCTAATGCTAAAAAGTATGATCACATTTCTTTTAAAGAATACATTGATCAAGATTTAAAAGTTATGGATATAACAGCGATAACAATGTGTAGAGATAATAATATTCCAGTTGTTGTTTTTGGAATGAGCAATCCAGAAAACTTTGCAAAAGCAATAAATGAAGAACCTGTTGGAACTACAGTTTCTTAATAAGTACAAAAGTAAAATATAAATAATTAATAAAAATAAATTTTAAAGGCGTTTAAGGAGGATTATATGAGCGCAGAAAATATTGAAAATGAAATGCAAGAAGTTATTGATAGACTTGAAACAAATTATTCAGAAGTTAGAGCTGGTAGAGCTAACCCAGCAATCTTAAACAAGGTTACAGTTGATTACTATGGAACACCAACACCAATTAATCAAATTGCTAGTATCGCTGTGCCAGAAGCTAGACAAATCGTTGTTTCACCATGGGATAAAAGTATTTTAAACAAAGTATACCAAGCTATTGAAGCTGCTAACGTTGGTATTAATCCAATGAATGACGGAACAGTTATCCGCTTAATCTTCCCAGAATTAACTGAAGAAAGAAGAAATGAATTATCTAAAGACATCAAGAAGATGGCTGAAGAAGCTAAGATTGCTGTAAGAGCAATTAGAGGCGACGAAATGAAAGATGCTAAGAATAAACTAAAAGATAAAGAGATTTCTGAAGACGAAGAAAAATTATTAGAAGATAATATTCAAAAAGCTACAGATAAATTTGTTGAAATGATTGATCAAATCACAGATAAAAAAGTAAAAGAAATTATGACTGTTTAATTTTATTAATCATTACAAATTTTAAAGGGGCTATTTATGGAAGAAATGAAAATACCTGAGCATATTGCAATAATAATGGATGGCAATAGAAGATGGGCTAAGGAAAATGGATTATCTACTCCACAAGGACATAAAAAAGGAGCAGAGACTTTAGAAACAATTACAAAGCATTGCAATAAACTTGGAGTTAAATATTTAACAGTATATGCTTTCTCAACAGAGAACTGGCAACGTACTAGAGAAGAAGTTGGTGCGTTAATGTTCTTATTCGATAAGTTTGTTGAAAAGTATTTAGTTGCTGCAACTGAAAATATGAAGTTACGTATCATTGGAGATTTAGATGATGAGACAGTTCCTAAATCTTTGGCAAAAAAGATGCGTAAATTAATGGAACAAACAAAAGATAATACTGGTCTAGAATTAAATGTTGCTTTTAATTACGGTGGAAAGAAAGAAATATTAAAAGCTACAAAAGAAATTGCTGAAGAAGTAAAGAATGGTACTTTAGATATAAATGATATTAATGAAGAAGTATTTTCAAATCATCTATATACAAAAGGAGAATCAGATCCAGATCTTGTTATTAGAACAAGTGGTGAGATGCGTACAAGTAACTTCTTACCATGGCAAATAACTTATTCAGAATTTATATTCTTAGATAAGTATTGGCCAGACTTCTCATGTGAAGATGTTGATAATTGTATTGCTGAATACAACAATAGAAATAGAAGAAAAGGAAAATAAAAATGGAAAAAGAAAATCAACAAGAAGTAAAGAAATCAAAAATTAAAGATCCAAATTTTTGGAAGAGAACAATTTCTAGCGCAATAATATTACCAACAACAGTTCTTTTGTTAATTTTTGCAAACAATATAGTTATGGATATATTCTTAGCCTTATTGTCTGGAATTTGTTTCTATGAATATGCTAAATGCTTCAAAAAGACAAAGAAAGCTAATCCAAGTTCATGGTTAGGATATATAGCTTGCTTAGGTGTAGCATTTGTTCATTTCTTAGATGTAGAAATATATAAAAATATAGTAATAGCAATTATTCCAATTGTACTATTTATTCTAATGGTTGAAATGCTATTTAATGAAGAAAAGAAAAATGTAATGGATATATTTGTTACATTAGTTGGAATTCTTTATATTCCAGTATTAATTTCTTTCTTTAGCATTATTAGAAATACAATGGGTGGATACTTAGGACACTATTTAGTATGGTATATATTTATTGCTGCATGGGCAAGTGATGTATTTGCATTCATGGTTGGAACAAGAATTGGAAAACACAAATTCACAAAGATTTCTCCAAAGAAATCAGTCGAAGGATGCATTGCTGGAATCGTAGGAGCAGATATCATTGCAGTTATATATACATTAATCATTAACAATGCGTTCAATCAAGGAATTAATATTGGTCTAGCAATAGTTGTTGTTTCATTATTAACAATTATTGGCCAAGTTGGAGATGTTTTTGCATCTGCAATTAAGAGATATTGTGGAATCAAAGACTTCAGTAACCTAATCCCAGGTCACGGAGGAATGCTTGATAGAGTTGATAGCGTTATCTTTGTAATTCCATTTGCATATATTTTACTAAGTTTATTAATCTAAAAATAACAATTATTTTTAAGTGATTATTTTTGAATAAAGTTAAATATATTTTTATAAACACAAAAGATTAAATTATTAAGATACAATTATATGGGGGCAAGATTTTTGGAACAGCAAAAAGAAGTAAAAATAGTATTTAATGACTATAGTGCTGATAGCTTCGCTTTAGCTGATGCACTGGTTTCAAAAGTTAATTTATATAAGAAGACAAATGTAATGGAAATATATCTTGATGCTAAAGAACATATTGCCATTACTGAGATTCAAAAGTTTGAAAAGTATGCGATTAAGAGATTTGGTTTACGCGATTGTAAATTAAAGATCACAACCCCGCATACTGATTTATTGACAACTAATAATTTTGTTCAATCGGAATGGAATGATTCTATTAAATTTTTATCAGCCAAGGTTCCTGCTGTAAAAGCTTTCATGAAAGATAGCAAAACAAACTTTAACGATGACAATATTGAAGTTGAATTAAGCGTTAAAGGAAAAGACATACTTGAGAAACAAAGAGTAGATAGTTATATCTCTGATTTTCTATCAGATACATACGGAAAATGTTATAAAGTTTTCTTCAAAGATAACGAAAACGGCGATGCCAAATCTAAGTTAAAAGAAGAAAATATTAATATAATCAAAGAATTTGCTAAACAAGCCGAAGATAAGGCTCGAACAGTAGCAGCAAATTCTGGTGATGTTTCAAAAGAAGTAAAAGAAAAGAAAACAAGAACTGCAAGTGATAACTCAAATGCTAATAAAAGTGATTCAAATAATTCTAATGGTGGAAATCCACCACCAATTGATGATGGAGATATGCCTAAGAAAGAAGAGAAACCAGAAGATCCAACATTGATCTATGGAAGAAATTCTAAGGTTGATGAAACTTCTATGCCTATTGCTGATATTGGAATGGACACATCAAATCTTCAACTTAAAGGAGATATTGTTAATTCACCAGATCCAACTGAATTAAAGAAGACTGGAAAATTTTTATTTTCATTTGATGTATATGACGGAACAAGCACAATTACATGTAAGATATTTGCATTACCTGAGCAAAAAGCTATAGGTAAAAGATTAAAACCTGGCACAGGTGTTATTGTAAAAGGCAGAGCAGGTTATGATAACTTTGCAAAAGAAATTACTGTAATTGCAAATACAGTTGTTGAATGTGATCCAATGCCTAGCACAACTAGAATGGATAATAGTAAAGAAAAAAGAGTTGAACTTCATATGCATACTCAAATGAGTCAAATGGATGGTGTTTCATCAGCATCTGATTTAATTAAGAGAGCAATGAAGTGGGGAATGAAATCAATTGCTATTACTGATCATGGTGTTGTTCAATCTTTCCCAGATGCACATCATTTATTAGAAGGTATTGGTTACGATCAAACAGACTTTAAAGTTATTTATGGAGTTGAAGGATATTTAGTACCTGATAAAAACTCTGTTGTAACTAAATATAAAGGACAATCATTAGAAGGAACAACATACTGTGTATTTGATTTAGAAACCACAGGTGTCTCTTACAGAACAGATAAGATTACTGAAATTGGAATTATAAAATATAAAGATGGAGAAATTATCGATAAGTTCGAAAGTTTCGTAAATCCTGAAAAGCCAATTCCAATGAAGGTTCAAGAGATTACTAATATTACAGATGAAATGGTTAAAGATGCACCAACTATTGAACAAATACTTCCAAAGGTTATGGAATTCTTTGGCGATAGTGTTTTAGTTGCACACAATGCCGATTTCGATACAGGATTTATTAGATACAATTGTCAACTTCAAAATATTCCTTTCGAGAATACTTATTTAGATACATTACAACTTGCAAAAGAATTGTATCCTGATTTCACAAAATACAAATTAGGAATTATTGCAGAAAAATTAGGAATCAAAGTTGAAGTTGCCCATAGAGCTTTAGACGATGTTGAAACAACAGTTAAAGTTTTAACAAAGATGTTTGAAGTTTTAAAAGAAAAGAAAGTAAAGAAATTAGAAGATATAGATAAAGTATTTGAAGGACAAGCAAACTTCAAAAAGTTAAAGAGTTATCACGTTATAATTCTTGCAAAAGATTATGTAGGACTTAAAAACTTATACAAATTAATTTCTATATCTAATCTTGATTATTTCTATAAGCATCCATTAATTATGAAATCAATATTGAAAAAATATTCAGAAGGATTAATTATTGGTAGTGCATGTAATCAAGGAGAATTATTCCAAGCTATTTTAGCAGGAAAAGATGAAGAAGAAATTGAAGAGATTGCAAGAGAATATGATTATCTTGAAATTCAACCAATTGGAAATAATGAATTCTTAGTCAGAGATGGCACAGTTCAATCTGACGAAGATTTAAGAAACTTAAACAGAAAGATAGTTGAACTTGGAGAAAAAGTAGATAGACCAGTTTGTGCAACATGTGATGTTCATTTCTTAGATCCACAAGACGAGGTTTATAGAAGAATTCTTCAATATGGTCAAGGTTATGAAGATGCTGACATGCAAGCACCATTATATTTAAGAACAACAGAAGAAATGTTAAAAGAGTTTTCATATCTTGGCGAAGAGAAAGCAAAAGAAGTTGTTATTACTAATACAAATAAAATTGCTGATATGTGCGATAGAATAAGTCCTATTTCACCAGAGAAGTGTCCACCACATATTCCAGGGTGCGAAGAAACAATCAAGAGAATAACTTATGACAAAGCACATAAATTATATGGAGATCCATTACCTGAAATTGTTGAAAAGAGAATTGAAAAAGAATTAAATTCAATTATCAACAATGGATACTCAGTTATGTACATCATCGCGCAAAAGCTAGTTTGGAAATCAAATGAAGATGGATACATAGTTGGTTCAAGAGGATCTGTTGGATCGTCATTAGTTGCGTTTATGACTGGTATTACAGAGGTTAATTCATTACCACCACATTATAGATGCCCTAAGTGTAAATATAGTGATTTTACAAACTATGGTGCAACAAATGGATATGACTTACCAGATAAAGAATGTCCTGAGTGTGGAACTTTACTTGTTAAAGATGGTATGGATATACCATTCGAAACATTCCTTGGATTTAAAGGAGATAAAGAGCCTGATATTGACTTAAACTTCTCTGGAGAATATCAAGCAAAAGCTCACAAGTATACTGAGGTAATTTTCGGAAAAGGAACTACATTCAAAGCTGGTACAGTTGGTACTGTTGCTGACAAAACAGCTTACGGATATGTAAAACATTATTATGAAGATAAAGGAATTCCTGTTTCTAGTGCAGAAATAAATAGAGTATCAAAGGGATGTACAGGAATTAAAAGAACAACTGGACAACACCCTGGAGGAATTATAGTTGTACCAAAGGGAAGAGAAATTTATGAATTTACTCCAGTACAACACCCTGCAGATGATCCAGATTCAGATATTATTACTACACACTTTGATTACCACTCAATTGATCAAAACTTACTAAAACTCGATATACTAGGTCATGATGATCCTACAGTAATTAGAATGCTTTATACTTTAACAGGAGTTGATCCTACTAAAGTACCACTTGATGATAAAGAAACAATGTCAATTTATTCATCAACAAAAGCATTAGGAGTTACACCTGAACAAATTAAATCAGATGTTGGAACATTCGGTATTCCTGAATCAGGAACAAAGTTTGTTAGAGGAATGTTAACAGATACAAAACCAACAACATTTGACGAGTTGTTAAGAATTTCTGGATTATCACACGGTACTGACGTTTGGCTAGGAAACGCTCAAGATTTAGTAAACAATGGTACAGCAACATTAAAAGAAGTTATTTGTACTCGTGATGATATCATGAATTACTTGATTACATGTGGACTAGAGCCTGGAGTAGCATTCAAGGCTATGGAGCTTGTTAGAAAGGGTAAAGTTGCTAAACAACCTGAAAAATGGGCTGAGTATAAAGCTGCAATGGAAGAAAAGAATGTACCAAAGTGGTATATTGATTCTTGTAACAAGATAAAATACTTATTCCCTAAAGCCCATGCTGCAGCGTATGTTACAAATGCATTCAGAATTGCGTGGTTCAAAGTTCATATTCCAAAAGCATATTATTGTGCATATTTTTCAATCAGAGCTGATGCGTTTGATAGTGATATCATGTGTCATGGTCATGAGAGAGTTAAAAATAAAATGAAAGAAATCGAACTTCTAGGAAATAGTGCAACAAAAACTGAGCAAGACATGTATGAAACATTAGAAATTGTTAATGAAATGTATTGCAGAGGAATTAATTTCTTACCTATAGATCTATACAAATCAGATTCACAAAAGTTCTTAATGGAAGACGGAGGAGTAAGACCACCATTAAACTCAATCCCTGGCTTTGGTACAGTAGCAGCAAATGGCATTGTACAAGCTAGAAAAGATGGAGAGTTTATGTCTATAGATGACTTAAAGATTAGAGCTAAAGTTGGTTCAAGTGGTATTGAACAGTTAAGAAATGCAGGTTGCTTAAAAGGAATGAGTCAAAGCAATCAAATTAGTTTATTTGGATAAACAAATGATAAAAGGAGGATATGTTTATGGATGCAACTACTATCTCAATAATTGTTAGTGTATTTTTTGCATTAAATCTAATTTCAATTTTATTAATCTGGTTTAGATTAAAGACACAATTCTTAGATAAAATAAATGAAAAGGTTCTAAATATCATTTTATTTGTTCTTTCAATAATAGGAGGATTCATTGGAGTATATCTAGGAAGAGAAATGTTTGGATATAAAACCGAAAGCGGAAAATTGGAAAAGTGGATGACTAAAGTATTAATATTAGAAGTAATAATTATAATATTTGTATTGACACAAATATTTGGAAAATAATATTAAAAGAGAAGAAAGACGCTGTAAAAGGCGTCTTTTTATATTACAAAATTATTATAATAAGTTTACAAAATGAAAACAAAACGGCAAAAACGACGTAATTTACATAACAAAATTATGTAATTTTTACGTGCAAACTGTGGATAACTATGTGGATAACCTAAAAATAAGGCTTTCAGGGCATACAAATACCAATAGTTACCATAAAAATATGTAAACTGAGAAATGTTACAAAAATCAAGATATATGTAAACCAATTATTTTGAAAATCTGTTTGATTTTTGACAAAAAAATATCAATTTAGACCTTGAAATACTTAAATTATTTGTGCGATAATAGAACAAATATTTGATTATGAAACGAGAAGATTACGTTAGCTAAGTCTAGCAAAATCAATATGTTCAGGGAAGGGGATGTTATGACAACTAGTAAACCTAATAAAATATTTTTCTATGTTGATGTTAATAATGCGTTCCTTTCATGGACTGCGGTTGAATTGCTTAAGGCTGGTTATAAAACAGATATCAGAACCATACCATCCATTATTGCTGGAGATGAAGAACTAAGACATGGTATTGTTTTAGCTAAAAGCCCTGTTGCTAAGGAATTAGGTATAAAAACAGCAGAACCAATATTCCAAGCTAAAAAGAAATGTCCAAGTCTTAAGATATATCAAATTCAATGGGATATTTATACAAAATACTCAAAATTGCTATACAAGTACTATAGAACGTACACAGATAAGGTTTTACCATACTCAATTGATGAATGTTGTCTAGATATGACTGGATGCATAATGGCTGGAGAAACTCCAGAATCACTAGCTAAAACTATGGGAGCATATATTAAAGAAACATGGGGATTTACTGTAAATATCGGAATTGCCCCAAATAGATTACTGGCAAAGATGGCATCTGATCTAGAAAAGCCAGATAAGGTACATACTCTATTTTTTAATGAGATTGAAAGCAAAATGTGGCCATTGCCAATAGAAGAGCTATATATGTGTGGAAAAAAATCACAAGAAAAACTTCATATGCTAGGAATAAAGACTATTGGAGATTTAGCAAAATACGATGAAAAAGTTCTAGCTAAACGTCTAGGAAAGCTAGGAACAATGTTATATGAATATGCTAATGGCATAGATGATGAAGAGCTTTGCTATGATGAGTGGAAACCAAAAGGAATAGGAAATTCAACAACACTCCCAAAGGATAGTAATGACATAAATAGGCTTGAAAAAGTGCTACTTACTCTATGTGAAGAGACAACATATAGGCTAAGAAAAGAAGGAATGCTAGCTAATACGGTGAGTGTTCAGCTAAAAACTAAGGAATTTGTGTCTACATCCCACCAAGGAGGGCTAAATAGCCCAACATCTAGTACAAAACTAATATACCAAAAGGCTAAAGAGTTATTACATGAGATGTATCATAACGAATATATAAGGCTTGTAGGTATAAGAGTAGAGAATCTAAAAGACACAAAAGAAGGCCAAATTTCTATGTTTGACACAGGAAAAGATGAAGAATTAGAAAAATTAGATCTAGTAATCGATAATCTTAAAGATAGGTTCGGAACAAGTACTATTAAAAGAGGCGGAGAGTTGTAATATTTTGTTGATTTAATAGGCACTTTGTTATAAAATAAGGGTGCTTTAAATACAGAAGAGAAAGGAATCAAAAATGGAAGAAATTATTAGAATTTTAAATGAAGTAAAACCAGGAATTGATTATACAAATCCTAATATTGATTTTGTAAAAGATAATATATTAAATCAAAATGATTTAATGAATTTAGCAGGAAGATTAAATCAAATCTATGGAATTGATATAGATGTAGAAGATACAGATATGAAATGGTTTAAAACACCAGAGACAATATATAAATTAGTTTGGGAGAAACAAACTACGTAATCCACAAAAGATGACATGTATAAGTATTAAGAGGAGTAGAAATGCTAAATAGCAAATTCGTTCATTTACATGTTCATAGTGAATTTAGTTTACTAGATGGATCTAATAGAATAAAAGATTTACCGGTTAGAGCAAAAGAGCTAGGCATGGATGCTATAGCAATTACTGATCATGGCGTAATGTTTGGAGCAATTGACTTTTATAAGCAATGTAAAGCGAATGACATTAAGCCTATCATTGGTTGCGAAGTGTATCTTGCACCAGGTGATATGCACGACCAGGAAACAAAAACAATAGATGGTAGGAATTACTATCATCTAATTTTGTTGTGTAAAGACATGACTGGATATCAAAATTTAGCTAAGCTAGTTACTCTAGGATTTACTGATGGATATTATTACAAACCAAGAATAGATAAAGAAGCACTAGAAAAATATCATGAAGGATTGATATGTTGTAGTGCTTGTTTAGCAGGTGAAGTTGCTACTAACATTACCATGAATAATTTAGAAGGCGCTGAAGAAGCGGCTAAGTGGTATAAGAGTGTATTTGGTGAAGACTACTATTTAGAGATTCAAAATAATGGTATCAAAGAACAAATACCAGTAAATCAAAAACTTGTACAACTATCAAGAAAATTAGATATTCCTTTGGTTGCAACAAATGATTCACACTACTTAAAAAAGGAAGATGCATATAATCACGAAATCTTACTATGTATTCAGACAGGTAAGAGAATTACTGATGATGATAGAATGAAATTCGAAACTGATGAGTTATATATTAAGTCACCAGAAGAAATGATGGAATTCTTTAAAGCAGTGCCTGAAGCGATTGAAAACTCAGTTAAGATCGCAGAGAAATGTAATGTAGAGTTTGAATTTGGACATACAATTTTACCTAGATATGAAGTTCCAAGTGAGTATGCAACTCACTATGATTATTTCAAAGAACTTGCAGATCAAGGTTTGAAAGAAAGATATGGAGACAACATTACTCAAGAAATCTTAGATAGAGAAGCTTATGAGTTAAGCGTAATTGAAAAGATGGGATATGTAGATTATTTCTTAATAGTTTGGGACTATGTACACTGGGCTAAAACACATGGTGTTCCAGTAGGACCAGGAAGAGGTTCTGGTGCAGGTTCAATAGTTGCTTATTCAATTGGAATCACAGACGTTGATCCAATTAAGTATGGATTACTTTTCGAAAGATTCTTAAATCCTGAAAGAATAAGCATGCCTGACTTTGATATTGACTTCGACTTTGAAAAAAGACAAGAAGTTATTGATTATGTTTCAAACAAATACGGACATGATCACGTTACACAAATTATTACATTTGGAACAATGGCAGCAAAGATGGTTATTCGTGATGTTGCAAGAGTTCTAGATATGCCTTATGCAGAAGGCGACAGAATTGCAAAGATGATTCCAAATGAAATTCATATAACAATTCAAAGTGCAATCGATAAGAACAAAGAATTAAAAGAACTATATGAAACAAATGGTGATATTAAGAAATTATTAGATATATCAATGGCATTAGAAGGAATGCCACGACAAGCATCAACTCACGCATGTGGTGTTATTATTGCAAAAGAGCCTGTTGTTAATTATGTTCCACTATATGCTAGAGATGGAATTTTAGAAACACAATATATCATGACAACACTAGAAGAATTAGGACTTCTAAAAATGGACTTCTTAGGACTTCGTACATTGACAGTTATTAGAGAAGCTTGCGAACTTGTTAAACAAAACAGAGGAATCGATGTTGAGTTTGATAAAGAAATGGATGATCCAAAAGTTTTCAAACAATGGCAAGATGGAAATTCAATTGGTATCTTCCAGTTTGAATCACAAGGTATGACAAACTTCATGAAGGAATTAAAGCCTGATAATCTTGAAGATATCATCGCTGGGGTTTCTTTATATCGACCAGGACCAATGGATCAAATTCCAAGATATATTGCAAACAAAAAAGATCCAGAACATGCAACATACACACATGATTCATTAAGACCAATATTAAAAGATACTTATGGTTGTATGGTTTACCAAGAGCAAATCATGGAGATTGTTAGACAACTTGCTGGTTATTCGTTAGGACGTGCTGACTTAGTTAGACGTGCAATGGGTAAGAAAAAGTTAGAAGTAATGGCAAAGGAACGTGAAAACTTTGTTCATGGAAAATTAGATGATGACGGAAATGTAGAAATACAAGGATGTGTAAGAAATGGTATTGATGAAGCATCTGCAAATAAGATTTTTGATGAGATGTCTGAGTTTGCAAAATATGCATTCAATAAATCACACGCAGCTTGTTATGCAGTAGTTGCTTATCAAACAGCATATTTAAAAACATATTATCCAGCTGAGTTTATGGCTGCGATGTTAAATAGTTTTATTGGAAACTTAAGTAGAGTTCCACTATACATCAATGAATGTAGAAGATTAAAAATTGAAATATTAAAACCAGATATTAATAAGAGTTTCACAAAGTTCACTGTTGAAGGTGAAAAGATAAGATTCGGTATGGGCTCTGTTAAAAACGTTGGATTAAACGTAATTGATAACATTGTTAGAGCAAGAAATGAAGATGGACCATTTACTGATTTTACTGATTTTTGTGAAAGAATTTATGGTGAACAAGTAAATAAAAAAGCAATTGAATGTTTAATAAAAGCAGGAGCATTTGATGAATTTGGCAAGACAAGAGCAACATTATTAGCATCTTTTGAACAAATAATTGATACAATTGCAGATGAAAAGAACAAGGGATTAGTTAATCAAATCTCAATGTTTGAGATGGAGACAGCTGAAACAGAAAATATTCAAGATATGAAATATAGCTTTAATGAATTACCAGAATTCCAAGAAAAAGAAATGCTATCAATGGAAAAAGATATGCTTGGAATCTATATTTCAGGACATCCATTAGAAAAGTATAGAAATGTATTAGAAAAAGAAACTAATATTAATTCAATTATTATATCAGAAGCAAATGCACAATTAGAAGCAGATGGAGAGTGTACATTAAAAGATAATTCAACTGTAAAATTAGTTGGAATTATTACTGATGTTAAGAAAAAGTATACTAAGAGTAATAAATTAATGGCATTTATAACAATTGAAGATCTATACGGAACGGTTGAGATTATTTCATTTGAGACATGTTATAACAAATGTGCTCAAGATATAATCGAAGACAATATTGTTCTAATCGATGGTAGATTAAGCATTAGAGAGCAACAACAAGATGTTACAATCATTGCAAATAGTGTTACTAAATTTGAATACAACCAAAATGACAATACTAATTTAAAAGAAACAGCAGAAGTATATAACACTGACGATGCTTCAAAAGCAGAAGAATCAATGATTGTAAAGATTCTTAGAAATAAAAAGTTAGTGTTAGATATTACTGAGTTAGATGAACCACATAAAGCAAAATTAAGAGGAGCAATTAGATTCTTTTCAGGTGATAGAAATAACATTGCCTTATATGTAAAACAGGGTGAAAAAATATCTAGTTGTGGTGGAGTTTTTATCAACGAAGAAATTCTTAATGAATTTTCGCAAATAGTAGGAAATAGTAATGTTTTAAGCGATTAATAAATACCTATTTTCTATTGCAAAAATAACCTAAAATTGATATAATTTAATGCATATGAATTTACGTATATGGAGGCAAAAATGAGTGAAGAAAACAATGTAAATAATGTTAACCCTAATGGGGTACAAGAAGATAACGGAATCAACATTTCAAACGATGTTGTAGCTGTTATAGCTGGTATGGCTGCATCAAATGTTGCCGGAGTTGCTGACATGGCTGGTGGATTTGCTAGCGGTGTTTCAGAAGCTTTAAGTGGAAAAAAGAACATGGCAAAAGGAATTAAGGTTGATATTAACGGAAATCAAGTTAAAATCGACGTTCATATTCTAGTTGAATATGGTGCACGTATTCCAGATGTTGCATTCGAAATTCAAAAAAATGTTAAACAAAACGTTGAATCAATGACTGGATTAAATGCTAACGAAGTTAATGTACACGTACAAGGCGTTGTTACAATGCAAAAAAGAGAAGAAAGCGAAGCTAAAATAGAAGCAGCTAATTCAGAAAAGAAAGCAAAAGCTAAGAAATAATTAGGGGGATAATAGAATGAGATTTTTTAAAGGTTTAGGATTATTTATTTTTTCACTTATAGTTTTTACTCTATCAGTAGTTATGATTTTAATTGGATTAGAGGTAGTTAAGATTGAAGCAGTAGCTTCATTAATTCCATACTGCTTCGGATCACAAACAGCATCAATAATCACATATAGTGTTTGTGGTGTTTTAGTAGTTTTATCTTTAATTTGCTTATTTGGAAAATCAAGCAAAGCAAAGAAGAAAGAAGAACAAGATAAAGGAATCTTATTAGCAAATTCAGACGGACAATTATTAATAACAAAACAAACAATCGAAAACATTGTTTCTGGAGTAGTTGCTAATACAAATACAATTTATGATGCAAGATCATCAGTTATGATTGATAATGCAAATAATGTAAGCGTTAAAGTTTACGCAACAGTAGTTGAAGGAGCACTAATTAAAGACGTTTCTTCAAAATTACAAACAGATATTAAGAATGCAATTAAGAGCGCTACAGATCTAGAAGTAACAACAGTAGATGTAGCAATAAGCAATATGAATGGAACTGCTCCAGCTGCACCAGTAGTAAGTGAACCAGTAATGAACGAACCAGTTGTAGAGCAACCAGTAGTTGAAGAACCAACTTATGTTGAGCCAGTTCCTGTTCCAGTTGTTGAATCAGAAGTTCCAGTAGAACCAACTTATGAAGAACCATCAATGCCAGTTGAAGAACCTGATGTTCCAACAATGGAAGAAATCAAAGCAGAAGCTGCTAGAGAAGCTGCAGAAGTAGATGCAATTATCGCTAGCGAAACAGCTAAAGCAACAAAAACAACAAGAAAAACTACAACAAGAAAGACAACAGCTAAGAAAGCAACAACACCAAAGAAAGCAACAGCTGCTAAAAAGACAACAGCTAAGAAAACTACAACAGCCAAAAAGACTACAACTAGAAAAACAACTAAGAAATAGTTCTTTGAGATAAAAATAGTTAAGGAGACGATATGGCTAATAATTCAAAAAACAACAATACAAAAGATAACGGATTTAATGATTTCAAAAATTTCTTTGCAAGTTGTTGGGGAGGAATTATAGGAGCTATTTTAGGCTTAATATTTGCTTGCACATCAGCATATAGAATTGTAATAGGAATAATTATTATAGTTGCATGTTGCTGGGCAGGATACTACTTTCAATATAACAAAGAAAAAGTTAAGAACGCTTTAAAGAATTTTATTGATAAATTATAAATAAATGAGGGAAAATAAATGAGCAGATCACAATCTAGAGAAGAAGCATTTAAACTTTTATATAGTATGAAGTTTATAAATGATTCTGATGCAAATGAACAAATAGAGCTATTTATTGAAACTGACGAAATCAAAGATGGTGATACAATTAAGTACATTACAGAAACAGTTCAAGGTGTACAAAAAAATCACGAGAACATTGAAAAACAAATTGCTGAAAACATCAAAGAAGATTGGTCAATTTCAAGAATATCAAAAATAGATTTAACTCTTTTAGAGTTAGGTATATTTGAAATGCTTTATTCTAAATTACCTTACAAGGTAGTTATAAATGAAGTTGTAGAATTATCAAAGAAATATGGAGATGATAATTCTAAAGGTTTTGTTAATGGTGTTTTGGCAAGTATAGTTAAGAAAAACAATATTGTAGATGAGGATTAACAAGAATGGATATCGAACCTATTACAGTCGAACAACTTAATAGATATATAAAAGAAAAAGTAGATAGCGATGAATTTCTTAATAATGTGTATGTCAAAGGTGAAATCTCAAATTTTAAACATCATTACACCGGACATATGTATTTTACTTTGAAAGATGAAAATTCATTAGTTAAATGTATAATGTTCAAAAGTTATACACCTCATCTTTCTTTTATGCCTAAAGATGGAATGAAAGTTCTTATATTTGGTTCAGTTTCAGTATTCGAAAGAGACGGCGTATACCAAATATATGCTAAAGCAATGAAAGAAGATGGAATGGGTTCTTTATATGAAGCATATGAAGAACTAAAAGCCAAACTAGAAAAAGAAGGATTATTTGATGAATCACATAAAAAACCGATTCCATCATTTCCTGAGACCATTGGAGTTTTAACAGCTTCAACTGGTGCGGTTATTAGAGATATAATAAATGTTTCAACAAGAAGAAATCCAAATGTTCATATAAGATTGCTTCCGGTTCCAGTTCAGGGACCAACAGCAGCCGAACAAATCGTTGCTGGAATTAAAAGAATGAATGATGAAAAACTAGCAGATGTAATTATTCTAGGAAGAGGCGGTGGATCACTTGAAGATCTATGGCCATTCAATGAAGAAATAGTTGCAAGAGCAATTTATGATTCAGAGATTCCAATTATTTCTGCAGTAGGACATGAAACAGATTATAGTATTTCAGATTTTGTTGCTGATTTACGTGCACCAACTCCATCAGCTGCTGCAGAACTTGCAGTATGTAATATGGATGATGTTCTTTACACAATTGATTTATATCAAAATAGATACAAGACAGCTTTAAAGAAAAAAGTACAACTAATGAAATTGCGTTATGAAAAATGTATGGCACAAAGAGTATTCAAAGAACCATTACAAAGAATAAATGAAAGAGCAATATTGTTAGATACTTTAGTTAAGTCACTAACTAACTCAACAAGACTTAAAATTAATGATTGCAGAAAAGAATTCGTTGAAGTAGCTACAAAGATAGATTCTCTTAGCCCAATGAAGACAATGGCAAGGGGATACTCGATTGTAGAGAAAGATGGAAAGATAGTTAAGAAAGTTAATGACGTACAAAAAGATGATGAGTTATCTATTAGATTATCAGACGGTCAAATAACAACTAAAGTTTTATAGGAGATGTTTATGAGTAAAGAAAAGAATGAAATAGATTTTGAAGAATCAATGGAAAAATTAGAAAAGATAGCTAAAGAACTTGAGAGTGATAAGTTATCTTTAAATGATTCAGTTAAGAAATTTGAAGAAGGAATGAAAATCTCTCAAGATTGCAAGAAAGTATTAGATGAAGCAGAAAAGAAAATAACAATTCTAATTGATGATACAGAAAGAGATCTTGAGGTGGATGAAGAAGAATAACAATTAAAGAAGAAAGAAGAAGGAAGACAAATGAGAGAATTTTTTGCAGAGTTTTATAAGTACCATTATTATTGGTTAGTTCCAGTTTTAACATGGATTGGAATTCAATTATTTAAATTTATATATGACAGAGTAGAAACAGGAAAGTGGCACCTTGAAAGACTTACAGGTTCAGGTGGAATGCCAAGTTCTCACTCAGCTCTAGTTATGTGTTTAGCAACTATAGTTGGCAAAACATATGGAATTAACACACCTGTATTTGGCGTAGCTGCAATATTTGCCGGAGTTGTAATACATGACGCAGCAGGTGTTAGAAGAGAAGTTGGTAAACAAGCTAAAATCATTAATGAAGTATTACTTAAAAAAGGTGTAACAGGAGATGAAAAACTAAAAGAATTAGTTGGACATTCACCTTTCCAAGTTTTAATAGGATCAATAATAGGCTTTATAGTAGGACTTATAATGCCATTATAAATTTAAGAACTTTTGATAAATGAAGGAGGCTTAAATATGGAAGATATTGAAATTGCAAGAAATACGGAGTTAAAGGAAATTTCAGAGATTACTGATGAATTAGATATTCCTAATAAATATGTAGAACCTTATGGACACTATAAGGCTAAGATTAATTTGGATTATCTAAATGAAATCTCAGATAATAAAGATGGAAAATTAATTTTAACAACTTCAATTAATCCTACACCATTAGGTGAAGGAAAAACTACAATGGCTATTGGTATAGCAGATGCTTTAAGAGCTATTGGAAAGAAATCAATATTAGCATTAAGAGAACCTTCATTAGGTCCTGTATTTGGAATTAAAGGCGGTGCTACTGGTGGTGGATATTCACAAGTTGCACCAATGGAAGATATCAATCTTCATTTTACAGGCGATTTACACGCAATTACTTGCGCTAACAACTTATTAAGCGCAATGATAGATAATCATATTTTTCAAGGAAACGCTATGCAAATAGAAAGAGTTACTTGGAAGAGATGTTTAGATTTAAATGATAGAGCATTAAGAACTGTAACTATCGGCCAATCTGGTGAAAAGAATATGATTCCTAGAGAAGATGGTTTTGATATTACAGCAGCTTCAGAAATTATGGCAATCCTATGTTTAGCAACAAGTGTTCAAAACTTAAAAGAAAGATTAGGAAATATCTTAATTGGATATAACGTTAATGGAAATCCAGTTTATTGCAAAGATATTAATGCACATGGTGCAATGACAGTTGTTTTAAAAGATGCATTAAATCCTAATATCGTTCAAACATTAGAACACACACCTGCGATTATACATGGTGGACCATTTGCTAATATCGCACATGGCTGCAATTCTATTTTAGCAACAAATATGGCGCTAAAACTTGGAGATTATGTTGTTACTGAAGCAGGATTCGGAGCTGACTTAGGAGCAGAAAAATTCTTAGATATCAAACGTAGAAAACTAGAAAAGAATGTTGATTGTGTAGTTGTAGTAGCTACAATCAAAGCTTTAAAGTATCACGGTGGATTACCTAAGGAAGAAGTAAAGAATGAAAATATTGAAGCTTTAAGAAAAGGATTCAATAATTTAAAACATCACATAGATGTAATTAAGAATGTTTATAACTTGAAACCAATTGTAGCAATCAATAAATTTGGTTTTGATACAGAAAATGAAATTACTACATTGAAATCGTTATTAGATGCTGAAGATGTAGAAATGAGCTTAGATGAATCATTTGCAAAAGGATCAGCTGGAGCAATTGATTTAGCTAACAAGATTATTGAAATATGTGATAATTCAAATGCTGATAATGAAGAAAAGAAATATTCATACAATATTGAAGAAGATGTAGTTACAAAATTTGAAAATGTTGCAAAGAATGTATATGGAGCAGAAGGAGTAACAATCTCTGATGAAGCATTAGCTGAAATCAATAAGATTGAAAATATGGGATATGCAAACTTCCCAGTATGTATTGCTAAAACTCAATATTCATTATCAGATGATGATAAAAACTTACTAGTAGAAGAACCATTTACAATTAACATCAGAGAAGTAAGATTACGTACTGGTGCTGAATTTATAGTAGGTATCACAGGTAAGTTGATGACGATGCCTGGACTTCCAAAAGTTCCAGCAGCAGAAAAAATAGACATTGATGACGACGAGAATATCGTTGGAATCTTCTAAATTGAAAGGAATAATATGAGCTTTTTTGACAAACTAAAAGAAGGACTTCATAAAACAAAAATCGCTTTTGGTTTTACAAAAGTTGATGACAACTTGTTAGAAGAACTTGAAGAACAATTAATAATGGCTGATGTTGGATTAGAAACATCAGAAGAAATAGTAAGCACTCTTAGATCTACAATCAAAAGTAAAGGAATCGAAGATGCTGAACTTGTAAAAAATGAAATTAAAGAAATTTTAAAAGACATCTTTAAAGATAATGATTCAAAATTACATATAGAAAATAGTCCATCAGTAATATTAATGGTTGGAGTAAACGGAGCTGGAAAGACTACATCAATTGGAAAGATAGCAAGCAAATTAACTCAAAGTGGTAAGAAAGTCTTAATAGCAGCAGGTGATACATTTAGAGCCGCAGCCGTTGAACAACTTGAGGTTTGGGCACAAAGAGCAAATGCAGATATTGTTAAGGGAAAAGAAAACGAAGATCCTTCGTCAGTAATATTTGCAGCATGTGATAAAGCAAAGAATGAAAATTATGACGTTCTAATTTGCGATACAGCCGGAAGATTACAAAATAAGAAATACTTAATGGATGAATTAGAAAAGATGAAGAGAGTAATTGATAGAGAATTACCTGAATCTTCAAAAGAAACAATTCTTGTATTGGATGGATCAACTGGACAAAATGCAATTTCACAAGTAAATTCATTTAGTGAATGTACAGGAATTACAGGATTGATTGTTACAAAACTAGATGGAACAGCAAAAGGTGGAGTAATAATTAGATTAGTAAAAGAAAACAACATTCCAATAAAATTCATTGGAGTTGGCGAAAAAATTGATGACATGGAAGAATTCAATAGTGAAGAATTCATAAATGCTATTATTTCTTAATAAGGAGAGAGTTATGAAAAAAGTTGATAAGGAAAAATTAACTGACGAACAAAGACAAAAGAGAAATTACAAAATAAGAGTAAGGATCGTTGCTATTATTTCTGTAATAGCTGCAATTGCACTTTTTATCTCTTATAGAGGAAACTTCATAGAGATGCAAGAATTAGGAGGAGATTACTTATCAGTATTCTGGAGAAATACAATTTATTCTCTAGTTCTATTTGTAATTAATTTCTTAATTATTTATTTTGCATTTTACTTTACAAATAAAAAGATTAAGAAGACATTAAAAGTTTTCTTTGATGAAGAAAAGAAAGAAATGCCAAGCTTTCCAAATAAGTCAATAAGTTTTGTAGTTGCATTAGTTGGAGGATTTGTTGTTTCTAAACTATTATTACCACAATTACTATTAGTATGCGGTAACTCATGGTTTGGAATATCAAATATGATTTTCCAATTTGATATTGCATTCAATGTTTTCTGGAAACCATTCTTATTATTCTTAGATATTTATGGAATTGCTTTAATAATTTCAACATTAGCATATGGAATTATATATTCAATCGTAATCCTAAACAGAAGCTTCGATGGTGTTGATAGAGAAACATTCTCAAAGGCTAGAATTATTGAAACACTTCATGTTAGAGTAAAAATATTTGCAGTATTAGCTGCATTATTCGTATTAATCTTCATGGTTGGAAACATTGGAAATGAAATTTTCATGAATGTTGAATTATCAGGAGATGTTTACAAAATTTATGGTGCTGGTGCATCTGATATTGCTATTAAGATTGGCGGATACTCAATTCTTGCAGTATTAGTATTGTTCTGTATTTTAAAAATGTACAAATCAATCAAAAATAAAGACGCAGGAAGAACAATTAGATATGTATTAATCGTTCCTGTATATTTAATTGCTTTAGCATTAGTATTAGCTATTTACCAAGGTATTTTCATTGGATCAAATGGATTAGAAGCAAATGAACCATCAATTAAAGAGAATATCAAGAATACAAGACAAGCATATGGAATTTCTGCTGAAGAATCAAATACAAACTTTACAGCAGAATTAACAGAATCAAACTTTGCTAACAATGCAAATATTATAAACAATGTTAACTTAGCTTCAAAAGAAAGTGTTATTCAAGATTGCCAAGCTATGGAGACATCAAAAGGATATTACACATTTAGACAAACACAAATTGAGCAATACAATATTGATGGAGTTGAGAGAATTGTTTATGTTTCACCACGTGAAATTTTAAATAACAACAACACATATTCAAATAAAACATATCAATATACACATGGATATGGCGCCATTATCACTAATCCAACAAAGACAGATGATGCTGGAAACTTTGAAATAGTTGAAGATAAATTTGAAAACCTAGATAAATCAAAGATTAAAGTAACACAACCAAGAATTTATTATGGATTAGAAAATAACAACGCAGCTGTAATTAATGCAGATGTAGATGAATTTGATTATCCAATTGAAAGCAAAAACATAGAAGTTGAATACAAATACGAAGGAAAAGCAGGATTAAACTTAAACTTCGTTGATAAATTCATTATAGGTATTAAAGAAGGAAACTTACAATTAGCATTCTCAGGATTACAAAACAATGATAGTAAGATTATTTTAAATAGAAATATTATTAATAGAGCAAAACTAGTTCTACCATACATCTACTATGATGAAGATCCTTATCTAGTAGTAAACGATGAAGGTAAACTATATTGGGTAATTGATGGTTATACAACATCAAATGAATATCCATTCTCACAAAAAACAACATTAAAGAATAACGAACAAATCAACTATATTAGAAATTCAGTAAAAGTTATCATCAACGCATATGATGGCGAAATGAAATTCTATATAACAGATAGAAACGATCCAATCGTTATGGCATACAACAATGTATTCCCTGGATTATTTGCAAGTGCAGAAGAAACAATACCTGAGGATATAAGCAAACATTTTGTATATCCAAAATTATTATTCAACTTACAAGCTGAAATAATTCAAGAATATCATTCAACAAAGACAGAAAATTTATATAGAGGAAAAGATGCTTGGGAAATTTCTGAAACAAATACATCAGGATCAACAAAAGAAATGGAACCATATTACTCTATGGTAAATGTAAATGGAAAGAATGAATTAGGATTAATGCTTCCATATTCAACATATGGAAAATCAAACCTAAGTGCATTATTAGTTGGAACAATGAATGGTGCAACACCTTCATTAAAGATTTGCACAATTCCATCTACAAACAATGCAATGGGTGCATTACAATTTGAAACATTAATAAATCAAGATGAAAAAATTGCAGGCGAAATTGCTGCATTAAATACAACAGGAACAAGAATTACAAAGAATACAATCATTGTTCCAATTGATAATTCAGTATTATATGTTCAAACTGTTTATCAACAATTAATCAATGAATCAACACAAAGACCTTCATTAAAGAAAGTTGTTGTTGCTTCAGGAAATAAGATTGCAATCGGAAATAACTTAGATGCAGCTATCAAGAATTTATTATCAAAACAAGCAATCGAAGTAATGGTAACAGATTCAGAAGACGTTGAACAATTAATTAATGCAATTATTAAATCAAATCAAAACATTAAGAATTCTAGCCAAAGTGGAAACTGGAAGCTGTATGGTGAAGATATGCAAGAATTAACTTCATTAATTAACAAACTAGAAACAGCTATGTCAGCTAGAGAAAAAGAAAAAGACACAACAACAGAAAATACAACTAAAGAAACAAACACAGTAAATACTACAAAATAAAATTAAAACAAAAAGATAAAACTTTAAAAAGAGGTTTTTAAATGAGTGAGAAAACAAAGATAAAATTAAATACACCAAATAAATTAACTATATTCAGAATTTTATTAGTTCCAGTAATGGTAATTGTGTCATTTATACAATTTCCAGGAGATTTATGGGGAATTAAAACACAATGGATTATTCTAGATGTTCTATTCATAATTGGATCATTAACTGATCACTGGGATGGACATCTTGCAAGAAAGAATAATCAAATAACTACATTTGGTAAATTCCTAGATCCAATAGCTGATAAGATTTTAGTTATTTCAGCATTCTTATTATTAGTAGAACAAGGAAAGATTCCTGCATGGATTCCAATCATTGTTATACTAAGAGAATTTGTTGTATCGGGATATAGATTAGTTGTTGTTCAAGGAGATGGAAAAGTAATTGCTGCAAATATTTGGGGTAAGATTAAAACTACAACTCAAATGATTGCTGTAATTATGTGTTTCCTTGATATAAACAAATTTGGTGCAATATTTAATACACAATTAGATGTTTTACCATTCGTTTGGAACTTATTAACAACATTATTAATGATTGTTTCAACAGTAGCAACTATATTCTCAGGATATACATATTTAAAAGGATCAAAAGAAATTCTATTTAAAGATATGAAATAAAGAACTGACAGGAGATAAAAGTGGTAGATAAAGAACTTGATATCATACTAGATATAATGAGTAAAAGTGGAACTAACGAAAAAATTGACACTATAAAACAAAATGAGGATAATGAAAGACTTAAACAAATTTTGTTTTATACTTTCAATCCACTTTATGTATTCGGTATATCTTCAAAGAAGATTGAAAAAGAATTAAATATGATATTACCATTTGAAACAGATGATTTATTAGAACTCTTAGAATATCTAAAAGAACATCATACCGGTTCAGATATGGATATAGCTGTAGTTCAAAACTTCATTAGTAAACAAGATGAAAAATATAAATCTGTTTTAACAGACATTGTTACCAAGAGTTTAACTCTTGGTATTAATGCGAAGAGCATAAATAAAGTTTGGGATAACTTTATTCCAGACTATGAAGTACAACAAGGTGAACGTCTTGAAAATAATATCGATAAATTAATTGAGAGTGGTAAACAAATTATTGTTACTCAAAAATATGATGGACAAAGATGTTCAGCTAGAGTTGAAAATCACAAAGTTACACTATACTCTCGTAATGGTAAATTCTATGAAGGATTAAAAGAACTAGAGAGTGAATTAGCTGAGCTTGATGATGGAATGTATGATGGCGAGCTTTTAGTAAATTATAAAGATGAGAGAGATGAAAACAATGTTCCTAAATTTATTGGGAAATCAGACATCAAGTTTGATAAAAAGATTTTAGATATTGTTTATGCTCCAATGCCATCAAAAGAATTATTTAAGAAAACAGCTTCATTAGTTAATTCTGATGAACCAAATAAATTAAACGTAAATATATGGCTTTATGATATGACTCCTTTAGAAAACTTTGACAAGATGGAAGATTACGATGTTCCGGTAGAAGAAAGAAAAAGAATTCTAAGAGATAAAATTGCTAAAGTTGCAGATAAATGTCCACATCTAAAAGAAGTTAAATTCTTATATGAAGGTGACTTTGATAATACATTAATTCAAAATATGCTTAAACAAGTCGTAGGATTAAATCAAGAAGGTATGATGATAAACGTACATGGTTCACCATACGAATTTGAAAGAAGCAAAAACATGCTTAAAGTTAAGCAAATGTATCCAGTAGACTTAAGAGTTGTAGATGTATTAGAGGGAAGTGGAGCCAATAAAGGAAAAGTAGGAGCTCTATTAGTTAACTATAAAGGAAGTCCTTTAAAAGTTGGAAGTGGTTTAACAAAAGAACAAAGAGAAAAATTCTGGGAAGATAAAAGTTTAATTCTTGGAAAAATTATCACTATTAAATATTTTGAAGAAACTACTAACAAAAAGAATAATGAAAAGAGCTTAAGATTTCCTATATTCTTAGAAGTTAGATACGATAAAGACGAGGAAAGTTATAATTAATATGAACAATAATATGACATTTGAAAAGTTTAGCGAAGACTTGGATAACGGATATAAAATTAAATTTGATTATGTAAGAAACAGATATGTCTTATACAAGGTTAATGAAAACTGTTATATGCAAGAATTAATCGAACAAAAAACAACCAATCCAGTTGCAGCTAAGAATATGATTACTTTTAAAGCAATTAAGGAAATGTTTCCTTTTATGACTGATATTGAATATCAAGATGATTTAAAAAGCTAAGAGGAGTACACACAAAATGGAAGAAAACTTTGCTATTATTGATGACGAAGAAAAAGCAGAGAGAAAGAAAGCAGAAGAGGAAGAACAAAAAGAAAAATATAAAATAGAAGATGCGGAAGCAAATTCAGACAATATAGATTTTATGAGAGAAGCCTTACATAATGACGGCTCTTGGGTTGTAGCCTATGCTTCTGATAGAATTTTATCAGATAAAGAATTTATGAAAGAAGCAGTTCAAATTGATGGGCAATTACTATATTATGCTTCTCCTGATTTAAGAGATGATAAAGAAATTGTTCTTGAAGCAGTTAAGAATAAAGGCTTAATAATAAAATATGTTTCTAAGAGATTAAGAAATGATAAAGATGTTGCAATTGCAGCGCTTAGTCAAAGTACAGGATATTCAATTTATCTTGAAGATGAAGTAAAAAAAGATCCTGAGGTTGACGCTATACTTAATCCTAAAACAGAGGAATAATATGTTAAAGTTTATAAAAATGCATGGACTTGGAAACGATTACGTTTATATGAATGCAATCGATCAAAAAATAAACGATAGATCAGAACTTGCTAAATATGTAAGTGATAGACATTTTGGAATTGGATCAGATGGATTAATTTTAATTTGTCCTTCTGACAAAGCAGACTTTAGAATGCAAATGTTTAATTCGGATGGATCTGAAGCAGAGATGTGTGGCAACGGAATTAGATGTGTTGGAAAATTCGTTTATGATAACGGATTGACTGACAAGACAGTAGTTTCAGTTGAGACACTTGCTGGTATTAAAATGTTAAATCTAAATGTAGTAGATGGAAAAGTTGAAACAGTTAGAGTAGATATGGGTGAACCAATATTAGAAGCAAAAGATATTCCAGTAATATCAGATGAACATCCAGTAAAAAATCTAATGCTAAAAGCAGAGGATAGAGAGTTTAGATTTACTTGCGTTTCAATGGGAAATCCACATGCAATTACATTTATTGAAAATGATATAAAAGAATTCGATGTTGAAAAGTATGGAAAGGTATTAGAAGTTGATTCTGCTTTTCCTAGAAAATCAAATATTGAATTTGTAAATGTTATCAATGATAAAGAATTAAAAATGCGTGTATGGGAAAGAGGAGCGGGCGAAACAATGGCTTGTGGAACAGGTGCTTGTGGAGTTGCTGTAGCAGCTTTCTTAAATGGATACACACAAAGAAAAGTTGAAATTGAATTACTTGGTGGAAAACTAAATGTTGAGTGGAACCAAGATGATAATCATATTTATATGACAGGAACAGCAACGACAGTATATACTGGCGAAATTGAATGGAAATAAAAATATACATTTTATAAATCAAACTTCAAAGTAAATTATATGAAGTAGGAGAAGATACAATGGAAAAGAAAAAAATGTTACCAATAATTATTATTGTTTTAATAGTAATAGTAATTGCTATGATTGCTTTAGGATTCTTTATCTCTTTTAAGATTAATTATCCGGACTTTAAATTAGATAATAAGAATAAGTTTATAGTCAAAACTGATAGTATACATTGGAGTGGCACAATAAATGGAGATGAAGAAGATATCTACTATCAGATTGATTTTGATAATAGCGTAATCTATAAAGTAATAGAAAAACATCCAAATGCGTTTGATGATGACCAAACTATAAAGAAAACCAGACAAAATAAGAAAATGGATGAAAAATTTAAGAAAGAATTAAGTTCGCTGTTGTCTGAAGTAATAAGTAACGAGACTGAAAATGAACTTGAAAAAAATAGAGCAAAAACGAAAAAAAGTACGGATGATATTATTGATGTAGACATTTGGGATTTTGCTAAAATTAAGTACTATGAAATTATTGGATTAAATTTTGAAAAGAAGATATATAATGAAGATTCATATAAGCGACTTAAAACATTCTTTAAAAATATTGAAGAATTTAAATAATAAAAAGTAAGAGGGACTACGTAAGTAGTCCCTCTCTTGTCGTTGGTAGCTGAGAATTAAATTAAACTTCTCGCTTAAATGCTTTAGTCTTACCCCAAACGCAGGGGTTTTCGCATTTCCAGCCCGGAAAAGTGCACCTAGGTCCATGAGAGTATGGTTCAAGATAATCGTAGACGTCAGGATTGGTATCCTTAACGGCCGCAAGATACTTTTTCATGGTTTTAATGGTTTGGCGCATAATTTCTAATTGCGCACAACCACACATACGCTCTGTACACTTTAAAACAAACTTTTCAACAGGTCCTCTTTCATTGATCTGTACCAGCATACCCTGAGGGTAATAAGCTTCGAGAGATTTTATATCCTCCTGCCATTCTTTTTCATACGGAGAGTACTCAAGAATGGGAGGAGTAAAGAAAGTCTTCTCACTAGGGAGAACCATCTCATAGGTTAATGTTCTATGCCTATGAGCCTGTGCTAAGTGAGCAAAGGTTCCCATATAAGTGGTACAATAGTTTTCACCAAATTCTTCTGCTCGATGTAGCCTCTTAGCAAAGAGAGAGAAGCCACGGTTTTTCATCTCAGTATTAAGACCTTCGACATCAATCTTGGGTCTTGCTTCAATGAATTCGCGTAACACTTTCTTTACTTTACGTGAAAAGTCGTCTTCAGGACCGTTCTTAATATATTGCTCAGACCAGTACATTATGTAGTTCCACTGCTGAATAGTGCAGGTATACAACATAGTAGTTGCTGGAGTAAAAACGCTGATCATATATCTGGCGTTTTCCTGTGCAAGCTTTTCAACGGCTGTCTCATCGAGTTCATGATAACAATGAGCAATTTCCTTTTTCAAGATTTCAATCCACTTGTAGTAGAGTTCTCCTTCTTCGGGTGAGGGTTCCATTTCTGTATATCTTGCACTCTTTTCAGAGGTATTATAATCCTGTTCATTATTGAGGATCATTGCAAGAATTTTTGGAATTCGCTCGAGCAAGATGTTGTAGTTTACGTGTCCGAAAACACTGTGGTGCTTTCGTTTAAGAGTACCTTTGGCCCGTTTAAGTGTTTTTTCAGAATCTTCTGAACATAATGTTTCCCAGTCGTCTTTCATGTAGCAGATTCCTGCAGCTCTACCAGAGAATTCGAGTGCCTCTTGAACAGACATCACATATCCAGGTTTTGCTGCACCAATAATGGTGATTTTCATACGCATTTCCTCCTTGATGTTTTGGGTTTTGTGTTGTGATTGCGTTTGGAACGCTTGGGTTACGATTTTTGTGGTGGGGGTGAAAGAGTTTGTTTTATTGTTTCCGTTTTTCAATGTACTTACATATAGGGCTATATATAAAAGCTACCAATGTATGCCGATTATATCACGATAGTTAACATAATACAATAACTTAATCTATATATTTTGGGGATATTGTAAATAAATAAAGGGTTTGGTAGAATTAGTGTATAGTTGTTTTACAAAAGAATGGAGAAAAGATGGATAAAGATACAATATTTAAGTTATTAATTTCTGGTTTGGTTGTATTTATTATTGCGATGCTTATATTAATGATAGTTGTAATTAATACTTTCAATAATAAACCAGGTATTATAAATGATTATAAATTTGAACTTAATAGCGAAAACAAGTTTAAGATTATAACAGATGCAGCTATAATGACTACTAAAAATGAAGGCAGCTCATATACCAATGCTTTTTATCAATTTGATTTAGAAAACAATGTTATTGGAAGAGTAATAGAGAATCATCCTTCAAAATATTCAAGTGACCAAACTGTAAAAATAGACGAAGTAAATAAAAGAGTAGACAATGGATTAAAGACAGAAGCAAAAGAATTATTAGATTATATAATGAATAATAATGATAAAAATACTGAAGCTGGAAATAGATATTATACATTGGAAGGTTATAATCTTAAAAAGGAAATATACGATACAGATACTATAAATAAGATTAAAGCTTTATTTATTAAAATAGATGATTATAAAGAATAAAAAATAAAGATTCCGCAATGCGGAATCTTTTTATATGGAGCCTACAACCGGGATTGAACCGGTGACCTCAGCCTTACCAAGGCTGCACTCTACCAACTGAGCTATGTAGGCGATTATGCTGATTAACAACATAATAGATTGTAAGCAATCTAATCTAAATTATCAAGATTTTTAATAGTCTTTTTTCTAATTCTTTGAATAGCATTATCAATTGCTTTAGAATTAGAATCTAGCTTCTTAGCAATCTCATCATATTTATAACCTTTTAATAAAAGGTCTAAAACATCTTTTTCAAAATCACTTAAGTTTTTATCTAATGTATCATTGATTTCGTTGATGTATTCTTTTTTAGTAATTGTATCTAGAGGATCTTCAACTGAATTATTTAAAACAGTATCGATATTCTCATTTGAACTATCATCATCAGATCCATTTAAAGAAACATAGTTATTTAAAGGCATATGTTTTTGTCTATTAGAATTCTTAACTGCATTAATCAATTGTCTTTCAATACAAAGATTAGCAAATGTGTTGAAAGAAGCATCTTTGCTAGAGTCATAATTCATAATAGCTTTGAATAGACCAATACGACCTTCTTGCATTAAATCGTCTTTTTCGGCACCATTAATAAAGTAGTTTGAAACTCTGATCTCGATTAATGACTTATATCTTTCGATAATTTCATTTAATGCTTGAGGGTCATTATTACGTATTTGATTAATTAATTCTTCATCAGAAATTGCCATCAAAAGACTCCTTAAAACTCATGTAATGCCTAATTATTATATTGTTTAAGTATTGTAATGTCAATAAAAATATATTAAAATTAACTGGCGGAGGACAATCATGGCTTTTGACGGAATTACCTTAAATTCAGTAATTAAAGAACTTAATAGCATCGTTGGTGCCAGAATCAATAGCGTTTTTGAGCCAACACCACATGAAATCATTATATCTGTATATAATGGTTCTAATTTGGCGCTTAATATTGATGTTTCTGCAAGTAATTACAGAATGAATCTAACAACACACCAAAAGAAAAATCCTCAAGTAGCACCACAATTTTGTATGCTATTAAGAAAGTACTTAATTGGTGGAAGAATTAAAAAGATATATAACAAAGGACTTGAAAGAATTGCTTACATTGAATGTGAATGCATCAATGAAATGAATGACAGAGTAAATAGAACTTTAATCGTTGAGTTGATGGGCAAGTACAGCAATATTGTTCTTGTAAATGAAAGTTTTACAATTATAGATGCTTTAAAGAAGTTTGATAGCGAAGGCGAATCAAGATCAATCATGCCAGCAAGACCATACGTTGAGCCAGTTGAAAGCAAGAGTGATTTTACTAAAACAAGTGAAAAAGATTTTGTAAATACTATTCTTAATGATGAAAATAAAACTTTAGAAACAGCAATACCAAACAACTACACTGGTATTAGCAAAATGTTTATTCAAAGTGCAATAAATGAATTAAACTTCTCTAATACTGTTGGCGAGAAAACAGTAAAAGCAATTTACAATTACATAAGTGAGATTTTAAATTCAGATAACTTTACTTGTGCAAATTTTAAAAACAACTATAGTATTGTTTCTAATAAAGAAGAAAAAGAAGCATATCAAACAAACTTCTTCTTAGATGATTTCTATTTTAAGAAGGATGCAGATGAATACTTCATTAATTATAGAAATACTTTATTAAAGATACTAAATGGGACTTTAGATAAAGTATCAAAGAAGATGGATAATATTGATAGCAAGATTGAATCATGCAAAGATATGGAACAATATAAAGAGTATGGTGATTTAATATTATCTAATATATATAAATTTGATGATGAAAAATATAATAACTTTATTGAAGTGGAAAACTTCTATAATAATAACGAAGTTATCAAAATTAAAATTGATTCTAATATTAGCGCATCTCAAAATGCTGAAAAGTATTTTAAGAAATATAATAAGATGAAAAACACATTAAAGATTACAAGTATTCAAAAAGAAGAAACAGAAAGAGAACTTGATTATCTTGGATCATTAATTGAAGAATTAGACAGATGTCAAACTGTTCAAGATATCGATGAAGTATATAATGAAATTAATGAGAATATCTTATTTACTGATATTAAATTAAAAGGCAAGAATAAGAAACAAGCTCTAAAGGATAAATCTGCATTAGAGAATTATATTAGAACAACAGTTGATGAATATGATTGCTATATTGGAAAGAATAATCGTCAAAATGATAATTTAACTCTTAAGGTAGCAAGAGATAATGATATTTGGCTTCATACCAAAGATATCCACGGTAGCCACGTTATATTAAGAACAAATGGGGAGATGCCAAAGATTTCGACAATAGAGAAAGCGGCTAAGCTTGCTGCATACCATAGCAAAGCTAAATACTCATCACATGTACCTGTGGATTATTGTTTTGTTAAATTTGTTAAGAAACCTAAGGGATCAGCTCCAGGATATGTGATTTACTCAAATAATAAGACAATTTTTGTGGATCCATAGTAAAAATTCATGATTTTTAGTAAAATTACCATATCGACAGATGTGGTAATTTTGTTGTTGAAAAATGGTACAAATTATACTATAATTATGCCATCGTTGGAAGGAAGGTATATGAGTGAAGGAATAGGCATCGATTTAGGCACAGACTCAACAATAATCTATTCTCCTAACAAGGGAATACTATTAAATGAGCCAACAATCGTTGCAGTTGATATACTTACAAAAGAACCAATTGAATATGGAAAAAAAGCCAAGGAAATGATCGGGAGAACACCTAAGGATATCACTACTGTAGAACCTTTAAAAGATGGCGTTATTTCTAGCTTTTCACTTACTGTAAAGATGCTTAAACACTACTTAAAGAAAGTGGGTTCAAATAAAGCATTGTTTCAGAAAGCAATGGTTTGTGTTCCTTCTAATATAAACAGCGTTGAAAAGCAAGCAGTAGTTGATGCAATTATTAGATGTGGCATTAGAAATGTATGGCTAATTGAAGAGCCAGTTGCTGCAGCAATAGGAGCAGGATTAGATATTTCTAAGAGTAAAGCAAACTTTATTGTAGACATCGGAGGTGGAACAACTGATATAGCGGTAATTGCTGATGGCTCAACAATATTAAGTAATTCAATTCTATCAGCAGGAAATGCTTTTACAGATATAATTAAGAGATATATGCTTGATAGATATGAAATAGCGATTGGAAGTTTAACAGCAGAAAATCTTAAATGTGAGATAGGATCAGTATTTTCAAGAGAACACATGGTAGAAACAAAATGCAGAGGAAGACATACTAAAACTGGAATGCCTGTGGAAATTCTAATCAACAATGCTGAACTTGAAAAACTTCTACAAGCCGAAGCTATGAAAATAGTTGATACTATAAAAGAAGTAATTGAAAGAACTCCGCCTGAAATGATGGAAGAAATATCAAACAATGGCATCTATCTAACTGGAGGCGGAAGCAAATTGTTTGGAATTGATAAACTTATCAAACAATATACTGGTATTAATGTTTTTGTTGCTAATGAACCTGAATTTTGCGTAGCAAAAGGCACAGGAAAAGCGTTATTAAACAAAAACTTTATTCAATAAATTATACTAATTAAATTTTACAAAAAGAAAAGGAAGTAAAAAATGAACGAAATTAATAACCCAAGTAAATTAAAGAAACTTAAAATGAATTTTCCTAAGTTTTCAATGAAGAGTGCAGAAAATGTAGACTTATCAGATATCGACTTAGAAAAACTAGCACAAAAACCTGTAAAGAAGAGAAAAGAAAACTATCCAGCTACAAGCTATAAAACAGTTAAAGAATTTTTCTACAGAAGTGCTAAAGAGTATACAAGTAAAACTGCAATTGCTGAAAAACCAGACCACAAGTTACCTTATAAGGATATTACTTATGGTGAATTCTATGAAGATGTTCAAGCATTTGGTACAGCAATAACAAAAGTTTTAAATAGATCAAATGCAAGAATTTTAATTGTTGGTGAAACACAATATGGATGGTACTTATCTTATATGACAGCACTTTGTGGAGCTGGTATAGCTGTTCCTGTTGATAGAGAACTACCAGACAATGAATTAGAAAGTGTTATCAATAGATCAAGAGCAGATGTTGTTATTTATTCTACAAGAAAAGAAGATTCTATCAAGAACGTTAGAAAAAATGTTCCAACAGTTGAATACTTCGTTGAGATGAATTCTGACAAACCTCTAGATGGAAAAGATGTTGGTTTAAAAACATTATTAGAATTAGGAAGAAATGTTGTTGAATCAGGTGATGATAGCTTCAGTAAAATTGAAATTGATCCAGATGAATTCAAAGTATTAATCTTTACATCAGGAACAACATCAAATTCAAAAGGTGTTATGATTTCAAACAGAGCTTTAGCAGAAAACATCAATGCTGTTACAGCATATGTTACATTATATCCAACTGATAGATTATTCTCGGTATTGCCATTACATCATACATATGAATCAACAATCGGATTCTTATTACCAATGGCACTTGGTGCATCAGTTGCTGTTTGCGAAGGGTTAAGATATATACTTCCAAACATTCAAGAATCAAAACCAACTGCATTATTAGCGGTTCCACTATTAATAGAAACACTTTACAAGAAAATCAATGAAGGAATTAAGAAGAGTCATAAAGCAACATTAGTTTCATCTATGATTGCTACAACAAATCTTCTTAAAAAAGCAGGATTAGATATTAAGAAGAGAATTTTCAAAGATATCTATGATCAATTAGGTGGAAGATTAAGATTAATCGTTTCTGCAGCTGCTCCTATTGATAAAAAAGCTGGTAAATGGTTAGAAGATATCGGTATCTTATTCTTACAAGGATACGGATTAACAGAAACATGCCCAATTTCAGCTGTTACACCAGACTTCGATCCAAACGTTGGAGCTGCTGGAAAGCTAATTTGGCAAGCTCAAGCTAAAGTTATTGATAAAAATGAAGATGGTGAAGGTGAAATCTGCATAAAAACTCCTACAGTTATGTTAGGATACTATGAAAATGAAGAAGAAACAAAGAAAGTTATCGATGAAGAAGGATACTTCCATACAGGAGATATCGGATACATTGATGATAGAGGATTTATTTACATCACAGGAAGAAGCAAAAACGTTATTGTAACTCAAAATGGTAAAAACATTTATCCAGAAGAAATCGAATTATTATTAGATAAAGTTCCAGAAATTAAAGAATCTATGGTTTATGGAAAAGAACCAGAAGGTGAAATGGCTAAGAGAAAAGACGCTAAGGAATTAATTATCACAGCAAGAGTTATTCCAAATACAGATGAAATTGAAAAACTTCATGGAACAGGATTAACAGATGAAGCAATTAAAGAAATTATCTGGAATAGAATTAAAGAAGTAAATAAGAAATTAACTGGATACAAAGCAATAAAAGAATTAGAAATCAAAGAAGGCGAATTCGAAAAGACTTCTACAATGAAGATTAAGAGATTCAAAGAAATTGCTAAGAAAGTAGATAAAAAAGACAATCAAAAGAACGCATAATTAACCTGAAAAATGGACAAAATTGACAGGAAAAATTACCAAGAATTAACAATGTAATATATGAAATATTCCCCTGTGGAAAACTCATATATTACTAGGGAAATAATAAATTGTAACTTTGTAACAATTTTGTAATATTTGTAACAAAAGTGTAAATAGATATAAGTTATTTTTGATTGACTTTTAATTTGCACTTGTATAGAATACTAGATATATTGAAGAAGTATATCTAGTATTTTTCAATATTTAGGAGGTAAATATGTTTACAATGCCTAGAAAAGGGATAGTAAACGTGAAGATGGTAATCACGGAAGAAAAGATATTATCTAATATCGAAAAAGTACACAGAATTATTAACCCTGATAGCAAGAAACAAATAATTGAATTAGATGATAACTCTTACTTTAAAGATTTAATTGAATCTATCAAAACGTATTTAATTGAATATCCAAAGAAGAAAAACTTCCCTAAATCTGTTTATGATGCAGCATTTAGCTTAGTTGAGTACGCTACAGAACAATTCGACGTAAATACTAAAAAGGTTGAATCTTTAATTAAGCAAAGAGAAATAAATACAAAATTAGGAGCTATTTTAAAACAAACATTAGCTATTATTCAAACACCTAATGCTGAATGGCAAAAAGCTATTCTTAATGTTCAAAATAGATATCCAGCAGAAATAATTAGCGCTTTAAATGCAATAGGCTATGAAAATGGCAAAGCAGAGAAGAGTGCTAAGTATAAAGAAGCAGTTAAATTAATCAATGCTAGAGTTTCTAATTTAGAGACAAACTTACATATAGAAATTGATTTAGAAAGAATTGAGGATAAATCTAAAGCTTTAAGCTATATCGGAATTGAAATAGCAGATGCTTTAAAGACAATCCCAACACCACGTAATTCTGAATCAATTGAATCAATTGAACAACCAGTAGTTGAAGAAATTGAAACAAAACCTGAAGTTATTGAACAACCTATTATTGAAGAAACAGTTGCTATTGAAGAAAAACCAGTAGAACAACCTGTTCAACAACAAGTTCAAATGGCTCCAGTGGCTGAAATAAAAGAAGAACCAGCTGAATTAGCAATCGAAGATCAAATGGCTAAATTTGATATACCACAAGTAAATCAAGTTCAAGCTCCTGTTTCTGAACCAGTTCAAGCAGCAACACCAGCACCAGCTCCAAGAAGAGTTACAGCAGCTGATATTGCAGCAGCTCAAAAAGAGTTAATGGCTGAAGAAATGCAAAGAAGACAAGCTGTTCAACAACAAGCAAGAGTACCACAACAATTAAATGTGCCAAGATATGGACAAGTTATAAATCCACAAGTACATGTACAAAGACAACCAGTTGCTCAAATGCAAGCTCAACAAAGAGTTCAACAACAAAGACAAGCACAAGTTGCAAGACCTGTACAAGTACAACAAGCTCAACCACAACAATCAAATGTATATGCTGAGCATGTTGCAGAGACAACTAAAGAAGTTAAGCCATCATTATGGCAAAGATTTAAAAAGACTAAATTTGCTAGAGCATTCTCTTACTTATTTAAGGTTAGAGTTGTTCTACAATTACCAGAAGGACAAGAAGATCAAAGCAGATAATTGAGACAAGTGTAAACCTCTCAAGATAATCTCTTGAGAGGTTTTTTATACTAAATTTATAAGAAAAAAGTATTGACATCAAATTAAAAATAATCTATAATAAAACACGTGCTAATAAAGAGCATATGATTATGCGCCTTTAGCTCAGTTGGTCAGAGCATCCGGCTCATAACCGGGCGGTCCAAGGTTCAAATCCTTGAAGGCGCACCACTTTTTCTTAGTACAAAATTTAATATATGGGCAGATGGCCGAGTGGCTAAAGGCGGCAGACTGTAAATCTGTTCTCGTAAGGGTACGATGGTTCGAATCCATCTCTGCCCACCATACATTTAAGACTAATCATTTTGATTAGTCTTTTTTGTTGCTTACAATATGACAATTACATATCAAAAAAAGAAAATACTTGAATATCTTAGGAATTAAAACGATAATTAATATATAAGTATATTAGGAGGTATATATGGAGAAGAAAGGAAATAATACTTTTATATTAGGAGTTGTAGTAGCAATAATTTCTTTATTAGCTATTGGATGTATTTGCTATGTATTTACAATGTTAATGAGAGAAAATAATAAGAATATTGCAAATACAACAAATACAAGTGGTGAAAACATTATAAACAATACTGCAAATAATAAAGAAAATATAATTTCAAATACTGCTACAAGCAACGAATTCAAGACCGTTGATTTTACAATATCAGACATAGAAAAAACAGCGAATGGATATACTATTAGTGTTCATTTATTAGACAATGAAATAAGAAAAGTTTCAAAAGCTGAATATGAAAATGTTTTAAATGGTGGAACAATAAAATTTAGAGGACGTGAGTGGATTCTAAGTAGAAAAGATCAAGTTTGGACATTATTAAAGGACAAAGAAAATGGAAAAGAAGGAATTGGAATAGGATTACCTAATTGGGGTAATGATGCTGAAACAGAAAGTTATTACAGTTTCTGGAATATTGCTGGTAGTGAACAACGTTTGAAAGATTATAAATCAGATGATATAATAAAAATTTCAGTATCAAGTGATATTAAATGTAGAGATACTTTTGGAAGTTTTGAATATGATGAAAATACTAAAACTGTAAAAGTGAAAGACTTTGAAGGCAATTATATAACAGGCGAATCAATGGAGGAGTTCATCGTAAGATTCAAGGAATTATATAACAACCCATCAAGATCTGGAGAATGTACAGGATACTTTATTGGTGAAGATATGGTAGCGTTAAACTCTCATGTAGCTACAGGTCCTTAATAAATAATATAAAGTATAGGAGGTATCTATGGAAAAGATTGTAAGATGTGAAAGCTGCGGTGCAATGGTAAAAGTATTGATAGATTGCACATGCGAAGGATGCGGAATAAAATGCTGCAACGAACCAATGAAAGAAATTTCAGAGGAAGAAGCTAAGAAATACTTAGAAAACAATTAAATTTTTAACGAAAAGACTAGAAAGTAAAATTTCTAGTCTTTTTTGTTAGAATTTACCAATTTCAGTAAATGAAACAGATATTGAAATTTCGACATTTGTAATGTTTTTGATATACTATTTTTAAGTATTTATGATATAATAAACACGTTCATAATACTAAGTTTTAGGAGTATAAATGGATTTGTTTTTAAAATGGAAAAAGGGTGAAGAAATTTTCACTTTAGGAAAACTTTCTAAGAATGAAAATAAATATTTTTTTGAAATCGATAAAGAAGGATTTAAGAATGCAGTCTTTAATGGTTGCATTGGCATACCTGGTTTTGAATTAGGTAAATATTCTTTTGAAAGTAATGAATTATTTAAATTCTTTAGTAATAGAATTGTTTCTAAAGAAGCAAAGAATATAGATGAAGTTATAAGTAAATACAATTTGTCAGAGTATGATGACATGCAATTACTAAAAGCAACAAAAGCAAAACTACATGGAGATAATTATTTTGTAGAGGAGTAGTCAATGGCTAGTTCAAAAGAAAGAGAATTTATCGATTATTTTGAAAAAGATAAGGGCGTTCATATGATTTATGATGGCCAATATCTTTTATTAGACGATTCTACAGATATATACAAATGCGCTAAAAGCTGGATTGTATTATCACCATCACCATTGATGACTAACTTAGGACAAAGAAAACAATGTCTATTAAAATCATACATATATGATGACAATAATACATATTCACCAACTAAGAAATCAATGTTAAGAGCTAATAATTTTGTTATTCCTGAAATAGCTAAGGCTTTTGGATTAGAAGCAGCAAGTTATGGAAGATTTAAAATTATAGGCAGTTTAGATGAGGGTGAATTAGCAAGAGAAGAAAATATTGCATATACAAAAGATCGTATACCACATTATAGATTAGAGCCAAACAGAGAATACTTATTAACACCATCATTCTTAAAAAGTGATGAAGAGTTTATTCCATTTGGAGATATACTTTCTAACGATAAAGAAACAAGAGTAGATGTTATATGGAAACAATTAGAACAATTTTTAACAAGCAGAAATATTTCTAAAGATAATATTAAAAAGGTTAAGAAACAATACGCATTAAAATCTATATTTGGTGCTTTTGTAGAGTTAAACGATAATCATAATTACAACGATGGTTTAGTTTTTACAGATGATAGAGCTAATAGATCAGTAAGAATAGCACCAGCATATGATTTGGATTTTTCAATGCAAATATACAATGTTACTTCAAGAGGATCTACATACTTTATTAAGACAGCAAGCAATGGTAGATTCGAAGTTACTGATATGTTAAAAGAATTTCAAGATGTTATATCAGAAAAAGAATTAGCAAAATTAATGTCTAGAATTCATCCAGACGAAATTACTGAAATTATTGATAAAACTGAAAGAAAACATGGATTAAAACTAACAACAGATGTTGAATATACATATTATAGATTTTTCAGAGAAAAATATGAAGAAATGGAAAAATTCTATAGAGAAAGATTTGGAAAAGACATAGAAGATTAGGAGAAATTAAATGAGAAAATTAAATGACTGCGCGGATTATCAAAATATAAGAGAGATAATTAATTACATGTGCTCAAAATGGCCTGAAAATAAGGCTTTCACATTAAAAGAAAAAATCAAAGATAAAATTAAATATACAGATATTACTTTTAAGCAATACAAAAATGAAATCAACTATGTTGGTACGGCTTTAAAAAGTTTAAAAGTAGATGATTTAAGAGTTGCTATTATCGGTGCTAATAGCTATCCATGGGCAGTAAGCTTCTTAGCAACTGCAACAGGCGATGCAATTGCTGTACCACTAGATAAAGGATTACCAGATGATGAAATTGAAATGTCATTAATCAGGTCTAAAGCAAATGTAATTGTATTTGATAGCAAATATAAAGATGCTTTAGCTAATATGATGAATAAAGGAAAAACATTCTTAAAACAATTCATTTGTATCGATGATATCGATATGGAAGAGTTTAAGACTAAAGCAAAAACAAGCGCTGTAACAACATTTAAAGAATTCTTAAATAAAGGTAAAGAATTATTTAAAAAGGATAAAAGCTTTACTAAAGTTAAAATAGACGATGATAAGACTTGCGAAATTGTATTCACATCTGGAACAACTTCACAATCTAAGATGGTTGAATTATCGAATAGAAACGTAGCATCAAATGTTGCTGCATTAAATAAAGTAGAAACAATTTATGATAATGATACAACAATTTGTTTATTACCATACCATCATACATTTGGATCAACAGGATTGCTATTCATGCAAAGTAATGGTGCAAGAGCAGTATTCTGTGATGGCTTAAGATATATACAAGATAATTTCTTAGAATATGGAGTAACAACATTTATTGGAGTTCCATTATTAATTGAAGCCATGGATAAAAAAGTTTGGGCTAAAGTTGAAAAAATGAAAAAGACTAAACTTATTAAGATGGCAATGAAAGTAACAAATGCTTTAAGACATATTGGAATAGATTTAAGACAAAAAGTATATAAAGAAATACATGAAAACTTAGGAAAGTTAAGATTTATAGTTAGTGGTGCAGCTGCATTGGATCCAAAAGTAGCAAAAGATTTTGATGCTTGGGGATTCTTAGTAGCACAAGGTTATGGATTAACAGAAACATCACCAGTTATTTCAGGTGAAAGTGATAAAGAACGTAGAATCGGTTCAGTTGGTATGCCACTACCTGGAATAGAAGCAAGAATTGATAATCCAGATACTGATGGAATCGGAGAAATTTGTGTTAAAGGTCCTAATGTAATGAAAGGATACTACGACAACAAAGAAGCAACTGATGAAGTATTAGTTGATGGATGGTTCCATACAGGAGATCTAGGAAAGATAGATAAAAAGGGATATATCTTTATTACTGGGCGTAAGAAAAATGTAATTGTATTAAAGAATGGTAAGAATATATTCCCAGAAGAACAAGAAGCAATATTAAATCAAAAAGATTATTGTATCGAGAGCTTAGTATTTGGAAAACCAGATAGAGACGATGATTTATTAATCAGTGTTGAAATTCAATACGATAAAGATTATTTCAAAAACAAATTAAATATGACTGATGAAAAAGAAATCTATGATTATATTTGGGAAGATATTAAAAAAGTTAATACAACTGTTCCTAAATATAAACACATCAAGAAATTATATTTAACAGCAGATGAAATGATTAAAACAAGTACAGCTAAAACAAAGAGAAATGAAGAAATAAAGAAAATATTAGCTAACGAAAAATAGAAAAGTCTGAATAAGACTTTTCTTATGTTGTTGGAGGATAAATGTCTAAACTAAAGAAAATAATTATTATTGTTTCATGCATAATTTTAGTTGTTGGCTTAGCAATTGGCGGTTACTTCTTATATGTTAATATTCGCGAAAACAACGAGTATGAAACAGCGTTAACATTAGTCGATGACTTAAATGTTGAGGCAGGAAAGTATATAAGATTAAAAGACCTAATTGCTAATCTTAATGGAACTGAAGAGGACAATTTTATAATTAACACATCAAAAACTGGGGAAAACACAATATCATTTAAATATAAATGTCCACATGGGATGGAACATGAAAAAACATTTACTATTAATGTTAAAGACACCACAGCTCCAAAGATTCTAAGCGATGACTACTACACAATCACTAAAGGAAGTACAGCAGATTTAACTAAAAAGATATTTGCAGTAGATAATATTTGTGGAAAACTACAAACAAAAATTTTAGGAACATATGATGTAAATAAAGTTGGAAACTATAATGTTATATTTTCTGCAAAAGATGATAGTGGAAATGAAACTTTAAAAAATGTAACATTCAAAGTAGTTGAACCAACTCCTAATGAAACAAAGAAAACTACAGCAACTAAGAAAATAGAATATACAGACATTGTTAAAGAACACAAAAACAGAAACACCATGATTGGTATTGATATTTCTGGTTATCAAAAAGATATAGATTGGGATTTGTTAAAAAAATCTGGAGTTGAATTTGTTTTTGTAAAGATAGGATATCAAGAAGGCTTTGGCGGAGACCTAGGATATGATTCACGTTTCGAAAGAAACATGAGAGAAGCCAACAGAGTAGGAATACCAGTTGGAGGATACTTCTTCTCATATGCAAAAACTGTTGATGAAATAAAAGAACAAACAAAATTTGTAGCAGAGGGTTTATCACAGTATAAAGTAGATCTTCCAATTTACTTTGACTGGGAAGATTGGTCAGATTTTAATAGACAAGAATTAAGCATTTATGATATGAATTTGATGGCACATACTTTTGATGAAGAAATGCAAAACTATGGATATCAATCAGGATTATATAGTAGTGCTTATTATTTAAAACATATATGGGCTGGCGAAGAGTTTAATAATATTTGGTTAGCACAATACAATGATGAAGTTACATATAAAGGAAAATACTACATTTGGCAAAGATGTGATTATGGTCACATCGAAGGAATTGATGGGAACTTAGATGTTGACATCATGTATTTAAACTAGTACACAAAAGGTTATTTTTACACAAGCAATAACCTAATATAATAAAAGAGGTAAAACAATGGACATTATTAATGTAATAGCTACAGAGTTGGGTGTAAAAGACACTCAAGTACAAAAAACTATCGAGTTACTTGATGAGGGTAACACAGTTCCTTTTATCGCAAGATATAGAAAGGAAGCAACAGGAAATCTATCAGATGAACAATTAAGAGATTTAAATGATAGATTAACTTATTTAAGAAACTTAGAAGCAAGAAAGCAAGAAGTTACAACATCAATTGAGAATCAAGGAAAGATGACTGAAGAAATAGCGGCAGCATTAGCACAAGCTATGACTTTAGCAGATGTTGAAGATATTTACAGACCTTATAAGCAAAAGAAGAAAACAAGAGCAACAGTTGCTAAAGCAAAAGGTCTAGAACCACTTGCTAATGATATATTTGCTCAAGAGTCAACATCATCAATTTATGAAGAAGCAAAGAATTATTTGAATGATGAAGTAGAAACTCCTGAGGATGCTCTAGCTGGAGCAAAAGATATAATTGCTGAACAAATTTCTGATGATACAGAATTTAGAAAGATGATTAAAAAGATCTACAATAAAGAAGCAGTTATTAAAACAGAAGGAACAAAACCAGAAGAAAAAACAAATTATAATATGTATTATGAATTTGAAGAAAAAGTTGGTTCAATTCCAAGTCATAGAATCTTAGCTATTAACAGAGGAGAGAAAGAAGAATTCTTAAAAGTTAAAATAGCAAAACCAGATGATAAAATTCTTTATTCAATTGTCAAGAAGACAATTAAAAACTGGGATGCTGTTTTAAAATTCAAAGATAACTTGGTTGATACAGATATTAATAATATTACTCCTGATATTTCAAGAGAAGAATTAATAGTTGAAGCAATAGTTGATGGATGGTACAGATTAACTGAACCATCTGTAGATAGAGAAATTAGAGCAGACTTGACAGAAAAAGCTGATGAACAAGCTATTAAAGTTTTTGGAAAGAATGCAAAGCAATTATTATTAGGTGCTCCATTAAAAGGATTAACTGTTTTAGGATTTGACCCTGCTTATAGAACAGGATGCAAATTAGCAATCATTGATGAAACAGGAAAAGTTTTAGGTACAGGAGTTGTATATCCAACAGAACCACAAAACGATGTTGAAGGCTCAAAGAAAACTTTAATTGATATGTTCAATAAATATAGTATCAATATGGTTGCTATCGGAAATGGTACAGCTTCAAGAGAATCTGAACAATTTGTTTCTGATACAATTAAAGAATATAAAGCAACAACTAATAAAGATGTTTATTATACAATAGTAAGTGAAGCAGGTGCTTCAGTTTACTCAGCATCAAAACTTGCAACAGAAGAATATCCAGACTTGAACGTTTCATTAAGAGGTGCAATTTCAATTGCTAGACGTTTACAAGATCCATTAGCAGAGTTCGTTAAAATTGATCCTAAGGCTATTGGTATTGGACAATATCAACATGATGTTGATCAAAAGAAATTATCTGAAAACTTAAGTGAAGTTGTTGAAGATGCAGTTAACGAAGTTGGTGTAGATATCAATACAGCAACACCATCATTACTTCAATATGTTGCTGGTATCAATTCAGGCGTTGCTAAAAACATCGTTAAGTATAGAGATGAAAATGGTAAGTTTACAGAAAGAAAAGAATTATTAAAAGTTCCTAAACTAGGTAAAGTTGCTTACGAACAATGTGCAGGTTTCATTAGAGTTCCAAACGGAAAGAACCCACTTGAAATTACAGCTGTTCACCCTGAATCATACAAACAAACAGAAGCATTATTAAAATTAATTGAAGCTAAAAAAGAAGATTTATTAGATAAAGAAAAATTAACTCATATCAGATTAAAATTAAATGAACTTAACGTTGCAAAAACAGCCCAAGAATTAGAAATTGGTGAGCCAACATTAAAAGATATTATCGAAGAATTAGAAAAGCCAGGAAGAGATCCTCGTGATGATATGCCTAAACCAATCTTAAGATCTGATGTATTAAAATTTGAAGACTTACAAGTTGGACAAGAACTTACTGGTACAGTAAGAAATATCACAGACTTCGGAGCATTTGTTGATGTAGGAGTTAAGCATGATGGATTAGTTCACATTTCTGAATTATCAGATAAGTTTGTAAAGAATCCATCTGAAATAGTTTCAATTGGAGATATCGTAAAAGTAAAAGTAATTGATATTGATTTTGAAAAACAAAAAGTTAAATTATCAATGAAAGGTATTCCACAACAATAATTAAGAAATAAAAGCAAAACAAAAAAAGAACCCTTCGGGGTTCTTTTATTTTTAAAATAATGCGATTGCTGCAAGTAATATCGAAATTGAATTCCAACATAAGTGAAAGAAATATGATACAGCAAGGTTATTGGTTTTAACATATACAAGTGAAATTGGAACTGCTATAGTTAAGTATTGCAAAACGAATGTCCATTGTATTGGATATATGAATGCAAATGGAATTACGTGCATTATGCTAAATAAAAGTGAAGAGATAATAACAAATGCTACATTATTTTTTACAAACTTTCTAATGAATCCTCTGAAGAAGCCTTCTTCTACAGCTGGTCCAATTAAAATTGCAAATATAATTAAAAACCAAAGTGGCATACTAACAACATTAGCTTGATTTGATGGAGTTGTTCTAGTTATTAATAATAAGCATACTCCAACTATTAATTGTAGAATAAATCCTATAAGAAATACTGGAGTAGAAATATTTAAATATGTTGTAAAGTTTTTAAAAAATAATTTTATATCTCTAATAATTTCTTTTCTTAACATTAAAACTACAAGTAAAAACATTGCTGAGAACATAAGACTGTTTATTAATACTGAATATTGTATCATTACATCATTTAAATTAAGCCATTTGAACATCATGCTAAATATTCCACAATAGAAGAATATATAAATTATTGAGAATATTATTATGTAAGGCAGTGGTTTGCATGTGTTAACATCTTCTACCTTTGGAGCAATTTGCTTTTCGTATTTTTTATCGTATGATGGCATAAAAGAAGCTACAAGTATAGCAACACCCATTACCATTCCTATTAGCGTAGGAGTTAAAAATGCAGAGAAAATTCCAAAAATAATTATAGAATTTCGGTTTTTTACTACATCTCTAGCTGCTAAGATTATTAAGATAATATCTAGAATTATAGCAACAGAATACATCTTATAATTTGTTTTTGCGTTGTTATCTAATATCTGATTAAGCTTTTCTTCATCTATGGCATCGCCATAAAACGATTTAACTATTGAATATACTTGTTCACGTTCGGCGTTATCAGCAGAATTATCTTTATTAATTGTTTCGTTTATAATAGACTGGCCACCTTTAAATAAGCAAGCAAGTATTGAAAGGGAAGCTAGTATAATTATTATGATTTTTTTAGTTGTAGATTTCATAGTTACCTCCAAAAACATAATTATATTATATTATTTGATTTAAAATATCAAATAGAGGCTCTAAAGACTGAAAATATTGGAAATATTGAGAAAATCCAATTGAAATTCTTATTAATTATTGCTACAATATACTCTGGTAAAAAAATTAGGAGGCACAAATATGAAAAACGAATTAGAAATTATTGATATTAAAGCAATGGAAGTACTTGATTCTAGAGGAAATCCTACTGTTCAAGTAGAAGTAATGGTTGATGGAGGATTTACAGGTGTTGCTATGGTTCCATCTGGAGCATCAACAGGAGCTTTCGAAGCAGTTGAATTAAGAGACGGAGATGCTGAAAGATATAAAGGAAAAGGTGTATTAAAAGCAGTTGAAAATGTAAACACAATTGTTAAACCAGCAATCATCGGAATGGATGCATTAAATCAACCAGCTATTGATCAATTCTTAATTGATTTAGATGGAACACCAAACAAAGGAAAATTAGGAGCTAATGCTACATTAGGTGTATCTATAGCAGTAGCTAAAGCTGCAGCTGCAGCACTTGAATTACCATTATATCAATACTTAGGAGGAGTTAATGCTAAAACATTACCTGTTCCTATGATGAATGTTATGAATGGTGGAAAACATGCAGACTCAAATATTTCATCACAAGAATTTATGATCATGCCAGTTGGAGCTCCAACATTTAGAGAAGCTTTAAGATGGTGCGCAGAAGTTTATCATACATTAAAATCAATTTTAAAAGAAAAAGGATTAGCTACAGCAGTTGGAGATGAAGGTGGATTTGCACCAAATCTTGAAAACGATGAAGAAGCATTACAATTATTAGTTGAAGCAATTGAAAAAGCAGGATTCAAACCTGGTGATGATTTTGTTTTAGCAACAGATATCGCTGCTACAGAAATGTATGAAGAAGCTAAGAAAATTGGAAAAGATGGAAACTACTACTTCTGGAAAACAGGAGAATTAAAAACTCCAGATGAAATGATTGACTGGGTAGTAAGCCTAACAGAGAAATATCCATTGGTAAGTGTTGAAGATGGATTAGCTGAAGAAGATTGGGATAGTTGGAAGAAGCTAACAGATAGAATCGGTGACAAAGTTCAATTAGTTGGTGATGATTTATATGTTACTAACGTATCAAGATTACAAAAAGGATTAGATTTAGGAGTTTCAAACTCAATCTTAATCAAATTAAACCAAATCGGAACAGTTACAGAAACATTAGATGCTATTGAATTAGCAAAGAAGAATGGATACACAAGCGTTGTATCACATAGATCAGGAGAAACAGAAGATACTACATTAGCAGATGTTGCAGTTGCTACAAATGCTGGACAAATCAAAACTGGTGCTCCATGTAGAACAGATAGAATTGCTAAATACAACAGATTATTAAACATTGAAGATGAAATTGGTTCAACAGCTAAATATTTAGGAAAGAAAGCATTCAATCAAAACATCTAATAAACGTTAATCTGATTTAGGAGGCGTAATAATATGTCAGTTTTTTGGTCATTTATAACTATAATAGGTATACTATGGATAATGAGTAAATTTGGTGCAGCAGCTGATTCTTCAAAAAAAGAAAAGAAGGGCCTAAAGAGTTCATTAGAAAAAGAAATGGATTTCTATGAGCTTGATGAATCTGAAAGAGAATGGGTTCGAAAAGGTGAATATGATCCTTCTAGTTTTGGGGAAGAAGAATTAGGCGAAGAAGATTATTATTACGACGATACAGAGGATGGCAAATAAATTGCAAAAAGAACAGTTATTATAACTGTTCTTTTTTGTTGCTAGAAAGCCAGTTTTTCTTGTATTTTTATACAAATAATGGTAAAATTATAAGGCTTTAAGCATTTTATTAGAAAGGCAAACAGGAGATACAAATGAAACATTTTATTTTTGACATGGGTGGAGTTTTAAAGAAGACCATCAACAATGAGCAAATTGAAAATTATGATATAGGATTAGATAAAAGCATGCCAGAAGGCGAAGATATTGTTTTTAAACTAGAAACACTACTTATGTTAGGAAATATCACTCTAGAAGAATTCGTTTTAAAGGCAAGAAAGTATTTTAATAAAAAAGATATAACAGTCGAAGAATATACAGAAACATATTATAGAATCGGAAAAGAAGTAAACATCATGTTTCCACATGTTTTGGATTATTTAAAACAATTGAAAGCAGAAGGACATAAAGTTTACTTATTATCAAATTTAATTGAGATTAGCTTTATAGAACTTAAGACTTACTTTGATGTAAGCGTATTTGACAAAGCATTCCTATCATACGAGATGCACATGATAAAACCAAATGATGACATTTATCAAGCGGTAATCAAAGAAATTGGAGATGATCCAAGCAACATGATATTCTTTGATGACAATCCAAAGAATGTTGAAGCAGCAATCAGAAATGGAATGCAATCATATGTTACAGATGGTGCAAGATTAATAGATTTTATTAACCAAGCCAAGGAAGATAATAATATAAAATAAATCATATCTAATAGAAGGAGTTAAAATGTACGAATTATTTGATATTGATAAGAAAATAGTAAATATGGCAAATGAGGTTGAAGAAGAGATTCAACCTATATTTGATAAGCTTGATGAAAATTGCTTATACTTCTCAGAGAAGGTTTTAAAGGCTTTCCAAGACAATAATGTAAGCACTCAAGATTTCATTGAAGTTACTGGATATGGATACACAGATGCAGGTAGAGAAAAGCTTGAAAAAATCTATGCACAAATTTTTAGTGCAGAAGATGCACTTGTAAGACCACAAATCATGAGTGGAACACATGCTTTAAAGCTAGCTTTATTTGGTTTATTGAAATATGGAGATACATTTATTAGTATTTCTGGAAAACCATATGACACAATGCAATCAGTTATAGGAACATCAGGTGATAGCAATAACTCATTAATTAAACATGGAATTAATTATGAGGAAATTGATTTAATCGATGATGATTTTGACTATGATACTATCAGAGATAGAGTATCTCAAGGAAATGTAAAGATGGTTGAAATTCAAAGATCAATCGGATATTCACATAGAAGTTCAATCGTAATGGATAAAATTGAGAAAGTAATTTCTGTAGTAAAGAAAGCTGATCCAAAATGTATTGTTATGGTGGATAACTGCTATGGCGAATTTACTGAGAGAAAAGATCCATGCGAAGTAGGAGCAGATGTTGTAATTAGTTCATTAATGAAAAACTTAGGAGCAGGTATCGCAACTTCAGGTGGATACATCTTAGGAAAAAAAGAATATATCAACGATATTGCAGAAGAATTGACAGCTCCAACAATCGGAAAAGATTTAGGCGCTAACTTCAACCAATTGTTATCTTATTACAAGGGATTATTCTTAGCACCAAAGACTGTATGCTGTGCATTAAAGTCAATGGTATTTGCTAGTAGAATGCTAGAAAAATACGGATATGAAGTTCATCCTAAATATGATGAAACAAGAACTGATATTATTCAAACAGTTGAATTAAAAGATAGAGACAACTTAATTAAATTCTGTCAAGGAATTCAAATGGGTTCACCAATTGAAGCATATGTTGTTCCAGTACCAGCTGAAACACCAGGATATGCAGATGAAGAAATTATGGCAGGTGGATCATTCACACCAGGAAGCACAATCGAATTAAGTTGCGATGCACCATTAGTAGAACCATACACAGCTTATATGCAAGGTGGTTTATCATACGAATACGGAAAACTTGGAGTATTAATTGCACTAAATAACATGCTTAAATAATTTATTTAAGGAGGAAGAGATGTTTGATTTACAATCAAAATTTCAACCAACTGGAGATCAACCAAAAGCAATTGAATATTTAGTAGATGGAATAAAAAAAGGCGAGAAGTTCCAAACATTACTTGGTGTAACAGGATCAGGTAAAACTTTTACTATGGCCAATGTTATTCAAAAAGTTAACAAGCCAACACTTGTTTTAGCACATAATAAAACATTAGCTGGACAGCTTTATAGCGAGTTTAAGGAATTCTTTCCAAATGATCATGTTTCATACTTTGTATCTTTTTACGATTACTATCAACCAGAAGCATACGTACCACAATCAGATACATATATTGAAAAAGATGCATCAATCAATGATGAGATTGATAAGTTAAGAATGGAATCAACAGCGAATGTTGTTACATATCCAAATACAATAATAGTAGCATCTGTTTCGTGTTTATATGGACTTGGAAATCCAGAAGACTGGATGAATAAAATTCTATCATTAACTCAAAGTGAGCAAATCGAAAGAAATGCAATGCTTAAAACATTAATTGAAATGCAATATACAAGAAATGAAATTGATTTTAAGCGTGGAACATTCAGAGCAAAGGGAGATGTAGTAGAGATATTCCCTTCAGACGAAAGTGAAATCGCTTTAAAAGTTTATTTCTGGGGCGATGAGATTGAAAAGATAGAAGAAATCAATCCTTTAACAGGAAAGAAAATTGCTGATGTTAAAAAATATATAATTATTCCAAACACACAATATGCAACAAGCTCAGAAAAGATGGAAAGAGCAATTGGTTCTATCGAAGAAGAATTGAAAGAACAAGTTAAAAAATTTAAGGAACAAGGAAAATTAATCGAGGCTCAAAGGATAGAAGAAAGAACAAACTTTGACTTAGAGATGATGAGAGAAACTGGATACTGCCAAGGAATTGAGAATTACTCAAGACATATTGATGGCAGAAAACCAGGACAACCGCCATACACATTGTTTGATTATTTTCCAGATGATTTCTTATTATTAATAGACGAATCACATGCAACATTACCACAAGTAAGAGCAATGTATAATGGTGATCATCAAAGAAAAGAAACATTAATAAATTATGGATTCAGATTACCATCTGCATTTGATAATAGACCTTTAAAATTTGAAGAATTTGAAAAGAAAATTAATCAATGTATTTTCTTCAGTGCTACACCAGCAGATTATGAAAAAGAACATTCTAAAGATAGAGTGGTAGAGCAAATCATTAGACCTACTGGATTATTAGATCCAAAGATTGAAGTAAAACCAGTTGAAAATCAAGTTGATGATTTAATAGCACAAATTCATGAAATTGTTTCTAAGAATGAAAGAGTATTAGTTACAACATTGACAAAGAAGATGGCAGAGGATTTAACAAAGTATTTAACATCATTAGATATTAAAGTTAAGTATTTACATTCAGATATTAAAGCTCTTGAAAGAATGGAAATAATAAGAGACCTACGTCTAGGAAAATTTGATGTATTAGTTGGCATCAACTTATTAAGAGAAGGTCTTGATATTCCAGAAGTTTCGTTAGTTGCAATATTAGATGCTGATAAAGAAGGATTCTTACGTTCTGAAAGATCATTAGTTCAAACAATCGGAAGAGCAGCAAGAAATACTGAAGGAAAAGTAATCATGTATGCCGATGAACTTACAGAATCTATGGAAAAAGCGATTTCAGAAACAAATAGAAGAAGATCTATTCAAGAAAAATATAATCAAGATAATAATATTGTTCCAAAAACAATTAAGAAAGAGATTAGAGAATCTATTAAAGCAACATATGCTCAAGCTGCAGAAAGTGATTTATCATATAGATTAGAAGAAAACGAAACTGTAGAAGAGGCAGTTGCTAGATTAACAGACGAAATGATTAAATATGCTAAGAATCTTGAATTCGAGAAAGCTGCTGAAATAAGAGATCAAATTCAATTATTAAGTAGTGGAGAAGAAGAGTAGAGACAAAAATAAAAGACGCTAGTTAATAGCGTCTTTTTAAATTTTATTAATTATTGTGATTGTATGGATTTTGTCCAAGTTCTCTTTCGTCTGGTTCGTGATCATTTGGAGCAACATCTTCTTCAAGTCCATATTCTTCAGCTAATTCATTAGCTTTGTTTCCTGTGATTGTATCATTTTCATAAGCATATGTTATAGCTGCTTTATAGAATTCATCTTTAATTTTATCAGGTGAAGGTGTAGAATTTGCATTCTTTTGTAAAACATCTTTACCGATAGCATTTAATTTATCCATTGAGATGTTTAAATCTTCAGCTGCTTTTTGTTGTTCAGCAGGAGATAAGAAACCATTTGCAGGATCTAGTAATTCATCTCTTTCATCAAAGCTCTTAGTACCAACTTCTGCAGCTTCTTTAGCTGTTTCAAATTTTTCACCGTAGAATAATTCTCTTTTTGTATTAGGATAAACATCACTTGGCTCAATATTATCAATTTTAACACCTAGTAAATGTCCGTCTTGGCTAGCACCTTCAGCATAGAAAGTACCATATTCAGCACCACGATTATATACACCAAATGTTCTTGAAGGATATTGTCTAACTCTAAAAGCAAATGTTACAGCAACACCGTCTTGAACAATTTGTCCATTTTCAGCAAAGATATTAGCTTTTTTCTCACCAGTGATTGGCATAAGAACATTGTCATCGATTTGTTCAAAAGAACCATCATCATTTATACCAATTACCATCTTTTGACCACTAATGCCTTTAATGAATTTATAGTATTTAAAGTTCTTACCAACTAAATCATTGATAGTCATTGTATTATCAACTAATTGATTTCCTTTAATAGGTTGTGAATCTGTTCCTGAAGGTAATTTATCAGCAGAGAATTTAACTTTATCATTTACGATTTCATAAGAGTTTAATTCATCAACTTCTTCCTTAGGAATACCTAGTTTTTCACCAGCCATTTCAGCTCTTTCTAGGTCAGTCATTGAAATTTTATCAGCACGATTTGCAGCATCTTCTAATTGCTTTTGTCTAGCAGCCATCTTTCCTGATAAATCATGATCAACAGCATTTTGTTGTTCTATTTCTTGTTTAGAATATTGTCTAACATTAATTAAGTTAGCGTTTTGAGAATCAATAGTATAGAACTCTTTTCTATCTCTTTCAATATTATTAACTTTGTCAATTTCACGAATTGTAACAATATAAAGCTCTTTACCATCATCTTGTCTAACAAAAGAAATATCAGTAACTTCAACAAATCCTCTTGCTGTATCATCTCTATTATCAGCAATAAACTTATCTTTTACTGAATTCATTTGATCTAATTTAGCTGCTGGTGTTAAATCTTCAAATTTTGCAATTCTATCTTGTTGATTATCTTCTGGAGCACTTGGGCCCTTAACAATCTTGTCTGCCATCGCAATACCTCCTAATAATAGATAACAATATTATACCATATTTTAGGTGATTGTAAAAGACATTTACAAGGCAATTTTATTGCATTTTTGCCATATTTCAATCTTGACTTGAAAGAACAAGTGTTTTATAATATGTATTGCTTATCTTTACAAGAAAAATAAGCCGAAAGGGTAAAAACAATGTCAGTAGAAAATATCGTAATAAAAGGTGCCAGTGAGCACAATTTAAAAAATTTAGACATTAAAATTCCTAAAAACAAATTAGTTGTTATAACAGGTTTATCAGGTTCAGGTAAATCTTCTTTAGCATTTGATACTTTATATGCAGAAGGACAAAGAAGATATGTTGAATCTCTTTCTTCGTATGCACGTCAATTTTTAGGCTTAATGGATAAACCTAATGTGGATTATATAGAAGGATTATCACCAGCAATTTCTATTGATCAAAAAACAACTTCTAAGAATCCAAGATCAACAGTAGGAACAGTCACAGAAATCTATGATTATCTTAGACTTTTATATGCTAGAGTTGGTGTTCCATACTGTCCAAATGATGGAACAAAGATTGAGAAACAATCAGTTGATCAAATTGTAGATGACATTATGAAATTAGAAGAAGGAACTAAAATTCAAGTTTTAGCTCCTGTTATTCGTGAGAAAAAAGGTGAATACAAAAAATTATTAGAAACATTCGAAAAGAATGGTTTCGTTAGGGTAAGAATAGATGGTGAAATGTTTGAACTTTCTGATGATATAGATATTGATAGAAAGAAAAAACATACAATTGAAATTATAATTGATAGATTAGTAATAAAAGACAATATTAAAGCAAGATTAACTGAATCAATTGAAACAGCTTTAAAAGAAGCAGACAACTTAGTTAAAATTGATGTTCAAGGTGAAGGTGAAAAGTTATATAGTGGAAACTATGCATGTCCTAAATGTGGATTCTCATTTGAAGAATTAGCTCCAAGAATGTTCTCATTTAATAATCCAATGGGAGCATGCCCAGAATGTACTGGTATTGGGTACATTCAAAAGATGGATCCAGATTTAATTATTCCAGATAAAGATAAAACTTTATATGATGGTGTAAAACTATTTGGTGCATCGACATTAAAGAAAAATGACACAATTGCAAAAATGTATTTTGAATCAATTGGAAAGCATTATGGCATTGATATAGAGAATAAAAAGATTAAAGATTTACCGGCTTGGTTTATGGATAAAATTCTATATGGTACTGGTGATGAGGCAATTGATTTTGAATATAAATCTGCATTTGGAATTAGAAGCAATAGAATACCATTTGAAGGTGTTATACCAACACTTGAAAGAAGACATAAAGAAACAAAATCAGCTGCAATGCTTGAATGGTATGAAATGTACATGAGTGAATTAGATTGTCCTGTTTGTAAAGGGGCTAGATTAAAACCAGAAGTATTAGCTGTAAAAGTTGGAAAACTAAATATAAAAGAACTTTGCGATTTATCAATTATTCATATAAAAGAATATATAGATAAATTAAAATTCTCAGAAAAAGAAAAAATGATTGCAGAACAAATCATTCAAGAATTAGATGCAAGATTACAATTCTTAATTGATGTCGGATTAGATTATTTAACATTATCAAGAAGTGCTGCAACATTATCAGGTGGTGAATCACAACGTATTAGACTTGCCACACAAATTGGTTCTGGTTTAACAGGTGTTATGTACATCTTAGATGAGCCAAGTATTGGATTACATCAAAGAGATAATGCAAAATTGATTAAAACAATGAAGAAACTTCGTGATCAAGATAACTCTGTAATCGTTGTAGAACATGATACAGACACGATGAAGGAAGCAGACCAAATCATAGATATTGGACCAGGTGCAGGTGTTCATGGTGGAAAACTATTAGCTCAAGGAACAGCAGATGAAATAGCAAAAGTTAAAACATCAATTACTGGACAATATTTAAGTGGAAAGAAAAAGATTGAAGTTCCAAAAGAAAGAAGAAAAGGTAATGGAAAATATCTTGAAATTCAAGGAGCAAAACAACACAATCTTAAAAATATAAATGTTAAATTCCCATTAGGCGAATTTATCTGTGTTACTGGTGTTTCTGGATCAGGAAAATCAACATTAGTTAATGATATTTTATTTACTAATGTTTATAAAGAAATTTATGATTCAAAAATGAAAGTTGGAAAGTGCAAAGCAATTAAGGGAATTGAACATATTGATAAAGTCATCAATATTGATCAATCACCAATCGGAAGAAGCCCACGTTCTAACCCAGCAACATATACAGGTGTGTTTGATTTTATTAGAGATTTATTTGCAACAACAAATGAAGCAAAGATGCGAGGATACCAAAAAGGAAGATTTAGTTTTAATGTTCCTGGAGGTAGATGCGAGTCTTGTTCAGGCGATGGAATTATTAAAATCGAAATGAATTTCTTATCAGATGTTTATGTTCCATGCGATGTTTGTCATGGAAAGAGATATAATCGTGAAACACTTGAAATTAAATATAAAGGTAAATCAATTGCTGATATATTAGATATGACAGTAGAAGATGCATTAAAATTCTTTGAAAATGTTCCAACTATCAAGAGAAAAATTCAAACATTAAGTGATGTTGGACTTGGATACATTAAACTTGGTCAACCTGCTACAACTCTATCTGGAGGAGAAGCACAAAGAATTAAATTAGCATCAGAATTATCAAAAGTTCAAACAGGAAAAACATTATACATTCTTGATGAACCAACAACAGGACTACACATCGATGACGTAAATAGATTAGTTAATATTATTCAAGAGTTAGCTAATAAGGGAAATACAATTATAGTTATTGAGCATAATTTAGATTTAATTAAAACTTGTGACTATATAATTGATTTAGGCCCTGAAGGTGGCGATATGGGTGGTGAAATCATTGCACAAGGAACACCTGAAGAAATTTGCAAAGTTAAGAAGAGTTATACTGGACAATTTTTAAAACCTTATTTAAAATAATTTTAGAATTAAATTAAAGGAAAAATAATGAACAATTTTGTTATTGGATTTGAAGGAGATGTCGGAGCCGGCAAAACTTCAATTTGCAAAGAATTAGTAAATATCATAGATAACACAGTATTCGTAGATGCTGGAGATATGGCTAGAGCTATAGTTATGGTTATTAAGAAAAATCCATTACTATGGCCAACTGGCTTAAAATTAATCTCTGGCAAAAAAGTAGATATGGATAAAGTAATGAATAAGATTAAATTATCATTTACTTTTAATGATCACGATACTCAAATCTATGTTAATGGAAAACAAATACCTTTTGAAAAACTTCAAACTAGAAAAAATGGTATGGGAGTTAGTAAGCTAACTGGAAAAGTAGATTTTTCATCTTTAAATAAATTTGTTAGCGATAAAATTAATTTAGTAAGAAAAGATCATAACGTAATTCTAGCTGGAAGAGGGTTAATCGACTTATATGATGATTTAACATCTCATGTTTTTGTTACAGCAGACCTAAAAGTTAGAGTTGAAAGAAGATTTAACCAGTATGAGGGTACTGTTTCAAAAGAGATAATTGAGCAGGAAATTATTGAAAGAGATAGGCTTCATGAGGAGTCTGGATTCAATAAAAAAAGCGAGAAAACGATAGAGGTTGACGTAACTAATTGTCAATCTCCAAAAGAAGCCACAAATTTAGTAATTAATGTACTAAAAGAGCATAAAATTCTATAAAATTTATTGCATTTTAAATATTATATTGGTAAAATTCAGTGGTAATATTGGCTTGTTTTATAAAAACGAGACTAAAATATAGCATTAAAGAAAAGAGGACTTTTTAATGAAATTATTAAAATCATACAGCGACAAAGAAGTTAAGAGATTACAACCTATTGTAAAGAAAATCAATTCTTATGAAGAAGAGTACAAAGAGCTTTCAGATGATGAATTAAAAGCAAAGACTCAAGAATTCAAAGATAGATTAAACGATGGAGAAACTCTTGATGATATTCTTCCAGAAGCTTTTGCAGTTGTAAGAGAAGCTTCTAAAAGAGTTTTAGGAATGAGACATTTCGACGTTCAATTAATTGGTGGTATCATATTACACCAAGGTAGAATTGCCGAGATGAAAACTGGTGAAGGTAAAACATTAGTTGCTACATTACCAGCATACTTAAACGCACTAGAAGGTAACGGCGTTCATGTAATCACAGTAAACGATTACTTAGCAAAACGTGATAGTGAGTGGATGGGAAAAGTTTATTCATTCCTAGGATTAACTGTAGGATTAGTTATAAATGGAATGAAACCAAATGAAAAGCAAAAAGCTTACGATTGTGATATTACATATGGTACAAACAATGAATTTGGTTTCGATTACTTAAGAGATAATATGGTTGTTTACAAGAACCAATTAGTTCAAAGAAAATTAAACTACTGTATTGTCGACGAAATTGATAGTATTTTAATTGATGAAGCTAGAACTCCATTAATTATTTCTGGTAGAGCAAACGAAGCTTCAGATGTATACAAGAAAGCTGATAATTTTGTTGCTAAACTTGAAGCAAAAACAATTATTGAAGATGATGTTAAAGATTTCGCAGCACAAGAAGATAACGAAAACTATGATTACGTTATCGACTTAAAAGCTAAATCTGCTTCATTAACTCAAAAAGGTATTGCTAAAGCAGAAAAAGAATTTGGTATTGAAAACTTCAATGATATCGAAAACTCTGAATTGGTTCACGCTGTAAACCAAGCATTAAGAGCTCATGGTATTATGAAGAAAGATGTTGATTACATCGTAAAAGATAAACAAGTTCTAATCGTTGATGAATTCACAGGACGTATCATGTATGGTCGTCGTTACAACAACGGATTACATCAAGCTATTGAAGCTAAAGAGCATTTAAAAGTTGCTGATGAATCAAAAACATTAGCTAATATTACATTCCAAAACTACTTCAGAATGTACAATAAATTATCAGGTATGACTGGTACAGCTATGACAGAGGAAGAAGAATTCGAACAAATCTATAAATTAGATGTTATCGAAATCCCAACAAACAAACCAATGATCAGAATTGATAACCCAGATGTAACATTCAAAACTGAAGATGCAAAATTCAGAGCAGTAGTTAGAGATATTAAGAAGAGTTATGATATTGGACAACCAGTATTAGTTGGTACTGTTTCAATTGAAAAATCTGAAAAATTAAGCAAATTACTTGATAAAGAAAGAATTCCACACCAAGTATTAAATGCTAAATATCATGAAAAAGAAGCTGAAATCATTGCTCAAGCTGGTAAATACAAAGCAGTTACAATTGCTACAAACATGGCAGGACGTGGTACTGATATTGTTTTAGGTGGTAACGCTGATTACTTAGCAAGACAAGAGATGAGAAACAAATACAACTACGATGAAATCGAAGAAGCAACAGCATTCAACGATACAGATGATCAAGCAATCTTAGCTAGAAGAGAAGAATACAAAAACTTAGTTGAAAAATATAGCAAAGGTATCAAAGATGAGAGAGAAAAAGTTCTTGATGCTGGTGGATTAAAAATTATTGGTACAGAAAGACATGAATCTAGACGTATCGACAATCAGTTAAGAGGACGTGCTGGACGTCAAGGTGACCCAGGAGAATCTCAATTCTATGTTTCATTAGAAGATAATCTAATCAAGATCTTTGGTGGAAGAACAATCCAAGGTGTTTATAACAAAATTGGTATTGATGACGATCTACCAATCAAATCAAGATTAATTAGTAGAGCTATTGAATACTCTCAAAAGAAGGTAGAAGGATTAAACTTCTCAATCAGAAAGAACGTCCTAAACTACGACGATGTTATGAATAAACAAAGAACCGTTATCTATAGTCAAAGAAGAGAAGTTCTTGATGGTGAAAACTTAAAAGATAATATCGATTCAATGATTGATGATGTAGCAGAATCAACAGTAGGATTATTCATAAATGAAAATGAGAAAGATGTTGAAGGATTAAAAGCAGAAGTATTTAATGAATTCGGAATTGAATCATTAGATACATTAAAAGAGAAGAAAGTTAATGCTGATGATGTATTAGCTGAATTATCTGAAAAAGCTCATGCAATTTATGATGAGAAGACAGAAAAATTCGGTGAATCATTAGAAGAACTTGAAAGAGTTGTTATGTTGAAGATTGTTGATCAAAAATGGATGGAACATATCGATAACATGGACGAATTAAAGAATGGTATTGGTTTAAGAGCTTATGGTCAACATGATCCAGTTGTAGTATACAGAACTGAAGGTGGAGAGATGTTTGATGAAATGTCATATGACATTAAGTCAGATGTTGTAAGACTATTAATGCATATTACAAAGAGAGACGAAGGCCAAAAGAGAGAAGAAACAGCAAGAATTACAGATACTAAATTACAACAAGAAAAAGCAGCAATAGAATTAGTTGATGGTAAAACATCTCCAAAAGAAGGTGGAATTAACAGAACAATCGTTAATGAAGAACCTAAGATTGGAAGAAATGATCCATGCCCATGTGGTAGCGGAAAGAAATACAAACAATGCTGTGGTAAAAATCAATAAAAATAAAAGCCCTTAAACAAGGGCTTTTTTGTATATTTGAAGGAGTGATTTGTATGATAAGAGAACTTGAAAACTTTACAATTAGAAGTGAACAAGAATTTGATTATTTTGATGAGACAGCAGATTATATTGCTGAAAATGAAAAGAGAATACTAAAGTTTTTTAAATTAGATAAATTACCTCAAAAAGTTGATATACAAATTGTTAACTATGAGAAATTTAAGGCATATTGTGCTTCTATTGGAAAGAAATTACATAACTTCACGCGCGGATTTGCTATCTTTAATGATAATGAGAAAGTAATTAAACTGTTAAACATAGAAGATCAAAGAAAATATACTGTTCATAAGGCTGCAAATGTAGATGAATTTAAAACTACTACTTTACATGAAATTGTACATGAATGTCATAGTTTTGTATGTGAAGATCGATCAGCAGATATAGCATGGTTTAGAGAAGGTCTTGCCTCAAATCTTTCAAATCAAAATTGGAAAGTCGTAGATTTAAGTAAATGTGATTTTGGAAAAATAAAGGAAAACTTATATAATTACAAATCTGGGTATAATTGCGCTCATACACTTGTAAAATATGTTATAGAAAATTATCCGGAAGACGAAGTTGAAAGATTATATAGTAATTCAAACTATTTAAGAGAAAGAGCAGATTTAATATTTGAAGAAGCAAAAGAATGGGTAAGCAAAAAGATTAAAAAAGATGATATAGAAACAGAAAGATAAATAAATATAAAAATCAGAAAGGCAAAATTACATGCAAAAATTTCTTACTAAAGCGATTGTAGTAATAGGAATTATATGTTTAGTTGTTCCTATGATTTCTAATTTAATATTTCATGTGGATTTAGATTATGATATTTCAGAAAGAACGAAAATATCAATTGAAAATCCACTTAACTTTTTATTATCAACAGTTATTGCAGTTGGTATTTTAGCTTGTGCACATGCATTAAATAAAATATCAATTAAGAAAAAATGGATACTTATTACAATAGTAGCCACATTATCAATTTGTTATATGGCTGTACAAGTAACATGGATAAATTATAGAGATGCGCATCCGGGACATGATTCAAATTCTGTATATACTGCAGCAAAAGATATGTACGAAGGAAATACAGATAATTTATTACATTCAGTGTATCTTGAAAAGTATCCACATCAAATCCCGCTTGTATATATGGAATCTTTTATATTTAGAATATTTGGATCAACTAATTATAAAATAATGCAGTACATAAATGCTGTTTGTAATCTAGCACTTATCTTTGGATTATATTTAATAACTAAAGAGATTTCTAAAAAGTATAAAGTAAATAAAGTTTTACCGTTGATATTAAGTGTTGCATTTGTTCCACTAATAATGCTATCAACCTTTGTATATGGCGATATTATTGGTATGGCTTTTTCAATATTTAGTATTTACTTTGTTATAAAGTATAACAATGATAAGAAAATTAGATATTTAATATTTTCAACATTAGCCATGTCTATAGCATATATGGCTAGAATGAATTCATTAATATTTATAGTTGGAATTGCACTAAGCCTATTATTTGAATTAATAAGAGAAAAGAATAATCTAAAGACTAATGCAATTAAAATGTTGTTAATACTCGGTTTTGTTTTAATAAGTATATTTCCAGCCAAGCTAATAACTGCAATAGGACAAAATACTTACGACTTAAAGAAAGAAAATTCAATTTCTACATTAGCTTACTTATATATGGGAATGACAGAAGGCTGTAGACAAAATGGATGGTATAATGACTATGGAGCGTGGGGTTGGGATTATGCACCAGATGAAGCCAATAGAATGTATAAAGAAGCGATTGGGGAGAGAGTGCAATTTTTAATAACCCACCCATTAAGTTTATTTAAATTTTATGCTAAAAAGAATATTTCGATGTGGGCAGAAAATACATATGGATCTGTATATTATAATGGAAGTTTTAATTTTGCAGAAAAAGAAGAAAACTACGAAGAAAAAGATATGCAGGTTGGATCAATGCAAGATAGTGTAGAAATATATCAAAAAGCATGCATTTTAATAATCTTTATTTGTAGCATACTAGTTCTTATCCAAAATAGAAAGAACTTATCTTTTGAAATTATATTGTTATTAATGATATTTATGGGAGGATTGGTATTCCATAATTTATGGGAAGCAAAATCAAGATATATAATTCCATATATAATAGTCTTAATTCCTGTTGTGGGTATTAAGCTTAGTAAAATATTCAATAAAAAGAAGTTAACCTCTGAAGAGATATCAGATGAAGAAATAAAAGAATAGTATAAAAGCCAACATTAATTGTTGGCTTTTTCCTTTGAAATCAATTATTAAATTTATGTTACATTCAACAAATTAATATTTTGTAGTTGTATAATAATCTCGGAAGAAATTACCGAGTGGAGGTGATTGGATATTAAACTATTTAAAAGTGATGCACTGAAAACAGGATATTTGTATTTTTATGTGCATTTTATCGTTGAAATAGTTTGCTTTTTCTATCTTTCAAGAGTTACAAATCATTCAATAGTTGTATGGTTAATCCCTTTTATCTATGATGGTGTAGCTTTTGTACCACAAAGTATTATCGGATACATATCAGATAAATTTCCTAAAATTAATATGGGACTGATAGGTGTATTTTTATTAGTTATATCTTATTTAATATATGGATTAACTAACATTAATATATTAGTATCACTAATAATACTATGTTTAGGAAATGCATTCTTACATATTGCAGGAGCAGAAAGAACATTAAAAGCTTCTAGAGGAAAATTATCACCATCGGCTATATTTGTTGCAGGAGGCTCATTTGGAGTTATAACTGGAAAGTTACTTGCAACAACTGCAATTCATCCTTTGATATTAATAGTACCAATTCTATCAATAATCCCATTTGTATTATTAGCTAAAAAATATAATGAAAATGAGGATGGAGCAAAGGAATTTAATTATGTCAAAGAAAATATTGGACCTCAAGTTGCAATAATTATAGCGCTTCTAGTAGTTATAATTAGAGGATATATGGGATATGGAATACCAACTGCTTGGAATAAAACTGTAGTACAAACAATTATATTCTTTGTTACTATGGGAATAGGAAAAGCATTAGGAGGAATCTTATCTGATATATTTGGAATTAGGAAAGTAGCTATATTATCTACATTGCTGGCAATTCCATTTTTATGCTTTGGAGATAATATAATGATAGTATCGTTAATTGGAGTTATGTTTTTCTCAATGACGATGTCTATTACATTAGCAATATTGGTTTCGGTTCTAAAGAAATCTCCAGGCTTGGCATTTGGAATTACGACTATTGGATTATTTCTGGGAACGGCACCAATATTCTTTATAAAGTTAGATATGATTGCAAATATAATTTTAATCATCGTAGCATCAATACTATGTGCAATCGCACTGGGCAGTGTATTGAAAGGAGATAAGAAAGAATGACAAATGTTTTTAATGTGAATTACATTATTGGTAATGAAATTGTTTTTTGGGCTTATCTTGTTTCAATGATAGTCATTATGATTTTGACGGCCATATTTGTAAGAAAAGAACTAAAAAGGAAAACAAAGAATGATAATAAATGATTTACCATTTATAATGCTTAAGTGTTTGGTCTTTACAATATTAATCGAAGTTGTAGTTGGATTAATAATAGGTGTTAGAAATAAAAGAGATATTCTAAATATAATATTGGTAAATGTTTTTACTAATCCATTAGTTACATCAATACCAGTACTTGTATATATTAATTTTAGTTACACACCTTATATAATTTCACTTATAATATTAGAAATCTTTGCTTTGGTTTCGGAAGGTTTTATATATGGCAAAGTGCTGAAATATAAAAAGATTAACCCATTTATAATATCATTAATATTGAATTTAAGCTCATATTTAATAGGCTTATTAATAAATAATTTATAAAAAAGAAAGAGGTATAAAATGAGAAAAGTTTTAAAATCATTATTAGCAATACTTATAGCACTATGTTTAGTAGTACCACTTAGTGCACATGCTGATATGTCAGCACCTTCATTCAAACCATATGAGATGCAAGTAATCAATCCAAATGGAGTTGAATATTATGAATATGATGGTAAAGCGAAGGGCACAATTCCAAAAGATACAATTGTAACAATTAGTTATGAATCAACGGATGATAACGGTGAAGCATACTACAGCATTAGTTTTAAAAAAGATGCAGAAAAAAGTGTAAATGGAAGATTAAAAAATCTTAATGGGTTAGTATTAATTAAAGACTCATTAAGTATTGAAGAAGTTAAAAACGATTATTATTTTAGCAAAGCAAAAACAAAGAAAAAAGCACTTGTATATAAAGAAGGTGGAGTTTCATTAAGAAAAGGACCTGCTTCTGCATATCCAGAAATCGCAAAAATTGAAAAAGGTACAAAATTAGAGTATGAATATTCTTTAGGTTCTGAAGGCGATAGCACATCATATATTTATGTTGAAACTGATAAAGGAAATGGATGGATTAAAGTTCTAGATGGTGAAGTTCTAGTTGAAAATGATTCAACATATATTTTTAGAAAAGATAAGGTTACAACAAACGGAACAATACCAGCCAATACAATTATAACTCCAGAATATAGAACAGATCCATGGACAGATGCAGCGTTATTTACATATAACGGTATAGAAGAATTAATAAAAACACGTTGGGATGACGAAGGAACTGTAGTTTATATTTATGAAAGTAGAAATAGCAGTTATACAACCAAAAAACCAATCGAAATTCATAAAACAGCAGATTTAAGTAGCGAAATCATTGGAACAATACCAGCAAATGCTACATTCTCACTTCTAGGATCTTATTATGAAAATGAAGAAAGTAAAGAATCAGATGACTACATAAACTACAACGGAATCAAAGGATGGTATCATAGTACAGAGGAAATAAGTAAATATGTTGAATTAGTAAAACCAGTAGATCCAGTTGATGATGAAGAAGACGAAGATGAAGATGAGGATGAAGAAGAGGAAGATGAAGACGAGGATGAAGATGTAGAAGATGACATCGAAGATAAAAAAGATAACAAGATGTCTGGAGATACAATAGTTTTAATGTGTTCTATGGCTGGAATAACAATTGCTTTAGCAGCATTAATGATAATCATCTTAGCAAATAAGAAAACAAAGAACAACGTTCCAAACCAAAATGTAAATATGAACACAAACATCAATCCTAACATGAATTCTAATATGAACATAAATCAAAACATTAATCCTGTTCAAACAAATAATCCAAACCAAAATAACAATCCAGGACAAAATGGTTAACATAAAACACACAAAAAAGCCCTTAAAATAAGGGCTTTTTCTATTTTATAAGTGGCACAATAATAACATTTATGATATAATGCATGAAGTTATAAAGAAAGTGAGACGGGAAGATTAGCACAATGGAAAAAGTTAAAAAAGTCTTAAATAAAGGCTATACTGTTATAGCCATGATAGCGATCGTATTAGTATTATTGTTAATAAATTTTTTCCATATTACTAGTGGAATTGTTATCAAAAATGTAGTTTTTATACTATTGGGTATAGCGGTTATGTTTTTGATTAATAAATTTGTAATTAACAAACTAAAAAGCAGAGCAATCAAGATATGCATTATAACCTTATTAGTGTTGTTTTTAATACTAGAAATCGTGACAGTTATCTTTTTTAGAGTCGAATATAATTGGGATTTTAAATGGATAATGGATAGTTCACATGATATAGCAACAACAGGAACTACAGCAAACACTTTTTACTTTAAAATGTTTCCCAATAACTGGGGCACGCTAGCAATAACGACTGTTTCAATGTTTATAGCGGGCGGAAGTGAAGTTGGGGCGTATGTAGCAAATGTTATATTTATATTCTTAGCAGCGTTATTTACAGTATTATCTGCTAGAAAAATTGGTGGCGATAAGCTAGGACTTAATGTACTGATTTTATTAATAGGATGCGCACCATTGTACTTATATTCACCAATTGTATATAGCGATTCATTATCAGTAATGTTCCCAGTAGCAACTCTATACTTTTGGCTACTTTCAAAAGAGAATAGAGAAAAGAATCAGAAGAAAAAGAGCTATATATGGACGATAGTTATGGCACTAACAGGAATTATAGGATACTGTATAAAACCTGTCGCAGCAATTGTTTTAGCTGCTATAGTTATAGATGAATTCTTTACAAATTTAAATAAAGAAACTCTAAAGAAATTGGCAATTACGCTGATAATAGTTTTATCAATTATGAAATTATTCAATTTCTTAGGTGAGAAAATAATTATAAAAGATGCTAGAAAAAATGACTTAGAATTTCCAATGACACATTGGGTTATGATGGGTCTAAATAGACCAGAAAGCGAAGGCGGAACAGCCATCGGCTATGGCGCGTATAGTCAAAAAGATGCAGACTTTACTGCTGAAAGTGGAAATTATCAAGAAAAGAAAGCTGCCAACATCCATAAAATAAAAGAAAGACTTCTAGAATACGGATTCGGTGGTTATATACAGTTTTTATTAAATAAGTTTAATTATGTATGGAATGATGGAGGTTATTATGCAATACATTTAATTGGTTGGGATACTCTAAATACAGAGAGCGGACTATATAAAATGATTGCTGACAGCAATAGTAATGAACCTTTTAAAAACTATATGACAGATTTTAATAATTTTATGTTCTTAACCATAATCGCAGGATTTGTAATTGAACTTATAAAAAAGAAACAAAATCAAGAGTCAAGAATAATGGGAACTTCAATTGTTGGAATAGCTTTATTCTTGTTAATATGGGAAGCACGTTCAAGATATGTATACTTTTTAATTCCAATGTTTTGCTTATTCTCAGCGTATGAATTAAAAAATATATTAGACTTAATAGAAATATTTATTCAAAAGAAAAAGAATAAAAACGTAAGTGAAGAAAGTAAGGAGTAATTCATTATGAAAAAAATATCAGTAGTGATACCAATGTATTATGAAGAAGAAGTTGCACAAGAATGTTACAACAGAATGAGCACAGTTCTTAAAGGAATCGAAGGATACGAATATGAAATAGTATTTGTAAACGATGGAAGTAAAGATAAAACTTTAGAGATTCTAGAAGGAATAGCTGAAAAAGATAAGAATGTAAAAGTATTATCATTTGCTAGAAACTTTGGACATCAATGTGCTGTTACAGCTGGTTTACAATATGTTACTGGTGATGCAATAGTAATTATTGATGCTGATTTACAAGATCCACCAGAACTAATTCCTGATATGCTTAAATTATGGGAAGAAGGAAATGAAGTAATCTACGGAAAAAGAAAAACAAGAGAAGGAGAATCAAAGTTCAAACTTCTTACTGCAAAAATGTTCTATAAAACATTAAATGCATTATCTGATGTTGAAATTCCAAAAGATACTGGAGACTTCAGGCTTGTTGATAGACAAGTTGTTGATGTTATCAATTCATTACCAGAGCATAATAAATTCTTAAGAGGATTATTTAGCTGGGTAGGATTTGAACAAAAAGCATTTGAATATGAAAGAAAAGAAAGATTTGCTGGAAAGACAAAATATCCATTAAAAAAGATGTTAAAACTTGCATCTGATGGAATTATTGGATTCTCAACAAAACCTTTAAAGATGATTGGTAAACTTGGAATATTTACAATGTTTATTTCGTTCTGCTTATTTATATATGCAATCTTATCATTCATATTTAAATGGAATTACTTAACTCCAGGATGGACATCTATTATGGTAGTAGTAACATTCTTTAGTAGTATCATACTTATATCATTATGGATGATGGGCGAATATATTTCTAGAATATATGATGAAAGCAAAGCTAGACCACAATTTATTATTAAAAAGAAAATTAATATAGACTAAATATATACGGAGAAATTATGAAAGAAAATAAATATGAGTATTTTGATTATTCTCAAATGCCGGGAATATCAAGAAAAAGTGAATATGAAGTTGCAGTACAAAAAGATCCTGTTATTTCTATTATTACACCATTTTGGAATGGTGGGAAATATTTAGAACAAACTGCCAATGCAATATTAAATCAAACATATCCTTATTGGGAGTGGATTATTGTAGATGATGAATCAACTGACGAAGAAAGCCTTAGAATTATTGAAGAAATTTCTAAATTAGATTCAAGAATTCGTCTACTACATAAATCTAATGGTGGTGTTTCTGAAACTAGAGATTATGGTGCAAAGAACAGCAATCCAAGTACAAAATATTTTGTGTTTTTAGATGAAGATGATTTAATTGAAAATACTTATTTAGAATGTGCGTATTGGACACTAGAAACAAACAAAGACGCTGTTTGGGCTTATACTGATGTTGTAAACTTTGAAGGAGAAACTCATATATGGAAAAAATGGTTTGAAGTTGAAACAGAAAAGAAAGAAAACCTTCTTGTTGCAACTGCTATGATTAGAAAAGAAGCATTCTTCGAAGTAAACGGTTATGAACTAAGAGAAAAGAACGTTAATGAAGATTGGAACTTATGGCTTAAATTCTTAGCTAAAGGATTCAAACCAGTAAGAATGAATGTGAATGGTTTTTGGTATAGAAGAAAACCAAATGAAGAAAGTGAATTATATAGATCTTCACAAAATCAAAAAAGAGCAAAAGAAATTATACAAGAAACAGCACAAACTATTACAAAAGATGTTGAAGCAATTCAATATCCTTTCTATAACTATAATTGGGATATCATACCTGAAAAGGTTGAAAGTATCGTAGTTCCTGAATACAAAGACAATGGAAAAATTAACATCTTAATGATTGTTCCATGGATGACAATGGGTGGAGCTGATAAATTTGTTTTAGACCTAGTTAAAGGAATCGATAGAAACAAATTTAATGTAGTTATGGTTTGCACTGTGCCAAACGAAAATGTTTGGAGACAAAAATTTGAAAAAGAAGTAGATTGCATTTATGATTTAACTACATTCTTAGATCAAAAATATTGGTTAAGCTTCATTGATTATTTAATGAATACAAAAAATATAAGTTTAGTATTTAATACAAATTCTGTATATGGATATGCAGCTTTACCATACATTAAAGCTAAATATCCTGAAGTACCAATCATTGATTATATTCATATGGAAGAATGGTACAACAGAAATGGTGGGTATTCTAGAGATTCAAGTGGAGTTGCCTCAGTAATTGATCATACTTATGTATGTAATCAAAATAGTGAAAGAATTCTTGTAGAACACTTTGGAAGAAAGCCAGAAGAAGTAAGCACTGTTTATATTGGTGTTGATGAAAAGAAATTTGATCCAGAAACATGTCATAAAAAGAAATTATTAGAAAAGTATAAGATTCCACAAGGCAAGAAAGTAATAAGTTTCATTGCTAGAATTGATCTTCAAAAACGACCACACCTATTAATGAAAGTTATTAAAGAATTGAATGCTAGAAGAAATGATTTTGTATTTGTAATTGCTGGTGATGGACCATTACTATATCAAATTAAGAATGAAGCAAAGAAATATGGTGTAAATGACATTGTTAAATTCTTAGGTGCTGTTTCTAACACAAAAGAGATTTACAGTATAAGTGATGTTACTCTAAATTGTTCAATTAAAGAAGGTTTAGCATTAACAGCATATGAATCTCTATCAATGGGAGTACCTGTTGTTTCAGCTGATGTTGGTGGACAAAAAGAACTTATAAATGAAGAAACGGGAGTAATTGTTCCTTGCTTACAAGACGAAACAGAAATCACCAACTATAATTATTCAAGCGAAGAAATACTAAGTTATGTAGATGCTTTAGAAAAAGTTATGGATAACTTAGATTACTACAAAGGCAACTGCAGAGACAGAATTTTAAATGGATTTACAATTGATCAAATGATTGTAAATATGACTAATATCTTTAAAAATACAGTTAATAATCCAAATCAAGAAAAGATTAGACAAGGCAAAGAATTAGCTAACAACATAGATATGACTAAGGAACTAGTTACAAAACTACTTGTTTCTAATAAAGAAGAATATAGCTGGTTATGTACACAATACAATAAATCCAACTATGAAACAGCTAAAGAATACAAATATAGAAAGAGAATAGAACGTTTATGGGGAAATCCTCTATATAGAGGCACATTTAAGTTCTGTAAAGCAATTGGGTTAGTTGGTTTAATCAAGAAATTAAGAAAATAGTAAAATCTAAAGTCACTCAGAAATGGGTGGCTTTATTTTTAGCAATAAAGATGTAATAAAACCTTAATATTATTGAAATTAACAGTACGAACACATAGTGGTACAATATCATTGTATATTATGCGAAATTATATCTAGGAGTTCTAATGGATTTAGAAACAAAAAGATTAATTGAAACTGGCACAATATTTTGTGGCAGAATAATTAAAGAAGATGGAGTTGTAAGTTTCGAAAGAGTAGATCCAGCTCAAATAGAAAATATTTCTGAAGCAGAAAGAGGATTCGCTACAGCGTCAATGGGAAGAGCTGTTTTTACAATTGATGGAGCCGGAACAATCCACACGTTTAAAGGTGTAGATTCACATTTGTCTACATCAGAATTAGGCATGATGAAATTAGCAAATGCTAAATCTATTGAATATATTCCAAACGAACAAGGATATAAAATTAGCGCGATAGTATATCACAATAGAGAGCCAGAAATTAGAATTAATGGAACATCACCATTAGAAGATGTTGAAATTGAAGGCGACATAAACATGAAATTAGCAGGAATGGGAGTTAAAGTTCCTACTATTAGATATATAAGAGAAATACCACAAGGATTTTGTTTTAGACATGGACTTCCAATTAAAGTACCAGGAAGTTTAGACGATTTAAAATCGGATTATGCAGCAGAAGATGATAGAAGAAAAAGAAGATTAAGATATATTTATGGTCTTGATTATACTGAAGATATAGAGCCAGGCCAAAGACCAGAAACAATGAGAGAGTACTTGGGCAGAATAGGATTCTTGTCAGATCCATGGGTGCAGTTGAATATTGATTCGTTAGGATACTCACTTCCAGAATTCGTAGACTCAGTTGATAAATCATATTCAAGAGGCCAAAGATATGGCCAAACCGAAAGAGTTATGAGAACTCCTTTCAGAATTTCTGATTTGGAGATTTGTATTGCAAACGGAAATACAGAACAACTTAAGGCAATAATGGATTTTTCTGAAAAAACAATTAACAGCAATTTCACAACGCAATTAGCAGAAACATTTGGAAAGAACATTGCTACGCTTATGAATAATGGATGGGAATGTGAGAATCTATTACATAAGCAAGATTTTTCACTAACAGGAGAATTCTGTGACGATGCATATTTTGATATAACTGCTAAACAAAATGAATTAAATGAAAAATACCAAAATGCTCCGTATATCGTAAATGCAGAGATGGGTGAGATCAAGAGAAAGTATACAGGACAAGTTATGAATATTGCAGGTTGTATTAAAATTGTACAAGAAGCAATGAGAATAACAGGTAAATCTCCAAAAGAAATTGATGGTGTACTAGAAACATTTACAGATAGTTTTACTAAAAATCTTGATTTGCAAAAGATCGGTGAAATATTTTCAATAGATAAAAAGCAGGCATTAGAAAATCTAAAGAATGAATTTAGACCAGGTCAAAACTGGACAGAGAAGATATCTAGCCAAGAACGTAAAGAAGGAATGATAATGGATGCGAGAATGTATAGTGTCCATGCAGGAAACGAGGCGTTCTATGAGCATGTTTCTGACATGATAGAAGAGAATATCAGTGAAAGAAGATTTTCTAAAGAAAAAGGATTATCTACAAAGAATAAAATATTAGAATTCATTAAAAATTTCATGAGCAAATTAAAGGGACAACCTGAAGAAGAAACACTAATGCTTCCTGAGGCAGAAGAGGGAAGAGAGCCAATTAATTACAAACAACAAAGAAGTGAATTTTTAGATAGTATTAAGGTTACAAGTAAAGATTTAGTTAAAACAGAACAAAAACAGTTAACTAATGTACCTCAGCAAGGACAAATTAAAGAAAACAGCGGTAGAGAAGATATATAGGAGATATAAAGTAAGATGACTTACATCCTAAGTTTTATATTACCAATAATATTTATATTAAGTTATAACGGATTTTTTGTCATTGTTTTTAATAAGAAATTTGGTAAAGCACTACCATTCTCATTAATAACAATGACATTAACGTTATTTATAAGTCAGCTGATATTCCAAACTTTTATAGTAGGAATTGTAGCTGACTTACTTGTATGCACATCATTTATCATTTTGTTGTTTACAAAGAAAAGAGAAAGACTTAAGGGTAATTTTTTAACACCTGGATTATTTGTATTTATTGCAATTTATATCTTTTATTATATTATTGATTTTAATAGAATACTGAAAATATGGGATGAAATAGCTTTTTGGGGACCTTTTACAAAAGAAATGTTTCGACTAGATAAGTTTTACATTATAGATGAAGCAAGTGTTCTAATACATAAAGATTATCCGCCATTTATTTCGTTGTTTGAAGTATTATGGTGCAAGATTTCTACAACTTGCTCAGATATGAACATAACAATTGCATATAATGTATTAATGACATCAATATGTATTCCATATATAGCAGAATTAATCAAAGGCAAAACCAGAGTAATAAATATTGCTAAAACGTTTCTATTATTCTTAGGAGCAATTTCAATATTAATAGGATTTGGAGGACCGGATAAAGAGGGTATTTTCAATACAATTTATACAGACTATTTTATCGGATTCTTATTCGCATTAGGAATTATATTGTTTTTTGAAGAAGACTTCTTTAAAGAGAAATACAACTATATTCTATTATGTTTAATAGGCGTTACATTAGTACTTTCCAAACAAATAGGTATTGTTTTCTATGGAGTATTAGTTTTAGCCTATTTCTTAAAAATTATTTCTTGTAGAAAAGAATTAAATGAAAATAAAAGAATAGATAAAGAATGTATAAAGCTAATTGCACTAATATGCATACCACTTGTTTTCTTTGCAATTTGGAAATTACAAGTTGATAACTATAGTATTTATAAACAATTTAACTATACAGCAATTGAAACAGAAAAGATTACTGATATATTTTCAAACAACAATTTAACAGAAAATCAAATACAATTTACACCAAAGTTTATTGAGAATCTATTAAATAAAAATGTTACCACATTAGGAATAAATATAAGCTATACTGTAGCAACTGCTATCATCTTTATAGGTCTAATTGCAATGTTTATCTATAATAAAATTAAGCAACAAAAAGAAGAAAATAAAAAGGTAGTATTTACTGGAATTATTCTGCTTATAACAAACGTTGCATATATAATCGCTTTATATTTATCATACATGTTATTCTTTAGGGATATTGAAAGAACAACGGTAGCATGCTTTAACAGATATATCACGACATTGCTTATACCAGAAATAATAGTAGTTTTGGTTGTGTTTTTCAACAATTTCAAAAATATGAAAAAAGCAGTCTTAATTACAATATACAGTTTAATAGTTATTGCTTCAGCATCGTGTATATTTAGCAATTACTCGGTGTTATCTCAAAATTACATGCAACAAGAAGAAGCTCCGACTATTGAGAATATCACAGATACGATTTACAACTCATAAATTCAACAAAAACAACAAAAAGCCAGCGTTTGATGTTGGCTTTTTTCTTGCTTTTGGAGTATAATAAGGGTGCTGTGAGCAATTATATGCTCAACAATTAATTATTTGGAGGAAGAAAATGATAGAAATTAAGAATGTCACAAAAAAATATGGCAATAAAGTTGCTTTAAATAATGTTTCTTTTGACGTAAACGACGGAGAAATATTTGCGTTTATTGGCCATAATGGTGCTGGTAAAACAACACTTATTAAATCAATAGTTGGAATCCACGACTTTGATGAAGGTGATATACTGATAAATGGAAATTCAATCAAGAAGGACCAAATCAAGTGTAAGAAAGATATGGCTTTTGTTCCAGATAATCCTGAATTATACGAAAACATGAAGGCTATAGATTTTATTAATTTCATCTGCGATATGTACGAAGTTGATCAAGAAACAAGAACAAAGAACATCACTAAGTATGCAAAAATGTTCGAAATTCAGAACAACTTAAACGATACAATTGATTCATTCTCACATGGTATGAAACAAAAAATAGCTTTAATTGCAGCACTTGCACATGATCCTAAAGTTCTAGTAATGGACGAACCTTTTGTAGGATTAGATCCAAAAGCTGTTTTTGATGTAAAAGAAGTAATGAATGAAATGGTTAAAGAAGGAAAAACAATTTTCTTCTCAACTCATATATTAGACGTTGCTGAAAAACTTTGCTCAAGAGTTGCAATTATCAAAAAGGGAGAAGTTCTAAAAGTTGGAACAATGAGTGAAATTAAAGGCGACAAGTCTCTAGAATCAGTATTCTTAGAAGTGGAGGGATAATATGAAAAAATTATTATCTTTAATCAAAGCCACTATGACTGAGAATATGAGTTTATTCAGAATTAATTCTAAGAAACAACAAAGTAAACTTGGCAGAAAAATATTTCCTGTATTTATGTTTCTAGTTATTTTCAGTTATATGTGGATATACTCAAATGTTTTGTATGAACAACTACATGAGGCACATGCGGAATTTGTTGGATTATTAATATTTATTTTCTTAACAACTATATTAACTATAGTAGAAGGAATATACAAAGCTCCAACATTATTATTTAACTGCAAAGATGACAATATGATGTTTTCTTTACCAATAAAGAAGAGAACAGTATTATTTGTAAGAATATTCAAGTTTTATGTATTTGAATTACTATATAACTCAATGTTCCTATTACCAGCAATGGTAGCGTATATACGTTGGGTTCAAGTTGAATGGACATATTATTTAACATCAGCAGTAGCTTTGTTGGTGTTCCCAATAATACCAATTGCGTTTGCTTGTATGATTGGAATGATAACAAGTTCAATTTCGGCAAAATTTAAAAAGAAAAATATAGTTCAAATCATAATTACATTTATTCTTTTAATTGGCGTAATGTACTTATCTATGAACTTAAAAGAATTAATAAGTAAAATAGCAGAGAATGCAACAAGTATAAGCGAGATATTAACTAGACTATACTTCCCAGCAGGATTATTTACTAACATGATCACTAACTTTAATGTAGTAGATTTATTAATTCTAATCGGATCAAATATTGGAATTTTCGCTATTGCAGTATTCATTTTAAGTAAGGTTTACTTTAAAATTAGCTCAAGCGTTAAAACAATAAAGTCAGGTAAGACATCAAATAAACCATACATTATTAAAACAACAAAGCCTCTTACAGCACTTATTAAAAAAGAGTTTAAGAAATTCATGAGCTCTACAACTTTCGTAGTAAATGCTGCATTTGGATTAGTATTGTTCCTACTTGGATGTGGTGTAATAACATTCAATAATGGTTTAATCGAAACATTTGCTACTCAATTTGGAATGACTACAGAACAAATAATCGGATTGATGCCTATGGTATTAGTTGGATTTATTATATTCTCAAGCTTGATGACATCAATTACAAGTTCGATGATTTCATTAGAAGGAAGAACATTCAATATATTGAAGAGTTTACCAACAAAACCATATACAATAATCAAAGCTAAAGTATTAACAGCTTTAATAGTTATGATTCCTTGCTTCTTAATAGGAGATGCAATGGTTATCATTAGATTTGGATGCAGTATACCAGAATTATTATTAATTTTAGCTGCATCAGTTATAGTACCAGTATTTGCAGAAACAATAGGAATAGTAATTAACCTAAAATATCCTAAATTAGATGCAATAAATGACGCAGAAGTAGTAAAACAAAGTATGAGCTCATCTATAGCTGTATTTTTAGGATTAGGACTATTTGGACTATCAATTTTTGGACTAGTTCAAGGATTAAGTATGGGGTTTGACAAAATTATCGTAATCGCAGTAGTTTTAGGCTTCTACACATTACTAGATCTGGCATTATACCTATATTTACGTAGAAATAGCCAAAAGAAATTTAACGAAATTAATGTATAAATAATTGACAATAATTGACAATTTGTACCAAAAGTGGTACACTATGAAGTATAAAGCACTGGGCTTTAAGAAACTACAACTTTTCATTAAAAAACATTTTTAGGAGGTAACACCATGAGAAAGATGAAAAAGTTATTTGCAGTAGTTTTAAGCTTAGTTATAGCAACTGCTATGCTTAGCGCCTGCACAAATGGAAGCAATGGAAACACAGGAAACAATACAACACAGAAGCCTACAGATGAACCCACCACAACAGTAGAGCAGCCTACCACAGAGGTAACACAAACACCTGATGTCACTGAAGAACCAACAGTAACAACTGAACCTCAGCAGACTGAAGGCGAAATCATTCCGTTATTCCCGGACTCGAGCAGTGCTCAGATTCACCAGCTTGGACCTTTGGAATTCGCACAGTATTCTAACTTTATATCATTGTTTAATGCATATGATAGCGGTAAGGTATACGGTACATCATCGGATGATAATGTAGCAGCACCTCTCTATACTACAGATTACGTCAATCGTAGTTTCGAACTTGGTTATCCACAGTCCAATGGAACAGCTATCACTGTAACATTGTATTATGTAGGACCGGTTCCTGGTATGGGTCTCGA